>Ga0209409_1000217_pt1 | contig 62036 bp, 47 predicted proteins | sample AD_JPNMR1_MetaG_FD_184424 | JGI IMG/M metagenome (GOLD analysis project Ga0209409, IMG submission 184424) | Active sludge microbial communities of municipal wastewater-treating anaerobic digesters from Japan - AD_JPNMR1_MetaG (SPAdes) (version 2) | ecosystem: Engineered > Bioreactor > Anaerobic... | reverse complement strand
TATTAATATAACTACAGGTTTGTGGTATTTTTCATAAGTATCTATTATAAGGTGTCTAAAATAACTTGATGGTGTTTCTATATCTTTTTCTGTATCTAGTTTTAATCTTTTTTGATTTAAAACTAAATTATCATAAAATGCTTTCTTTATATTGCTAATTGTATTTAATTCACCATCCCAACTAATGTGTATCACTGGATACTTTTCTTCCCAATTCCTCTTATCATAAATATACAGCCCTTCAAATAATTTTTTTCTACCCTCAAATATGCACTTGAGTGTATCTACAAATAATGATTTTCCAAACCTGCGTGGACGGGAAAGAAATACATACTTATAGTTTGTTAATAAATCATACGCTTCTTTGGTTTTATCCACATAAAAATAATTGTCTTTTCTAATTTCTTCAAATGTTTGTATGCCTATTGGTAAGCGGCGCATATTTGGACCCCTTGTATAATAAAATGAATTTATCAGTAAAATTTACATAATTAAGTAATAATTTGCAAATTTAATGATATTCTAAGATAGGACCTAGATAGAAATGATTTAATAATTATTAAATTTATCTTAAATAATAGCCCATAAGTAAATTTAAATAAATGTTAAAATGTAAACTCTTTTATCAGCCTCCTATAAAACATTATGGGACTTGTGGTAATGTAATTTTTGGTTCTGGTAAATCTGCTGGTTGTGATTTTTCTTTCTTTAAACTTTTAAGTAGAAAATAAACTCCTCCTCCTACCAATGCGGCGCCTACTCCGTAATAAACATAAGGCATTATGCTGGTACTTTTAAGCAGGCTTTGTGCTAATTGGTTACCTTCTTTTACAAAATTATTAAAATCGCTTTCCTCTATATTATATATTTTTGCATTTTTTTCGGATACATCATCATTAAGGCCATAAACTTTAATCATTGCTTTGTAAGCATTCTGGCTTTTTGTTAAATAAACTAATATAACTACCCCTTTATCAAATGCTTCTGATAGTTTTTTTATTTCGTTTTCTGGATATCCTTTTGTAAATATTTTAAGTTCACTTATTTTTTTATTCATTTTATCTTGTGTTACAATTGAATAGTCGTCGGAATTTTTATCTAATGTTGTGATAAAATTACCGGAAAATTGTCTTAATTCTTGTTGTGTCATCTGGTTGCCTTTAGTAGCAGGAATAAATTTAACCAATACATCAGTTGGCAACTCTTGTGAAAATATTACATTGAATAATATTAGTATAGTGATTATCTTTTTCATTTTTCACCTATTTAAGAATTATCATTTTTTTAGATTGAGTGAATATTTTACCTGTTTCCGTAGATTTTGCAATAATTCTATAGAAATAAACACCACTACTTAAATTATAATTAGATATACTTAGTATTGCTAAATATTCTCCTGGGTTCTGCATCTCATTTACAAGTGTTACAACTTCCTGGCCTAATACATTATAGATTTTCAAGATAACATTAGATTTTTCGGGCAATGTATATTTTATCTTAGTTTCTGGATTAAACGGATTAGGATAATTTTGAGCAAGAGTAAAATCTTTAGGTGTTATAGCAATATTACCATTATTTCTTTCAATATATTCTTTTGTACCAACTAACAAAGTAAAGTTTTTGGTAAATAACTTATTAGGCTCTTTTTCAAATATTATTTCATTATTATTTTCTGTTAATAAATAAGATTTTTTATTTTCTTTATCAAGATACAAGATATTAAAGTTTTGCGGTAGATTGATTACTTCGGCTAATTTAAGTTTAATTGTTTTAGAATTATCCAGAGACTTAATTGTAAAATCCCAGCTATCGCCATTTAATTTAGTCTTTTTAATATTTTGTGTAAGATTTTCGTTCTTTTCTTTATTTATCAGATACAAATAATTATCGAACTTTATAACTGGCTTGATATCATCATATTTATCAATATGGTCAGTTGCATCACTTTTAAATCCAATATAGTTATCATCATCTATAAAATTATCTGTTTCGGCTGAAAGTTTTATCAACAATTCATTATCATTTAATTTAATATTTTCTTTCTTAGCAACAGTTAACGGTTTGGGAATTAGATTTATTGATATAGCTGAATTTGTTTTATTTTTAACTAAATAACCTTCCCACGGTTTAATGATTGTTGTTCGTTTAAAAGTGCCATCAAATGTATAAAGTGATGATATTTTTGTTGAGTCATATATAACATCATTCCAAGATATATCAAAATTGTATGGGCTACCTATAACATTAAACCCTGGCTGTAATGTAATTGTATATGCTCTGTTTACAGGATATAGTGAGCCTTTACCGGACTTTAATTTGCCCTTTGTGTTTGTAATAAACCAGTAACCTTTTCCTGTTGCAAGACGCGTAAAATTACCTTTATTTAATTCAACAAAGTTAGTATCAATTAAGTTAAATAAGCGATATTTTTTAGGATCATATTCGCTTGTGAATTGTGAAAATACCGTATCTGGATAACCCAAAATCTCATTTACAGGTATAGATATCATTCTATAAGCGTTAGTTGTAGTTCCTCTTGTTGCTTCATTTGTTGCGGTTAAGCCAGAAGGTAGATTTATCTTTAAATTAAATGGATTATTCTCTGGCAATCTACTTGGTATTGTGATTGTAGTTGTTCCGTTAGTTCCTTTAATGTAAAACAAAATACCTCGTAATGTAATTTTATTAGAGTCTATTCTAAATCTGTAATTTACTGAATCAATCAAAACTGCTGTAACTGAATCATATAATAAATCTCCAGCTTTACGATAGAATAATTTTACACTTCCGTTTCTTAATCCTGTTGGTCTAAATGCATAATTAAATGACCTACCATAGTTTATAGCTAAATTGGAAAGAGCTAGTGAATCTACACCTAAACTAAATTGATATCCAAAACCTTTAATTGGTATTTTTAATGATGGTTTATTGCTCTTTATTTCAAAATTGCCTGTATATAATCTGTTTTGGGTTGGCAAAAATGCAATGTTATAATTTATAGATTGTCCTGCTGGTAGAGTAACTGGATAATTATATGTTGATGTTATTGAATATCCTTGCCCTGTTATAGTTGCAGATGTTAAGTTAATATTCTCATTGCTTTCGTTTGTAATTGTAATTATTTTTGTTGACAATGTATTTAAATTAACTTCATCAAATTTTATTGTATCTGCACTAACTTGCAATGGATGATTTACCACATTTGCTAATAAAATAACACTTTTTTCATTTGTTCCATAAGTAATTTTTATAAAAGCATCTGCTTGTGCTATTATACTCGGAGCAATAAATTTTACAGAAACTACTACACTATCATTAGTTAACGGTTTTATTGTTATATTTTGTGTTGTAAATTTAAATCCTGAAAGCGTGCTATTTAAGCTTAATGATGCTTTTAAAGTATCATCACCTAAGTTTTTAATAACAAATGTGTTAATTAAACTATCTTGTTTTATTACATTACCAAATTTTAATGTATCTACACTTGTATATAATATTGGAAATGCTAATCTTGTTGTAAAGCTCCAAGAAGGACTCCATGCCGAATAGGTTGAGCCATCTTTTGACCTTATTCTCCAATAATAAGTATTGTTATTTTGTAATGTTGTTACTGTTTTAAATGTATCTACCAATGTTGAATCATTATAAACAAGTTGATTAAAAATTGCATCTTTAGCAACTTGTAAATGATAATTTCTCGCCCCCAAACCTTTTAACCACTGGAATTTTGGTTGCTTTGGTATTGATGTTGTATTGTTCTCTGGATATACTTGTGCTGGTATTCCTAAACTTACAGTAAATATATTTACCGCTGGAACTGCTTGAACATTTCCTGCTTTATCTACTGCATAAGCTTCGACATAATATGTACCAATATCTGTGATATCGGATTTAAAACTCCATTCATTTTTATTTACTGTATCGCTAAATGAGCCATAATACCATTTTGTATATTTTTCATTTTTCTTAAATCTTATTCGAATAGAATCAATACCAGATACCGGCGTTATAGATTGGTCTTGTGCTGTTCCGGTTACAATTATTGGATATTGTGTTATATTACTTCCATTTACTGGAGTTAATATTTGTGAAGTTGGCTTCAATGTATCAATATAAAATGTTACAGGATTTGAATAAGTAAAATTACCTGCTTTATCAACGGCTTTTATTCTTAATATATTTGTTAAAGATGTTAAATTTGCTGTTGGGAAAGTATCTGTTCTTGTTGGAGATATCCAACTTTTTCCAGGTGCAGTGGTCGAACCATTAATTTCTAACTCGTAATTATTTAAGCCAGCCAATGAATCTGTTGACTGAGACCAACTGATTTTTGGTTTTAAATTATTTATAAATGTTAAATTCTTAGGGCTTGTAATAACTGGAGCTGTTGGCGCTTGAGTATCTATATAAAAAGTTATCGACGAATCTGCACTCATAACATTGTTTGCTTTATCTGTTGCAGACGTAACTTTTAAATATGCTCTACCATTAACAGCACCAGCTGGTATATCAACTTGACCACTCCATACATTATTAGCGTAACCAGTTTTTTGAACATTTATTCTAAAATTATTTGCTGTTACAACTTCAACCGATACAGTTTTTAACGTATCCATTGAAGTTTTATTAGATGTTTTGAAATTTATTTGTATAGTTTTGATGCCTGCACTTAAATATTTGTTTGTGATATTGGTTGAGTTTATTGTTGGTAATGTTTTATCAACAATTACATTTACTTTTACTGGCGACTGGATATTATTATTTCTATCAATGGCTCTTAATCTTATATCATACGTGCCATTTGTATAAGCTTGCCAATTATAATCCCAATATACTGTTTGATTTAAAATACTTTCAATTTGTTGTTCATCGTTTTCATCAACATTGTATTTTTTTATGATTTCTTTTTTAAGTTGATTTCTCAATTTTGGCGAAGGTTGAGAATATGCGATATCAACCCAATTTTTTCCACCATCAAAACTAAGTTGAACTTTATTTAATCCAACGCCGCCCTGGTTATCACTCGCTGTCCCCATTATAAGGTAGCTATTGCCCCCTATCACTTGATTATTTGTAAGATTGCTAAATACTGCAATTGGCGGAGTATAATCAATATTTGCAGTAAAGCTTTTTACTTCGGATTTTACAAAATTACCAGATCTATCAAATGCTAATACATACCACGTGTGGTTACCGTTTTTTAAACTATCTTTTGCTTTAAAGGATATAGTATCAACATATTGCAAATGCGGAATATTAGATGCAACTAAATTATTATCTAGATACAAATTATAGTAAGAAACCCCACTTAAATTATCCGTTGTGGGCAACCATTTAAATGTTGGAAATGGATTATCTATTATATTATTTTCTAAAGGATATGTAAGTGTTGGTATTATTGGAGCTGTCCAATCTACAATCAAAGTTCTTGTTTGATTGGATGCTATTTCATTATTTAATTTATCAAATGCTTTTATATACCATTGGTGAATACCTTCCGTAAGTAAATTTGCAGGATTTGGATAAGTTTGTGTTTTATTTGATGTAATACTATCTATATTAACTTGCTCATCTATTATTAATTGATACTTAGAAAGCCCAATTCCAGAATCTGCACTCGCTTGCCAAGTAAACTGTGGATTTGGATTATTTATATAAACGCTATCTAATGGAGTTAATAAATTAAATTTCTTTGGCGGTGTATGATCAACATATAAATTAAAAGGCGTTGTTTGTGCTTCATTTCTTATATTATCCAATGCTTTAACATACCAGGTATAATTACCGCTTGGTAAATTTTGCTCTGTTAAGAGTGTATATGTGTTATTTGATAAACTATCCTGCACAAGATTATTATTAATCATTAATTGATATTCTTTAAATCCAGATGAATTATCTGATACCGGTAACCAATTGAATGTAATAATTGAATCCCTTGTCCATAGGTTATTTACAGGACTAACATTTTCAAATATTCCATTAACTCCTTGTGGAGCAATGGTATCAACAACAAAAGAATATGTATTAGATGACTGCCTTGTATTTCCAACGCTATCTTCTGCTACAATATACCAAGTGTGATTTCCAGATGCTATTCTTTTTTCCAGATTTGTTACTTTAATGTCATCAACAATAAAACCATCGTTTGTGCCGGATGAATTTGTAACAACTCTAAACCTTAAATATAATTGTTTGTTTGAACCAACATAAGACATAATATTATGTTCTCTTAAAGCCATTTTTGATATGCCAGTATAAGATGCAATATTTTGCCAGCTTACTCCATTGAAAGAAATGTCAAAATATGCATAGTCTCCTATTTCTAATTTATAACTGCACCAGTAGGAAACACGTAAGTCTTTAATATTTGATAAAGATATTCCATTTCTTAATGTCAAAGATGCGTTTAAGTTATTATTATAATTACCAGCGGGGCTTTCTGTTGCTGCAGATGATGATGAATAATAATTTTGAGATGCTAATCCCCAACCTCCTACATTAGTCCATTTGGAAAGACCAGCCTCGAAATTTTCATAAAATAATAATCTGTTATTCATAATGCTGTTTGCAGCAGGAATTGTATCCAAAAATTTATTGCCATCAATGTATAAGTAATATCTTTTTAATCCAGAGCCTGTATCTGCACTTGGAGACCACTTAAATTCATTTTCTTGATTTCCAGACCAGTAATAATTGCTTGTAAAGGAATTATCATCGGGCTTATCAATTGCAAAAGCAAAAGGTGTTTCATCATCTACACGAAATACTCTTGTTTCTAAAGCCTGGAAATAATTTTTTCTTGCATCAACAACTCTAACTGTCCAGCTATGCCATCCTTTATTGAGTGGTGTTGTAAATGTATATGTGTTTGCAGTTTTTGGAAAAGTTGCATAATTTATACCATCAACAACTAAAACTAAACTATCTGCATCTGCGGAAAATCCTGTTGCACTCCATTTTAATATTGGTAAAGTATTTACCCATTTGGCATTAACGGGAGATGTTAAACTTATCGTTGCAAAAGGTTTGCTATCTATCGAAAAAGCTACATCGGATGTATCGCCGCCTATTACCTGATTTGATGAATTCCTGTATAAAACTCTTACCCTACAAACATCAAATATATTTAAAGCAGGAACACTCCATATATAAGTTGAATCTACCTTGCTTAACCCTGTTATGATATTTGTAAAAGAAGTTCCGTTATTTGTAGAATAATCTATTGAAATTGAACTAACATTTGTATATTGTGGATGAAATTTATTGTTCGACCACCTTATAGTAAAAACCGAGTCGCCTGTTAAATATTCCCCTCCATTTGGAGATAAAACATTTCCTAACTTCACCTGTGCAAAAATTGTTAAAGTAAGTATCAAAAAAGAAAATATTTTTTTCATAGCTAACTCTTTTTTTTAAAAAATCACAAAGATAATGCCAGAAAGGCATAATTTGATAATTTAAAATAACTATTTTTTTTTATAATTCAAAGAGTTAGCAACTACTTTTGAGTAAATAAATATTATATGTTTTGCAAATATTGGTTTTGAACAATTTAGAAAAAACTATTAGATAGGATACAAATTGTCATTTATTCGAATTTACTTTTTTTGTTTTTTTTAACTTCTCCTTGTAATTTTTGCTTTTCTTTGAGAATTTTCTTTAAAAGCTCTTCAGCAGATTCATCGTTGGGGTCAGGTTCTATAAGTTCACCCCTAAAAGCTTTAGCAAGAACGGATTGTTCAAGTTTTTTGAGTCGTTGCATAGATTTTTGGTATTTTCCTTCTACTGCATCGGCAAGGGCAAAAAGCTTCTCCACACGGCTAACGATTTCGTGCTGCTCTTCGAGAGGGGGAAGGGGGATTGGTTGAGAAAATATATCTTTATCTTTCACAGCAGGATAAGAAGAACCTACTTGTGACTCATTTAATGGATTTATAAAAATATCTGAAATTAAATAATAAAATAAAAACTTATGATTAATAATTTTTGAATTTGCTCTAATTACTGCAAAACCAGATGAACAAACCTTGTTTTCTAAAAATTTTTCTTCAACAATTGCAATGTTTTTAGATATGTTCTTACAGTTGAAAATAATATTCCATTCAATTTAATTATTTGCTGGGCACGTGAAGGCGCATTTTTCCATTTAAAAATCTTATAACTTACTATTTTATTTTTTAAATTATCAATAGAACCTATATCTACATAAATAAAATCACCATTATCATTATAATTTTTACGTTTTATATTGGATATAGGAAGTGTAATTTGACTTATTTCTATTTCCTTCCTCTCCGGCAGTTCCTTTCCTGTTCTATACATACTCTTCCCTCCACTCCTCTTTAAGTTTTCCAGAGCAGGCGGCGGAGAAGACGCACTGTCGGAATTTTTTAAGTAGTGCTGGAATTCTTTCCAACCGTGCTTTGGCACTCTTTATTTTCTGCATTATGGAATCAAGCTTTTCTACTATCCGTTTTTGCTCGTTGAGAGGGTGGAGGGAAAAAATTATTTTTAAAGCATTTGTATCTGTTAAAGCTTCTTGGGTTGAACCTGTTGCTAAATCATCTTTTTGATCTAAAAATATTTTTGATTGTACATAGTAATAAATTAGTTTTGGTAAATAGGTATTACCATAAGGTCTTATCTGTAAAAATCCAGTAGAAAACAGACAACCTTCCAATGTTTCATTAACAAATACAGGTTTATTGGTGATCTTCATCCTTGCTTGGGATATATCATTAATTTTTGCTATTCTGTTTGCTCTTGATGGATGGTTATTGTAAGAAAAAAATCCTTCCTCTATAGTATTATCATTGGTTATACTACCTGTCGAAAAATACGTTTTTTCTCCATTATAAAATGGAACACCTGTTGGAACTAAGTATACAATATTGTCAATTTTATCCCACACCCAATGTTCTCTTCCCATACTATTTTTCCTTAATTGTATTATTTGCAGATGTAGTTTTTTTAATAATGGCAACGGCCTCTCGTATTGATACGTTCCTCTTCTAATGCGGTCGTCTCGATACGCTCTCCACTGCGTTTCGAACATTCGACGACCGGGGAACACTCCTCACTGTCATCGAGTGATTGAGTAGTCATCGTATCGAGACGGACGGCGTGCCAATTCATGATTTTCGTGGCTGATTAAATAGTATCCAATGTGCACTTATTTTTCTTGTAGTGATTTATTATCTGATTTTCGTGTCTCCCATTTAATTATTACTCGCTTTATTTTGCGAATTACGATTTTCCCTTGATTTTTATCTTATTTTTTGTAATTTTGTAATAAAAAATTTTGAAAGGATAACAAATGAAAACCTTAACAAAAATATTACTAATAATAATTATCTACAATTTATCATTTGCTAATAATCCTAAAAATATCATCATTTTAATCGGCGATGGAATGGGAACAACACAAGTTACAATAGATGTTCTTTCAAATCCATTTAGTGCATTTACAAGATTTAAACTAAGCGGATTTTCACTTACACAATCTGCTAACCAATTAATTACCGATTCCGGCGCCGGTGGAACTGCTATCTCTACTGGTGAAAGAACAAAAAACCATTACATCGCTTTCGATACTGCCGGAAATCCACTCGAGACAATAATGGAAAAAGCTATTAAATTAAAAAAATCTACAGGTATAATTGCTACTTCTTCTATAACAGATGCTACTCCTGCTAGTTTTAGTGCCCATGTTCAAAGTAGAAAAAGTGAATTTGATATTGCAGAACAACAAGCTAACTCTAATATAGATATATTTATAGGTGGTGGCGGCAGATTCTACCTTCCAAATACTTTACCCGGCGGCAAAAGAACAGATGGGAATAACATCCTCAATACACTACAAAAAAAATGGACTTATGTTGATAATTATAATAATCTAACTAAAATACAATCACAAAAAATTTTTGCTTTACTAGATACTTCAAACATCAGACCCGCAAATGAAAGGGATTATACCTTAGGGGATTTAACCAATATCGCACTCTCACAACTTTCAAAAAACAAAAATGGTTTTGTGTTGATGGTAGAAGGTTCTCAAATAGATTGGGCTTGCCATGGTAACGACCAAAAATATCTCATGGGCGAGTTAAAAGATTTTAGCACCGCTATTAACGCTGCCTTAGATTTTGCTCAAAAAGATAAAAATACTCTTGTTATTGTATTAGCTGACCACGAAACAGCTGGTACATCTATCACTAAAGGTAATTTTAACGATTTCAAAATTGAATTTATTAGCAGAGCTCATACTGCTACTATTGTTCCCGTTTTTGCATACGGGCCAGGTGCCGAATTATTTACCGGTATCAATAAAAACTATGAAATTGGAAGAAAGCTTAAAAATCTTGTAAAATAATTTGTTGCTCTTTTTAAATTTCAATTTCTTTTTTTACTATTTTTTCATATATTTGTAAGTTAATATTTAAGAATTTCGTAATATGGCAAAGAAAAAAGTAAAGTTTATATTTGTTACTGGTGGCGTAGTAAGTTCTTTAGGGAAAGGAATTTCTGCTGCTTCTCTTGGTTTACTCTTAAAATTAAGAGGCTACAAAGTTACTATACAAAAATTCGATCCTTATATTAATGTTGATCCTGGTACAATGAACCCTTTTCAACACGGTGAAGTTTATGTAACTGATGATGGAGCAGAAACTGATCTCGACTTAGGACACTACGAAAGATTTCTTGATGTCAATATGTCAAGAAATAACAATACCACTACCGGGCAAGTTTATTACGAAGTAATTACCAAAGAAAGAAGAGGCGATTATTTAGGTGAAACTGTTCAGGTAATACCTCATATTACTGATGAAATTAAACGTAGAATGAAATTACTTAGCGAATTAGGCGATTATGATATTATTATAACTGAAATTGGTGGAACAGTTGGTGATATTGAAAGCCTTCCTTTTTTAGAATCTATGAGACAGTTGCTTTTAGAATTAGGTCATACTAATGCCCTTTCTATTCATGTTACACTTGTACCTTTTATTAAAGCAGCTGGCGAACTCAAAACTAAACCTACTCAACATAGTGTTAAAAGTTTGTTAGAATTAGGTATTCAACCAGACATTTTAATTTGCAGATCCGATACAAAACTTTCTAAAGATATTAGGAAGAAAATTGCTCTCTTTTGTAATGTAGAACCTAACTCTGTTGCCTCGGCTTACGATTGTTCATCAGTTTATGAAGTGCCACTTGTTCTCTACAAAGAAAAAATTGATACCTTAGTTCTCAAAAAATTGAAATTACCAGAAAACAAAATTTCCATTTCAGAATGGGAAAAATTAGTTGAAAAAATAAAATATCCTAAACATAACGTTGAAATTGCTATTTGTGGTAAATATGTTGATTATGCCGATTCCTATAAAAGTATCTTGGAGGCTTTTGTTCACGCAGGCGCCGCTAACGATACTAAAGTTAAAATTAGAATGGTTAATACCGAAAAAATCGAACTAGAAGGACCACAAAAATATCTAAATGGTGTTGATGGAATACTTGTTCCAGGTGGTTTTGGAGATAGAGGTGTAGAAGGTAAAATACAAGCTATTAAATACGCTCGCGAAAATAAAATACCCTTTTTCGGTATATGCCTTGGCATGCAAACTGCAGTTATTGAATTTGCAAGAAATGTTTGCGCCCTTAAAACTGCTAATAGTTCCGAATTTGTTAAAACTAAACATGCTGTTATCGATTTAATGGAACATCAAAAGAAAGTTACAAATATCGGCGGAACTATGCGTTTGGGCGGTTACCTCTGCAAACTAAAACCAGAGACAAAAGCTTATGAAGCTTATCAAGTTGACGAAATACTTGAAAGACACAGACACAGATACGAATTCAATAATAAATATCGTGATACATTCCAAAATAAAGGTATGATCTTAAGTGGTTTATCTCCCGATGAACAACTTGTTGAAATTATTGAACTTAAAGATCATCCATGGTTTGTTGGTTGCCAATTTCATCCTGAATTAAAATCACGGGCAACAAGACCTCATCCTTTATTTAGAGAATTTGTTAAAGCAAGTTTAATTTACAAAAATCAAAAATCTTAATAGCGAGGAAATTATGGGTCTTTTTGATCTTTTCTCAAATGATATTGCAATGGATCTCGGAACTGCAAACACACTTATTTATATAAAGAATAAAGGAATAGTTCTTAATGAGCCTTCTATTGTGGCTTATGATAAAAATACTAAAAATATAATCGCCTTTGGTAATTCCGCAAAACAAATGATGGGCCGTGAACACAGAGATATCAGAGTTACTCGCCCAATGCGCGATGGTGTTATTGCTGATTTTGAAATCGCCGAAGGGATGATTAGAGAATTTATTAAAAAAGCCTCTCACGGTCTTTCTGCAGCAAAAAGAATTGTTGTTGCTGTTTCTACAGGCGTAACAGAAGTTGAAAAAAGAGCCGTTCGCGATTCTGCTGAACACGCTGGAGCAAAAGAAGTTCATCTTATCGCTGAGCCTATGGCCGCTGCTATAGGAATTGATATTGATGTCGAAGCCCCAGTTGGTTGTATGATTGTCGACATCGGCGGTGGTACTACTGAAATTGCTGTTATTGCACTTTCTGGTATCGTTAACGAAGAATCTATACGTATTGCTGGCGATGAAATGAATAATGCAATTGTTGATTTCTTCAAGAAAAAATATAATATGCTTATTGGCGAAAGAACTGCAGAAACTATTAAATGCGAAGTTGGTTCAGCCGTTCCATTAAAAGAAGAAATTATTATTAATGTTAAAGGTAGAGACCAAATTGCTGGTATTCCTAAAGCCCAAGAAGTTAGCTCTGCTGAAATTAGAGAAGCTTTACAATCTAATATAATTCAAATTATCGAAGCTGTTAAACGTACTCTTGAAAAAACTCCACCTGAACTTTCTACTGATATCCTTGATAGAGGTATTATGCTTACTGGCGGTGGTGCTTTATTAAAAGGTTTAGATGAAAGAATTAAAATGGAAACTAATTTACCTGTATTTGTTGCCGATGACCCATTAACTGCTGTTGTTAGAGGCACCGGCAAAGCTATTGAAAATATTCAAAAATATTCTAAAGTATTTATCAAAAAGCGTAATTTTTAATGCTTGAAAAAATAACTCTTTTTATATATAAATATAAAAATTTCTTAATCTTTGCTCTACTTTTCAATTTATCTCTCGTATTAATTTCTCATTCTAGTAATGATTTTTTTGGCTTGAGAACTTATGTTTTCTCAGCCTTTGCATATTTCAATAATTTGATTGTATCATCAGAAAATTATTTTAATCTTATCTCGGAAAATCAAAAACTCAGAGAAATCAACGCTAAATTATTATTAGAAAATACCAGACTAAGAGCCGCTGCTAATAATAGTCTCAAATATGAAAAATTACTAAAAATTCAAGATACTTCTAACTTCCCTCTTATTAGCGCATCAATTTTAACAAAATATTATAAACCATATTCAATTAATTTTGTCATTGATAAAGGTTTAGTTGACTCTGTTGCAGTTGGCATGCCAGTTATGAACGAAGAAGGACTTTTGGGCATAGTTAAAAGTGTATCGCGTAATCATTCACTAGTTTCTAGTATTTTTAATATTGATATGAAAATTACTATAAGAAATTCAAGAAATAATCTGGATGGTATTTTATCCTATGATGGAAATAGTCTAACTATTATCAATGCAACTAACCTTTTTGATATGCAATATGGCGATATGATTTATACATCTGATTTTAGCTCACTATTTCCACCTAAAATTCCTGTGGGCTATATACAAAAACCAAACAATGATAAATCAACAGATATTCGAGTAAAACCTGCTGCTAATATATATGAAACTGATAAAGTTTTTGTAATCAAGTTTATAAAAAACTTGTATTTATCTAATTACAATCAATAATAATTTATGAAAAATATTGCTAAAAACAATTTGCATATAATACTTGCTACATTTTCCTTTTTTGTTTTACAAATAATTGTTTCACCTTTGCTTTCAATTTACAATATAGCACCAGATTTTATGCTTATTTTAGTTATAACTTATGCTACTCTAAACGATCATATTCCATCAATGCTATACGCTTTTATCGTTGGTATTTTTATGGATTTATATCTTTCTACAAATTTTGGCTCTTTAACATTGCAATATCTTTTAGCAAGTTTTATTGCATCATATTTTAAGTTTAATAGTGTTTATTATATTAAACAATTTATTTATAAATTTATTTTTGTTGTTTTTATTGCTAGTATTACATCATCTTTAAGTTTTCTTTTCTTAAATCAAACTATAGTTTCTTACTTATTTTTTTATAACTTTATAAATCTTGTAATTTTTAATAATCTATACAATGTAATTATTGCATTTATAATAATTACAATTTTACCAGGAAAACTATTCTATGAAATCAAGTGATAAATTTTATATACCTCTAGATGTTAAAACTGCAATATTAAAGTACATTGTTATTATAATTAGTATTATATACACAATACAACTTTTCTATTTACAAATAATTAATAATGAATATTTTGATGTAAAATCCAAACAAAATAGTATAAAAGGTATTCCAATACAACCTATACGTGGTGTCTTTCTCGATAGAAACCTTGAAGTTTTAGTAGACAACAAAAATACCTACACAGTAAAAATTATCCCTGCATACTTTGATACATCAAAAGCTAAATACATTGAAGCCGCTTTGAATCTTGAAAATGGTACTATTGTTAAATATTTGAGAACCTCACAATCATATTCTCCATATATACCTATTAGAATTAAAAAAGATGCTCCATTTAAAAATATTGCATGGATTGAAGAAAATAAAGAATTCTTTCCTGGTTTAACTTATAGTGTTGAATTACAAAGGTCATATCCAGTTGTTTCAGGTTCCCATATGTTTGGTTATTTAAAAGAAATTAGTAAAAAACAACTTGAAGAAAAAAAAGATATCTATACAATGGGTGATTTAATCGGTTATTGTGGAATTGAAAAAACCTATGAAGATTACATTAGAGGCGAAAAAGGATATCAATATATTATTGTTGATAGCAGACAAAGGCAAATCGGTAGATACAATGATGGAAAAAATGATAAAAAACCTCAAAAAGGTTATGATTTAGTTTTGGGAATAGATAAAGATGTTCAAAAAGTAGCAGAAGAAAAATTTAAAGGCTTAAGAGGTGCTTTAGTTGCAATTGAACCACAAACAGGAGAATTAATTGCTTTTGTTAGTTCTCCAGAATATGATTTATCAAAATTCTCAGCATTTACAGATAAAGCTTATTGGGATAGTTTAATAAGTGACCCAAATGTTCCACTTTTTAACAGAGCAACTATGTCTATCAATCCACCAGGCTCTACTTATAAAATATTGGCAGCAATTGCAGCTTTAGAGGAAGGTGTTATTGATGAAAATACAATTATATCTTGCCCCGGCTCTTTTGTTTACGGTAATCGTAGCTTTAAATGTCATGGTGCACACGGTAATGTTAATGTTATTCATGCTATTGAACACTCTTGTAATGTGTTTTTTTATAAACTTATTTTCAAAATAGGTTTAGATAAATGGGCTGAATATGCTAGAAAATTTGGATTTGGACAAAAAACTAATATAGATATTACAGAAGAAGTTAAGGGACTTGTCCCTGATACAAAATACTATAATAAAAGATATGGAAAAAACGGCTGGACCCAAGGTTTTCTTGTTAGCTTAGGTATTGGCCAAGGAGAATTAAGCGTTACTCCAATGCAACTAGCTTTATATACTGCTATTATTGCTAATAATGGTGTTAGTTATCAACCTCATATTGTTAAAGGATACTTAAAACCTGGGACAAAAGAAATTGTTCCATTTACTTTTCCTAAAATTCAAACAAACATTTCTCAACGTACTTTTGATATAGTGAAACAAGGTATGTATTTAGTGGTTAATGGACACGGAACCGCTACATCTATCAAGATGCCTGATATTCCTATAGCCGGGAAAACTGGTACTGCACAAAATCCTCATGGCAAAGACCATGCTTATTTTATCGGTTATGCTCCTGCTGATAACCCTAAATTAGCTATTGCTTGTTTCGTTGAAAATGCCGGATTTGGCGCAACTTGGGCTGCTCCTATTGTAAAAGAAGTTGTACATGCTTATTTTAATAAACATAAAAACGTAAACTATAAAGATACTTCTTTAGTTAAATCGAGGAAAAATTGAAAATTAGAGAATCATTAAATTCTAGATTTGATTTTTATATTTTTATACCATATTTAATTTTAGTTACTTTTAGTCTCCTGGCTATTTTCAGCTCAACAATTAACCAAACGGGACCAGTTGCATATAATTTTTATAAACAAGCTGTGTTTGCAATTTTGTCTGTTTTCATATTATACAGTGTTTACAAGCAAAGTGAAGGATTTTTTGAAAGTATTAGTTTCCCTCTTTATGTTTTTTCTATTATTTTGTTGATTGCTGTTCTACTGGTTGGCAAAACAATCAATAATTCCAAAAGTTGGCTTTCTTTTGGTATAATTAATTTTCAGCCATCCGAATTAGCAAAAATTGCAACAATTTTATATCTCTCAAAATATCTTTCTGATAAAACTATTTCCCTTGATAACTTAAAAGATCTTGCAAAAAGTATTTTTATTGGTATTCTTCCTGTAGTGCTCATTCTACTTGAAAATGATACAGGAACTTCCTTTGTTTTCATAGTTTTTATATTTTTTATATTCTTTATGAAAGGATTAAATCCTCTTTTAATTATAGTTTTATCTTCTCCTTTCTTAATAATCTTTGCTTCTATGTTTGGTATAATTCCAGTAATTATATTTTTAATTATTATCCTTGTTACTTTAATACTTCTAAAACCTTATATAATTATTGCTACATATATTTTTCTTTTTAATGTTATAGCTTCTTTTTTCTTTCAATATATTTTTAATATACTATCTGCTCATCAAAAGAAAAGAGTTGAAGTTTTCTTAAATCCTGAAGCAGACCCGAAAGGTGCTGGCTACAATATAATACAAGTAAAAGTTGCTATTGGCTCAGGTGGATTGTTCGGTAAAGGATTTATGAATGGAAATCAAACCCAACTTAGATTTGTACCTGAACAATGGACAGATTTTATATACAGTGTTATTGGTGAAGAATGGGGCTTTATTGGTTCTGTTTTAGTAATTTTTTCATTTGCTTTAATTCTTACAAGAATTTCTAAATTATTTTTAACAGCACATTCCGAATTTAGCCGCTTGGTATCTGTAGGTATTTTTGGTTATATGTTTTTCCATTTCTTTGTAAATATCGGTATGTGTATCGGATTATTTCCAGTTATAGGCATACCTTTACCTTTTGTAAGTTATGGCGGTAGTGCTTTATTATTTAACACCATTGCAATTGGTATAATTTTGTCTTTCTATAAACATAGAGTGTCTACATGAAAATTTATGATAAAGATTTATCCAAAGATGAAGTAATAAAATTTGTAACTCAACATCATAACAATATATTAAACAATAAAATAGATAGATTCCATACCATCATAAATCTTTTTGATATTTCACAAGGGCAAAATGTTTTAGATTACGGTTGTGGTTGGGGAGTTTACTCTTTCGAACTTTACAAACTTGGTTTTAACGTTACAGCTATTGATATTTCTTCCAATGAAATTGATATTTGCAAAACCGTATGGAGTGAAAACGATAAGTTAAAATTTATAACTTCTAAAATTGATGATTTCCCTTCTTCTAACTTTGATTTCGTCTTATCAAATCAAGTTATAGAACACGTGCATAATCCAGGTCTCTATTTATCACAAATCAATAGAGTTCTCAAATTAAATGGATTTCTTATAATTTCCACACCTAATATCATAAATCCAATGTATATTTTTTCAATGCTATCACCTAACTTAGAAAAAAGATTGATAACAGAAAGTGAATTTTATTTAGATAATTACGATAAAACTCATCACCATATTAACCTTTGGGAGCCAACTCATTTTAACAGGCTTTTAGCTTCTTGTGGATTTAAATTGATAAAATATATTCCAACGGAAGGCGTTCCTTTACCTAAAAAATTAAAGTTAAAAGATTATATTTATCCTAAAAACAAATACATCCGTAATTTATCCTATACCATGACATTTAAATTCCAAAAAGTAAAAGATGTTACAATATCCCCCGATATGTAATTCTTTCTTATATACTACAGTTAATTATGCTCAAATTTTAGTAAAATATTATTAAAATACCATATCAAAAAAGGCTGCCAATTTAAGACAGCCTTTTGATTTTTCACTAACAAGCTTTTATGATATCAATAAATGAATCTGCTTTTAAGCAAGCTCCACCAACTAAAGCACCATCAATATCAGGTTGTGAGAGTAATTCTGCAGCATTTTCCGGTTTTACACTTCCACCATATTGTATGATAACATTTTCTGCTACTTCTGAGTTGTATATTTCTTTTAATAATTCTCTGATGAAAGCATGAACTTCTTGAGCTTGCTCTTTTGTAGCTGTTTTACCAGTTCCAATAGCCCAAACAGGTTCATAAGCGATGATAATATTTTTCATTTGTTCAGCAATAACACCTTTTAATCCATTTACAACTTGTGTTTTAATTACATCAAAAGTAATACCTTTTTCTCTTTCTTCTAATGTTTCGCCAATACAAAAAATTGGTTTCAAACCTTTTTCTAAAGCTTTTAAGATTTTTTTGTTAATAATTTCATCAGTTTCGCCAAAGTAAGTTCTTCTTTCACTATGGCCTAATATTACATATTCAACATTTACAGATAAAAGCATATCAGCAGATATTTCTCCTGTAAAAGCACCTTTATCTTCATAATACATATTTTGGGCGCCCAATTTAATATTACTACCTTGTAACTCTTTTGCAGCAATATACAAATTAGTAAAAGTAGGACACACTATAACATCACAATTAACTGTTTCATTTTTTAAACCTTCTTTGATGCCATTTATTAATAATTCAGTTTCTTCTAAATTATTATGCATCTTCCAATTTCCTGCAATAACTTTTTTTCTCATCTTACCCCTCATTTATTATTTGACTGATTCTACTCTTTTTATAAAAGGAAATTCTCTTAATATTGCCCTTTCAACTCCTGCACGCAAAGTTAAAATCGACATAGGACAGTTTTGGCATTCTCCTGTCAATCTTACATAAAGAAAATTATCTTCAAGTTTTACGAATTCTATTCCGCCATTATCCTGTTGAAGATAAGAAGAAATTTCTTCTAGTTTTTTCTTGATTAACTCAATATTTTCGTTAGTTTCCATTACAATTCTATTTTTAGTTCTGATATTTTTTCATTCTCAAAATTTTTGATACTAATAACCTGTGCTAATTTTTGAGCAATATCAATAAATATTTTTGCGTATTCACTTTCTAGCATTTCATAAACTATTGGAGTACCTTTATCTCCACCAACTCTAATTCTTGGATCGATAGGAATTTTCCCTAACAATTCACAGTTATTCTCTTCTGCTAAAATTTTTCCTCCACCTTCTCCAAATATGTCATATGACTTACCTGTATCTGGCGCTATAAAATAACTCATATTTTCAACTATTCCAAGAATATCAACATTAACTTTCTTTAACATTGAAATACTTTTTCTAACATCAGCCAAAGATACAGCTTGCGGCGTTGTAACAACCAAAGCACCTGTCAATGGTATTGTTTGTGCTAAAGTAAGTTGAACATCGCCTGTTCCGGGTGGCATATCATAAACTAAATAATCTAGCTCATCCCATTCAACATCTGCTATAAATTGCTTGACCGCACCACTTGCCATAGGGCCTCTCCAAATAACAGGATTCTTTTCATCAAGGAAAAATCCAATTGACATTAATTTGATACCGTATTTTTCTAATGGTATCATTTTTTTATTTTCATTTTCATAAACCATTTGACGAGAATTAAACCCAAACATTATTGGCACACTCGGTCCATATACATCGCAATCAATCAACCCAACTTTTGCTCCTAATTTAGATAAAGCAATAGCTATATTAGCAGCAACAGTACTTTTTCCTACTCCCCCTTTACCACTCACAACAGCAAGAGTATTTTTTACTTTTGGAATTAGATTTTGATCACTACCAAAAGTTCCTTTTGTATTGTGTGTAAAATTAACAACAATTTCCAAGCTGCTATCAACTTTTTTAATTTCTTCAACGCAGTCATTTTTCATCTTATCTTTCAATGGACATGCTGGTGTTGTCAATTCTATATCGAAGGTTACCTTATTACCTTCAATTTTCAAATTTTTTACCATATTTAAAGTTACGAGATCTCTTTTAAGATCTGGTTCAATAACATTTGATAGAGCTTTGTAAATCTTTTCTTCTGTTATCATATTTAAATCCTTTCTTTAAAAAAATGTTTTAATTATTTCAAAAGCAATAAGAATTATGATAATCCATTCAAGAAGATGCCCTTGCTTGTAATTAATTAACTCAGTTATCATATGTAAATTATCAATCACAATCTGCAATTGATAGTCTAGTTCTTTAAATCTTGTAGAAATTTCAAAAACTTTTCTTAACCCATTGTGTAATTTATTAAGGTTATCATCTTCCCAAGCTATATCAGGTGCATCAAGAATATAAATATTATCAATAATCTTATTTTTTATTCCCATAGTCTTGCCCAGATATTTAATAATTTCCTTTTTTGAATTTAATAATTTACCTTTTTGGGCAAGATACTCATTTATTTTAGTTGTTTCGTCTAACAATTCTTGTGTAATTTGACTATAATAATCCAACCCTACTGATTGCCCCACATTTAACATAATAATTCTTAATATATTATCATCTATTTCTGGGACCATCACTTTATCACTTTTGAAAATAAAATTATTACTTCCATCCTCTACTTCATAATCTTCGTTAAGTGGTTCAAGAAGGGGATTTTTTTGATATATTTTAAGAGTATGATTAATTCTGGTGATATCCACAGCATCGATATTTGCAAATACAACTACGCCATATTCAAGTATTAAAATAAAACCATTATCTTCATATTTATAAAATAAATCAAACGTTGATGCATCAATTAAAGTAGCAGCAAAATCTTTTTTGATTGCTTTAATATTCAATGAATCACAAAATTGATATGCCAAAATTTTGATAACCATAATTACCTTTAATAATTATTATAAAATTCATTAATTATCTTATAGATTTCTTCGTAATAATTCTTATCTTCTCTATTCAAATTTAATATTTTGTTTTCATACTTCTCAATAATATTAATTACACCTGTTTTTTCATTATTGTTTAAATAAGCCAAATCAATATAATCTGGTCCATTTTCAATATTTACAGGGAATAATTTACTTTTCAAACATAAAGATTTTGCATTAAGTTCACAAGTTTTATAATTTGAATTGTACTTCAAATAATCTGGAATATGCAAATTATCAAATGAAAAAGGTATAACAGGTGTTATTAGAGGATTTCCGATATTTATCCAAAAATTAATCTTAGAAACCTCTTTAGGATTATTTACACTTTCACAGACAAAAACACTTACAGTGCTATTTCTTGGAACAAAATCACGAAATGGGAATAATTTTTTATCTTTTAAATTTTTAGGAATAAGAAAAGTATTTAAATCTATATTGGTTAAACCATGTACTAAATTTCTAGATGCTTTCTGGAACAAGAATTCAGGTGTTATTTTATTATTTCTCAACTCATTTTCAAATAATTTATAAGTTGCATCATATCTAATGTATCCTTTACCCTCAGATGAATCACCAGTTACAGAAAAATTAGTTCTAATTATGTAGCCATTAGGAGCAACTTTTTCATCATTTACATCGAATTTAATGTATTTTTCCCCATTAAACTCATAATAAGCACCATTACCATAAGCGTCAATAACTCCAAAATTTGCATAAACTCCATAATTTCCTTTTTCTGAAATTATCTTTTCAAACTCTTCAACACTTTTACAATTAGCTAAAACATACCTCATTAAAAAACCTTCTTCATCCTCACGGCCATTACAAGAATTGCAATTTTCAAGATTGTATGAAGCAGTGTTGATTATAGCTAGGCCGGCCTCATTTACTCCCATCCAAATTTCATTGCCAACCGTGTCATTGGAATTTGCAATTCCTATAAACTTATATTTAGTTTTAGTTTCATAAATAACAATATTCTTTTCAAAATCTGAATCTCTATGTTTCCAGATGATAGGCCTTCCATTAGCAGTAATTTTACCCGAAATTATAGCAGACGTACAGGCAAAAATGTTATAGTAAATAATAAATAAAAATACAAAATACTTCATTTTTTTTCTTAAAAATTGTAAATTTGTTTTTAAAAATAACAAAATTTTTAATGAGTTACAACAAAGAATATAATATCTTATACAATCACCTTTACTACAATCAAATTTTTAACCCTATTAATTATTTTATCTTCTGGGAAGATATATCTATTGAACATTGCGAAAATTTAGGAATAGGATTAAATTATCTCTATTCAAGAAAGCAAGCTTGGTTTGTGCGTAAATGGCACGCTAAGTTTTATGACTACCCACATTTTATGGATAAAATAATTATTACTACTAATCCATACTCTTTATACAATTTTTTTGGCTACCGCAAATACGATGTTCTAAAAAATGGAAAAATAATCGCTGAAGCAGATTCTGAATGGATATTTGTTGATACCACCAGTAATAAATTAGAAAAAATTCCAGATTTATTTATTGAAAAATTTAAATCAAAAGTTGAAAAAATAAATTTTTTTAATATCTCTATTCCTGCTACCTACTCATATCAAAAGTCCTATACAATATTGCATTCAGATATAGATACTAATAAACACTTGAATAATATATCATATTTAAAATATTTTTATGATTCATTTTCAGATGAATTTATAAATAATTTTTACTTATGTGAAATTAAAGTAATTTACAAAAATCAAGCAGATACAAATGAAGAATTAATTGTAAAAATTTACACAGAAAATAAAGATAAATCATATTACAATATTAAAGCAGGTTTATATTCACAAGAAACATTATGTTGCATAATAGAAAGTGTTTGGAAAGAATACAAAAAATAATTATATTATAAGATAAATATTTTTAAAAAAGGAGTTAGCAGTGAGTAATTTATTCTCAATTCTATATATGTTACTTGGTTTTGCTGCTTTTATTGTATCCTTTAAAATCGAAACCCTTTTCCTTTCAGAAATAACAGGCGAATTTTGGATTTCTACCTTAACTATAGGTATTTTTGAATTTGCAAAAGTTGGTACAATTGTCGTCCAAAGATACCTTTATCTTGTCAATAAATTTATGTCTGGAATAAAAAAAGTTTCCCCTTTTGTTAGGTATTTAACTCTCACATTTCAAATTTTACTAATTACAGTTTCATTTTTGTCATCTCTTGCTTTAATCGCAAATTATCTCGATAAACCAAATTTCAATAAAGCTAAACAAGAAGACCTGGATTTAATAAATAAAAAATACGAACTTTTTTATAATGATTTAAAAAGCTACTACGATACACAAATTGCATTAGCAGATGGTGATGTTAAAGCTGAAATGCAAAATGTTGTAAATGGTACTTTTATGGGACCTAAATATCGTGAACTTGTTAAAAGAAGAAAAGATTTAGAAAAACAATTTAACGAAGAAAGAACAAAATTACAAGAAAGAAAAAGTTTAGAAATTGCAGAGCTTGAAAAAAAATCTTATAAAAATGACGAGCGTGTTCAAAATAAAATGATAGCTGCTTTTCTTGCAACTTTGAGTTCTGGGCTTGGAATAAATGTTTCATATGTTACTTTTACACTTGTCTTTTCTGCTTTAATATCTTTCCTTCTGGAAGCTACTATATACGTAGTCTTTAACTATACCACTATCAACTACTTTGAGACTTTAGCTAAAGATATTAAATTTGATGAAAATACACAGGTTGCTGCTGGACCTAGTTTTCTTACTAGACTTTTCTTAATACCTAATAAATTTAAAAATAAAATATCTGAAGCTAAAAAGCAAGCTGAATCTATTGATCTTCCTAAAAACTCGCAATCACAACCCAAAACTAATACGCCTATTGTAGAAAAACCAAAAGAAAAAGTTTCCATTTTTGATAAAACATTTAAAAAGAAAAATAATGGCGAAGATTTAACAAACAAAAATAATCCAGATAAAATTAATTTAAGTGCCAATAATATTGTTCAAATTGACCCTGTTACCGGCAAAATAACCTTTAAAAACTAATGTTTTATATTGCTGCTTTTATAATATTGTTTTTAAATTTCTTTATTCTTATTACACTAAAACTCTTTATCAAAAATTCAAAAACTCATAACAATTTTGAATTTTTAAATTTTTCTATTGTAGTTGCGGCTAAAAACGAAGAAAACAATATTGAAAATTTATTACTTTCACTAAAATCACAAAATTACCCCAAAGATAAATTTGAAATAATCATTGTTGATGATAATTCTTCAGATAAAACTTATGAAATTGTTTGTGAATTTGCAAAAAATAATCCAGAGCTAAAAATTAAACCCATTAAAGCAACTAAAAAAAAATTACCTGCTAAAAAAGGAGCCCTGGAAATTGGTATTGCAAATTCTTCTTTCGAACATATTTTAATTACGGACGCAGATTGCTACGCTGAAAAAGATTGGCTAATTTCAATGTCTAAAGCTTTCTCTAATGGAGCTGATATTATCATCGGAAAGGCACCCTTTTTTAATAACCAAAATTTTATATTTAAAATAAGCATTTATGAAAATTTAAAAACTTTTATAGTTAGTCACTTTGCTATCTCCTTAAATCTTGCCTATACAGCAACTGCAAGAAACTTTGGATACACTAAAGATATTTACAAACAAATCAATGGATATCGCAATACACTCGATACTATAAGTGGTGATGATGATCTTTTTATTAGAGAAGCTACTAAAATTAATGCTAAAATTAAAGGATTATATTACAATAATTCCTGTGTTTATTCAAATTCTAAAGCAACTTTAAAAGAATATTATTTGCAAAAAGCAAGACATACTTCTACATCCTTTCACTATTTACCAAAACATCAAATATTTCTATTACTTTGGCATTTTTTATCAATGCAATATATACTTCTTTCACCCTTTATCTTTTTTAATTTCAACTTAATTTTCCCTTTAATTGCCAGCTTAGTATCAAATCAGTTGATTTCATTTATTATGCAAAAGGAATTAAATTATAAATACAATTATATTTCTATAATTTTATATGATTTTATTTATCAAATAAATTTAATTATAAATATTTTCACTGGATATTTTTATAATAATAAATGGAAATAATATGAAACCCGTTACTATCATTACTGGCTATTTAGGTTCTGGAAAAACTACACTTATAAATGAAATTATCAAAACAAACAAAGAATATAAAATTGCGATAATAGAAAATGAACTTGGTGAAATTCCCGTTGATGGTGAGTTTATTCAAACCGAAGAAGATAAAGTTTATATGATAAATGATTGTTGCCTTTGCTGTTCATATCGTGGTGATCTAATCGAAACACTTGATAATATTTCAAAATACAATGGAAAATTTGATTATGTTATTATAGAGACCACTGGCGTGGCTGATCCTTCACCTATTGCTTCCACTTTTTTTATGAACTCAGAAATTAAAAACAGATTTTTTTTAAATGGTATAGTTTCTCTTGTTGATACCAAAAATTTTCTCAGACATCTTTACATTACTCCAGAAATTAAAAAACAAATATCTTTTGCAGATTTAGTTTTACTTACCAAAACAGATATATCATCTGAAATTGAAATTAATAATGCTACTCAAGAAATTCTAAAACTAAACCCACTTGTAGAAATAGTTGATAAAAATAAAGAGAATTATCTCGAAATAATTCTCAATCTGCAATATTCTCAAAAAAAATATTTTGATAAATTACTCACACTTGAAAAATTCTTTTTCTACGGAAATTCATGCATATTTGACTTATCGCCCGGCAAATACGCCATAAAATATAACACGGATGAAGAATTAGTCGAACAGTTATTCATAACTTATTATATTCCCGAAAAAGAGCACGAAATTGAAAATAATATTAATCAACAATTCAAAGTTGAGCCAAATGATTTTTGTTATGATAATGATTTCATCTCAATAAATTCACTTCAAAATCTTTATATCAATGGCGAAACATCTTTTAATTTTGAAATACAAAAAAATGCATTATATATTCTTTTTTCAAAATATTTACCAATTTCACAAATCATAAATGAGAAAAATGATATTTTACTACCATCGCAACAAAAAAAATATCGGCTATCTGGAGAGCACGAACAAGATATTGTAACAATCAATTACACAAACAAAAAACAATTGGATATAGATAAATTTAATTTTTTTCTCAGTGTTTTGTTACCAAGATATGGCGCCGATTTATATAGATACAAAGGAATTTTATATTTAAATGATAAACAAAAGATATTTTTTAATGGTGTTCACGAAATATTCGACTACGAAATTAAACTCGTTGATGATAACGAACAAAGAATAAATCGAATTGTATTTATAGGTAAAAATATTACTGAAGATAAAACTCTGAGGGGAATAAATAATTGTTTTAATTAATTTTTTTTATTTTAGAATAATAAAAGGATTTTTTTTGAAAAAGGCAACAGAAAATTTTCTAAATAAATTCATTAATATTGTAGAAAAAGGGGGGAATGCACTTCCACATCCTGCATTAATTTTTGGAATTTTCGCTGTTTTAGTTTTAATTAATTCGGCTATAGGTCATTTATTTAATTGGCATGGATTAAATCCTGCGAATGGAAACATCGTTACAGTCAATAACTTAATATCAAAAGAAGGATTGCATAAAATGCTATTACTGATTGTTGAAAATTATGTTACCTTTGCACCATTAGGAATTGTTTTGGTTGCGATGTTAGGTATTGGTTTAGCCGAAAATAGTGGATTAATTAAAGCAGCTATAAACTCTATTTTAGTTCGAGCCCCAAAAAAACTTATAACATTTTTATAGTTTTTGCTGGAATTATGTCTAATGCAGCCTCAGATTTTGGATATATATTAATTATCCCACTTGCTGGAGTAATTTTTAATTGTTTAGGAAGACATCCGATTGCAGGTATATCCGCAGCTTTTGCTGGTGTTAGTGGTGGCTTTAGTGCAAATCTCTTAATTGGTTCTATTGATCCACTACTTAGCGGCCTTTCTACAGAAGCTGCTAGAATTATAGATCCAAATTATTATGTAATGCCAACTTGTAATTATTATTTTATGGCAGTATCAACCTTTGTTATTGCAATAACAGGAACAATAATTAACGATAAATTTATCGAACCAAGACTTGGCAAATATAGTGGTGAAATCAAACCTGAACCAATAACACCACCTTCTTATATAGAAAAGCGTGGACTTACAAGAGTTTTTTATGTTTTATTGTTTTGGTCCATTTTATTTTTCAACGTATTATACTCTGATAATGGTATAATACGCGGAACTGATAATACAATCATACACTCTCCTTTGCTCAAAGGTTTCATATCTGTTTTATTCATAATAGCTGCCAGTTGTGGTATTGTATATGGTTACACTGTCCAATCTTATAAAAATTCTATTGATGTTATAAATTCAATGAGCATAAGCTTTAAAAGTTTAGTTTCATACTTAGTTTTAGTGTTTTTTGTAGCTCAATTGGTAGCTTGGTTTAAATCGAGTAATTTAGGATTAATCATAGCAGTTAAAGGTGCAGAAATTCTCAAAAATTTAAATTTGGGACTTATTCCTCTAGCAATTTTATTTATAATTTTTAGTGGTTTTATTAATTTATTTATGGGAAGTGCCTCGGCAAAATGGGCTATTTTAGGTCCTGTTTTTATACCAATGTTTATGCTTTTAGGTTATTCTCCTGAACTCTCACAAGCAATTTTCAGAATTGGAGATAGTGTCACTAATGTTATTTCCCCTATGATGAGTTTTTTTGCTTTGATTATAACATACTATCAAAAATACGATTCAAAAGCTGGTATAGGTAGCATTATAGCTACAATGTTACCTTATTCAATATCATTTTTGTTAGTTTGGTCTTTATTACTTATTTTATGGATAGTGTTAGGATTACCATTAGGACCAGAATCTGGTATTTATTATAAACCTTGACTCATTACTATTTTAACATAACTTTGAAAAAACCAATAATAGTTTGTAAAGCTTTCATCTTGCTTACTTCTTCACCATAAATAGTTGGAATATCAACAAATCCTATTTTATAATTTTTTCTTGCTGCGTTAACTAATATTTCGCTTTCTGCTTCAAATCCGTTATAGAAAGGTAAAATTTCTGGTAAGATTTCTGTTTTGTAGGCTCTATAACCACTTTGAGAATCTAATATTTTTTGTCTTGTTTTCAAAGTCATTAAAAATGATGTTATTTTATTGCTCATTATTCTTTGTATAGGCATTTTTTTCAATGAATGCATTCTGTTGCCTATAACAATATCATAATTAACTATTTTTTTAAAAAAATAAGGGATAAAATTTGGATCATGCTGCAAATCTGCATCTAAGGTTAAAGTAATTTTCGAATTCAATTCAAAAGACTTTTTAAACCCTTGATTTAATGAATAACCTTTTCCCCTATTTTGTGTTTTTTTTATTAAAATAACTTTTTCATTTGATGGAATATTTTTAACTGTATTATCTGTTGAACCATCATCAACTAAAATTATTTTATCTACAAAAGGCAGTGTTTTCTCTACTACTTGAGATATAGTTTTTTCTTCATTATAAAACGGGATTACCGCTACTACATTGATTAAATTATTCATTTTCCTGGTAATATTTAGTGATATATTCTGCTAATTTGTTTTTTGAAAGTCCTTTAATCAACTCACCTTTATAAGCAATTCCTATACTTCCAGATTCTTCAGAAACGACAACACACAATACACTAAAAATTTCTGATATACCTATCGCAGCTCTATGTCTTGTTCCCAAAGGTTGGTTTTTATAAGATTTTTGCTCTGATAGTGGTAAAGTGCATCTTGCTGCTCTTATTATATCTTTTTGTATTATTATAGCACCATCGTGTAATGGAGATTTTGGATAAAAAATAGATTTAAGCATATTAACACTAATATCAGCATTTAATTCATCGCCAGAATCTAAGATATTTTGCGGAATTTCCCCATTTTTATCCAAAACTATCAAAGCTCCGTGCTGCTTTTCAGACATATCAAAACAAGCATCAACTATCACATCAGAAGTTTTTTTGATTGTATTTTCACTAATTTTTATTCTGAAAGGATTTTTTCCAATTTGCAATAATATTTTACGAATTTCAGGGTGAAAGATAATAATGAACGCAACTATCCAGCTATCAGTTATTAATTTTAGTAACCAAGCAATCGTTCTTAAATTCAAACTTTGAAAAACAAAAGATGAAAGCAAAATAAACACAAGCCCTATAAACATTTGAACTGCAATAGTACCTCTTACCACTTTATAAACAGAATATATTAAAAAAGCAACTATCGATATATCAACTAAATCTAATAAAGTAAAAGTATAAAAGCCTATTTTGAATAAGTTAATCATAACAATGATAATAATTTCTTCATTTGTAAAGCGTTATTATAATTATGTGTTCTAATAATATCCGCCCCTTGAAGTACAGAATATGTTTCAGCAATTATTGTTGCAATATCTCTTTTATCAACATCCAGATCAAGAATTTTACCTAAAAAACTTTTTCTCGAAAGCCCAATTAAAACAGGAAAATTCATCTCTTTGAATTTTTTGATATTTTTTAATATATCTAAATTATCTTCAAGGTTTTTACCAAAACCAATACCGGGATCAATTATAATATTATCCCTACCAATTCCATTATTAATAGCAATTTCTGTTCTATCTTTCAACCAATTGTAAATATCTAAAGTTGCATTAATATAATATGGATTAAGTTGCATTGTTTTAGGAGTGCCCTGTATATGCATCAAAACAACTTTCACATTTTTATTTTCTTTTAAAACTTCAATCATTTTTGGATCAAATGTCAAGGCGCTAATATCATTAACTATTTTAACTCCAAGCTCTATTGCCAATTTTGCAACTTTACTTTTGTATGTATCAATTGATAAAACAGCTTCAGGAAATTTTTCTGATATCTTTTCTATTACTGGAATAACTCTTTTAATTTCCTCATCAACACTTACTGGCTCGGACGATGGTCTTGTTGATTCTCCTCCAATATCAATTATATCAACACCGCATTTAAGCATATTTTCAACTTCATTTAAAGCTATATCAATGTTTATATATTTACCACCATCAGAAAAAGAATCTGGCGTAATATTTAAAATTGCCATTACCTTCATTATGCTACCAAATCTTTTTTAAATAAATCTTCATTATTTATTTCAACAATATCAAAGTTAAATCCTGCTAATTGTTCTTTAACTATATCAGCTTTACCAACAACAAAAATTACCATATTATCATTCAAATGCTTTTGTGCCATTTCCATAACCATTTTAGAATTGACATTGAAAATATTTTCTTTAAAATTTTTGTAATAAGCATCTTCTAGATTATATTCTACAATACTACTAATCACAACATTAGCGAGTTGATACATTTCATAATATTTAATTATACCATTGTATTGAGAGTATTTCCTATCTTCTAAAATATTATCATCAAGTTGATTTTTTAGATAATCAAATTCTTCATAAAATATTTTGAATACTGTATTCAATTTATCATTTTCAACATCTGTTTCAATTTGGAAAAGAGATAGATCGTCATTATCTACAAAATAAGACCTTACTCCATAAGTAGCTCCTACTTGTTCTCTAATTTTGGAATTAAGTAAGCTATTAAAATCGCCACTTAAAACTTGATTCATAATTTCTCTTGTAAAGTGGTTTTGTGAGTTAACTCTTTCAGCATAATTTGCCAATACAATTTTTGCTTGTAATGCTTCGTTTCGATCTACTAAATATAATTTTTTATTTTGAATATTTTTATCAAAATCAACTTTTGGGTTTTCGAATTTACTAGTAGTAAAATTGAGATTCTTTAATTTATTTATTATAATATCTTCATCAAGATCAGTAACACAGAATATTTCTGCATTTGCTTTCATAAAATAATTTTCATAGTAATATAAAATTCTTTCTCGTGTGATATTGTTAAGTGTTTCAGTGTATCCCCATCTAATATGTTTATATGTGGGATGATATTTAAACATAATACGATTTACTAAACTATCACTTAGAAATGATGGCTCAATTGTTAAATGATTGAAAATTTGTCTGGAATGATCCAGCAGATGGCTAAGATCATCTTCATTAAAATGTGGCTCGTTTATATTAATTTTTATAAGTTCAAGAGCTTTATCTATGAATTCACTTGGAACAACAAAAGATAAGGTTATTTTTTCTTTTGAACTAGATATATTATACGTAATACCATAGTATGAAAGTTGGTCTTCAAAATCATACTTGTTATACTTACCGCAACCCATTTCAAAAAGATCTGTTAAGTAATTTAAAATTCCTATTTCATTATCCTTTTCAAATTTTCTAGATACATTGAATTGGATTTCAATACAAGTTATAGGTAAAACATCCTTTTTTAAATAATGTAGTTTGGTAATATCATTTAAATATAATGTTTTATGCTTAGGTAAAACAACATTTTTACCTTCAGATATTCTAGAAAGTATCTCGTTTACCATTTTTCTCTCTATTTGTTTTTTGGTAAATATTTTATAAATGAATAAAATTGATTAGTAAAATATTTTTCGGCTACTCGATGTATATCTTCCAATTTTAAGTTGTATATTATTTCTTCTTTTTTTCTAAAATATAATGGATCATCATAAATAACGCTACTAGAATTCATCATATCAGCAATCAAAGAAATAAGTTGATTTTTATAAAGGAAAAAAGCTTTATGTAAATTCTTATTTTTTTGTAACATAAAATCACTAAATTCAATATTTTTTAAATTTGCAAGATCCTCAACAATTTTATCCTTTATCTCGTCAAGTGAAAATCCTTTGCCTTGTTTAAAACTCACATAAAAGTATCCATCTTTTTTCAAACTATTATTCACAGAATTAATACCAACAACGCTTTTTTCTTCAAAAAAGTACTTTTTCATCAATAGACCACTGTTATTTCTAGTTAATAGTTCTGCAATAAAATTTAATACTATCGAATCATTGTTATATAGATCACAAGTTTTGAATATGATATATCCTTCTGGAATTTTAATATTATCGTAATGAACTATAGTACTATTTTGAGTAAACTTATAAGGTTTTATATCAATTTCTGGAACAGGAGTAATTTCAACTTTTTTATTAAAATACTTATCAATATACTCTTTAACTTTTATTTTATCAAAATTCCCAGCAACTAATAAAGATGCATTATTTGGTAAATAATAATTTTTATAAAAATTATTAACTACATTTAAGTTATATTTTTTAATATCTTCTTCATATCCAATAACGGGAGCTCTATAAGGATGATTTTCAGGAAATGCACAATCACTAATTAACTGAGTGACCATTCCATAAGGTCTATTATCATATCTTTGATATCTTTCATTTAAAACAACTTGCTTTTGATTTTCAAGATTTTCATTATCAACGCTGTCAAAAATATTAAACATCCTTTCGGCTTCTAAATAAAGCATAAGTTCTATATATTCAGCTGGCATAAATTGATAATACACAGTTTTTTCTTTATCTGTATAAGCATTAGCAGAACCACCAAACTTTTCAATTAATTGGAAGTGCTCGCCTTTTTTAACATTTTTAGTACCTTCAAACATTAAATGTTCTACTAAATGTGCTAAACCAGTATAACCTTGCGGATCTTTACTGGAACCCACTTTGTAATATAAATTTGTACAAGCTAAAGCAGTACCTGTGTAATGGTACAATATAACATTTAACCCATTTCCCAGCTTGTATTGTTCGATATCATATTGTTTTTTAAAATTCATAGTTTTACTCATACCTTTTTATTACTACAATTGTTTTATCATCGTTATAACGATGATTTGATGAGAATTTCATAACTTCTGTTAAAATATTATAACATATTTCTTTTGGTGTTAAATGAATGCTTTCCTTAAGAATTTGTTCAACTCTTTTATCGCCAAAAAAATTATAATTCTCATCATTAGCTTCAGATATACCATCAGAATAAATTAATAAAACATCACCAATATTGAAATTTAAATGATCAACATCGTATCTAGCATTTTTTGCAGGACCTAGTACTGGCCCTGTTGGTTTTAAATATTTTATATCCTGTTTATCAGCAGTAATAAATATTGGTGGATTGTGTCCAGCACTTGCGTAAAGAAAAAGCCCATTTTCATTTTTAGAAATTTCTCCATAAAAAAGAGAACAAAATTTATCATCAGCAAATATTTTATTGACTAATTGATTAGTTCTTTTAAGTAAAGATGAAATTTTAATTTGAAAACCGCTAGCCATTCTAATTGCCCCAGAAATATACATAGCTTCGGCAGCTGCACTTAATCCGTGTGAAGCAACATCACCAACAATAACAGCTATTCTTTCATTATCATCTCCCATAGGAAGATAATCAAAAAAATCGCCTCCAATAAGTTCGGCAGGAACAGTTACACCAAATAATTGATATCCTAAAAATTTAAACTCGTGGTCAGGAAGAATACTTCTTTGTATTTCTTGAGCTTTTTCTATTTCACTAATTAAATATCGTTCGCTTGCACCTAATTTTTGCTGTTGTAGTTTAGATCCAATAATTGTTGCTATAATATTTACAACAAATTGAATGTCATCATTTAAATCATTTGTGATAAACAATATTAGCTTATCGTAATATCTATTCATCTCAATAATTGTTCTTTCCCCAACTCCCAGCAACAAAAAGTAATTATTATCTTCTTCCAACTTTAAATTAAATGGATTATTTAATACAACTATCCTTTCTTTAGTTTCCGATTTAAAATAATCATATTGCTCAACATTGATATCAGGAAACTTTAAGTTACTATATTTGCCAAGTGTTTTAATATGCTTAAATTTTCGATCGTTAAAAGATAAACTCCAATAAGCTGCCGAGTGGATACTCAAATTGCTGTAATTGATAATCTCTGTTAGTATTGTATCGAATAATTCATTTTCAGTGGTATAATTTTTTGATGCAATAATTTCAAGAGTCTTATTAATTTTACGGTGTTCCAATTTCTACTCACAATTACTTAATAAATCAGTTCTGCCCCATTCTTTTACTTTTTTTGTTATAAATGAAACAATATGATTCATTGCTTCTTTTTGGTTTACAACATAAAAAGGTTTATCAATAGCAAAACATACTTCTTTTGTAACATCGAACTTGCCAAAATCTTTTATTAACTTACCTTGCCCCATAGCATCAGTAACCAATGCAACAGGTATAACAGGTACGTTATAATGTTTTGCTAATTTCACTCCAATTGTTGTAAATTGCTCTGGCGAGATAATATTATAGCGTGTACCTTGTGGAAATACAATTAATGATATATTTTGTTCAAATAAATTTTTTGCTTCCTTTAATATAATTTCAAAATCTAATCTCGGATTTTTTCTTGTAATAGCAATAGGTTGCAATACGGATAGCACTTTTCCAAAAATTGGATAATTTATTAACTCTTTTTTAAGGATATAATCACATTTAACATTTTCAGGAAATATGCCTTGTAACAATAATGTTTCAAGTGTGCTCATATGATTTGCAATAATAACAGCAGGTATTTCTAATCCATAAATTTCAGGTGCAATCTCTATTCTAAATTTTATACCACATTTTTCAAGGTCTTTACGAATTTGAATAGATTTTTCGCCACAGGTAATATAGTTATGATAATATTTTTTTTGATTAAAAATTACTTTCAACAATTCTTTAATAATATGATAATAACAAACAAATGTTTTTTTCATAATTTTTCGAGTTTAGTTTTTTAAATATAATTATTTTTGAGTAATTTAACTAATATATTTAAAAACTTAGTTTTATTTGGTCTAAGATTAACTTAATAATTAGAATACTAACAATTAAGATAAAGAGAATTCTAATATATTTAGTTCCAAACTTAATAGCAGATTTAGTTCCAACATAAGCACCTAATATATTAAAAATAGCCATAATAATTGCAAGATGTAATATAAAATGACCACTCAAAATAAAATAAAGCAAAGCAGATAAGTTTGTAGAGAAGTTAATAATTTTTGCAGAAGCTGAAGCTTGTAAAAAATTTAAGTTCATAAAATAGATGAAACAAAATATTAAAAAACTCCCTGTTCCTGGTCCAAAGAAACCGTCATAAAATCCTATAATTGACGAAAATATCAACAAAGCAATTATATTTTTTTCAAAATGTTTTTGTTTAATTTTCCCAAAGTCCTTTTTTATTAAGGTATATACTAAGACAAAAATTAATAAAAATATAACAAATGGTCTTAAAAACCCTGGGCTAATTATTGTAACTAAAAACGCCCCAATAGCCGAAAATATAAAAGCAGTAACAGCACCTTTAATTAAATATCTTTTGGGATACTTAACATTATAAGTATAATTAATAATTGCCATTGTAGTACCAGAAATAGAAGAGAATTTATTAACTCCAAAAAGAGTTGGCAATGGGATGGTTGGAAATAAAACCATAAGCGCTGGTATTTGAATTAATCCTCCTCCTCCAATGATAGAATCAATAAAACCAGCTATAAAAGCAAATATACTAATTAATATTATTTCCATAAATTAAGCAATATTATTTAATAAATAATTTTGTATTTCAAAATATTCTATATCACGGATATTTTTTTGCTTTTTATTACTCAGAGCTGCAATTGTTCCGCAGGCTTCTCCTGTAGCTGAAGATGTTGGCATAATTCTTAACGCTCCGTGAGCTTTTCTTGTTGCCGAAATAGATTTACCAGCAGATAATACATTAGCTAAATCTTTTACAAATAAAGCTTCCATTGGAATTTCGTAATATTTACCTTTTTCAATATCCTGCATAATATCTTCTTCACCTTTTGCTCCGTGAATATCAATTCCATAACATCCTCTTGCAATTGGATGTTGGAATTTTTTACAATTTAAAATATCTTCTTCTGTGATAATATAATCACCTATTACTCGTCTGGTTTCTCTAACCCCTATTTGATAAGCTGTTTCCAATAGAATAGCATTTTCGAAACCAGCTACATCATTTTTAAGTATATCAACAATTTGCATAACCTGAGTTCTAGCTAAATATTCAGCTTTTGTTAAATCATAAGAACTAGAACCATCTAAACCTAAAATATTAGTACAGTTGAAACTAGCTTCGCTATTTTCAGGTAGTGTTGTAAAAAAAATGTAATTTACATCTTGATGCAATTTATTTAGCTCTTTTGCTTTTTTAACTTGCTTGAAGTATCCTGCAATAGAAATAATTTTATTCATATCAAAATCTTCATCAACCCAGGCAAAGAAATTTTCTCTATCTTTTTTTACATAATCTATTACCTTAGTAATATCTATCTTGCCCATACGGAAAAAAAGCGTTAAAGCCTGAAGTACTCCTGTTTTTTCATCACCTTTATTAAAGGGAACACCAGCTAAAAATATAAGTTGTGCATCCCCTGTAGTATCAATAAAAACATTACTTTGAATATTAAATTTTATCCCATTACAAATTACATCAATACTTTCCAATTTATTGTCACTTTTATAAACTTTAACAATTTGAGTATTAAGTAGAATATCAACATTATTTTCTACTAATAATTTATAAGATGCGTTCCTAAAATTAGACGCATAAAAGCCATTATCAATCATACCGTGATATTTTTGCATTTCTTTTTCAATATCATTAAAAACACCTTTTGCAAGCGGTTTATTATCTACATAGTGATTCATAAAAGGCCCAACCATACCTGCAGAAGACATTCTCCCTAAAAATCCATATTGTTCAATCAATAAAACTCTAACACCCATTGAACCAGCTTTAATTGCTGCTGATATCCCCGCTATACCAGCACCACAAACAACTACATCATATTTCATATATTCCCCCTAATTAATAGAATTTAAAAATAATAAAATTTTTTCAAAAAATTATACATATTTTATAAATAACACTTTAAACCAATTTTAATATTACGGCCAGACTCAGATAAAATTGTTTTTAATCTGGAAAGATGATTATAATATTTGATATTAGTAATATTTTCTACACCAATTAAAAAATCTACGCTAACTTTATCAAGATTATTTGATGAGATAGCATAAAAATTATATTTACAGTAGCCATTTGTTGGTAATTCATATTCATCAACTCTTTCTTGTCTATTAACCAATTCTTGTTCAAATGATAAATCAAATTTATTTATCAACACTCTCAATTGATTAAAAATTTTCAACGGTGGTATAGCTGGCATTGGCCTTTTATCTGTTTTATTTTGAGCAAAAGTATAACTTGCATTTGATTTTAAAATTATATTATCAATAATTTTGTAAATCAAAGATGTTTCAAAACCTAATATTTCTGCATCAACCCCTTGCGCTTGATAAATTGGTAGTAATGTTTGATAATTGATTTTTCCAGTGTTTCTGCTAACAATATAATTTTTCATACGGTAATAGTATGAAGCAAAAGATAAATCAAACTCTTTTAACTTATACGATAGAATATACTCTAAACCAATACCTTGCTCATCTTTTAAATTTGGATTGCCTACTTCGTATGTATAAGCAGCTAAATGTGGACCCGAATTATATAACTCTTCAATTGCTGGTACTCGAGAAGATCTATGTACTATAAATCCATTTGTAAGATTATCATTTAAAGCATAAGAAATTGAAAATGAAAGCGAATAAGAAAAAAAATCTCTGTCAATCAAATAATACGGATTTATAAAAGTTTTCTTTTCAGGTCTAAATTTATCAAAGTTGAATCTATAACTAAATTGAAAATTATAATTTTTATAATCAATATTGGTGAAATTATAAAATGATATGGAATAATTTCTTACATAAGGTGTAAATACATAACCACCTACTTTAAAGTCTTTGTGAACAAATCGCAAACCAAAAATTCCATTTTCTTTTGAAAAAATATTTTCATAATCTATATCAATTTTCGCATCATAAGATTTAGTGAGATACTCAGCACCTATAACATTTTTACTTTCGAATTCTTTGTGATGATAATAAGTTCTATTAAATAATAATTTAGCTGATGCAATTTTTTTTGAAATTTCGTTTAATTTAAAGATCACTTTTTGATTTTGTTTAAGCATATCAATATCAACACCATTTGGGTGTGCCCCAACAACTCCGCTAGGCACTCCATAATTTACCGAAAATAAATTAAAAGCATAACCAACACTAAAATCTTCTGTATTGTATGATGGTGCAAGCATCAAGGCATTACTTTTAATAAATGTATTAGGAATTTTATTATTTGCAACTTTGATATCTTCAGTAATTCGGTTAGATAAATTCAAATGTAAATTTAAATTGTCAATTGGATATTTAAAATTAACAAATTTATTAAAAGAATTATTAACATTTTCATAATTGAAACTCAATTCACTTTCTGGCTTATATAATTTTTTATCAACAATATCATTTTTTATAGCATTTATAAAACCACCAATAGCAACAGGAGTATGAATAAGAATTTTAGGCCCTCTTACAACTTCAATACTCTCAATACTATTTGGCTCTATAGTAGTTGCATGATCAGGAGAGCTTGCTGATAAATCTTGTATTACTGCTCCATCCTCAGCAATTTCAACTCTATTACTATTAAGACCTCTGATAACAGGTCTGGTTGGAGCTGGGCCCATAGACCTTATAGCTACCCCTACTTGATTTTTTAATGATAATGCTAGTGTACTTGATAAATCCTTTTGCAAATCCTTCCCCACAACTCTATTAATTTTTGAATACAATTCGTCTATTTTGTTCTTGTCATAATTACAGCTAACAGTAACTGGTTTTAAATTATAACTCAACGGAATTAAATGTATGATTAGTCTATTATTTTTAATCTTAACATAATCAAAGGCAAAATATTCCTGTTTATATCCAATTGCAGAAATATTTAATTCTATTAATTTTAATGTTTGATTAGTATCAAGGTAAATTTCTACAAAATTCGTATCAGATGTTTTTTTGAGTATTGTTTTGTTATTATGTTTAAGTAATATATTTGCATTTTCAATTATTTTATGAGTTTCGCTATCATTTACTTTAATATTTAAATTAAATTGTGCCATTAAACTAATAGAAAAACAGAAATAAATCACCAAAAGGTGGCTTATTTTAATATTAGCAAGCATTATCTAACCTCAATATTAATATTTGCAGTTGTAAATTCAGCAACGCCATTTACTAAAAGTTTTAGTTTAAACTGAGTTTGTCCTAATTTTTTTCCTATAAATCTTAAAACCCAAGGCTCATCTGCTTCTTTAATGTAAGATACTAATGTATTATCTAAAATTTCAATTGTAAAATCGTGTAATGGGTATCCTGGCTGGAATTTTTTACCATTTTCGTCATAAAATTCTATTTTGATATGTTCAGTTGTATCTTTAGGAATAACAACATTTTTGTTGAAAGATTTATCAGTAGCATTAACCAATTCAACACCATTTTCTTCATAAGATAAAATTACACCGACAGGCTCACCGTGCCTTGTTGTATCAACAATAACCTTAACAGGAATTTTTGGTGTTTTAAAGTCTGGATGTCCATTGTGGTTAACCCTTAACTCAATAGTTGTAACACCCAATTTTAGTCCTTTTAAATGAAAAGCATAATCTTTCGGATCATCTTGAATAATTTGTAACATAGTTTTATCTGTAATATCATAACCAAAAGAGTGGTCATTGTCGGTAGGTGGATTGATAATATTTTTATTAGCATCTAAAAATTTAACTGAATAATGATCTGACAAAACGTTTAATGGAGCGATTAATGTATCCAATAATTTATTTCCACCGAAATCTTTTAATATATTACCCTGAAACACAGCGAAAATTATTTTTTTTGTAGCATCTTGTATGATTAATCCTTCTGCTTCAAAATGTGGTGTTTGTGGCTCAGTTGGATTGCTATTCTCTTTGCATGAAGAAATAAACATACTTAAGATAATTAATGCCAGTATGAATGGATATTTATTTTTAAATAACATAGTTATCCTCCTAAAATTTAAACTATATCTAAAAAAGAAAAATAAATTAAGAAAAATAATTGGGTATTTTAAGATAAACTTGGGGGTGCTCTATTGGAATAATAATTAAATACAAAACTTAACTGTTTAGTATAAGTTGGTAAAATTAAATCAGATAAAATTTTACTGAAAGAATTGAAATTATTTGTTTCAATATGAAATTGTGTATGAAGCAATAAACACAAATCGCAAAGAGAATCACAATTTTCATCAGTTTTTACATTAAAAACAGTATAACTCGTTACATTTATGGTATGATAATGTTCAAAAGAAAGAAATAAAAAGAAAATGTATATTGCTAAATAGAATATTTTAATTAAGCGTTTCATACTTTAAATATAAAAGTAATAAAAATTTAGTTCAAAAAAAAATAAAATTAATATTACAAATTTATTTATAATTGTAAACTTTCTTTTAGTATAGAAAAAATATTATAGGAAATAAATACAATGAAAAAATTATTTTTCTTAATCGTTTTAAGTATCTTATTACTTGGGCAATCAGATTATTATCAAAATATCGACCCAAGTAAATCAACTTTTATTCAAGATTTACAAACATTAATAAGAAATAATTATACTAAAATTCCTTATGATCAATACCAAACAACTATCTTAGCTGATTACGAAAGCAGCGATGCAGGAGATGGTAAAAGAAAAGTTACTTGTGTTTATTCTGGTGAAGTGTATTTATATACACCTCCGTTTTCCTGGGGTTATTTTTCAAGAGAACATACTTGGTGCCATAGCTAGATGCCTACATATAGTTCTAAAACTGGAAATGAATATTCGGATCAACATCATCTTTTCCCTACTAACCAAAATAAAGCAAATGGTGTTAGAAATAATCATCCATTAGGAAATGTTATAACAATTACATCTTCATATCTAGGTTGTAAATATGGTAAAAATGAAAATGACAAACCAGTTTTCGAACCAAGAGAAGAACACAAAGGTGATGCAGCAAGAGCACTTTTATATATGTCTTTGATGTATAATGGAGTGAATAATAAAAATTGGACTTTTAATTATTTAAATTCAACAACTTTACCAAATTTAGGTGAAGATACACAAAGTGTAGCTATTTTATTACAATGGCATAAACAAGATCCACCTGATAGCTGGGAAATTGGTAGAAATGATTATATTCAATCAATTCAAGGTAATAGAAATCCTTTTGTTGACCATCCCGAATGGGTTGATTATATTGATTGGTATAGTTTATCATATAAAACCAATAATGTAAAATTAGCACAAGAACCTTCAAATCATATAAAAAATTTACAAGTTGTTTCATTCAATGACAGTACAATTTCTATACAATGGGAACAACCTGATCCAGGTTTACAAAATGCTACAGGTGTTTATTTATATATATCTACAGATTTGGATTTAAAATATCCTATCGACCGTAACAAATACGAAATAGATACAAATTATAACGACGGAATTGGAAGAATTTACTTACCAATATCTCAAACTTCTTTTGTATTTAAAAATCTTGAACCAGCTACGAATTATTTAATAGCCGCATTTACTTACAATGGTGATGCTGATTCAATTAATTATAAAACAAATGAAATAATTCCTAAAATTATTCAAAAAACATCTGGAATTGCCAAAGAACCTCAATATTCTGTAAATGATTTTACAGTTCAAAGAACAGGTCCAAATTATGTTACTGTTACATGGTCTTACGATAGTTTACCAAAACCTGCAGGATATTTTATTTCATATTCTAATAGCAAAAACAAAATTCTAATTCCTCAAGATGAACAAAATTATCAAGATGATTTTGATTTAACTGATAGCATTGGCTGTATAACAATTACTGATAATAAAATTACTAGTTTTTATATTGATGGATTAGAGTTAAACAAAAGATATTATTTTTATATTTTCCCATTTAATGGTACGAATGCTAAAAACTATAAAGTTGATGATTATAAATCCTGTCAAGCGTTTACAAAATATGTCAATGCTACTGAACTTTTAATTACTGAATATATCGAAGCCGGAGAGAATAATCAATTTATTGAAATATATAATGGTACAGGGGTAAAAGCAAATTTAAATGATTATACACTGAGAATTTATTCTGACGGTGCAACTACTCCTACTTATGAACTGCCTTTAAGTGGCTATCTTGAAGATAATGAAACTATTGTTATAAAAAATAGTGCTGCTACATTAAATTATAATGGGATAGCAATTTCCTGGGATAATTTGAAATTTGATGGCAATGATGCCGTATCACTTTATAGAATTTCAACCAAGTCAGACATTGATGTTGTTGGTGTTATCGGACAAAATCCGGGAACTGAGTGGAAATATCTTACTTCTTGGACAACCAAAGAACGAACTTTAAGAAGAAAAAATTCTATTACAAATCCAGTTGTTAACAAAAATAATTTTGAAACCTTAGGCATAGAATGGGACTATGCAGATAAAAATGATTTATCAGACCTTGGAAAACATTATTTAAATGCATTATCAAATATATCTTTATTACATAAATACGATAATTCAAGTGATAGCTTAAGTGTTGTAAGTAAAGGTGGAGTTTGGGAAATATATCCAAATAGCAAAATTATTACTGCTTATACAGGAGGAGTTACAACACCTGAACACTCTTATATTAGTTACGATTTAACCAAAAAAATTCCTGATTGGCAGCTTGGAAGCGAATTTGAAAATGAATGGGTAGGATGGATGGATTTGAATAGAACTACTGTCAGCGGATGGGGTACGAATTCTTATAGTTGTGGTATGGTATTAGCGGCCAATAACCCTGTTCTCAATGATCCTAATACAAAAGGCTACGCTGTTGGATTTAAATATCACTCTACTGGAAATGATTCTTTAGTTATCTTCAAATTTGAAAATGGTATTGGTTCTGGTTCAGTGCTTCCAAATGGAGCTACACAAATTTTAGCAAGTGACTATTATTATGTTGATGCTGATGATGGTGTTAATTTTTATGTCAAATTGAATTCTAACGGCACATGGACTATTAAAACAAAAAAAGGAGCTAAACTTGCTTTTGCAGATGCAATTAATCCATTAAATTATAATGAAACTTCCAACACTTCAACAATTACTGATGACTCTTTCGAAGGAACAGAATTTAAATACTGTGGTTGGGTATATGCTCACTCAACTTCTGCAACTACTTCAACTGATTTCGCTAATTTAGGCGCTGGTATGTATAAAAGTTATATTCCACTTTCTTTAAATTCATTATATTTTGATATTAATGAATATAACGAAAATACAGTTTTAATCTCTGTTAATTTTACAAATTTATATGGTATAAAAAATATTGTTTTAGAAAAAAGCTTTAATTCTATTAATTGGCACAAGGTATCTGAATTTGAATTAACAAATAACAATTATTCAATTTATGACAAAATTCTTTCAAATATAACTTATTACAGAATAAAAGTTATTAGTTCTGATGGTAAAATTAACTATTCTGGAGTATACACTTACAATAGGAATAAGATTTCAAATTTTCAATTAAATCAAAATTATCCTAATCCATTTAACCCAACGACAATAATTTCTTATTATTTACCTATTAGCACTAATGTTAAACTAAAAATATATAATTCACTGGGAGAAGAAATAAAAGTATTAGTTGATAATTTCCAAAATAAAGGATACTATGAAATTGAATTTAATGCAAATAATTTAAGTAGCGGTATATATTTTTATGCACTCGAAACACCAAATAAAATAATTTCTAAAAAAATGTTGCTGTTAAAGTAAATTTTATTTGCATTTCGAGAATTTTTTTATTATATTAGTATTTCAAATTTGATAAAATTTGTAAATACTTTTGGGGGCATAGCTCAGCTGGGAGAGCATCTGCCTTGCAAGCAGAAGGTCAGCGGTTCGATCCCGCTTGCCTCCACTAGGAACCTTAAAATTAGCTCGTTGGATAAAATAATCCGATGAGCTTTTTTTATTTTCCATAGCTCAGCTGGGAGAGCACTCCGACTTGCTATGTCGGAGAGGTCAGCTACTTCTTCAACGCTTGCCTCCACTTTCAACCTTAAAATTAGCTCGTTGGATAAAATAATCCGATGAGCTTTTTTTATTTTCCATAGCTCAGCTTACGGAAGAGCACTCCGACTTGCTAAGTCGGAGAGGGTCAGCTGCTTCGTCAACGCTTGCCTCCACTTGGAACCTTAAAATTAGCTCGTTGGATAAAATAATCCGATGAGCTTTTTTTATTTTCCATAGCTCAGCTTACGGAAGAGCACTCCGACTTGCTAAGTCGGAGAGGGTCAGCTGCTTCATCAACACTTGCTAATAATAAAAAAGGCTCGAAATAAATCGAGCCTTATTAGTTTTATTCTTCAGCTTCTTTACTTACTTTATAAGCTTCAATGATTTTTGTTTCAACTTCTTTAGGTACTTCTTCATAATGTGAAAATTTCCTTGTAAACACTCCTCTACCCTGCGTTAAACTTCTAAGAGCAGTTGAATATTTGTGGAGTTCAGAAAGAGGGATTAAAGCTTTTATAACTTGATATGGTCCATCAGCTTCCATACCTTGAATTTTACCTCTACGGCTAGAAATATCTCCCATTACATCGCCCATGAATTCTTCAGGCACGGTTACTTCTACTTGATAAATTGGTTCAAGAATAACAGGTTTAGCTTCTAAAAATCCTTTTTTAAATGCTTGTGAAGCAGCAATTTTAAAAGACATTTCATCAGAGTCAACATCATGGTAACTACCAAAATGCAAAGTAGCCTTAATATCAATAACTTTACTACCTGCTAGTACACCTTTAGCCATAGTTTCAAGAATTCCTTTTTCAACAGCTGGAACAAATCTTCCTGGTACAACACCACCTACAATAGCATTAACAAATTCAAATCCGGTTCCGCGAGGTAATGGTTCTAATCTTAATACAACATGACCATATTGTCCTCTACCACCGGTTTGTTTTTTATGTTTATATTCAGCAGCTTCAACTCTACCTTTAATTGTTTCTCTATAAGGTATTTTAGGTTCAACTAAATCAACATCTACACCATATCTATCTTTAAGAGCTTTAACAACCAATTGTAATTGTAGTTCACCTTGGCCATCTATAATTGTTTGTGCTAATTCAGGATCACAATGTGAAACAACTGTTGGATCTTCTTCGTGAATTGCATGTAGACCGTTTGCTATTTTATCTTCATCGCCCTTTTGTTTAGGTTTGATAGCAACAGAAATGATACCTTCAGGAAATTTAATTTCAGGAATTTTAAATTCAGGAGCTTTATTAACAGATAGTGTATGATTAACATGAGTATCTTTTAATTTTACAATACAAGCAATATCCCCAGCAACCACTTTTGTTGTTTCTTTCTTAACTTTACCATTAACAAAACTCATAGTACCTAATCTTTCAATCTTATTATTATTAAGATTGTTCATATCAATACCAGATGCAATAATACCAGCAAATGCTTTAAAGTAGCTTACTTCTCCAGTATGTTTTTCGGCAACAGTTTTAAACACAAATAAAGTAGGAGATTTTTTAACATCAAAACCTAATTTAGTATTTAAAATATCAATATCAGTAGGTGCAGGAAAATAATCGGCAGCAAAGTTTAAAAATATATCTAAACCAATACCTTTAATAGCGGAAACAGCAAAAACAGGTACTAAATTTCTTGTTACTATTGCTTCCTTAATTCCTTTTTTAATTTCATCATCATTTAAAGTACCATTTTCAAAATAGTTATTCATTAATTCTTCGCTTGAACCAGCTATTTTTTCAATAAGTTCATCTCTTAATTTTTGAGCTTTTGTTAATAAATCACCAGATAAATCAGAAACATCAACCTTTTTAGCCGCTGGATCGCTATATGTATATTGCTTTAAATTCACTATATCAACAATAGCATTAACATTTATACCTTCATTAACTGGAAAAGTAATAGAGAAAACATCATTCGAAAGTCTAGATTTAGCATTTTCTAAAGTTTCAAAATATTTAGAGTGTTCATTATCAATCTTGTTAATAATAATAGCAGCAGGCATTTTATATTCATTTACAAATTTCCATGTTATTTCTGTACCTACTTCAACACCATCAGCAGCTTTAATAACAGGAACAGCTGTTTCAACAACATGTAAAGATGATTTTACCTGACCTATAAAATCAGCATAACCGGGAGTATCGATAAAATTAATTTTACAATTGTTATGTTCAACATATAAAGGAGTTGCATAAATAGACATTTTTCTTTCAATTTCTATACTGGTAAAGTCGGAAGCTGTATTTCCTTCTTCAACTTTACCAATACGATTTGTTTCACCTTTTAAAAATAATAAGTACTCAGCAACTGAAGTTTTGCCGCTTCCACCATGACCAATAAAAGCCATATTCCTAATTTGTTGAGGAGTATAATCTTTCAAGTTTCCTCCAAAATAATTTGTAATTATTTAGTTTTTTTAAAAAATATTTTTAAGAATTTAGATACTTTGCTAAATGCTTCAATTGTTCCGTCAATTAAAGTATTATTTTTAGATATCTCTAAATTTTTTTTAGCAAATAGATTTTTAACAGAAAACATGGATGTAATAATAGGTACAAGTTTTAATTTACTCTTTACAAATTTGTAATCATGCAATAAGTTATCCGATAATTCATTTAACTTTAGCAGCAAATCATTTGTCTTAAGAGCCAGTTCGTCAACTTTCTCTAGGGTATCATTAATTTGATTATGTAAAATTTCAATATCTTTAACTTTATCAAGAATTATTTCATCATACTTATCCAAATTGCTATTAATTTTCTTAAGAGTTATAATTATATATATAAAAAGAATGCTACCAATGAAAAAAAATAATATCTCTACAAACAATAAAAGTGAATCCATAAATTAAACCTTATAATTCTTCTTCTGCTTGAGCTTCTAATTCACTTTTATATTCAGCAATAGTATCATTTATTTTTTCTTTAGCATCATTGATAACTTTTTCAACTTTTAATTTAGTGTTTTCAAAAATTTCTTTAGTTTGTTCGGAAATTTCTTTAGATTTTTCAGCAATATCTTCTCTTAATTCTTTACCTGATTTGGGAGCTGATAAAAATGCTGTAACTGCTCCAGCAACAGCGCCAATAAATAAACCTGTTATTAAGCCTTTTGTGTAATTAGAATTAGCCATATTACCTCCTGTAATTTAAAAAAAGGGAACACAAACTTTCAATGTCCCCTCAATTATATATTAATTATATCTTAGTTACAATATTGAATATAGCAGGGTTCCAATCTAATCCTTCAGCTTGTGAGCTTGAAAGATTCATAAGAATTTTTGGTTTACCGCCATCAATACCAATACCTACTGTAATACCTTTTTCTACTAAGTTCAATACACCTGTAAGAGATGGTACCTTTTTGCTTTTTGTATATGAAGTTACAGCGCCTACAAGACCTGCATCATCACAATATACTGCATCATATGAACCAGAAGGAGCACCTGAACCTTTATCAACTTTTGAAAACTTACCAGAAGCTTCTAATTGTGCTGCTAACTCATTATCTCCTATAACCAATATAGAACCATTGGGTTTATAACCTTTTTCAAAAGCTAATACTTTTACTAAAATAGCAGCTCTTAAATTTGCAGGTGCTTTTTGTGCATAATTTACAGAAGTTAAAAATAAAAATAACAAAAATGCTGCGAAAATTTTTGTTGCTTTCATTGCAATTCTCCTTTAATATATTCATTAAAATGATTTATTTCTAACTAAAAAATAATAAAATAATTTTTAAAAAAAAAATTTATTTTTCTATATTTTCAACATTTTTAAGTTCATTATTAAAAAATAATGCAAAAATAGAACCCAGTATAAGCGCAAACCATAGCGTTACAAATCTTATTAACATAGTTGTTACAACTGCAACTTCTTTATTAATCCCCTTACTTTGAATTATTGCGGTAAAAGATATTTCAGCTGCTCCTAACCCACCGGGTAACATTGATATCGAACCTATTATTGTAGATAAGGTATAAACCAACACTGCAAAAAGAAAGGTATCAACAAAACCAAAATTTATATTAAATGATAATAAAATTAGATAATAGGCAATGCATTCAAATATCCAGGAAAATATACTCAATAGAACCATCTCTGTTAATGGTTTAATTTTAATCATTTCATATGATGAGTTATAAGCTTGTTCTATCTTAGACGAATATTTTGCATAAATATTAAATTTTTTTAATAATGAAGAGAATTTATTGAATATGTTTATATTTGACAATAAAATTACAATTCCAAGGAATACTGCCAACACAATCAATACAAATGTTTTTGCAATATTAAAATACAAAGAACCAATTAGGGCTAAAATAATTACAGATATTAAATCTGTTAATCTTTCGACAAAGATAATTGGCATTGTTTTAGAGATACTTTCGTTAGTTTTGTTTTTCACCAAATATGCTTTTATAACTTCGCCAAATTTTCCTGGTGTTACACTCATTACTAACCCAGTCATAAATATCTTATATGAAAGCCAAAAGTCTAAATCTATTTTCAAAAGTTTAATATAATAATGCCATTTTAGAAATCTAAAAATATAATTACATAATGCTAACAATAATAGAAATGGAAATAATAACCAATTAAACCTTAGAAATGTAATTTTAATTTGAGTATAATCTGCATAAAATGAAAGCAATAAATATAAAATAGCTGCCAAACCAGAAAATAACAAAATATTTTTTTTTAACTTTTCTAGCATAATTCTAACAAGTCTCTATATAAATAAGATATTGGTAACCCAACTACATTATAATAACAACCTTTAATCTCTTTTACTAAAACAGCACCAAAATCATCTTGTATTCCATATGCACCAGCTTTATCAAGTGGATTTCCTTTAGAAATATATTCTAAAATTACATCATCGCTTAATTCCCAAAAAGTAACGTCAGTTATTACAGAATTTGTAATTTGTTTGTTGTTACTTAAATTTAACAACGAATATGTAGTAATAACTTTATGTGTTTTACCACTTAAATATTTCAATATTTCAAAAGCTTCTTTTTCATTATTTGGTTTTTCGAATATTTTATTATCATATGTAACTATAGTATCAGCTGTTAACAATATTTTTTTATTAATTTCTAATTGAGAAGATAAAATATGATTTTTTGCCTGTTCTAATTTTTTTTGAGATAATTTAAGAGAATATTCTAAGGGAGAAGTAAACTCGTTAATATTTTCATTATACTCTAATTTAATTTGTATATAATTGAGTCTTAATTGCTCTATTAATTTTTTCCGTCTAGGAGAGTTTGAAGCTAAAATAATAACACAATCTTGCATATATTTTGGAATGTTAATTATCTGAACATTGCTTTTATGCTACCCCAAGTTCTTTTCATTCCTGATAATTTTGCATTCACTGGAATTGAACTTGTTCGCGTAAAACTGCCATCGTTATTAATAATTCTTAAGCAATAGTAATAAATTGTTTGGTTATCGTCATTTTTTAGGAGTGTTCTATCTATGTATGAATAATATGAATTGCTACCTTTTGGTTGGATTTTTGCAATATCTACAGTGTTTCCAGATTCAGATTTTCTTTCTATTACATATTGATATAGATTAGTTTCTTCTTGTGCAACCCACTCAATTTTCACGGCATCATTTTCAATATATGCTTTGAATGATTGTAAAATTGAACCTGCATAAGTAATAGTAAATAATAGTATTGCTAAACCAAATATTTTAATTTTATTTTTCATCACAAGTAAATATAATATATTTGTAAAAAAAAGTCAAATTAATTTTTCATTTTATTAGCAAAATTTTTCTTGAAATTATCTTCTTACCAAATTGGAAATTAACCAAATAAAAACCAGCTGGAAAATTATTCATATTCAATATTATATTCGAGTTATTTACAATTATCTTTTTATTCTCAATCATTCTACCTGTTATATCATAAATAGAATAACTACCATCAAAAGTATTCCCTTTTAATCTTATTTGTGTAGATGAATTAAAAGGATTTGGATAAATATCAATTGAAATTTCATCAAGTGAATTTCCTTTTTCTAACGAAGTTATATTTTCTACAAAACTGAATTTTACCGCATCAAATGTAACAATTTCATTATTTACTGATGAGGCATTACTAAGCGTAAGTAAGGCATTATTTTTATCGAGCTCAAACCTTCCAAGTAAAGCCCATTTACCTTTATTATTTTTTTGATTAAATGGAATCGTTATAACTCCCTGCTTTGTCGTAATTTTATATGTAACATCTGTAGCGGTAGCAGTTGAAGGAATATAGGCATAGATGTCATAGATACCATCTTGCGGTAAAGTAGGTTTCCAACTTGCTTCCTGTAATTCATTACTTGTTGTATTTGCATACCAATAATGCTTATTGTATCCACCAGAGGCAGCGTTTTTCCAATGAAACATATAATCCCAGGGTTGCGTTAATACTTGTGGAATATTTGTTTTAATATTAAATCCTGCATAATTAAATTGTAAGTCATCAACTAATGTATCTGCAATTGGTAATTTATTAAATCTTGTTTGAATTATCCACGCCACGCCTGCATTTGTACCAGCATTTACATCCAAATTTACATAGCCATTATTATAACCCGGCCAATCATAATATGTATTTTCTCCGTAATTGTTTGGATATCCATATTGGGGTTGTGAGTTTTTATCACCATATGGATCGTTGAAAATAAAAGTTCCTGTTTTATAAATTCCTTTTCCTAATATAACATGTCCAGATGTTGTTAACATTACACAAAAAGTTAAAGGATATCCTTGATTTACTTCATTTTCACAAAGTAGATAATTAGGCAAATCTGTTTGAGTAGCGGTAAAACCATGATTTCTGTAAAAGTTTGCCATTTTAGAATAAGGCGAACCATTAGTCCACATATATGCATGAGCACCATAACAAGTATTCTTAAATACACTGCCATTATATACATCTTTTGGTGTTGTATAGTATTGACCATTAAAAATATACTTATCTGCAATATATCCGCCCCACTTTGATATATGTGATGATGGATATGATACTTTATAAGGCCATTCCGGTAAAACATTATAATACCCTATAATCATCATAGCAGTAGCAGACGCACACGATGATCTCCCCCAATGCCAATCTGGTGTATCATTATTTTGGTGAACAAAAGGAATATTAGAAATTATTTGATTATTTCCCGGTTTACTTTTGAAAACTCTACTGCTTTTGTAATGTGGAATTATGGTTTCTTGTATCAAACTTTTATCATCTATATTCAATATTTTAAAATAACTTTCCGAATTTTGATTTTCGATAAATACAATTTTATTTTGATATAATATAAAATTCAAATTCCTATTGGTTCGATATAATAATTTTTTTTCTTTTGTCAAAAGATTAAATTCAATTATGTTGACTTTTTCTAATGTATCATTATTAAAAACATACTCCGTAAATGATATTTTATCGTTATCCACAATTTTAATATTTTTACCTTTTGCAATAAATTCCTTTTTTAAATCTTGTAAATTTAGGGCATAAATATTATTTGCAATAGTTTGAAAAAATAATTTACCATTTAAAATTAAAGGATTAAAAAAACTTTCTTCATTTTTACCATCATATAACAAATAATTATTTTTATTTTCTAATGAAAAACAATAAATTTTATTATCTTTTGTGATGTAATAGAAAAAGTTATTATGATGAACAATTTGATTAGAATAATCTTTCAATAAATATTTTACGTAATGATTATTTTGGTAGATAATTAGAGTATCTCGATGAGCAAAATAAAACGAATTATCACTTAAAATTCCAATCTGGCTTATGAGATCACAGGGCGGATAAATGCTTTGATAAGTTTTATTTTCATAATTAAAAATAACAGGTATTTGATCATCGTTGTCATCCACATGTTTGAAAGCTATTATCTTCAAACTCGTATCAATATTGAAATACTCTCCTGCTCCACGAAAAGAAATCAACACATCAAATTTACCCTGTTCGTAAATATAAACATTTTTGTTGAATTCATCTGCAAAAAGATATTTATCATTTCCAATTGCAGTAATATTTTTATAAATGTATTGTGAATATAACAATTGAAATAAAGATATCAGAATTAAAAAGTATTTCATATATCCCCCGCTTAAAGACATGTTTAAGAAGAACTTACCCCACAATAATTGAAGTAAATAATTCCCACTATAATAATAAGGTCGTCTTTGTATATTTCCCCCAAAATATTTAGCAATACTCGACGACCTTATCTATACTGCAACCGCTTAACTTGTAATTAACTTTTTAACTTGCTAATTTACAATAAGTTACTAATCTATTTATATATCACAATTAAAAATTAACACCTACAGAAAAATATTGAACATTTTTAAATATTCCAAAATCTTGATATGCATAATTAATATTTAACTTAACAAAATCTGTAAGTGGATACTTTACGCCGATGCCAAAAGTTAAACCTTCTTCACCTTTATCAAGGAATAAGTTTCTATATCCGGCTCTAAATGATACCAATTCATCGTAAGTGTATTCCATACCTAAATTTAAGGATTCAGAGTTATCATTAGGATGTACAGCATCAAGAGCTACAGTTAAGAGATGATCGCTTTGCTTAATTAAATCAGCAGAAATACCAAACCTAAATGTTAAGGGTAAATTCCACTCTTCCATTTCAGTTTGAGTTCTAATTAAATTAGGATCTCCAGCCCCAACGCTATGCAAAATTAAAGCGTCTCTTCCCTCCATTTTCATTTTTGTACCATAATTAGTAATGCTAGCAGCCAATCTAAATTCATTTAATATATCTATTTTGTAAAGAACTCCAACATCAACAGCAAAGCCATTTGCCACCATGTGCCATATTTTATCGCGTATATATTTAGCATTAAAACCTAGTGAAAAATTATCCGTTAGCATTCTTGAATAATGAATACCACCGACAAAAGAATTAGCATCAAAATATTCGCCCGTTCCTTCTGGTTTATCAATAGTTCTTACCATCATTTCATCCATAGAAAGCGCATCTATAAATAAGCCAAATGTACCTAATCCTTGTACAGGTACACTTGCACCCAAAAAGTCAGTTCTAATATCTGCTATCCAGTTAATATGTGTAAATTCAACCTGTTTTTCCTGATTAAAGGCAATGCTACCAGGATTCCAATATAATGCATTAATATCTCCAGCAATTGAAGTAAATGCACCTCCCATTCCAATAGGACGAGCTCCTATACCAATCTTTAAATGGTTTGCAGCAGTAGTACCTGATTTGGAGATAGAACCAGCACCATAAGCTGTAATGAAAGCTACTACTATAGTTATTATTACTTTTATTGTTTTCATTTCTATTCTACCTTATTTAATTATAGCAAATTTTATTGTTTTGCTACCAATATTCGGTGCTTCAATATGTGCTAAATAGATTCCGTAAGCCACAGAATAACCATCTTTATTTAATAAATTCCAGTAAGCTCTTGAGTTTTCAAAAGTTGAATTATGGTATAATGTTGTAACATGATCACCAGCAATGGTAAATATTTTAATAGTGCATTCAGCAGGTAAGTTTTCAAAATATATTCTTCTTTCGCCTCTGATTTGCCCTGGTAATTTATCAGTAGGTTCTATTTCGTTAAATCCTACATATGGATTTGGAACAACATAAATATTATCTAAAAGAGATTTTTTATCTGCAACATTGATTTGGCTTTTTTTGGTTTTTAATACATATTTATCATCTTTTGTAAGTGGTCTTTTAGTTTTAATTTCAAACACATCACCTGAAATAGGTGCAATGCTTCCAGTATCGACTATAGTTACTCCCCAGGTTAATTTATGTGTATTGTTCCAGATAGATGTACCAGGTTTTAATAATATCAATTCATCTCCTGGATAAGACCATGTTCCATTTTTTACAGGTTTAGCTACAGCTTCGTATAGCAAACATTCTATTCTTTGGTCTGTTCCATTTATTGTATATCTTACTGAAAATTTAACTGGTTTTTTAACTTTTGTTGGCATATAAGTTACTGTATCTATCACTTGATCTGAGAATATTATTTTATAATCACCAGGGAATTCTTCTCTAATTGTAGCTGTTCCTTTTGTTGTCATTCTAACATCATATTTTCTTGTTGATTTGCTTTCCTTTGTCCAGGTAGTTTTGGAATAATCAATATCTAGTTTATCTTCATCTTTTACTTTTAACAATATACCATCAAAAATTGGATTAGCATCTTCGTTGTTAAATAATACACTCTGATAAATTGGGAAGTAATGATAAGTTACTAAAACCTCAGCATTATCTGGAATATTACCAGTTTCAATTCTACTAATAGTTCCATTATCAAAATTTATGATATAATCTACGTTTTTAGTATAAACTGTTCCATTCAAGGATTTTACAGAAAATGCATTATCATTAAGGATATTCTTTTTACTCAAATTAGCATTTTTAGTTCCGAAAAGTTGAATTCTATCCTGATAAATGGTTGAGTCAATTACAGAATAATTCTTTTTGTTGATTTTTGTATTATTAACAGTCCAAAATGTATCAGCTACCATTAAGGAATATTTATTGTCTTTGACCAATAAATCATTAACAACTTCAAAACTTACATTAGCAGTAGAAATACCAATTTTAGTTGTATCATTGCTAGTAATTTTTGAAGGAGAGTAACCAGAAGCTCGTGGTCCTGGTGTTACAGCAACAGTATTAACATCGAATTCTAATTTTCTGGTAATAGGATTAACAGTTATTTTTTTAGTACATTCAGAAGGTGGAATATCTTGATCATCACCTCTATCGTAAGAGCATAAAGCGTAATAGTAAGTTTTACCATTAATTACATTATTAGAATCAACAAAATAGTGCACTAACCCGGTATTATCGCCCATATAATAACTAACTCCACGGCCAGGATATTGAACAGGATGATAACCGACCCAAGGATCAGGATATCCTGTAGCATCCCATTTATTATTTCCATTATAATCAACAAAAGGTTCACCTGAGTCATATTCGCCATTACCGTTGATATCTGTAAAAGGTTCATGTGTTGTTGCTATATCCCACCTGCAATCGCTGCCATCAACTTTTGTGTGTGGTCTATAAAGAAATGGGTTTCCTCTACCATCTGTAATAGTTTGTAAATCACTAAATGTTGGGTCTTCACTTCTATATAAAACATAGCCCTGAAAATCTTTTCCAGTAATAGGATCTATACTTTCTTCAGCAGCTGCATCCCAATATAAAGTCACTTTTTTATCACCTGGAATTGCAGTTAAATTTGGTTTTTCTGGTGCTTTATAAAAGTTATAGTTTTTATTATAAATTTTTTGAACAGTTTCTGCAGTGAGTAATAAATCATTTAAAGTTTCACCAAATAATATTGCTACAGAAATTCTTTTACTTTCACCTTTTTTAAGTGATATATAACCAGAACCAAAAGTAAACACAATATCATTACCTTTTTCTTCTACTTGACCGAAATTTCCTGGTTTATTTCTATTCCAGATATCTTCATCATTTTTAATACCTGGGTCACCTTGTGCATTCCATGCCCAACTACTGAACGAAGTAAGCCCAATCATATCAGCTTCGTCTAAATCTGTATATTCATAATTTGGTTCACCAGGAGCTAATGGATCAGGTCTACCATCAGGTAATCTTCTTCCCTTGGTAGGTTTACCATCACCTTCACCTTCATCACCAGTGTTTGGCACTCCATCAATTCCAACATCATCAGTTAAAGGATTCCAATCGCCATCATCATCGATATCATTATCCTGGCTTTCATCAATCATTCCATCTCCGTCATCATCAATTCCATTTGTTGAGTTACTTGGAGATTCAAGGAATTTGATACCAACATAATATACAGGTAAGCCTTTATCACCTTTTTTATCTGAATCATAAAGATAAATCATACTTCTTGCATAAACAGGAATTTTACTTACATCATAAGAACCAACATTTCTTGGTGGAACGAAATAGCCTATATCATCAGCAGGTTCATTTGAGCCTCTTCCATAATAACCGACATCAGGGTCACCATAGAAGCCAAATAATAACGTATCAATATCAAAGTCACTTATATTAGTTATAGTATAAACAAAAAATATAGCATTTTCTGCGGCGGGATTAGCCCACTGGAAAGCTCTACCATCTATTTGTATACCGATACCTTTTCGTGTTAGATCATTCTTAAATGGATAATAAAGAAATTCAACATTTTCTCTATCATCCATTGCCCAATATGCTTCCAGATCAGCCTGATCGCCACCTACTTTTAAATATCCTGGCCAAACATATTTACCTAAAGCTTCACTATACCACTCTCTTGGCCAGCTATCAGGTTTACCATCGCCATCAAGATCTGGGGCTGGATTTGTTGCCATACTCATTTGATTTGGATCATCATAACCAGGTAATGGTTGCCATTGATACAATGTATCACCAGATGCGTTTTGGTCTTTATTATTTGGGTAGTCATCTATACCATCTGTAATTATATGATATCTTTTCCCATCTGCACCTACTACGGATGCTCCTACAATTGGTGAACATTGAAATATGTATGGCATATCTTTCCATACTACAGAGCCTAATTCTCTTTTATCCCTACCGCCATATCCTAAACCTATACCACCATAATTATGGATTACAGTTTTTATTTTATTTGCATTCATTAATACAGATTTTCGTGGATATCTTTGATTTATATTAAACTGTTTTTGAAATTTTTCGAATTTTGCTGCTTTTTCAGCTTTTACTTTTTCATTTTCAATTGTATTTTCAGTTTTTTGTTTTCTAAACTCTGATGAATGTTTTAACATAAACTCCTGTACCGCTTCTAAAGCAGGAGAAATTTTCTCTTGAGCATATGATATTATTGTAGCAAAAAACACTATGAGTATTATTTTTTTCATCTTTTACCCCATTAAAAATTAATTGACATACCAAGTCTTACTTCTCTTGGTTCTGAGTAGTAAGTTGGATTTTGGAAATATTCATCAGCTGAGTGTAAATATGGAACTAATCGTGAAAGCTCATTTGTTGCCTGTGCTGTTACAAGCAATTGATTTAAATCATAAGTAGCTCTACCTGTTGTGCTATAAACATAAAGTTCATTTTTAATATCTAATAAATTATACACTTTGAGTGAAAATGTTACATCATAACCAAACAATTTTAATGTTTTATCAGCCATAAAATCTAATTTATACTGTGTTGGCTTTCTATCGGAGTTTGTTTTTAATGGAATTTTTACATCTACTACAGAAGGTGTATATGGTAAACCTGTTGATATACCACCAACAAATGTTAAATTCCAATCGCCAACTTTACCTATTACAAGTGTACCATTTAAAACATGTGTTTGATCCCAATCTAAAAATACAGGTATTTTTTCTGTTTGTCTGCCAGAATTTTTATCTATAAAAAATGAATTTAAATCATTTTCATTTCCTTCTGCAACTTGATAAGTATAATCTAATGTGAAACCAAATATATCACTTTCTGTTCTTCTTTTATTAAATGATACAACAAAACCTTTTATATTAGCATAGTCTTGATTTACATATTTTAAATATTGATTTGTTGCACTTGTACTAATTTTTTGTAATGCTAACAGATCTCTTACATCTTTTGAATACGCAGTTAATTCAACTCCAAACATTGGTGCTAATTCTTGCTTTAATCCTATTTCATAAGATACAGTTTTTTCAGGATTTAAATTAGCGTTACCAAAAGTAGGATCTCCAAGTTTGAAATTATATTTAAAGTCTGGATTAGCATATAAATAAGCAAATGGTGGCATTTGATAAAAATGACCGTAGGAAAAGTGAATAACACCTTTTTCTGTAATTGGGAATGATATACCTAATCTTGGGCTTATCATAGATTTATCTTTTGCTTTTGCAATTAGTTTGCTCTTATCAATATTAGCTGGCAAATCTGGCTGATTTGGTGAAGGATACATATCATTAACAGCATAATACCCATCTGGACTAAAGAAATCGTATCTTACGCCAGCATTTATAATTATTGTTTCGTATTCCATTTTATCTTGAATAAAAGCTGATATTTCTTTTGGTTTTCTTGTATATCTGTTTCTAAAAGGTGAATCAAGATCAGGAATATATGGATTTGAATTCATATCGTCTCTTAACACTTTGAAATTATCATAATCTAATTTGTAATCATTATAAGATACACCAAATTTTACTTCATTATTGTTATCTATTTGACTTGTAATATCAAATTTTAATCTTATGGTTGCTGTTCTTTGATAATTATGCCAATTTTGAGTGCCACCAACTAAAAAAGTATAATTTGCAGGAGCATTGGAATAAGCATCTGTTAAATATCTTGGGTCTGGTCTTAAATTTGTCCAATTTTTGGTTGGATAATAATCAACTTCTTTTCCTGATGCATCTAACAGTGGGTATAAATATCTTTTACTATCATTTAATGAATATCCACCTCTTACGGTATAAAAAGTTCTATCGGATAAAGCGTGGCGCAATTCTATGGTATTAACAATTCCCCATTTATAATTGTTGTAAAGTGCATCTGGATTATATTTGAAATCATGATCAAAAGTTTTATATTTTTGATTTGAATATATTACATCATAGTTTATTTTAATTGTACTTGTTGGTTTGAATGTTAATTTGAAAGTTGAACTTAAGTAATCACTTGGGTTCATTGCAACAATTTTATTATCGCCCGTTGCTTCTATTGTAATGTTTTTGGGGTCTAATGGATCTTTTATAAATTTATCTGATGGGTTGTGCTCTCTTTTGCCATAAAGCCACCCTCTATCATTATCATACCTTAATGAAGAAAAGAATGTTAGATAATTTTCTAAAAATGGCACTGGTCCACTAAAAGAAAATTCGCCAACATATTGATTAGCAGGGTTTATTTTACCAATATTATAAAATATATCATCATTTGCACTAACTTTATCACTTAAATAGAAAGAAATATTACCCATATACTTTGATGTACCTTCCTTGGTAACAGCATTAACAATACCACTTAAAGCATTTCCATATTCTGCGTTAAATGTTCCACTAACTACTGTCAATTCCTGAATTGCATTAGTTGCAATTTCAACAGCTTTAGAATTATCAAATGGGTTAACTGTTGAAACACCGTTTATATTATATGAAATTTCATTAGATCTACCGCCTCTTATATGTAAATCACCACCTGCGCCCTGAGTAATACCCGCTTGTAGTGTTAATATTTGCGCAATATTTTCAACTGGTAGAGCTTTGATTTGTTTATCATCAACATTAGTCATTGTTGATGTTAAATCTTTACGAACTGTTGGAGCTTGTGCAGTAATAACCACAGTTTGGGTTTGTATTGAAGTTTCTTGAATTTCAAAATCTACTTTAGATGTTAGATCGGAACTTACTTTTACACCTAAATAAGTTACTGGCGTATAACCAATTAGTGTTGCTTTAACATCATATAAACCGGGTGGTAAGTTTAGTATAATATAATTACCTTTTGCATCTGTTTTTGTTCCGTAAGTATTTTTGGAAACAAAGTCGGCCGGTAAATTCATCAAATCTTCTAAGGAAAGCTGATCCAAACTTAATGTAGCAATAACAACTACACCAGGAACTGGTTGCTTGGTTACAGCATCTATAACTCTACCAGATATTTTACCCGTTACGCCAGCTAAAGCTATATAACTTAATAATATTAATAATGAAATAATTTTTTTCATTTTCCCCCTCTACAAATAATTTAAAAAAGAAGCAGCCATTGGAAAAATAGCTGCTCCTTCGTAATAAATAAATTTTATTTTACTAATAACATTTTCTTTGTAATTGTGTTGCCATTAGCAGAGAGTGTATAGAAATAAGTACCTGTTGGTAAGTTTGTTGCATTGAAATTAACTTTATGCAGGCCTGCTGTTAAGTTTTGACTTTCTATTAATGTTGCTACTTGTTGCCCTAATATATTGTATACTTTTAATGAAACATTTGCATTACTTGTTAAACTAAAGCTAATAACTGTTGTTGGGTTAAATGGGTTTGGATAGTTTTGATACAATGCAAATGTATTTGGTTTTACACTTTCTGTACTAACCCATGTCCCCTTTAATGCAACAATTGGAATTCCTGGATAATCTGCTACACCTCTAGGATAGGATGATGTATATAATACTTCTTTTATAGGATCGTTATCAATGTTCGCTATACGAATAATATCAATCTGGCCAGAATTTTCGTGAATAGCCGTATCAATAACAGTAACTTCATAACTTTGAGAGGATTTAATATCACCGCCCTTGTAAGCTATTCTATAAACATAGTTCGGATTTTTTTGTCCTACTGCTAAACCACGTCCACCCATAACAATATCTATTTTGCCATCTCCGTCAATATCACCAACAGCACAGCCATTTAATCCTTTTGTTGTATCGAAATAAGAGACAATATTTGTCATTTGAGCTATTTTATAACCTTCAAAACCACTACCATCTGTTTTTGGTATTAAAACTGCTACTTTACCAACTGCTGCAGCGTTTCTACCTTCAGCTAATACTACTTCTTCCTTACTATCACCATCTATATCTACACTAGTTGCTGTATAATAAGGACCAACTGCAAAACCTAGATTTAAATCTGTATTTAAATTTTGTTTTGGTAAAGTTACAAATTTATTTTGTTGTGCATCCCATTTAACACCCATAATATATGATAATGTATTAATTGCATAAATTGAGTTACCTAATATAAAGCCATCTAATTTAGTACCTGTAAAATAGTCTGGTGTATCAAATTTACCTGTGAATTTTACTGTCCATGTTGCGTTTTCACCTGCTTTAGTTGGAATATTTTCAACTCCCAAAACAACTACTTCTAATGCTGATTTTGTAGTTATAGTTGAAGTTGCAACCCTATCGATGTAAATAATTTCTTTTTTTCCATCACCATCTATATCTTTAACAAACATTTTATATGGTCTTGTATTATAGTAAACAGAGTCTTCTGGAAATACTTTTGTTGCAGTATTAGGAGTGTATCCACCTAAACCATCTGAGATACCTAATGTACCATCTGTATTAGATTTAAAGATAAATATCTTATTTGGGTTTGGATTATATTTTGCACTTGGGTAATTTACAACAGACCATATTATTTCTAATTTTCCGTCACCATCAATGTCATCTGCAATTAATTGTGCCCAGGTGTTTTGAAGTGGTATATCTGTAATGGTTGTCATCCATTTTTCAGACCATTCTTTTATAATTTGGTCATATTCATACCAATAAATAGTAGGTATCATACTACCAACAAATTCTGTATCAGTATCAATAGCGTTATGATTTACGGCAATTAAATCTACTTTACCATTGCCATCTAAATCAAAGCCTGTTACAAAATTTCCCCATCCATCAGATTCTTTTAATGGAACTGGAATTGTGCTAACTCTTTCAAATAAATTTGCTCCTTGTGCTAAAACTAAGGATGTAAATACTAATAAAACGGCAAGTAACTTTTTCATAGGATCCCCCATTGGTTAGTGATGTTTTGAAACTAACAAAGTTCTAAATAGAAAAATAATAAAAAATTATTTAAATGTCAATACCAATTATATTATTTTTGT
>Ga0209409_1000215_pt1 | contig 62214 bp, 53 predicted proteins | sample AD_JPNMR1_MetaG_FD_184424 | JGI IMG/M metagenome (GOLD analysis project Ga0209409, IMG submission 184424) | Active sludge microbial communities of municipal wastewater-treating anaerobic digesters from Japan - AD_JPNMR1_MetaG (SPAdes) (version 2) | ecosystem: Engineered > Bioreactor > Anaerobic... | reverse complement strand
ATTTATTAAATGATGAAAATGATATGGTAAGAAAATCAGCATTGGTTTCAATAGGAAAAATTAAGACTGATGATACTACGATAATTGAAAAAATTTTTTTTAATTTTAATGACACTTATTATTTTCAAAAATTTTCTGCTGTTGAAGCATTGCAAAAATTTGATACTACTATTATTTTACCTCAAATATTTAATAAACTTTCAAATTCTTCAAATACAAATGAATTATCATTATTATTAAAAACATTATTAGTATATACGATTGATGATAATGAACAAATAAATATTTTAAAAAAAATCTATGAAGAAACAAATGAAAAAATTATTAAAGAATTGATATTAAAAATTTTATCAAAATCAATTTCAATTGATGATTATTTAGAACAATTTAAGATGCAATATAAATGTGAACCAATAAAAATATAAAATTAATTTATTAGTAAATTTTTAAAATTGAAGTGTATAAATTAAAAAAATTTAATACATCAGAATTTACCATTAAATTTTATTTATCAAAAAATTTTTTTATAATTGATATATTGAAGTTTTTAGGTATAATATTAAATAGATAAAAGAATGCCATTAGATACTTATAAAATTTATAATCATTTAAGAAATATATTTAATGAAGATATAGCAGTAGAAATGATGAAAGTTATAAATGAAATAATAATAACAATATATGAAGAGCAAAATAGAATGGCAGGAAAAGAAGAATTTAATGAATTAAAAGAAATAGTAAAAGAATTAGCTGAAGCTCAGAAACAAAGTGAAGAAAGATTAGATAAATTAACAGAAGAAGTAAGAAAATTAGCAGCAGTTCAGAAACGGACAGAACAAAGAGTAGAAGAATTAGTAGAGGCACAAAAAAATGCAGAAAAACAAATAGCAGAGTTATCAATAAAAGTAACGAATTTAACTCATGAAGTTGGTAAATTAGCAAGTTGTGTTGAATATATGTTAGAAGATGAAACGCTTGTATATTTACCATTTTTATTAAAAAGAGATTATAATATTGAAGTATTGGCGAATTAAAAAGATTATATTTAACAAATAAAAATGGAAAAAAGGAAGAAGTAAATATATTTGGTAAAGGTAAAAAAAGAAGTAGAATATATAATAATAGGAGAAGTGAAATCAAAAATATCATTAAAAAAGATAGATGAATTTATAATGAGTAGAATAGCACCATTTAAAGAAGAATATAAAAACATACTACCAGTAATAGTAACACAAAATGTCACCACGCCGTGGCAACAGAAGAATATGCAAAATCAAAAGGACTGATATTTTATTATTCATATAGTATTAGAAATTTAAAAGTAAAATATTAAAACATTCATTATTCATAAAAAATTTAAATAAAACTTTCGAAATACGATAAATAACAATGTTTTAAGTGAAATAAAAAAAATAAAAAAAGCTCTTGGCAAAAAAATCTGCCATTTATTCATATCAAACTTTTGAGCAAAAATATGGGTATAGTTAACTTTTAAAATTTATTTAACAGGTATAATTTAAGTTCTTGACTTTTATTTAAATTTGATTATAATTCTCGGAAATTAATAATTATATTAGGAGGGCGATAATGAAAATTAAATTAATATTAGGCATTTTTATTATTTTAATAATTACATCATTAGCATTACCAGCAGAAGATACACAAATTATTGATAACACAAAAAAAGATACAATTGGATTAGGATTGGGTTTAATTGGTGCAGCAATATCTATTTCTGTTAGCTGTATTGCTGCTGCATTTGCAGTTTCTTCGATTGGTGCTGCATCAATTGGTGCTATGGCAGAAAAAGAAGAATTATTTGGTAAATTCCTTATTTTTATCGGGCTTGCAGAAGGTATTGCAATTTATGGTTTAATTGTCGCTGTTTTAATTATAAATAAATTATAAAAATAGAAAAATGAAATTTTGTATAATTGGTGATAAATATACAGGTAAAGGTTTTAAATTAATTGGTTTTGAACATATTGAAATTTCAAAAGAAGATGATATAAAAAGTGTATTTAATGAAATAACTAAAAGAGAAGATATAGGATGTATTTTAATTACTGAACAAATAGCCCGAGCAATAAAAGATGATATTTATAATTTTAGAAAACATCATCATATACCTATTATTTTTACATTGCCTGGAATATACGATAAAAAGGAAGAAGTAAAGAAAATTTCTGATATAATAAAAGAAACGATAGGTTTTAATGTATGAGTTATGAAATAATTAATAATATTTTAGAAGATAGTAAAAAAGAAGCAGAAAAGATAATTTTATCTGCCGAACGTTATAAAAAATTTGAGTTTCAATCTCTTGAAAATAAACTAAAAAGAATAGAAGAAGAAAAATTTTATGAAGCAGAAAATGAAATAAAAAAGATAACAGAAAAAATAAAAACACAATTTGAAAAAGAAAAGAATTTTTATAAATTAAAAATAGAAGAAAAAATAATAAATGGAATATTAGAATTAATTAAAAATAAATTAAAATCAATAAAAATTTCAGATGATAAATTTCGAAATTATATTATTTCTTGCATTAAAAAAACAGAAAAATTTTTTACTAATTCAGAAAAAATAAATATTATAGCATCAAAAGAAATAATTGAAGTAATAAGAGCGAATTTAGTTGAAATAAAAAATATAAATTTTATTGAAAAAACAGAATATAATAATGGTTTTATTATTTATGATAATGAAAAAGAAATAAGTTTTTTATTATTAGATTTATTTGAAAATTATATATCTGACATAAAAAAAGAGATATTAAAAATTTTAAAATAAAATGAAAGAACAACATTCAGGAAAAGTATACAAAGTAAATGGTCCAATAATAGAAGCAATTTTATTTGAAAATTTAATGATGCTTGAAGTAGTATATATTGGTTCAAAAAAAATAATAGGAGAAGTAATAAAATTATATAGTGATAAATGCATTATTCAAGTTTATGAAGATACAACAATGCTAAAACCTGATGAATATGTTTATAGAACAAATAATTTATTAAATGTTGTTCTTGGACCAGGGTTATTATCTTCAATTTTTGATGGAATACAGCGCCCATTATCATTTTTATTTAATAATTCAAAACAACCTTTTATTTCTGCTGGAGAAAAATTATTTCCATTAAACACAGAGAAATTATGGCATTTCAAGCCAATAATTAAAAATAATTCAATAGTTAAAAGTGGCGATATAATTGGTATTATTGATGAAACGAAAAATATTCAGCATAAAATAATGGTTCCAAATTTTTTAGAAGGTGAAATAATTAATATAAAACCAGAAGGAAATTATAAAATAACTGATACAATAGCACAATTAAAAACAAAGACAAAACTAATTGATTTAAAATTATATCAAAATTGGAATGTTCGAACACCAAGACCGTATTTAAAAAAAGATAATGAAATTGAGCCGTTATTAACCGGCCAACGAGTAATTGATACTTTATTTCCAGTTAAAAAAGGCGGTGCTGTAATGATACCCGGCGGCTTTGGAACTGGAAAAACTATGACACAACAGGCAATTGCAAAATGGTGTGATGCTGATATTATTGTTTATATTGGTTGTGGCGAGCGTGGTAATGAAATGGCAGATGTATTAAAAGAATTTGAATATTTATTTGATTATAAAAATAATAGACCATTAATAGAACGAACAATAATAATAGCAAATACATCAAATATGCCAGTTGCAGCACGCGAAACAAGTATTTATACAGGAATTACAATTGCTGAATATTACAGAGATATGGGTTATGATGTGGCATTAATGGCTGATTCAACATCGCGCTGGGCGGAAGCATTAAGAGAATTATCTGCAAGAATGGAAGAGATACCAGCAGAAGAAAGTTATCCTGCATATTTAGCCAGTTATTTAGCAAAATTTTATGAAAGAGCTGGTAAAGTGATAAATCTAAATTCAACAAAAGGTTCAATTACTGTAATTGGTGCTGTTTCGCCGCAAGGTGGAGATTTTAGTGAACCAGTAACACAACAAACAAAAAGATTTACAAAAGTATTCTGGGCTCTCGATAAACAATTAGCAAATGAGCGTCATTATCCCGCAATTAACTGGATTAATTCTTATAGTGAATATGCTGATGAAATTGTTAATTGGTATAATAAACATATAAATGACGAATTTGGTAAATTAAGACAGGAGATAATAAATATTTTAGCTGAAAATGAAAAATTACAACAAGTAGTAAAATTAGTTGGCGCTGATGTCTTACCTGATAATCAAAGATTAATTATTGAAACAGTTGATTTATTTAAAAATATTTTTTTACAGCAAAATGCTTATGATGCGATTGATATGTATTCTGTTATTAGAAAACAATTTTTAATGTTGAAAATAATTATTCGTTATTACGAGAAAGCAAAATTATTTATTAATCAAGGTCATACTTTACTTGAAGTTAAAAGATTACCTGTTTATAATACAATTTTAAAAATGAAATTTTCAATATCAAATAATGAACTTGAAAAATTTGAAAACATTATTTTAGAAATAGATAAACAAATTAGTGTGTAATTTTGTATGGAAATAAAAAATTTAATAAAATATAAAACTATTCAACATATTACAGGTCCTTTAATTTTTCTTAAAAATACTCATTCTATCGGATATAATGAAATTGTTGAAATCGAAAATAATGGTATTTTAAAAAAAGGCATTGTTTTAGAAACATCAAAAGATTTAGTTCTTATCCAATGTTTTGAAAACACAGAAGGGCTTGATATTTGCAATACAAAAGTTCGTTTTTTAGGCAAACCTTATGAATTAGAAGTTTCAAAAATGATGTTAGGAAGAATCTTTAACGGATTAGGCAAAGCAATAGATGGTTTTGCACAACCTGTATCAGAACATAAATTAAATATAAATGGTTCACCAATAAATCCTGTTGCCCGAGTTTATCCACAACAATTTATTCAAACAGGTATATCAGCAATTGATGGATTGAATACTTTAATTCGAGGTCAGAAACTACCTATATTTTCAGCAAATGGACTACCGCATAATAAATTAGCAGCACAGATAACAAGACAGGCAACTCTTTATGGTGAAACAGCAAATTTTGCTGTTGTGTTTGCTGCTATTGGTATTACTGCTGATGATGCTTCTTTCTTTATTAGAAATTTTAATGAAGCAACAAACATTTCAAATATAACAATGTTTTTAAATCTTGCAAATGACCCAACTGTAGAAAGATTAATGACACCGCGTATTGCATTAACATTTGCTGAATTTCTTGCTTTTCAACTTAATTATAATGTTCTTGTTATTATCACTGATATAACAAATTATTGTGAAGCATTAAGAGAAATTTCCATTTTAAGAAATGAAATACCAGGTAGAAAAGCATATCCTGGTTATCTTTACTCTGATTTAGCATCATTATATGAACGAGCGGGAATTATAAAAAATAGTAAAGGCAGTATTACACAATTACCTATTTTAACTATGCCAAATGATGATATAACACATCCTATTCCTGATTTAACTGGTTTTATTACAGAAGGACAAATTGTATTAAATAGAGAATTGCATTTAAAAGGTATTTATCCACCAATAAATGTTTTGACTTCATTATCAAGATTAATGAAAGATGGCATTGGTAAAGGATTTACTCGTGATGACCATTCTCATCTTGCTTCTCAATTATTTGCTTTATATTCAAAAGTTCAGGAAATACGAGAATTAGCATCAGTTATTGGCGAAGATGAATTAACTTTACTCGACCATAAATATCTTGAATTTGGTTATGCTTTTGAAAATAATTTTATTAATCAATCTTTTACAGAAAACAGAAATATAATTGAAACATTAAATAAAGGTTGGGAATGCATTAAAATAATGCCAGAAGAAGAATTACATAGATTAACAGAAGAAGAAATAAAAATGTATTATAAAAAATAATATGGCAAAAAAAAATATTGAACCAACAAAAAATAATTTGTTAATATTAAAACAACGACTTAAATTTGCTCAAAACGGTCTTTCTTTACTTAAACAAAAAAGAGATATTTTAATAAATGAATTAATTATAATTTCTCATAATGTAAAGAAAATTGAAGATATTTTTTTAGATAAACTTTTTATTGCTTATGAATCATTAAAAAAAACAATAGCAAATTCAGATGATTTAAATTTTGATTCATTATTTAATTCATTGAATATTCAATCAGAATTAAAATTTGAGCATAGAAAAATAATGGGATTAAATATACCTGTTATTAAATATAAATATTCTTCTGATTTTCCTTTTTATGGTTTTTATAACTTACCTTTTTCTATTGATGATACAATTTTAAAATTTCAATCAATGCTTGATGATTTAAGTAAATACATTGAAGCAACTTATGCTGTAATAAAAATTTGTAATGAATTAAAAAAGACAATTAAACGAGTAAATGCACTGGAAAAAATCGTAATACCAGAACTTGAAAATAATATTAAATATATTAATTTTTCACTTGAAGAACAAGACCGTTCAAAATATATTGTTCAAAAAATTGTTAAAAATAAAATATTAAAAAAATTTATTGACACATAATGATTTTTTATTTCAAATAATAATAGAATGAATATAAAAAATGTTTTAATTTGTTTAGATGGCACTGAAAATTCTTTTAAAGCATTTAATTATGCTTTAAATCTTTTTGAAAAATTTAATAACATAAATTTTTTTGTGATTTATGTTGTTGATGTTGCTACTTTATTACATTTATTAAAAGTTAAAGTAATAATTCAAAGCGAATATGAACAATTAGAAAAAGATTTAGAAAATGATGGTAAGAAATATTTAAAACTCGCAGAAGATATTGCTTTAAAAATAAATAAAAAAATAAATACAATTATAGCAAAAGGAAATGTTGTTGAAGAAGTTAAAAAAGCAATTAATGAAAATAATATTGATTTAGTAGTAATAGGTAAATTACAGGCAATATTATCATGAAAAGATATTATTTATGATATTGGTGATAGAATTTGCCGTGAAGTGCCTGTGCCTGTTATTATAGTTAATTAAGGTATGATATGGTGATTTAAATGAAAGGAATAAACTTAAATAAAAATTTAATTATGATTGTTGATGATAGTAAATTTGCTCGTGAAGCATATTCAATGGAATTAGAAAAAAAAGGATATAATGTAATTACTGCTCCTGATGCTGAAACTGCATTTGCTATTGCTAAAAAAGAAAAACCTATGTATATTTTCTGTGATTTTCATATGGAAGGTTTAAATGGTCTTGACCTCTGTAAAATGATTAGAGAAGATGATGAATTAAAAGATGCTATTTTTGTGATTATTACTGATAAAGAAGTTACAGAACAGCAACAAGCAATTGATTTTCATGACCTGCCAGATTCCTGGATAAACAAACATATCGGAATTGATGAATTTATTGCTACAATGGAAAAATGGATTAAAATGAGTAGAAAAGTATGAAATTTTTTCACTTTATTTTTTTGTTTTTATTTATTATTTTTTTTTCTAAATTAAATTCTTTAACTTTATATAAAAATTGGGATTTTTATTTTAGAATTTCAGGTTCTTATACAAAAATAAATGTTGATAATGATAATACCAATCCTTCATTCACTGGTATTTATAATAATGATGATTTATCAAGTTGGTTAATTGGTTCTAAATTTGTAGTTGAAAAATTTATTAACAAAAAAAATTACTGGCGTAATACATTGTCAACTAAATTTGGTAAAACTAATAATAAAATAAATACTGATGAATTTGATTTTGAATCATTATATAAATTTAGATTTAAAAGAATTGATGCTTATTTGTCTGGTGAAATTTATACTATTATGAACAAATTTTGTGAACCAAATATTATTAAATCTGCTGCTGGTGCTTCTAAATCTTTTATCGAAAATAATTTAACCTCTTTTTCAAGTAGATTTGGTTGTTATTATAAAAAAAGATTTAATCCAGAATCAAATGGACAATCTGGAATTGAATTAATAACTGAATTTCAAAAAAGAATTTATACATTTAATAAATTTGAATCAAAAGCAGAATTATATTCAGAATTTGACGATATTGAACATTTATTTTTTAAATGGGATAATATATTTTTTTCTAAAATTAGTGATGCTTTTGGTATTGAATTTAACTGGCTTTTGTATTTTGAATCAAAGCCAAAAAAATATTTGCCCTTTATTAGTTATAATCATTTTTCTGATAAACAAACAATTTCTATTAGTATAGTTTATGAATTAAAATAGTATAATGGCAAATTATGTTTTTATTTCGGATATTCATCTTAATTATAATTTCCCTGAAAAAATAAATAATTTTGGTAATTTTCTTATCTCATTAAATAATAAAATTAATACTTTATTTATTTTAGGTGATTTATTTGATTTCTGGTTTGAACATCCTCTTTTTAAATTATCTGAAAAGTATCAATTATTAAAATCATATATTTCAAAATTATCATATAAAATTATTTTTGTTCCCGGTAATCGTGATTTCTTTATTGGTTCTGATTTTTCTTCTTTAACTAATTTTAATATTATTCATCAGGATTATTATTTAGTAAATCTATTTAATAAAAATATTTTACTTACACATGGCGACTTGCTTTGTTCTAATGATTTTCGCTATCTTCTTTATAGAAAATTTATCAGAAATAAAACAGTAATAAGTATTTTAAAATATCTTCCTGCTTTTTTAATTTTATCTATTATTAAAAGATTACATACAATTAGTATTATTGAAAAAAAAATTAAAAACAAAAAAATACAAAAGTATAATGAAAAATTTATATTAGAAAAAATAAAAAGTTATAATGCTGATTATTTAATTGCTGGACATATTCATGAATTATTTATAAAAAAAATAAATAACAAAATTATTGGAAGCTGTGGTAATTGGTCTGAGAAAAAAGGAACATATATTCTTTTAACTGAAGATAATATTGAAATAAAAGAAATAAAATTTTAAAAGGAAAATAATATGAATGAAAATCTTATTTTTTATAAGTGTTCTAATTGCCTTTTTTCAAATTTACTTTTTACTAATTTATTTATTGCCAAATATGATGAGAAACAAAAAGATTTTATTACTATTTTTACTAATCAAAATTTTTTAGAAGAATTAAATTACAATAAAGATTTTTATTTAAACAATTTCCTATTACCTGAAATTTTATGGGCTAATATTAATGAAAGAAAAATTTTTATTGAAAATATTTTGAAAAAAAAATTAATTAAAGATTATGTAATTCAACTTAAAAAAAATGAAAATGAGCAAATATATTTTGGAATAGCAGCAAATACACTTTCTAATGAAGAAGGAATTTTTGTTTATGGTATCTGTTCGAACATAAATGCAAGAATAAAATTATATAAGGAATTAGAAAATAAAACATTCGAATTAATTCGTGCTAATGACATAATTACTTCAATGGCTAATACAATAGTTCACGAAATATCAAACTTTACAATGCCGATTTTAAATTATTGTGAAACCTATTTTATAAAAATTTATAAGGATTTATACACAAAAGAAGATTTACTAAAAATGCTAAAAGGTATTATGCAATGTGCAGAAGAAATTTTAAAATTTAATAAAAGATATAGTGAACTTATAAAAGATGAAAATCGTGGGGGCATCGATAATTATGAAGAATTTGATATAAAAGATTTATTATTAGATGTTCTTGCTTTTTTAGAAGATAAGATTAAAGAAAAAAAATTATTAATTTTGAATAAAGTTGATAACTTAATTGTTTTTGCTATTAAGGAAGATATAAAAATTGTATTATTAAATTTAATTGGCAATGCAATAAAATATTCGAGATTAGAATCACAAATTATTATTGAATCAAATATAATTAGCGAAAACAAGATAAAATTAGAATTTATAAATGAAGGAAATTTACCACCAAATAAACTTGATATTATTTTTGAACCATATATTCGTGATATAAATGTTTTACATATTCCGGGCGAAGGGCTTGGTTTATCTATTTGTAAAAATATTATAAAAAAACATTTTCAAGAAATTGGTGCATATAATAAAGACGATAAACATTTATCTTTTTATTTTACTCTTGAATATCATCAAAAAACAAAATAATATTTTATAAAAGTTAAAAAAGGAAAATAATAAAATGTTTGAAAATATTATTGAAGTTGATGTAAAAGATTTGATAGAGCATCATTCAGAACTTGGTAAAATATTTGCCGCAAAAAATATAAATGAAAATGGTGTTTTCTATTCTATTGAAAATCAGGAAATAACAATTGAATTTTTAAATAAACTAAATGAAAAAAACATTCATAGAATAAAAATATTTAATTCTGAAAAAATACAAAATACATTAGCAAAATATCATCCTGAAAAATATACAAATAAATATTTAGATAGAAGAGTACAGAAAATTCATTTATCTGAATTTATCCCAAATTTAATTTTACACGAAGATATATATACAACTGAAAATGAAATAATAGCAAAAAAATGGCAGAAAATTACTCCCTTACTTATTGATACTTTAAAAAAATCTAATTTAGTAAATGATCATTTTGAAGTATTTATACCAGATAAATTATTATCAAATTTTTTATATGAACAAAACGAAAATGAAGCAGAAAAATCTTTAAAAAAAATTTTAATTGTTGATGATGAAATTTTTATTTTAGATAGTTTAAAAGATGGCTTAGAATTATATGGTTTTAAAGTTTTTACATTAAATAAATCAAAAGAAATAATAAAAACATTAAGGTTAGTTAAACCTGATTTAGTTATACTTGATATAAATATGCCAGAATTAAATGGATTTGAAGTTCTTGCAGAAAAAAATAAGTTTGCATATTTAAAAGAAATACCAGTAATAATGTTAACAGCAAGACGACTAAAACAGGATGTAATTGATTCTATAAAATTAGGTGCTATTGATTATGTTGTTAAACCAGTTAAAACTTCTGAATTAGTAAAAAAAATCGCAAAAATATTAAATATAAATATTAATGAAAATTTATTAAGTGAAAAAAATATAACTTCATCAGAAATTGATGAATTATTAAAAAAATTATGAAAACAATAAATTTAAAATTTGGTCAATCAAATATAACAATAAATATACCAGATAAAAATTTTAATGGAATTATTGAACCTGATAATACTTCATCTATCTTACAAAATGATGTTTATAATTCTGATAATAATTTAATTATACAAAATGAAATAAATGATTGGGATAAATATAAAGAAATTTTAAATAATAAAAAAATACTTATATTAACAGAAGATGATACAAGGAATGTCCCACATATTTATTTATTCTCAAATGTTATAAAAAAAATATTAAATATTTCTCAACCTCAATTTATAAAAGTAATTATTGCAACAGGGTCACATAATCCTCAAAGTACTGGCAATCTAAAATTAAAAAATGAATATGAAGAAATATTAGAAAAAGAAAAATTTAAAAATTATAAAATTATTATCCATAATTGTTTTAATTCACAATTTACATATTATGGAAAAACAGCATATAATAATGATATTTATCTTAATTCAGAAATTGATGATACTGAAACATTTATAATTTTAAGTGATGTAAAAGTTCACTATTTTGCTGGTTATTCTAATTTTGTTAAATATTTTGTTCCTGGATGTGCTGCTTTTAAAACAATTGAAAAGAATCATAGTTTAGCACTTGATGAATTTTCTACATTTGCAAGACATCCACTTCATTATGATAAAAGTAGACAAAATAATAAATTAGCAAATGATATGTATGAAGCATATAAATTAGCCACCAAAAATAAAAATGTTATTCTTATTTCCTGTGTATCATTAGATAAAAAAATTATTTACATAAAATCTGGAAAGCCAGAAGAAATAATGCCAGATTGTTTTAAATTTGTTGATAATCATTTTATAAAAAAAATAATGCCAGTAAATAGAATAATAATTTGTCCTGGTGGTTTTCCAGAAGATGAAAGTTTATATAATGCACAGCGTAGTTTAGAACTCACAAAAGAAGGTATAGCAGAAAATGCAGAAATATTATTTATTGCTGCTTGTGAAAATGGAATTGCACCAAACGAAGAAGCAATGAAAAATTTCTTTTATAAATTGCAAGATGACCTTGATAATGTTTTAAATTTAATTGAAAATGATTATCATCTTTATGAGCATAAAGCATATAAATTTGCTAAATTATTAAAAAATACAAAAATATATATGTATTCAAAATTAGATGCTGAATTATTAAAATCAATTCATCTAATTCCTGTTAATGAACCACAAACAATTGTAAATAATTGGATAAAAAACGATAGTGATATTAAAATAACAATATTTAATTATGCTAATAAATTAAGCATTATAAAAAAATAATGAAAAAATTCTTTTTTATAATTATCATATTTTTTTTATCTGTTATTCTTTTATTAAATATTCTGATAAAATTCTTATCGCTTTATTTACTAAATTCATTTTTAGCAGAACAGCAGTATAAAAAATATAATATTAATTTTTCTTTTAAAGATTTAAGTTCATCTTTATTTGAACCTTTTAAATTATTAAATATTAAGATAAAAAACAATGAAAACCTTTTACTTATAGATGAAATCAAAATTAATGTAAATTTAAAAAATTTAATAACACATAATTTTAATGAAATAATAACATCAGTAATAATAAAAAATCCACATCTTGAAATAAATAATTATCAAACTTTTAAAAAACTATTAGATAAATTATTATTAGAGGAAAAATCTAAAAAAAATTTATTTGATTTTGTTTCAAAAATTTATATTGAAAATGGAACAATAAGATTTGATTATTACAGATTAACTTTATTAACAACAACTAATATATCAGCAATTTTACAAAAAGATAATTTTAAATTTAGAATAAAAAAATCAAATGTATATTTTAATGAAGAATTTATTCTTTTACTAAAAAATTATAATTTGCAATTAAAAGATGAAATACAATCTTTTTTAATTAGCACAAAATTTATATCATTAAATTATCTTGATTGTAATTTTATAAATAATTCTTTTTCTATTTCTGCTGAATATAATAGTGGTCGAATACTATTGAATGGTAAATTGAATAATCAAATTAAATGTGAATTAATAAATATTCCTATTTATTATAATATTTATTCGTGTAATATCTCATCTGAAGCAACTTATTATTTTTCAGAGAAACAACTTACAAGCAAAATTTCTTTAAAAAACATTTTCATCAGTTTTTTACCTTTACCTAATTTTGATATAAATCTAATTTATAAAAATAATAATTTTAATGTTGATATTTATTCTGATTATGGCAAACATAATTTTAATATTTCATATTTTGATACTCTACCTGTTTTTCATATTATTGGTAGAAAAGTAAATTTAGATTTTTTAAAAAAAGATATTTCTGGCTTTCTTGATTATTCTCTGGATTTAGATTTATTTAGAAAAGATGTTATCATAAATTTTATTGTTTCTGCAAAACAGATTAAATATTCTGATTATTCAATAAATACTGATTTTTTATTAAATATAAAAAATAATTCATTTTCATTTAAAACAAAAAAATTATTAGTAAATAATCAACAATATAAGATAAATTTTTCTGGTCAATTAAATAATAAAGTTTATTATTTAAATAATGTCTCTCTTAATGATTATTTTATAAAAAATTTGACTTTATCTTATGATGATACTTCTGTATATTTCAATAATTTTTTGATTAAACAATATGATTTTTTATATATAAACGAGTTAATATATAACTATAAAAAATATTCTGCATTTATTGATTTTAATTTGTATAATAAAAACAATCTAAAATTAAATATTCTATATCAAGGAAAAAATGATGTAAATATAATTTATCTTAATGAAAATTTACGAAATATTTTTAATAATGATGTTCAATTTAATGTTAAATATGATAATGGACTAATTATAATAAAATCAATATTTTCACCATTTGATTTTTTGATAAATTATAATTTATCTAAAAATGATGTTTTTCTAAAAATAAATGAAAATCAATTATTTATAAATTTTTTAACAAAAATATATGATAAAAAATCATTTGGCAAAGTTGAAGTAAATTTAGAAAAACAAACAAATAAGTTTAATTTAAGTTCAAAAATTCTTTTAACAAATATAAATGATATAAATGTATTTCGAGTTAATATTAAGACAGAAAATGAAAAAATAAAAATTGATGAAGGTATATTAAATTATCAGAATTCAGTTTTATTTTTTTCTGGTAATTATGACTTAATTAAAGATACTTTAAAAATTGGTTTAAATCTCAATCAATTCGTTTATAAAGGAAATACTATAACAAGTAATTTAACTTTATTATTAACACATTTTAACAATTTTAATTTTTCATCATTAATTGATTGCGAATATTTAAAATTTAATAACTTTGAAATTGATAAACTAAAATTTTCTCTTGATTATAATAATGAAAAAAAAATAATGAAATTAACACCAATTGAAAAAGCAAAATACACTCTGAATGGAAAAATAATTTTAAGTGATTTATATGATATTGATTGTAATATATATAATTACGATACAGAAATAATAAAATGCGAAGGCGAAGTTGATTTTACCAATCAGAAATTAAATCTTAAATTATTTAATAATAAAAATAATATCTCTCTTTTGCCTTTATATTTACCAATTATAAAAAGCACAGCAGGAACAGGAAATATAAATTTATTTATAAAAGGAAAATTTAATAAACCTGAAATTTTAGGCATTATAAATTTCAACAATGTTGGATTAAAATTTAATAATTATATTAATGAAATACAAAATCTAAAAGGAGAAATAATATTTCAAGAAGACTCAATAGTAATAAATAAATTAACAGGCAAAGTAAATGATAATGGAATTTTAAATATAAATGGCAGTGGCACAAATATAAAAAATGTAAAAATAAAATTTACTGCAAATAATATAAAAATTAATTATGATAAATATAAAGTAAATACAGAAGCAAATATAAATGGTGAATTAATATTAACTGATACAATGCCGTATTTATATGCAAATGTTGAAATGTTTAATGGTTCTCTTACTTATCCACCTATTTATACATCAAAATCAAATGGCAAAAAAGAAAAAAGTTATTTTGATAAAATTTATCTAAATATAAAATTAATTACAAAACATAATTTTGCATATACACATCAATGGGCAAAAATTTTTTTTAATGATAATTCATATTTATTAATTAAAGGGCAAACTAATAATTTCTTATATTCTGGTTATTTAACTGCTTTTGTTGGTGATGTTTATTATCTAAACAGAAAATTTACAATACAGGAAGCATCATTAAAATTTATTGAAGGTGATTACATACCAATTTTAAATGCTTATGCAAAAACAAATATAAATGATGTAGTGATTGAATTAAGATATAATGGTGCACTTGAAGATAAAATTGAACCACAAATAACTTCGCCTACAAATCCTGATTTATCATTTAATGAATTAATACAAATAATTCAAATAGGAACCCAATCAACAACAAAAACTAAAACTAAAACATTTCCATCAGAAAATACAACAACATTTTTTGAAAGACAGGAAACAAATATTAAAAGTATTGTTTCTTTATTTAATATAAACTTATTAAATAGATTTATTAATCCAATAAAATCAAATATAGAAGAACAATTTGATGTAAACATTGATTTTAATGCACCTTTATTTGAGAATATCGCTTCAAGAGCAATAAATTATGATAATTATAAAAACTATAATAATTATTTATTTGAAAATACATCATTTGCAATTGGTAAATTTCTTTCAAAAAGGTTATATGTTAATTATAAAGGAATATTCCAGAGTTATGAAAATTCAATAGTTAAAGAAACATATCTTTATTTAAAATCAGAATTTGAAGCAAAGTATTATATAAATAAACGCGCAACACTTCAGTATATTTATAAGCCTGAATTAGAAGTTCCACAAATAAAACCTGAACATTTCATTATGTTTCAATATTCAATAAGATTTAAATAATTAAATAAATAAAACAATTTTATTAATTAAAAATTCTTATTTTAAAAATATACCATTAATTTTTTTTATTCAGAAAATATCGCGGGCATGGTATACCCCTTTGCAGCATTACGAATAGTAAGTAAAAAGAAATAAAAACAAATAAAAGAAATAATGAAAAGAAAAGCGAAAAAGAAATAAAAAAAATAGTTGTAAAAAATTAAAGGAACACATAAAATATTTTTCAAAAAGTTATAAAGGAGAAAAATATCTATGTGTTCCTCTTCTTGTCTTTATAATTATTATGATATGATATAAAATAAAAATCAAGTATTTAATTATTGATTAAACGGGAAGTTTACATTAAATTTATTGACTATAAATTTGTTATTTGGTATCTTTGTAAAATATGTTTATAAAAAATAAAGAATATCTATTTATTTTTTTTACTCATTTTGTTTTTAGTTTATTTCTCTTTTTTTTCTTAAATTTTGAATATGCTGAGAATTGGAATTTTTTCTGGCAAAATATAAATGAAAAACATCTTTTATTTTCTAATAATGGTCTTAAAAATATATGGTTAATGCATTCTCAACCACCTTTGCATAATTTTTATTATGCAATTATATTAAATCTTTTTTATCCAAATCAACAAATTGCTTATAAAATTATTCAAGCAATAATTGGTGCTTTATTAGTTACTAATTTTTTCTTTATAATAAATTATTTAATCAAATTAAAATCATTTAAAATAATTTTAAAACTAATGATTTTTTTTAATCCAGCTATATTTCTTTATGAACACTATTATTTATATACATTAAATACTGGATTTTTGATTTCTTTAATGTTTGTTCTTTTAATTTTATTTATTGAAAAAAAACAAAATAAATATTTTCTGCTTTTTATTTTTGTTGTGAATATTTTGATTTTATATCGCTCTACATTTCATTTAATTTTTTTAATAATCGTTTTTTTATATTCAATATATATTTTTAAAATATCGAAAAAAACCTTAATAATTTCAATATTAATTTCCTTTATTAGTGTTGGCTGGTATTTAAAAAACTATTTTTATTATAATTTTTTTGGTTCAAGTTCATGGCTTGGTTTAAATTTATATAAATTCATAACAACGAATTTTACTAAAGCAAAAGCAAATAAGGTTAAAGAAAAAATATTTATACCAGAATTTTTTTTATATACAAATCATTTTTATACTGAATTAAATACTTATAGAAAATTTGGTTTTAATAAGAATTCAAAATATGAATTTTTAAATGAAAATAATTGGCATAATATTAATGTGATTGAAATATCAAAAGCACATAAAGAATTAGCGATTAAAATTATCAAAAATTTTCCGATTTATTATATTTCAAATGTTATAGAAGCATATAAAATTTTTTCAATGCCTTCTTTTACTTATCCTCATCTTGAAAATAACAAAAAAAAGTTTTCTTTCTTTGTTAATTGTTATAATAATATTTTTTATTTTGATAATTTTTTTATAAAAAAATTTATTAATCAAAATATTTATTTTTTTAATCTATTTATTTTTCCAATAATAATTATTATTTATCTTATGAGATATTTAAAAAAACAGTTCACTCAAAATAAAGAAATTATCCTATTTTTAATTATAACAATTATTTATTATTCAATAATAAATTTTTTGCTTGAAGTTGGTGAAAATAATAGATTTAGATTTGGAATTGAAATGATAATAATTATAATTATCTTCAATTTTCTGGAAAATTGTAAGAATAATAAAAATTTCAATATATAATTTTTCTTTACTCTTCTAAAATTTTCTCTTTATTTTTTTTCTTGATTTTTTTTATATTTATTTTTAAAATTTTATTATGAATTTATTTTTGCCACTTTTTTTATTTTTTTTAATTAACTTTAATTTATTTGCTGTTGAAAAAAAAACAACAAATGAAAAAATATTAAATAAAGAAAAAGAAGTAAAATTATTAGAACAAGAAATAAAAATACAAAAAGAAAAATTAGGATTACAAAAATCAGAACAACAAATAAAACAATTACAACAAGAAATAAAAGAAAAAGAGAAAAGAATAAATGAACTCGAATTAGAAATAAATAATTTAAAAGATGGAATAAATAAAAAACCACAAAACAAATCAACTACAATAAATGAATCAGATGAAATAATTCAATTAAATTTTGACCTTGAAAATTTGCGAAAAGAATTAAAAACAAAAAATGAAACTTTAACAAATAAAATCAAAGAATTAAATGATTTAAAGGAAAAATATGATGAAATTAAGAAAGAAAATAATGAGCAAAAAAAGATAATTGATAAAAATAAAGAAGAAATAAATAAATTAAAACAACAAATAAATGAATATCAAAATGAATTAAAAGAAGAAAAGAAAAATAGAAATGCAGAATTAGAAAAATTAAATAAAATAAAAGATGAATTATCAAAAGACAAAAATCTTATTACATCTTATGAAAATAAAATAAATGAACAAACTAAAAAAATCGAATTATTAACCAAACAAATAACTGATTTACAAAATTCGATTAACAATAAAGAAAAAGAATTATCTTTAAAAAATGAAGAAATAAATAATTTTAAGAAAGAAATAAATGGATTAGTTCAGGAAAATTTAAAAATTAAAGAAGAAAATGAAGTTCAAAAAAAAGAAATAAAAAATTTACAAACAATAATTGAAAATAAAGAAAAACAAATATCAAATTTAGAAATTGAATTAAATAATATTAAATTAATTATTGTCTCATTAAATACAGAAAAAAATGAAAGAGAAAAACTAATAAATACCTTAAATGAACGAATAAAACAATTTGAAAAACAATTAAATTATTTTAATACAATTGAATATGAAAAATGTTTAACAGCAGGACAAAATTATTATAATGAAGATAATATAAATAAAGCAATATCAGAATTTGAAAAAGCAAAAGAATATGAACCAGAAAATAGAGATGATGCAAATTATAATCTTGCTGTTATTTACTATGAATTAAAAAAATATAACGATGCCTTAAAAGAAATAAATGAAGCAATAAAAAAAATCCCTTCAAATATAAACAATAAAATATTGAAATGCTATATACTAATTAAATCAGGAAAATATAGCGAATTAAAAAATTTTATAAATAATTTATCAGAAGAAGAAAAACAGAATAAACGAATAAAAAAGATAATTGAAAATTATTTATAATAAATTGTAATAATTGGTGATAGTATGAGTGAAACAAAATTAAAATATGGAATAAATGATAAACCAAAATTTGGTATTGCAATATTACTTGGTATCAACATGTATTAACTTTATTTGGCGCGACAACTCTTGTTCCACTTATTTTAGGCCCTGCTATATTTGGTAAAGAAAATACATTAGAAATAAGTAATTTTGTAAGTAATGTTTATCTTGGAATGGGATTGGCAACAATATTACAATTAACAATAGGTTCAAAATTACCTATTGTGCAAGGCTCAAGTTTTTCTTTCTTAACACCTATTTTTGCAATTATAACAATAATAACATCACAGCAAGGTTCATCTTATACAATAATGCAAACATTTGCAGGTGCACTAATTGTTGGGGGCTTAATTGAAACAATAATAGGTTATAGTGGATTGGTTGGAATACTAAAAAAATTTATTACACCAGTTGTTATTGGACCAACTATAATGTTAATTGGATTTAGTTTATTTGATGTAGCAGTTTCTTTAAATGCGGCAAAATACTGGCCTATTTCATTATTAGTTGTTGCTGGTATTTTTATTTTTTCATTATTAGTTAAAGGAAAAATAAATTTATTTCCTGTTTTATTTTCAATAATTTTAGTATATTTACTTTGTCTAATTCTTTCATTAACAGGTAAATTTACATCAGAACATCCTGCTTATATTTCACTTCAAAAAGTTGCACAATCTAATTGGTTCCATTTACCAGGAATTTTTCCTTATGGAGCACCAATATTTAAATTAAGTGCTATTTTTGCACTACTTGCTGCTTTTCTTGCCTCAATTTTAGAATCAATTGGTGATTATCATTCTGTCTCTTTTGCAGCAGGTTTAGAAGCACCATCAGAAAAAACAATAAACAAAGGGATAGGTGCAGAAGGGCTTGGTTGTATTATAAATGGAATTGTTGGTGGCACAGGCACTACAAGTTATACTGAAAATATTGGTCTTATAAATATAACAAAAGTAGCATCAAGATATGTGGTTTTTATTGGTGCTTTTGTTCTTATAATTTTATCGTGTTTTGCTAAATTAGGTGCTATTATTGCCACTATGCCAGCACCTATTATTGGTGGAGCATATATATCATTATTTGGTGTAATTGGTGCATTAGGAATTCAAACTGTTGCTAAATGCGATTTAACCTCACAAAGAAATCTTATGATTATTGGTTTTATATTTTTAATTGGTTTGGGCGTTGGTAAATGGATGCCTGAATTTTATAAAACAAACCCATATTATTTTGGTAATAGTGCTATTGCTAAATTAATATGGGATCAACACCTATGGCTGTAGGCGCGATTGCTGGTCTTATTTTAGATAATATTCTGCCTGGCACACCAGAAGAAAGAGGAATAGTAAAAAAATAATTTTTGAGATGATAAAATCTAATTCCTTAATAATTCCAATATTTTAGAATGTATTAAACCATTCGAAGCCAATATTTCTTTTTTAAAAATATAGTTTTGTGTATTATTAAAATCAGAAACAATTCCATTTGCTTCTTCAACTATTATTACCCCAGCAGCAATGTCCCAGATATTCAAATTTAATTCCCAGAACGCATCAAATCTACCTGCTGCTGTATAACATAAATCAAGAGCAGCAGAACCAATTCTTCTTAAACATCTAACAACAGGTAAAATTCTTATAACATTTTCTAAATTATTTTTTTTTAAATTGCTTCGTAAACAAGCAAAACCTGTTGCTACAAGTGAATTTATTAATTCATTTGTTTTTGAAACGAAAATTCTTTTATTATTCAAATAAGCGCCTTTGCCTTTTTCTGCTAAAAACATTTCATCTAAAATAGGATTATAAACTCCACCAGTAATGATTTTTCCTTTTTCAGAATATGCAATTGAAATTGAGAAATATGGAATATTGTGAATAAAATTGTTTGTGCCATCAATTGGGTCAATAATAAAACATTTTTCATTTAAAAAAAATTCTATGTTAGTTGGATTATATTCTTCACTAATTATTTTTATATCATCACAACATTTTTGATTTATTCGATTTATTATTATTTTCTCAATTTCCATATCAATTGTTGTTACTATATCTTTTGGTGTTTTAAAACGGAGTTGGTCTTCACTTTTTAATATAAAACGCTTTTTTAAAATTTCACCACTTTCTAATAATAACTCTTTTATAAAATGTTTCATATTATTCTTTATGTGCACCTGTGCCTGTTATTTTTATTCCACTCTTTTTTTTGTAATCAATTAATAATTCTGAAAGTTCCTGAACTTCTTTTAAAATCGTCTTATAATCACTATAAATAAATTCATAATCTTCTTTAAGTATTTTACCATTTGCAATAACAGTTTTTACTTCACTACCATCAGCAGCCCAGATTAAATTTTCCATTAAATTATCTAATCGAGTTGGAATCAAATTTGGTCTTGTTAAATCAATTAAAATAATATCAGCATCTTTACCTGCTTCAAGAGAACCACAATTTAAGCCTAAAAATTCTGCTGGTTCAATTGTAATCTTTTGTAGTAATAATTCAGCAGGTAAAATAGCAGCATCTTTATGAAATCCTTTTTGATATTGTGCAGCACATTTTGCAGCAGAAATAATATTTTGATTATCAGCACTACCAGAACCATCAGTTGATATAACAAAAGGAATACCTAATTCTAAAAACCTTTTAATTGGTGGCATACCAGAACCAAGGATGGTATTTGCTAATGGATTATGCACTATTTTTACACCTGTTCGTTTTAATATTTGTAAATCATTTTCTGTCGTATTTACCTGATGTGCTAATATCGTTTTTTCATCAAGAAAATTTATACTATCAAAATATTCAACTGGCGTCATTTTATAAGTTTCAATAAACCATTGCGTTGTTTTTGGTTCTTCTGAACTATGAATATGAATTAGAGTATTGTGTTCCTTTGCCCAATTTTTTAATAGTTTTAATAATTCAGGACCATTAGAAAAACATTGGTCAGGACCTGGAATAATCCATGTGCGAGGTGCATCTGAAAATTTTTTTATATATTCATCAAGCCGTTTAATTGCTATTTCTGGTGGTATGTCTAAAATTCGTTTATCATAATTTCTATCCTGACTACCAACTGCAATGAACATTTTAGTGTACATTATTTTGTTTGCTTCTACTATTTCCTCAACTCGATATTTATTATGATTACAATGATGAACTAATGAAGAAGTTATACCATAATAAATATCATCTATTCGTGCTTTTAAATAAGTAATAAAATTCGGCGATTTGCCAAATCGTTTAGTTAATTGTTTTCTTTTTTCATTAAGAAAGCCAGTAAATACATTAACTGCTTCATCAAGCCAGACAGTTAAAGGGCAATCTTTTGCAATACCAATAATAGGTGATTCATGATCATGCCCATGTGCTTTGACAAACCCTGGCATAAGGCAAGCATTATTCTGAATTAAATCATTTATCGTAAAATTTTTTTTCTTTTTAGAACCAATAACATATAATTCATTACCATATTTTTTTAAAATTGCCTCGCCTTTTTTATTTGTATATTTGCCGACTTCAATTATTTTATCATTTTCTGTTAAAACATAACCATCTTCAATTCTTGTTTTTAAACCAAGTTTTCTTGAAAATGGTAACATAAATTTACTACGAATAAATAAATATTTTTTTTTCATAATTATCACCTTTTAAAATAATTATTCTTCCAATAGTTGTTCAATTTCAGTTAATTCTTTTATTACAAATTCTTTTATATTCTTTTGTGAATCAAAATTTTTTAATTTTTGTTTTGCACCTTCAATAGTATATTTTTCTTCAAATAAAAGATATTTAATTTTATTTAATAAATCAATATCTTGCTGAGAATACTTTTTTGGTTCTGTTTTTTTATATGCTGGTAAATCAAATTCTTTTTCTATAAATTTAATTAATTCTGGTTTTAAATTTACAATAGAACTGATTTCATCAATAGTGAATAAATCATTCATTTGAAGAAGATATTTCTCCTTGAACAAGCAATTCTAAAATTTCACTCTTTTTTAATTTGATAGATTCATTATCTAATGTTCGAACAATTTTATAATTATCTTTAACTAAATCAACTTTTTTTGGACTTTCTAAAATATCACCATTCATTGATTTAATTATTGTTACTTTTGGTAAAAACATATAGTTAGAATTCAAATGAGTAACAATTCCAATTTCACCATTATTTAATTGAACTATTGTTGAAACAGGATACATTGTTAACATCTGGAAAAATTTATCAACAAGTTCAGATGAATATATATTTTTTCTCGATAATAAAACTAATTCTTTTAATGCTAAAGGTGGTGTTTTAACTTCTTTTTTGTAATGTCTTTTTTTTATCATTGAAATATAACTATCAATAATTCCAATAATTTTTGCAAACAAACTAATTTTTTCACTATCTAAACCATAAGGATAACCACTACCATCTTCGCGTTCATGATGTTCTCGAATTGCTCTGCATACTCGCGGTGATAAACCAATTTTGTCTGCATACTCACTCGAAATTAATGGATGTTTATGAATTTCAGCAATGATTAATGACTTGTTTTTATTTTTTGTTAATATTGGTATTTTTTCATTTATTTCAATCAAACTAAAATCAGATAAATAAGCACTATAACCTAACTCAACTAAATCTTTAATATCAAGATTCAAATATCTACCAAACTTTATTGCAAGGTCACATAAATCTTTGCCATGATTTAACACTTCTTTATAATCAGTTTCATATAAAGAATCTATTAAAATTAATGCTTCTTCATCTTTTTCAAATAATTTAATTATTTTTTTTATCAATTTTTCTCGTTCTTCATAAGGTATTTTTCTCACAATTGATTCTTTTAATTCTTCTTCAATTACCTTACTATCCTCCATAATTTTTTTTCTTATTTCTACATCTTCTTTGAATTCTAAATCCTGTAATAATACTCTACTTTCTTCTTTTATTTTTTTCTTTTTGGTTTCAAGTTCACGCTCATAACTTTTTTCTATTCTCTCATAAGTTTGAAATAATAATTCCGATGCTTTATTTTGTATTATGCGAACAGACTTAACACCGCGTGCTTTAAATGCTGCAATATCTTCAACAGATAAAACTTTTCTCACATCATCGCCAAATATTGGATTACCATTTGCGTCTGATAAAGGACCAATTGCGGTTAAACCTGGCTTTATATGTTCTATTGGAATTATTCTAAAATTTTCTACTCGCTTTGTGCGGATATATACTGCCTGAACATTATTTTCAATTAATTGGTCAATTAATAATTTATCTAATATTCTACCTTTTTCTAATATTACTTTTCCATTAACAATCACATCTTTCCCGATTATATCACCATTTTTTAGATTATTTACTTTTTCAATTTTTATTTCTTCATTTTCCATAAAAATAATCTCTTTTCTTTTTTATTTTTATGAATTTATTATCTTCTCTATTGCTTCAATTGTTGGTTCGAGTGAAATTGGTTGATTCGCTTTATCTGTTAAAATTTCTTTATATTTTTTTTGATGATAATTTATTTTTAATTGCGAAAATTTTAAACCATGAGCAGTTGAAATAATTACAACTAAATCCTCTTTTTTAATTATATTTTTTGCACGCAATTTTTTATAGCCGGCAACTGCTGTTCCAGAATTTGGACATATACTAATGCCACATTTATCAACTTCTACCATTGCATCCATCAATTCCTGTTCGCTCACCTGTTCAACTACTCCATTAGTCCATTTCAAAACACTAACTGCTTTTTTAAAACTTACTGGTTCACCTATTCGTATTGCTGATGCAAATGTTTCTTTTGCTTTTACTGGTTCAAGCTCTGCCCAATTATTTTTATAACTATTATATAATGGATTTGCATTTTCTATTTGAATACCTGCTAATCTTGGAATTTTTGTTATTATTCCTAATTCATAAAATTCTTTTAATGCTTTTCCTAATGCACTAATATTACCTGCATTACCAACTGGCACAACTACCCAATCAGGAACATTCCATTCTAATTGCTGAATTAATTCAAACATTATTGCTTTCTGACCTTCGATGCGAAATGAATTCATTGAGTTTAATAAATAAATATCATTTCTTTTACATAACTCCTTTACAAGTTTCATACATCCATCAAAATCAGTTTTTAAAGCAAGTGTAAGAGCTCCATAAGAAATTGGTTGTGATAATTGTTCAAATGATACTTTATTTTCTGGCATTAATACAATGCCTTTCATATTTGAATTAGCTGCATAAGCAGCCATAGCAGCAGAAGTATCACCAGTTGAAGCACAGGCAACTGCTTTAACACCTAAAAAATTTGCCCATGACACGCCTGCTGTCATTCCTCTATCTTTAAATGATAATGTCGGATTTTCTCCTTCTAATTTTATATGCAAATATTTTGCATCATATAATTCATTTAATTTTTTTGAATATGCTAAATTTGTATCACCTTCATATAATGAAATAATTTTATCAAAAGGTAAGTCTGGTAGAATAAGTTCAAAAAAACGCCACACACCAGAACCAAAAGGAAATTTTTGTGAACCAAGACGCTTATCAAATATATCACGCCAATCTTTTGCGCGATGTATTTTTAATAAATCAAGATTATGTGAAACTTCTAATAAATCACCACATTTCTCACACGAATAAATTATTCTTTTTGCATCATATTCTGCATTACAATTTATACATTTTAATTTTATATGTTTTATTTCACTCATTTTTATCTTTCTCTTCTTTTAATAATTTACCAAGACCAGTTAATTTTGATGCTGTCTTTTGAACTGCTTTTATATTTTCTGCCTGTATTGCTTCATATATTTCTTTTCTATGAACAGGTATTGCTTTTGGAGCTTTTATACCTAATTTTACCTGTTCACCGTGTATATCAACGATGAAAACCTCTATATTATCACCTATCATTATACTTTCATTTCTTTTTCTGGTTAATACTAACATCTTTATCCTTGCCCTTTTAATTCATTCATTTCTTTTAATATATAATGTCTAACTGTATATTCTTCAACAAGTGAAATTGCTTGAACGCCTTCTTTTGTTTTAGGATTTATTACTATTGGTCCCTGTAAATTTGCTGTCATTAACTCTAAATTTTCTGGAACAACAACTATTGCATAACTTATTAATTCATCAACTGATTTAACAGAAAGCGTATTCAAAACTTCATTATCAACTTTCAATCTATAATTCTTTTTAAATACTTCTGGTCGAATTATTACAAATGCTAAATTTGGTTCTTCTACACATTGAAGCCAGGCAAACGGTTCTTCTTCTGGTATCATCATTATTATATATTTCGTATATTTAGGAAAACCAAATATACCTGTTTTTATCTTTATTATATCTTTTGGGTCAATTTCAACTTCACCAAATGCTTTTGTTAATATTTTCATACTTTTGCCCCGACTCTAAAATTTTCATTTAATTTTTCAATATAAAATATTATAAATTTTTTATAAAGTCAATGATTATTTTAATATTTTCAAAATTACTTTATTTTTTGCAAAAATAAAAAATAATAAATATATTGACATTTCCAAAATTAGTAATATAATAAAATATAATGGAAGAGTGTGAAGGATAAAGGAATAATAATAAGGAATAAATAATTATATGGAGGTTGGTTAATGCCTTCCATACTACCTGCTGGCGATGCGGTTTATACTTATACTTATTTAATTGAATTAAATAAAATATTCTATGAATACGAAATAAAAGGACGAGTAGAAAAGCCAGCACCAAAAAATATTACAAAACCACGAACTCGTGAAGAAGTAAAATTATTATTACATAAACAATTAACAGTTTTAAATAAAACTTTATTTTTATTCGAGGATGTTAATAAATATTTAGATACTTCAGAAAGTGAATTAGATAATTTATATAATGATTTGCAAGAATTAAATGAAATTTATTTGAATTACAATTCATTAACTGATGAAGAAGCAAAAAAAGAATTAGAAAAAAAATTTGAGCTGCAAAAAAAGAAAATAATAAAATTATTTATAGAAAGTAATTATGATGATGTACCAGTTTTTAAATTTGAAAAAATAGAAGAAAAACAAGAAAAAGAAAAAAATAAGTTGATAATAAAAAAGCGTGAATTTAAAAAAACATTTACTCCAAAATTAAATAAATTTATCGAAGAAGGTAAACGAGTAGTTTTTACTGGCTTAACTGATGAACCCTTTTTTAGATTACCAATTCCAGCAGAAATAAGTTATAAAGAAAAAGATATATTAGCATTAAAATTATCTGAGCAGGAAAAAGTTGGTAAATTCATAAATGAATTAAATGAAGTTTATTTGAATCATATTGAATATATTAAAGGCTATAATGAAAAAATAATAACATTAAAAAGAAATATTAATAAATCCATTGAAGATATTAATTTTACAAGAAAAGAATTGGAGAATATCAAAGAAGCAGAAAATATCGAAGAAGTAAAATCATCAATTACATATAATAATTTTTTTCCAGTCGTAGAAAAAGGAATGCTATATAATTTTATAGCATAAAAAAGGAGGTGGAGAAAAATGGAACAATTAGAAACAATAGCAAGTTATTATGGTGGCAAGTATAAAATTCCAATTAATGAAAGTGTAAAAGAAGTAAGTAAAGCAAACAAAAATTTAAGCCGTGAACCAGCTGTGACCCCACCACCGCAAACAAAAGGGAATGCAAAAATAATTGAAACTGCTAAAGGTTTATCAGTTGGAAAAAATTTACAGGCTTACTCTTAAAATTTTGTTTTTATTATTTTACATTATTTTTTTCATAAAAGAAAAGATAATACTATAAAATTACAATAATCAAAATTATTCTTTACATTAAAAAATATTTTTCTATAATTTTAATAAATGATTTCTGAAACTCTAAAATATTTTTTTATTTTTATTATTTCTCTTCCAATTCTTTTTTTATTTATTTTTCCTGATTTAATCTTTAATAAAGATTATCATCTCAATTTAATTATTTATCTTTGTTCTATTCTCATTATTTTAATTATTTTTTATAAAAAAAAATTGATTATTTATTTAAACTTTTTTTTACCGTGTATTATTTTATTTTTACTTATCCATTCTTTTTTATTTTCAAAATTTATAAATGATACAATAGAAGAATTATACAAAATAATTATTATGTATCTTGTTTTTTTATTGGCAATCAAAATCAAAAAAAATTTTTTATACTTTTTATTAATCATTATTTTTTTAATTACTTCTTTTGAAGGAATTTATCAATATTTAATTGGTTTTAACGATGCAACAGAAATATTATCAAAATCAAAATTAGAATTAATGTTATTAAAAAAATATGCTGAAAAAAAAAATGATGAAGCAACTCTCAAATATATAAATAGTAAAATGAAAGAAATTGAAAGTGCATTAGTTCGATTAAAATCAAATAGAATATTTTCAAATTTTATTTTAGCAAATGCTTATGGTGGCTATTTGATTTTAATGATTCCATTTTTTCATTTACTTTTCTACAAAAACAAAATAAATATTATTTTATTGATTATAGGTATTATTCTTTTGTTTCTTACTGGCTCTCTTTCTGCGATTTTATCATTGACAATTGCTTATTTATTATTTTATCCAGCGAAAATAAAGAAAATAATTTTTGTAATAATCTTTCTTATTTTATTTTCTGGACTCTTGTATATTAGAAATTGGAATTTTGTAAAATTATCAATTAAACACCATTTTTATAATAATATTATTTCTTATAATATTTTTCGTGATTTTATTTTTTCGGGTGTTGGATTTGGTAATTATAAAAATTATTATGAAAAATATTTTATTGAAGGTGCTAATGAAGTTAAGTATGCTCATAATTTTTATTTACAAATTTTAGTTGAAACAGGTATTATTGGTTTTTCTATTTTTTGCATTTTATTTTTTTATTATTTGAAATTTCTTTTGAAAAATAAAAATAAAGAAAATATATTTATTTTAATTGCGATTTTTACTTTTTTATTACATAATATTTTTGATATGAGTTTTTATATTATTTCTGTTTCTATTATCTTTGTGATAATGAATAGATTGTATTTTTATGAAACATAAAATTCTTATTTTTATTCTCATAATTGTTTTTATTTTTGGTTTTTTTTATTACAGACATAAACAAAAAGAAAATATTAATATTTCAAATTTTAATTATGTTTCTGAAAAATTAAAATCAGATAATATTATTTATTTCTCTGAAAATACATTAGCATTTTTCAATAATGTTCAATTATGTGATAATTTCAATATTTTTAAAAAAACATATTTTTATAAAAAATTTGTTGATTTAAAAATAAATAAACTCTTTTCAAAAAAAATCAAAGTCAATGTATCAAATGAAAATTTTTTGAAATACATTGAAACTGAAATAAATTTAGATAATATTATAAATCTTTTAGGCAATAATATTACTATTGGTTTTAATGAATATTCAGAAAAAAAGGTATCTTTTTTAATTATTTTTAATATTTATCAACAAGGTGCTTTTTTTGAAAAATTATTTGAATTTCTCGAAGAAGAAAAAATTGTTAAAAATTTAAAATACTCTGTAAATGGCTTAACAATAAAAATAATTCAATTTAATGAAAAATTCTTATTTTTTGATTCTCTTTATTTTCTTACTAATAATGAAAAAACATTTTTATCATCAAGTAAAAATTGGATTGAAGATATTGCAAATAATAAATTTAACAAAAAAGATTCATTAGTTGCAAATGAAAATTTTTTTAATTTATTTAAGTTAATTAAGATGGAAAATTTTTATTCATTTTTTTATGTTGATATAAATAAACTAATAAATAAATACTTTAAAAAAGATGATACTAATATAAACACATTAGAATATTATGAAACATTTTTACAATTTTTAATTGTAAGTAATTTTTCAACATCTGAAAGTTATATACATTACAATCCAGAATCAAAAAAATATGCGATAAATTCGTATATTGAAGAAGGTGATACAATTCCTTCTTTAAAATTTGTTCCATCAAATATTTTATTATCTTATACACTTAATGGTTTTAATATAAAAAAATATATACCAATCTTATATCAACAAATTGCTGATTTTACAAATAATAAAGAAAATTATGAAAATTATATAAAGAGAAAAAATAAAGAACTGAAAATAGATTTAGAGAATGATATTATAAATCTACTTAATACAGAATTAAATTTAACATTTTATAAATTTAAAAAACGAAATGAAAATCCTTATCCATCATTTTTTATTTTATTAAAAATATTTGAACCTGAAAAATTTTATAATAATTTTACTATGCTTTTAAAAAACATTATAAATGTTTATGAATATAATTTAGAAATTCGTGATGGTAAAATAAAAAATAAAAAATATAAATATCTATTTACTGAAAATCCATTTATAACTGATTTCAATCCAGCATATTGTATAAGTGATGATTATTTAATTATTGCTTCTGATAAAAATACGCTTGAAGATATAATAAAAACAAGTGAAAATATAATACCATCATTTTTATCAAATAAAATTTGTGAAGAAATAAAATTAAAAGAAAATAAATTAAATCTATTTTTTTATTTTAATGGTGAACAAAGTATAGAAGTAATAAAAAATTTATCAAGATATTATTTAAAACCAGAAATAAATAAAAAAAGAATATTAGATACTGATAATTTTTATAATTATATTGATCCACTTTTTGATTTGCTTAATTCAATAAAAGGAATTACAATGTATTCAAAAAAAGAAGAAAATAAATATATAAAAACAATAGCACAATTAAAAGTGGAGGACATAAAAAAATGAGAATCGGTGATAAAATTAAAGCATTAAGATTAACACAGGGTAATATCACAAAAGAAAAATTAGCATTAGCACTTGAAATTTCAGAAGATAAATTAACTGCTTATGAAAAAAATTTAACAAGACCACCACATCATATAATTGTAAAATTAGCAGAATTTTTTAATGTGCCATCAGAATTCTTTTTTGAAGATGATAAAGAAGAATATAATGAAAATACAAAAGAAGAAATATTCAAAAAGCCAGAAGAATTTCAAGAAATAAATATAGCGAAAATGACCATATCAACGAAAAACAAAAAAATAATTAAGGAAGAAGAAAAAGAAGAAAAAATTTTACCAAAATCAATTCCTTCAAATAAAGAAACAAATTTATCGCAAAAAGAAACAATTGATAAAGAAAGTTCAAATATGATTGAAACATATTTTAAAATTTTTCATAATGATTTAATAAATATAAAAACCTTATTAAATAAATTAATTGAAATCGAATCAAATAAACCACAATTAACAAATATAACAGAAATAGAACGAACAAAAGATATAAATATAGCAAATAAATTATTAAAGAGTGGCTATGTTTTATTAGAATTATTTAAAGATGATAAAGGTCAATTGGGATTTACATTAGGGAAGAAGTAATTATGTTTGGCATTCTTGGTGGTTCTTTTAATCCTGTTCATTTTGGTCATCTAACTTGTGCTGAATTAGCATTAGAAAAATTAAAATTACAAAAAGTATTATTTATACCAGCATATATTTCTCCATTTAAAATTTATAATAAAGAAATTTATGTAGAACCTGAAAAAAGGCTGAAAATGCTCGAATTTATTTTAACTGACAAATATGAAATAATTGATTTTGAAATCAGACAACACGAAATTTCTTATACAATAAATACTTTAAAATATTTATATAATCATTTTAACTTAAACGAAAAAGAAAGATCTTTTTATTTAATTATTGGTTCTGATAATTTTCTTGCATTTAATAATTGGTATAAATATAATGAAATTTTAAATCTTGTAAAATTAGCAGTAATAGAGCGTGAAGGTTATCCAATAAAAAATTCTATAATAACAGATTTTGAATATTTAGGTAAATCAAAATTTAATATTTCAAGTTCACAATTAAGAGAGATGATAAAAGAAAAAAAAGATTGTTCTGAATTTATTCCAGAAAGGGTGTGGAAATTTATACTGGATGAAAAACTTTATCAATGAATTAAAAAATTCAAAATGGTGGAAAAATTTACCAGATAAAAGAAAACAACATACTGAATATGTAGTTGAGGCTGCGATAAAATACAATAAAGAATTTAATTTGAATTTAGAAAAAGAAGAAATAATAAAAGCAGCATATTTACACGATATAGGAAAATCAATAAAAAAAGATGATTATAAAAAATTTATTAAAGAGAATAAAATAAAGATAAAAAAATCAGAAAAGAAAAGTTTATCTTTCTGGCATGCACCAATTAGTGAATTTATCAGTAAAAAATATTTTAAAATTAAGAATAAAAATATTTTAAAAGCAATACGATATCATACAACAGCAAAAGCAAATATGCCACTATTAAGTAAATTAATTTATTTTTCAGATTTTATGGCATTGGATAGAAATTTAACATTACATCAAGAAATAAATAATAATTTGAATAAAGGATTAAATAAATTGTTATATATAATATTAACAGAAAAAATAAAATATCTTTTAACAACTAATAGTTATATTCATCCAAATATAATTAAATTTAGAAATAAGATAATAGAAGAAATAAATAAATAGAAAGCGAGAAAATAATGGAAATAAAAAATAATGAAAAATTAATATCAATCATAATACCAGTTTTTAATGAAGAGAAAACATTAAATCAAATAATTAATAAAGTGGAGAAAGTTCCACTAAAAAAAGAAATTATTGTTGTTGATGATGGTTCGACAGATAATAGCAGAAAAATAATATTAGAATTAGAAAAACAAGGCAGAATAAAAGCTGTATTCTCAGAAAAAAATCAAGGTAAAGGAAGTGCAATAAAATTAGGTATTAAAAATGCCAGTGGCGATATAATGATTATTCAGGATGCTGATTTAGAATATGACCCAATGGAAATACCAATAGTAGTAGAGCCGATAATAAAAGAGGAAACAGATGTTTGTTATGGTTCACGAATATTAAAAAAAGAAAATAATTGGTCAACAATATTTTTTTATATTGGTGGTAGATTTGTCAGTTTGATTACTTCAATTTTATTTTTTAAAAAAGTAACTGATGAACCAACCTGTTATAAGGCATTTAAAAGTTCATTAGTAAAAAATTTAGAGTTAGAAAGTAATGGTTTTGAATTAGAACCAGAATTAACAGCAAAATTATTTAGATTAGGTTGTCGATATAAAGAAGTGCCAATTAGTTATTATTCAAGAAAACCAATAGAAGGGAAAAAATTAAAAGGTATTGATGGTTTAAAAGCAGTCTGGACATTATTAAAATGGCGATTCTTACCAATAAAAAAATAAGTCAAATTTATATGAGTTTTTAATAATTTTTTTCAGTAATTTTCCATAAAATTATTGACAAAAATATTTAAAAATTTTATTCTAATTATTTAATAATTAAAAAGAGAAAAAATACTTATTTATGAAGAAAGATAATATTTATTTTTTGATAATTTTTATTATTCTAATACTTTCTTGTTCAAAGAAAGAAGAACATCTTTTTATTATTTTTGATAATGCTAATAATTTAAAAATAGGTGATAAGATAAAATTAAATGAAAAAATAATTGGTGAAATAAAAGAATTAACAATAGTAAATAATCAGATAAAAATAAGGGCAAAAATAAATAAAGATATTAAAATAATGAGAAATTCACAATTTATTGCTGTGATTGAAGATAAAAATAAATCATATATAAAAATCATTCCACCAGCAGTAAATGGTAAATACTTAAATAGTGGTGAAATTGTGTTTGGTGTTAATGAAATTAATGAAGATTTCAAATTATAATTTTTTATATTATGAGATTTATTAATAAAAAAATTTTATTTATTCTGTTTGGTGTTTTTATATTTTTCTTTTTATTTGCCCAAAATGAATCTGATGTAAATTATTATTTGAATCGTGCTGAAAGTTATAGACGAGAAAATAAATTAAATCTTGCTATTGGTGAATATTTAAAACTAATTGCTAAATATCCTCATAATGAAGAAGTTCATCTTAAATTAAGTGATTTATATTTTGAGCAAAAAAATTATGAAAGTGCAATTGATGAACTTAATTATGTTCTAACCAAAACAAATAATCAATCATTAAAAATTAGAGTATTAGAAAAATTAGGAGATCTTTATTTTTTAATAAATAATTCCAGAGAAGGAATAAAAAAATACGAAGAAGTATTAAAAAGAGATAATAATAATACAAGTGTTTTATATAAAGTTGGTTTATATTATTTAAATACAAATGAAAAATATAAAGCCTACGAATATTTAAAAAAATTAAAAGATAGAAGTAGTCAAACAGAACACTTAATAAAATTTGGTGATATTTGTTTTGAATTAAATAAGATTTCAGAAGCAGAAGATATTTATGAAATATTAACAAGAAGAGGAAATATACCATCAATAATTTATAAAAGATTAGGAAAAATATATTATGATAAAAATAACTATAAAGGTGCAATACAAAATTTTAAAAATTATTTAAGAACTGATAAATATAATAAAGAGATTTTATTGTTACTTGCTGATTGTTATGAAAGGATAAATGATTATAACAATGTAATTGATGTTTATGACGATTTAATAAAAATTGAACCGAGAAATGCAAAATATTATTATTACATTGGCCAAAATTATTTTAAGTTGAAAAAATTTGACAATGCTGTTAAATATCATTCAAAAGCATTAGAATATGATAAAGAGGATACATCTATTTATTGGGGATTTGTTGATTCTTTAATTGAAAATTCTGAAGTAGAAAGAGCAATAAAATTATTAGAAGAATTTTCAAATAAATTTCCAGCAGAATTAAATATCCAGATCAGATTAGCAAAAATACAAGCAAAAACAGGAAAAATTGAGGAAGCAATAAATACATATAATTCAATATTAGCAAAAAATAAAAATAATGAAGAAGCAATAAATAATTTTACAGAATTATTAAAAAGTTTAGCACAAAAATCACTTGAAAAAAATGATAATCAACTTGCTATTTCTTATTACAACAAAATAATAGAATTATTTCCATATAATTTTGAAGCATATTTTGAGTTAGGTAAATTGTATTTTAAACTTAATAATTATCAGATGGCTATTTTCTTTTTAGAAAAAGGAAAAGCAATAAAACAAGAAGAAATTTCATTAATTAAATTATTAGGAATTTCATATTACAATAATAATAATTTTGAAAATGCTGTTGTAGAGTTAGAAAATTATTTGCATTCAAATCCAAAAGATGAAGAAGTATTAAGAATACTTGCAGATATTTACTTTAAGATGAAAGATTATTTGAATGCAATAAAAAAATTTGAAGCAATAAATGAAATTAAATCAGATGAAAAAATATTATACAATCTTGGTCTATTATATGAAAAAATAGATGATTATCAAACAGCAATAAAATATTACAACAATATTCTTGCTAAAAATAAGGAACAAAAAAGTTTATATTTTACATTAGGTAATCTGTATTCAAAATTAGGACAATCGAAAGAAGCACTTAATTGCTATTTAAAATTAGTGGATGTTACGCCAAAAGATGCAAATTTATTTTATCAAATTGGAAAATTATATTTTATCTTAAATGATTTTAAAAATGCACTACCTCATTTAGAAAAAACAAAATTATTAAATTTAAAAGATGATAGATTATCTTTTATGCTTGGTTGTATTTACAATATAAATAAAGAATATGAAAAAAGTATAAAAGAATTAGAAGCACTATTTAATAATAATCCTGAGTTTAATTATCAAAATTATTTTATTAAAGATATTATGTTTGATAATTATAAAAACTATGGTATTCAACTCTTCAAATTAAATGATAGGAAAAATTCAGAAGAATATATAAAAAAGGCATTTTTATTAAGGAATTATGATGATGAAATTTTTCAATATTTAGCTGAATTCTCATTAGATAAAAAAGAGTATGAAAAAGGATTAGCATATTCTTTTTTAGGTTTTAATATAAATCCAGAAAATAAAATAATAATCAAAAATTTTGCTGAATTAAATTTTTTAAAAAATAATTTTTATGATGCTATAACTTTTTATAATTTATATTTTTCAAAAATTAAATTTTCTGAAAACGACAATAATTTATTAAATAATCTTGCAATTGCTTATGAAAAAATAAATAATTTAAAAGAAGCAATAAATATATATAAAAAGTTATTATCTATAAAAGAAACAGAACATATCTTATATAAGATTTCGAAAATTTACTATGATTTGAATGATTATTCAAGTTCATTATCTTATCTTAAAAAAATATTAAATAAAAATTCAAATCATATACAAGCACTTGATTTATCAATATCAATTTATTTATCACAAAAAAATTATAAAGAAGCATTGCAAAATATTAAAACAATATTAAACAATGATGTAAATAAAAACTATTACAAATATTATGCAGGAGTATGTGAATTTAATTTAAAGAATTATGAGAATACAATAAATATATTTAATTCAATCAAAAACTATGAAGAAAAAGCAAATGATATAAAATTTTATCTTGCCACTTCTTATTACAAAACAAATGATTATAAAAATGCTATAAAATTTTATGATGAAATTAAAGATATAAAAAATTATGATGTATTAAATGAATTAATAAATTCATATATACAATTATCACAAAAAGAAAATAAATTAGAAAATTTATTATCTGCTTATTCACTTGATAATAAAAATTTAGATGTAATTTATAATCTAGCAAATGAATATAAAAAACAAAATGATATAAAGAATGCAATTACATATTTTTTAAAAATAGATGAACAAAAAGAGAATTACAAAGATGTTTCATTATTATTGGGCGAATTATATGAAAAAGAAAAAGATTTACAAAAAGCAGTTTTTTATTATCAGAAATATTCTGTATTAAATGATGATTACAATATTTTAATAAAAGTTGCTGATTTTTCTGAAAAATTAAATGATATTGATAATGCCTTAAAATACTATATTTCAGCAATTAATAAGAAAAAAGATGAATTAAATCTTTACTTAAAAATAAGTGATTTATATTTAAAAAAGAATGATAAACAAAATTCAATAAATTACTTAAAACAATATATTTCTAAAAAATCAGATGATGCAAAAAATTTATATAAATTAGCATTATTATTATATGAAGAAAAAGAATATAATCAATCAATAAGATATTTAAACGAAATAATAAAAATAAAAAAAGAATTTGAAGATGCATATTATTATTTAGGTGAAATTTATTATTTAACTGAAAAATATTCAAATAGTTTCGAAAATTATATTAAATGTAATAATTATTTAAAAACAAAAGAAAATATCTGGAATAATCTTTCGACAATAATTACAAAAGTAAAAAAATTCAATAATGAGACAGAAGATTTATTTGAAGCTGGAAATAAATATTTTCAAAATAATTCAAGCATAATTTATACTCTTGGCTTAATTAAATTTAATCTAAAAAAATATTTTGAAGCAGAAAAATATTTTGAAACAATAGCAAATGAAAGTGATGTAAAAGAATATTTAATTAAGATTTATAAAATAGCAGGTGAAGATTTTTATAAACAAGCAAAATATGTTGATTCAATAAATTACAATAATAAGTTATTAAAATTAGATGAAAATGATTCAGCAGCATTTATTTATATTGTTAAATCACTTTTTGCATTAAATAAATTTGATGAAGTTATTTCATATATTGATGTAATTGAAAAGAAAAAATATTTAAATAATGCTTTATCAATTATTTTTGCTAATGTCTATTTTGTAAAAAAAGATTATCAAAATGCTAAAAAATATTTTTCTAATGTTTCAATTGATGAATTAAAAAATGAAGATTTATACAAATATCTTTTTTCACTTGTTGAAACAAATGAATATAAATTTGCACTTGAAAATTTAAAAAATCTAAAAATTGATAATTTACAAAAAGCAGAATTATCAGAAAAAATCTATCAATTTTTTAATGATAATGAAAATCTAATAAAAAATTATAAAATCAAAATTAAATATCTTGATGAAGCGGCAGCAATTGAAAATAAGTATCAGTTAATTACTTTGCTTTATAAAAAAAATGAATGGAAAGAAATAATAGAATATGGTAAATCTATTTTTGGAGAAAAGAAATTAAATGAAACACAAAAGAAATATTTAGCATTTTATTTAGGAAAATCCTTTATAAAAACAAAACAAGAAAAAGAAGCATTAAGTTATTACAGATATTTAATACCGCCAATAGAAGAATTGAAAAACGAAATTTATTTAGATTATGCAAATCTTTTATATAATGCAAAAGAAAATATTTTAGCAGTAAAATATTATGAAGAATACAACAATATAAATAAGGATGCAAATATTCAAAAAAGAATCTCTGAATTGTCAGAAAATATAGCAGACGATTATTTTGATAAAAAGAAAAATAAAGAAGCAAAAGAATATTATGAAAAAGCAATAAAATATGGCAATGATAAAATTAATGTTTTATATAATTTAGCGTTAATCTATTTTGCTGAAAATAATATTGATGAAGCATTAAATTATTTCTTGAATGTTTATAATAAAAATAACAATTATAAAGATGTTCAAAATTATATTTATCAAATTTATTTATCAAAAAATAACAAAGAAGAAGCGATAAAATATTTAGTTGAATATGCAGAAAACAAAAAGGAAGCAGATTTATATAAGAAAACAGCATATTTATATAAAGAATTAAATAAATCTAATGAAGCAATAAACTATTTTAAGAAATACTTAAAAAATAAAGAAGATAATAAGATTTATTTAGAATTAGGATATTTATACAAAACAATAAATGAATATAAATCAGCATATAATGCTTTTAAGGAATATTTGAATACAAATAAAAATGATTTAAAAATAAAAGCAGAACTAATAAATCTTGCAATACAATTAAATCAATATACACAGGCAATTTATGAATGTGAAGATTATATAAAAATAAAACCAAATTCACAGGATATTTTATTTCAATTATCTTCATTATATGAAATAGTAAGAAATTATACAAAGGCGATTGAGTATTTACAAAAAGCAATAAATTATGGATTTAATCGTGATGATATAAATTTAATATCTGGCAGATTAAATTATTTTAAAAATGATTATTCTGTTGCAAAAGATTATTTATTAAAATATTTGAATCAAAACAATAAATTTCCAGAAGGCCGATACTATTATTTTCTTGGCAATATTTATTTCAATGAACAAGATTATAGCAATGCAATAAAATATTATGAATTAGCAAATTATCCAGAAGAAAGTGAAAAATTAATATATTCATTAGCATGCTCATATTATAAAACAAAAGAATATGATAAATCACTAACAACTTTTCAAAAAATATCAGAAAAATCAAAATTATATATAGCAGCATTAAAAAGCATAATAAATATTTATGAAATAAAAGAAGATTATAAAAATGCATTTAATAATTCATTAAAATTATTACAATATGAAGATAAATCAGAAAATAATGAAAAAACAGGAGATTTTGCATATAAATTAAATGATTATAAAAATGCAGAATTTTATTATTTGAAAATATTAAAAGAAAGAAAAAGTCCGAATATATCATTAAAATTAGGAAATGTTTATTATCAAATAAATAATTCTGATTCAGCATTAATATATTATCTTGAAGCATTTAAAGGAAATAAAGAAAATATTGAATTAGCAAATAGAATAGGAAAAATATATCTTGATAAAGGCGATACAATAAATGCTATAACATATTTTCAAGAAGGAATATTACAAAAACCATCTGATTATAAAGTTTATTTATATTTAGCAGAATTATGGAAATCAATAAATAATCCAGTTCAAGCAATTGCAAATTATAAAAAATATTTAGAAAATGATAGTTCAAATATTTCATTATACAAAACAATTGGAGATGAATATTTTTCAATAAGAAGATATGATAGAGCAATAGAGAATTATTTAATATATTTAAAAACAGGTCAGGTAGATGAAAATATTTATTACAATCTTGCTTATTCTTATAAAAATAATGATGAAATTGATAATGCAATTAATTATTTGAATAAAGCAATTACATTAAATAAAAACCACAAAAATTCATATCAATTATTAGCAACAATTTATTATGAACTTGGGGAAAAAGCATATAATCAAAAACAATATGATAATGCAATAAATAATTTTATAAAATCAAATCAAAATGAAGCAAATTATGAACATTCAAATTTTTATTTAGCAAAAATTTATTTTGGTAAAAATGACTTAAATAAAGCAAAAGAATATATTGAAGAGTATTTGAAAAAATCAAATTATGAATTAAGTGCTTTATTATTTGCTGCTGATATTTATACAAAATTAAATGATTTAAATAATGCAGAAAAATATTATTTAATTGCCCTAAATAATAGTGATAAATTACCAACAGCAGCAGAAAAAGCAACAGAATTCTTTTATGAATTTAAAAAAGATTATCCAAAAGTAATTTCAATAATTAAAGAAAAATTTGAAATAGATAAATTACAATCAAGAAAAATCTTATTATATTTAGCAAATAGTTATTATTTTACAAATAACAATCAGGAAGCAATTAATATTTATAATTATATGCTTAAATTAGATTTGACAATACCAGATAATTCGATTCTATATTTTGCAAATTCTTATTTTAATCTAAATAATTATTCATTAGCAGAAAAATATTATTTACAACTTATAGAGAAAAAAATTGAGCAACCAATAATATATAAAAATCTTGGTTATATAAACTTTAAAAAAGAAAATTATAAAAATGTAATTGCAAACTATGAAAATTATTTAAAAACAGAAAAAGGTAATTATGAAGTTTATTATAATCTTGCATATGCTTATTACAAAAGTGCTGATTATCCAAATTCAGCAAAATATTTTAAACTTGCAATTGATTTTGAACCATCAAATTCTTCATTGATTTATCTATATGCATTAACTGAATATTACAATAAACAATATGATAATTCACTTAATTTATTATTAAAAGCCGAACAATCAGGCAAAGATGATTTCTGGTTATTTTATTATCTTGCAAGAATATATTATGATGTAAAATTAGATTATACAAATTCAATAAAATATTTTGAACGAACACTAAAATTTGATTTAACAAATGAAATGAAGAAAAAAATATATGAAAATCTTATTGTTGCATTATTCAATAAAAATGACTCTACAAAATTAATTGATTATTCTGATAAATTATTAGAATTAGAAAAAACAAATTTTTATGGCTTATTTTACAAAGCATATACATATTATAAAACAGAAAAATTTGAGCAAGCATATAATATTTTTAAAGAAATTAAAGAAGTAGAAAAAAATGAGAAATTTAATTATTATTTATTTGCAGGTAAATTGCTTAATAAATTAAATAAAACAGACGAAGCAATAAAATACTTATTAAATGGTCTGGATATATTAAATAATAGTTTTGAATGTTTAAATGAAATAGCATATTCATTTTATATAAAAGAAGATTATCATTTAACAAAAAAATATCTTGATTTATCGTTATCATTTAATGAACAGAATTTTGAAGCATATAAATTATATGGTATAATAAAAAATAACATAGAAAAAAATTATAAAGAAGCAATAAGTTATTTTGAAAAAGCAAAAAAGATAAATAATAATGAAGATATAAATTATTTAATATCAGAAGCAAGATATAATCTTGGACAATATGATAAGAGTTCTGAAATATTAACAAATTTAATAAAGCAGGGAATAAAAATAACATCAATAAAAATTAAAAGTTATAAATTATTAATTAAACAATACATTGAACTTGGATTATATAGTGAAGCACTAAAATATTTTGAAACATTAAGTGAAAATGAAATTGATGAACAATTAAATTATTATAAAGGTATAATTTATTATTATTTAAAAGATTATCAGAATGCAGAAAAAATTTTAAGAAAGTTTAACACAGTTACACAAAATCCAGATTATTTGAATTTATATGGAATTATTCAATTTAAACTAAACAAAGTAAATGAAGCAATAAACACAATGACAAAATTAGTTGAAAAAGAAAGAAAAGAAAAATATTTATTAAACATAGCAAAAATATACTTGTATAATTCAAATATAGAGCGAGCAAGTGAAATATATAATGAAATAATTAAAGGAAATGAAAATAATTTTGAAGCATATTATAATTTAGGATTATTATATAAAGATAAAGACAAAACCAAATCACGAAAATATTTTGAAAAAGCGTATGTATTAACAAATGATATAGAAAAAAGGACAGAATTAAAATATTTAATGCAAGAATAAAAATCAAATCAAAAATATAATCCCAGAAAAAATGGAGGAAAAAAGTGCTAAAAAAAATTAAAGAAGGTTTATCAAAAACAAGAAATAGTATTTTATCAGGTTTAAAGACATTACTTTCATTTAATAAAGAAATAAGTGAAGAATTTATTGATGAATTAGAAACATTATTAATAACAGCAGATATAGGAGTAAATACAGTAACTAAAATAATTGATAAATTACGAACAGCACATAAAAAAGGCGAAATAAAAATAGAAAAAAAAGAGGATTTATTTAATTTTGTTGAAAATGAGATAAGAACAATTTTTTCGGATGTAAATAATATAAAATTAAATTTAGAACCAAAACCAGCAGTAATACTTGTATTAGGCGTAAATGGTTCAGGTAAGACAACTACAATAGGCAAATTAGCAAATAAATTTAAAGAAGAAGGGAAAAAAGTAATAGTAGCAGCAGCAGATACATTTAGAGCAGCAGCAATAGAACAATTAGAAGTATGGGCAAAAAGAGCAAATGTTCAACTGATAAAACAGATGGCAAATTCTGATCCATCAGCAGTTGTATATGATGCAATAAATTCTGCAATAGCAAAAAAAATTGATATTGTTATTATTGATACAGCAGGTAGATTACACACAAAATCAAATTTAATTGAAGAATTAAAAAAAATAAAAAAAGTTATAGAAAAAATATTACCACATCCAATAAACGAAATTTTACTTGTATTTGATGCAACAACAGGACAAAATGCAATAAATCAAGCAAAAATATTTAATGAAGCAATAGGCATTACAGGAATAGTATTAACAAAAATAGATGGCACAGCAAAAGGTGGCATAATAATACCAATAAAACAAGAATTAAATATACCAGTGAAATTAGTTGGCACAGGTGAAAAAATCGATGATTTAGATGAATTTAATATTGATGAATATGTAAAATCATTATTTGAAGATTAGCAGAATAAAGATTTGTAATTAAAAAAATCAAAGTATATTTAAATAAATTAAATTTTTTTTATTATTTTTTCTTTTAATAAATCTTCTAAAAACTCATTAAAGTCATCTTCAAATTTTTTTTCATTTTTTATTTCGTATTCTTCCTTTATTTTCTCTTTAATTTTTTCAATTGATAAATTATTTGCTAAACCTTCAAAAATTATTTGTCCACTATCAGAGGTAGAATAAAAACTACCAGTTTTCATATTAAGCAAAACAATTTCACCATCAATTTTTCTAATAACTAAATCTTTATTTAATTTATATTGATTTTTCATAAACTAACTAAATAATCATTTATAATTTTTGCTGCATATTCATTTGGACTTTTATTCTCACCATTCTGTAATAGACTCTTTATCTTTTTTAATTCAGATTTAATTCTATAATATTCGTTTTCATTTTTCAATAATTTAAATGCATCTTCAGCAATTTTTTCAGGAATTAAATTATTCTGTAAATATTCTGGCACAACAGTTTTATTCAATACAATATTAACCAACGAAATATTTTTAATGTTTATCAAATATTTAGCAAGTAAAGCAGATAAAAAATTTACCTTATAAAAAACAAACATTGGAATTTCAAATAAAGCAGTTTCCAGAGTTGCAGTGCCACTTGTAACTAAAGCAAAATAAGAGCGTGATAAAATTTCATAAATATTACCAGTGTAATATTCAATAAAATTGGGCAACATATCTTTAAAACTATTTTCTATTTCAGTATTTTGAAAAGATACTAAAAATTTAAAATTTTTATCAAATTTATGATATAATAATTTTGAAACCTCAATTTGAATAGGTAAAATTTTTTTTATCTCCTGCATTCGTGAACCAGGTAAAATTGCTATATAATCTTTTTTTAATTCTTTACACTGATAATTATTAAATACATCTAATAAAGGATGACCAATAAAATAAACTTCATTAAAATTTTCTTTTTTATATATTTCTTCTTCAAATCTGAAAATAACTAATAATTTTTTACAAAACTTAATCAGTTTATAAATTCGAGAATAATGCCACGCCCAGATTTGAGGACAAATATAATAAATAACAGGAAGATCATTATTAAAACAAAATTGAGCGAGCCGTAAATTTAAGCCAGGATAATCAACTAAAATGACAAGTGAATAATTATTATTTCTTATAAAATTTTTAATCTTGTTTTCAATTGAAATTATTTTTCTTAAATTTTTAAAAATTTCAAAAAAACCCATAAAATTCATTTCTTTAATATCAAATAATTTATTTATTTTATTTTTTTCAGTATGTTCACCACAAACGGCATCAATCTGCAAATCAGGATTTTGCTTTAATAAATTTTTGATAAGATTAGATAAATGTAAGTCACCAGAAGTTTCACCACATATTGCTAAAACTTTTTTCATAAGTTATAATTTATATATTCCTTTTTGATAATTTATTCTTACTTTCAGAGTATCAATAATCATATTTAACGAATCAGAAAACATTTTAACTTTTGATGATTTTGAATTTATCCAGACAACAGGAATTTCAACAATTTTATAGCCAATTTTTTCTGCTAAAAAAATTATTTCTGCATCAAAAGCAAATCCTTTAATCTGTGATAAATTAAATAATTTTAATGCAACATCTTTTTTAAAAACTTTAAAACCGCATTGTGTATCTTTAAAACCAGTATTTAATATTAAATTCATTATTTTATTAAAAATTTTACCCATTGTTTCTCTCATATAATTCTGGCGTTTTAATATTTGCGATTCTTTATGTTGTCTTGAAGCAATAACAATGTCAGCACCATTTTTTTCTATTTCTACTAATGCTTTATCCAATTCTTCAATAGGCGTGGATAAATCAGCATCAGTAAATAAAATAATATCGCCATCAGAATTTAATACACCTTTTTTAATTGCCCAACCTTTTCCCTTATATTCATTTGCTATAATTATTAAATAATCATTAAAATTTGCCTGTTTTTCTTTTAACTTATTTATTGTGCCATCAGTAGAATTATTATCTATCACAATGATTTGAAATAAATATTTATCTGTCTCTTCTTCTTTTTTTTGAATATAAAAAGAAATTTTATCTAATGTTTTTGGTATTCGTCTTTCTTCATTATAGCAGGGAATAATTATAGAGATTTTAATTTTTTCATTATTCATTAAAATTATTTCTTAGATTTATTGAAGTCATTTAAAGCCTGTTCTTCTGTATCATAAATTTTGAAGTATTCTAATAATTTTGTTAATTGAAATAAATTTTTTAAATAATCATTTAAATAACAGATTTTAATTTCACCATTTTTTTGCCTTATATTTTTTGTTAATGCCAGTAAAAAATTTAAGCCAGTTGAATCAATATAATTAACATCTTTTAAATTTATAAGAATATTATTATAATTATCTATTTTTTCTTTCTCTAAATTTTCTTTAATATTATTTAAATTATTTTTATTTATATTTTCTGTAAAATAAATAAGAAAAATATTATTTTTAACATTTGTTTTAATCATAAAATTTTTTCCTTTCTTCAAAAATAAAATATTAAAAAATTTATAATCAGAAAAAAATTTTGTCAATACATTTTATTTGATGATGACTTAAATTTTCGATAATTTTCATATTTTATTTAATTTATTTAAAATAACAATTAAACCAGTAATAGCAGCAGTTTCGACGCGTAAAATTGGTGTATTTAATTTAACACTAATAAAATTATTTTCTATTAAGTATTTAATTTCCTCATCTGTTAAACTACCTTCTGGACCGATTAGATAATAAATATTATTAGAAATATCAAAATTAATTGAATTTATCACATTATTGCTTTTTTCATAAAAAACAATTTTTAAACTATCTTTTTTTATCAGAGCAATCAAATCAAAAATATTTATTGGTTCATATAGTTTTGGGATAGTATCGCGTCGTGATTGTTTTGCTGCAGATAATATTATTTTTTTCTGACGGTCAATTATTGTTTTTGTTATATTTTTTTTTATACTTCGTTTTGTAATTATTGGAATTATTTCATTAATTCCCAATTCTGTGCATTTTTCTAATAATATATCATATCTATTTAATTTTGGTATTGCTGTTATTAAATTTATTTTTGTTTTTTCTTCCTTTATTGAATACAAATATTCTTTAGGCAAGATGAATAATTTTTGTTTTTCAATTTTTTTTATTTCACATAAATATACTTTATCTAAAAATGCTATTTCAATTAAATCACCAATTTTTAATCTTAAAACATTTATTATATGATGAGCATCAAATTTTGTAAGTTCAAAAATTTTATTTTCAAAAAAATCATTTATAAAAAATCTATGGTCTCTTAATTCCATTATTTATAACTAAATTTACAAGAATGAATTAAAATATTATCCTGAAATTTTTTAATGTTAATCGGTGATAAAAAATATTCAAATTCAGATAAATTCAAATCACCAAAAACAGGTAGACCATCATTACCAATTATTTTATTGGAAATAAAAAAATAAAATTCATCAACTAAATTATTAACTAAAAAATAAGTAAATATTTTAGAGCCACCTTCTACCAATATGTCTTTAATACCAAATTTTGTTAAATCATTTAAAACTGATTTTAAATTTAATAAGCCATTTTTTTCTATTTCTGTTTTAATTATATTTACACCTTTATCTTTAAAAGAATTTATTTTGTCAAAATTATTTGAAGCAGTAATTATAATTATTCTTTCAAATTTATTAGATTTAAAAATATTACAATCTAATTTTGTTTTTAAACTTGTATCAAGAATAATCTTATAATTTTCATTACTATTTTTAATATGTCTGACAGTTAATTCTGGATTATCAATTAAAAGTGTATTTACACCAATCAAAATAGCATCAACTTCATTACGAAGTTTATGAACAAATTTACGAGCAGAAAAATTTGTTATCCATTTACTCATACCATTTTTTAATGCTATTTTTCCATCAATAGATATTGCTGCTTTCAATCTAATAAAAGGTTGACCTGTTTTAATAAATTTAATAAAATCACGATAAAAATAATTTATTTGATTATTCAAATTATTTATTTCAACTTCAATACCAGCATTTTTTAATTTAGTAATACCAGCGCCATTTACAAGAGGATTAACATCCTGCATACCAATAATAACTTTTTTGAATTTATATTTAATAATCTCATCAACACAGGGCGGAGTTTTTCCAAAATGCGAGCAAGGCTCTAAAGTAACATACATAGAACTATTTTCAGGAGGTTCTGTTAAACTATTTATTGCTTCAATTTCAGCGTGTGGACCTCCAAAATATTGATGAAAACCTTTTCCAATTATTTTCCCATTTTTTTCAATAACACAGCCAACAGCAGGATTTAAACTTGTTTTACCTTTGCTTTTTTTTGCTAATTTTAATGCATACTTTAAATAATAATTTGAATTATGTATTTGCATAAAATAAATTTTTATTTAATAGCTAAAACAAAAGCAATAGCAGAAACATTAGAATGCGAAAGAGAGACAAGAAACTTTTTTATTTTTAATTTTTTTTTAAATTCAAGTGCTTTATTATACAATTTGATTTTTGGTTGACCATTTTTATCATTTAATATTTCAATATCACGCCAGTTGATTCCTTTAGCCCACCCAGTTTTAAAAATTTTCATAATTGATTCTTTAGCACAAAATCTAACAGCAAAACTTTCTTCACATCTTTTCTTTGATTTACAATATTTAATTTCATTATCAGTAAAAATTTTTTCTAAAAATTTTGAGCCAAATTTATTAATAGATTCTTTTATTCGATTTATTTCAATGATATCTACTCCAATATTTACAATCTGGTTCATTATTTAGATATTATAAAAATTAGTAGCATCAATTAATTCTTGTGGAACTTTAATATTTTCATTTTCTAATTTTTTAATTTTATTTTGTAATAACATAATTTCTTTTTTAGCAAGGTTATCAAATTTTCTGCCTAAACTTTCAAATAATGGTGTAGCCTGTAATTTGTCACGAATGCTTTTTCTAAAAGGAACATAATTATAAAAAATATCTCTACTAACTTTATTTAATTTTGCAATTCCTTCACTTTCATAATTTATCCATAATAAATATTCTGCGGCAAATCTATCACGAGTTGTAGTATATTTTTTAAATAATTCATTTATTTTTTCTTTTGCTTCATCAGTAATATCTTTATTTTGTTTATAAGTAGAAGTATAATCAAAATATTTACCAGTAACGCCACCTTCAATCGGATCGCCCCAACTCGGTCCTGCAATTGTTTTATTTAATTCCCAATAAAAACTTGCTAAACCCCATTTTAACATTTCTTCAATATTTTCAGTTGGTATTAAAGGCACGAGAATTCTCCCGCGTGATGCTTTATTACTACCAACAAGTTCCTGCCAGCATAACACACGCGAACCAAAAATCGGAACAATAATAAAATTAGGTGCGATTTCTTTTTTAAAATAATCTGTTTTTTGATTTTCATAAATTACACGAACTTCTCGATAAAATAAAGAAAATGTTTTATCCAGAATTTTATCAATTGCTTTTTCCAATCGTTCTTTATTTAATAGAGTTTCTTCTGGATTACCAACAACAAAATCTTTATCAAGAATAGGAATTTGAGTAGCAAGCGAACCAGTGCAAGTTCGCACAGCAGATTTTAACATATTATTTATTTCATATTTTGCAAAATTCCAGTTATATTCACTACCAGAACTACTTTCATTTGTTATACCCTGTTCTTTTAAATATTCTTTATAAGTTTGACCTAATTCATTTATACTTGGTTCTTCACTTTCATTATATATTTTTTGTAGCCATTCATCAGCATAATAAATAGGATATTTCTTACTTTCTTTATCAAATGGAACTAATTTAAAAGCATTAATAATATTATCATTAAGCAACAAATCATCAACAATACCAAATCGTAAAACAAATAATTCAGTTGGTGAAATGCTATTAGTAGTTAAAAAATTTTTATAAATATGTTCAGTAAAATTCCAATATTTTTCAGTTAAATTTTTCTTAATTTTTTTAGATTCACCAGCAGTATCAAATTTATCCTGAATTTTTAAATATTCATTATATGCACTTCTAAATTCTTCTTTAATTTGAGCAGGAACATAAGTTAAACTCATTATTTTCTCAAGTTGATTTGTTACATCAAATTGACTCGAACTAATAATTTGAATTTTTTGTTCTTCAATTTTTTGTTCTTTTATTTTTTCTTCTGTAATTAATAATTCATCAAATTTTTGTTTATAATATTTATCAAAATTAGTAAAAGGTTTACCCCATATATCAACATACATATTTAATTTTTCTCTCGTATTTTTTAATAAAATATTAACTATTCTTTCAAATAAAGTCAGATTAGGCACATTAGCATTTTTAAATTCTAAATAAAGTTGATATAACTTTGAAAAACATCCATCAGGACCAACTAACATTGAGATTTGTTCTTCAACATATTTTTCTGCTTCTAAAGCACGGCCATTAAAAACAATAATATATTGAACTAATTTTTGAGACATAAAGTAAATAACAAGAGGTTTAGTTTGAATAATGACATTAAGAACATTAACAGGTAAAGATAATAAATGCTCAAAAAATAAAGCTAATTCATAATCAACATTTCCTTTAGTTGAAAATGAAGAAAAACCATAATGTTGATTAAATAAATTACTCAAATCAGTTTCAAGTAAAGCAACAGATAATTGATTAGGCGATGTTTTACCACTATTAATAATTTCACTATCTAATTCTTTTCCATATTTATAAACTTTATCATTTTTATGATCTTTATTTATTTGTTCTGGCTTTTTAGCGCCTTTAACTAATTTGTAATAAGTAAAAGAAAAATTATCATATAAACTCTGTAATTCTTTATATAAATTATTTGCTTTTAATAATATCTCTTTACATTCTTTATATCTTTTAATTACATTTAAGGCAATAGAAATACCAATTTGTGGATTACTCTTAATTAAATTATTTAATTCCTGTAAAGTCCCTTTAAAAACAGCACAAACAGAATCATCTAAAGCACGAATAGTTGCTGTTCTTGGTTGTTTTAAAATAAAACTTATTTCACCAAATGGAGATTTGGGAGTATCAATAATAGCAACACGAAAACTATTTTCTAATAATTCTTTTTTATCAGTAGTATTTAAGTCAGAAACAAGAACCTCTAATTTACCTTGCAGTAATATAAAAAGTTCATCTGAGTTTTCGTTTTGATAACAAACAATATCCCCTTTTTTAAACTTTTTTTGGTTTATAGCCATTTAACATCTCCTTATATATTCATAAATGATTTAATAAGAAAAAAGAGTATTATTAAACCAATTAAGATAATAATAATATAAATAAAATATCTCTTACTATCAAGCACCATATTTTGTGATAATTCTTCTGCTGGGTCATAAACCTTAATTTTAACTTCTTGATTAGCAACTATTACACCCTGCATTTTTTCTGTTAATTGAACATAAATTGCCAAACGTTCTGATTCACTTTCTTCTATCTTTAAAATAGGTAATCTTAACTCCGGTAATTTACCATTATATTTTTGTTTTAAAAAACTAACTATTTTTCTTGCTTCTGGTTTTTCATCAATTATTTTAACATAAATTATATCACCTACTTTTAATTCTTTAACTGTTTTCCCTTTTGCTGGTGCTAAAATAAAATCACATTTTATTAATGTTATTTCTTTCTCTTTGGCTTTATCCATATCAGTTTTATAATCTTCGCCAGTTTTTGTTATATCACTTTTAGTAGTAGATTTAGGAATATTGAAATCAACAAAAGAAATTGGTTCTGATTCTATATTTATTTGTATATAATTATCCTTTGTTATTTTTATTATTGAATTTTTTATAACATCAAATAACAACTTATCATTTATTGAAGTAGTAGAAGTGTAAATATCATCAGAACTTAAATTTGCAATATTATTATATAAAAAATTATTTATTTCATTCATTATATTTGTTAACATTTGAACTTTAAAAGAAATATCAAAAAAATTCTTATAAAAATGAGAATATGATTCATTAACAGGCACACTTAATAATGATTTATCTTGCGAAATAAGAACATTAAGATTATTTATTTTTTGCTGATTATCTTTTTCATTTAATACTAATAATAACAATCCATATATTTTTAGATTTTCACTATATATTTGTCCTTTAATAATAAAAATTTTTTTATTAAATAATTCTTTTGCTTTGGCTACATCATTTTCAGCTAATTCTAATAATCTTTTTGCACGCTCTTCTTCCAATCCAAATTCATTCATAATTGTTTCAACATTATTATTTTCCATACATATCACCTAAATTAATTTCATTTTTATTCACAACCAGTATTAGATAATTTCTATAATATTTTATAAAATTAAAATTAAATTAGTCAATAAAATATTTAAGAATTTTTTTGTAATTATTAAAACTTTTTAAAAGTTCGAATTTTATTTGAAATTTGCAATTAAAAATTACACAAATAAAAATATTAATTTGCAATTCATTATTTATTTAAATCACTATATTGAAATCTTATCTTTTTATTATTTATTTTCAAGTTACCAGTATTTTTATCATATAGCCAGCCATTACCATTAACATCAGGTTCAAAACCAATTTTTACTTTATTTGAAAATTTACCAGATAAATATTCAGGTAAAATATTATCAGTAAAATATATAGTTTGACCATTTTCAATATAAGTATCAGAAATTAAATTTTCTAATGTATCAGGAAATTTCCCTTTTATTGCTTTATATTTTTTTATATGCTCTAAATTTATTAAGTAATTTTTTTCTGTTAATTTTAATTTTTTATCAGCATCGACAAAAGAAAAAAAAGCGAGAATAATAAAAATAAAAAAAATAAAAAATAAAAAAATTTTAAATAACTGCATAATTAAATAAGTTTAATAGTTTTCCAGAAACCATTAATAAAGCGCCAGATAAAAATTAAAGAAAGAAGAAAAAGATAAAGAGTATAACCTAAAAAAGCAAAAATAATATTGAGTTTTAATACAACAGAAATAAGAAAAATTAAAGGAACAAAGAAAAACCAGGAAAAAATAATAGAAATCCACATTTGAAATTTAGTATCACCAGCGCCCTTTAAAGCACCAGAAATTATTATTCCAACAGAATCAAATAAATTAAATAAAATCATCATATAAATAAGTATTTTAACATAATGTAAAATATGTTGAAATTCAGTATCATTAATATTTTCTTTTGTTTTAAATAATAAAATAATTTCATCAGAAAAAGTCAAATAAATAATTGAGATAAAAAAGAGATAAAAAAGAGCTAAACATAAAGTATGAAAAACAATTCTTTCTGCTGATTTAATTTTTTTAGCACCTAAATTATGTCCAACAAGAGTAGAACAAGCAATAGAAAGACCAACCATAGGCATAAACATAAACATATTTAAAGATAAAGTAATATTACCAATAACCTGTTCAAGAGTGCCTTTTATACCAATCAAAAAAACAAAAACAGCAAAAGAAGCAATATCAAGAAAAAATTGAAGACCAGAAGGAATTCCAAATTTTAAAAGTTTAACAAAAATTTCTTTATCAAAATTTTTTTCTTTTAATGAATAAAAAGTTTTTCTGAAATATTTAGAAATAAAAATTAAAAATAAAAATAAACAAATAGAAAATTCAGATAAAATAGTAGATAAACCAGCGCCAAAAATATCTAATTTTGGAAAACCAAATTTACCAAAAATAAGCAAATAATTAAAAATAATGTTTATTAAATTACCAATAATATTTATAATAAGGACAAGTAAAGTTTTACCGAGACCAGTAAAAAAAGAATGAAAAGAAGAAGCAATTAAAATAAAAATAGAACCAATAATTAAAATTCCAAAATATCTTTTTTCATAATAAATAATGTTTAAATTATGACCTGAATGATTTAAAATGAAAAAGCCAATAGGAATAAATAAAAGAATAATAGGATAAACAATAAGAGAAAAATAAATACTTTGCCAGAGAGTTTTAGCACAATTAGAAAATTGTTTAGCACCATAATATTGAGCAACAAGAGCATTTGAATAATTTACAATACCAATAAATAATGAAGTAATTGAAAAAGATAAAATACCAGCAGGAATAGCAGCAGCAATTGTTTCTTTACTATACCAGGATAAAAATAATCTATCAAAAAATTGCATAATAGTAAAAGAAGCACTTGATAAAATTAAAGGGTAAGCAAGAAGAATTATCTTATTAAATATTTTAAAAGAAAATAATGACATTTTTTCCTTTCTTATTTTTAAGTGAAAGAAGTAAGAAGACAAAAATTTTACATTAAAGAAACCTTAACAGGTTCAACATTCCAGATTTCTTTTGCATATTCTAAAATTGCTCTATCAGAAGAAAAATAACCAATATTAGCAATATTTTTTAAACATTTTTTTTGCCATTTAATTCTATCTTTATAATCCTCTGCAATTTTATGCTGAGTATCTAAATAACTCATTAAATCAGCAAGCACGAAATATTGATCAGGTGGATTACCATATAAAAGAGAATCATAAATAGGTCTAAATAAATTTATATCACCATTAGATAATTCGCCATTTATTAACATATCAAGTGCTTTTTTAATTTCAAAATTTTTTTGATAATAATCAAGAGGATTGTATAAATTTTTCGAACGCATCTCAAAAATTTCTTCTGCTTTCAAACCAAAAATATAAATATTCTCCTCACCAACACAATCTTTAATTTCAATATTAGCGCCATCGAGTGTGCCAATGGTTAAAGCACCATTTAAAGCAAATTTCATATTACCAGTGCCAGATGCTTCTGTGCCAGCAGTAGAAATTTGTTCACTAACATCAGATGCAGGAATAATTTTTTCAGCAAGTGAAACAGTATAGTTTTCAAGAAATACAACTTTTATTTTATTACTTATTTCTTTATCATTATTAATTTTTTCTGCAACAGAATTTATTAGTTTAATTATAAGTTTAGCACGAAAATAACCTGGTGCTGATTTACCAGCAAAAATATAGGTGCGTGGATAATATTCATAATTTTTATTTTCTTTTAATCTATTATAAAGAACAATAATATGCAAAATGTTTAATAATTGTCTTTTATATTCATGCAATCTTTTAACATGTGAATCAAAAATTGAATTGACATCAACATTAATATTATTTGATTTTTTAATATATTCAGCAAGTCGCTTTTTATTATTCTGTTTTATTTTATATAGTTCAATTAAGAAATCTTTATCATTTTCGAATTTATTTAATTTTTTTAATTCATCTAAATTCTTAATCCATTTTTCTCCAATTTTTTCAGAAATAAATTTAGCTAATTCTTGATTAGCAGTTAAAAGCCATCTTCTTTGTGTAATACCATTTGTTTTATTATTAAAACGATTAGAAAAAATTTCATAAAATTCTTTGAAAACAGAAGATTTTAAAATATCAGTATGTAGTTTAGCAACGCCATTAATAGAATGAGAACCAATAATTGCAAGATTAGCCATCCGAATTTGTTTTTCAGGTCCTTCTTCAATAATAGATAATTTGCGTATTTTATTTTCATCATTATGGAAATTAGCACGAACATAATTTAAGAATCTACTATTAATTTCATAAACAATTTGTAAATGACGGGGTAATACTTTTTGAAATAAACTAACAGGCCACTTTTCTAATGCTTCTGGTAAAATAGTATGATTAGTAAAACCAAAAGTTTTCACTGTTATATTCCAGGCTTTGTCCCAGTCTAAATTATATTCATCAATTAATAAACGCATAAGTTCAGGAATTGCTAAAGTTGGATGAGTATCATTTAATTGGATAGCAACTTTATCAGCAAATTTATCAAAGTGGTCATAACTTTTTCTATAGCGTCTAATAATATCCTGCAATGTAGCAGAAACAAAAAAGTATTGTTGTTTAAACCGCAATTCTTTGCCTTCATAAATATTATCATTAGGATAAAGAACTCTTGAAATATTTTCAGAATAATTCTTATCTTCAACTGCTTTTATATAATCACCGAAATTAAAAATTTTTAAATCAAATTGATTTGATGCTCTTGCAGCCCATAATCTTAATATATTTACTGTATTATTGCCATAACCAATAACTGGAATATCGTGCGGCACAGCAATAACATCACGAGTATTTATCCATTTGAATTTTAATCTATCAAATTCATCTTTTTCTGTTATTACCTGTCCATAAAATTTTACTGGCACAGAATATTCAGGCCGCTCAATTTCCCAAGGATACCCAAATTTTAACCATTCGTCAGGTTCCTCTACCTGATAACCATTTATTATTTTTTGATTAAAAATACCAAATTCATATCTTATGCCATAACCATAACCTGGCAATTCGAGTGTAGCCATAGAATCAAGAAAACAAGCAGCCAATCTACCAAGACCACCATTCCCTAAACCAGCATCTTTTTCTTCATTAATAAGCGAATAAAAATCATAACCAAGATTTTTAACTATATATTTTACTTCATCTAATATACCTAAATTTATAATATTATTAAGAATTAATCTACCTAATAAAAATTCTAATGATAAATAATAAACTCTTTTTGTATTCACATTATAATATGTTTGTTGTGTTTTACTCCAGCGCTCAACCATTCTATCTCGTATCATTGTTGCTAATGAAACATATCTATCATAATTAGTTGCAGAAAATTCATCTTTTGCTCTTGTATAATATAAGTGATTCATAAATGATAATTTTAATACTTCAGCATCCATTCGTTTTCTATAAAATTTCCATAAATCCTTTATTTTTTCTTCTTTTTTTAATGGCTTTGTTTTTCGTGCTTTTAAACATTCTTTTTCTTTTTTCATATTTTTATCACCTTCAATTATTTAAAATAAAACTAATTTAATATATTATAAATTTTTAAAAAATTCAAATAAAATTTTTTTATTTATACAATTAGTGGCTATTTTAAAAAAGAAAAAAAATTTATTTTTATTTTTTGGTAATCATTTTTTATTTTTTTTAAAAATAATAAATCAAATGTTATAATTCAATCTATCAATATTTTTTAATTCGTGGTCTATCAACAATTTCACACTTTACATTTTCTATTATAAAAATAAAAAAAGGCTCATAACAGAATATTACAATAATCCAGTAATTTTAAATACTTCTTCTATTTCTTTTACTTTATGAAATATGATATTCTTTTTTATATAATCCGGTATTTCAGTTAAATCTTTTTCATTATCAAAAGGAATTATAATTTCTTTAATATTATATCTTTTAGCAGCAATAATTTTTTCTTTTAAACCGCCAATAGGTAAAACACTACCACTTAATGAAATTTCACCTGTCATTGCAATTCTTTTTTTAATTACTTTATTTAAGACAAGAGAAAAAATAGCAGTTGTAATAGTAATACCAGCAGAAGGACCATCTTTTGGAGTTGCGCCAGCAGGCACATGAATATGAATCACATTATCAGAAAAAATTTTTTCATCAACGCCATTTTTAATTGCAAATTGCATTGCTAAACTATAAGCAATATTAGCAGATTCTTTCATTACATCACCCAACTGACCAGTTAATAAAATTCTATCTTTTCCTTTTGTTAATAAAGTTTCAATAATTAAAACATCACCACCAAACGGCGTCCAGGCAAGACCATAAACCAGACCAGGTTTTTTTAACTCATATTTTGACTCGTCAACAAATTTAGGTTGACCTAAAAATTCTTTGATATTTTCCTGTGTTAATTCAATTTTATCAATTTCTTTTTTCTCAATTTTCACGCATATCTTTCTTAATATCTTTTCAATGTTTTTTTCTAAACTTCGAACACCTGCTTCACGCGAGTATGAATTAATTATTTCAATCAAACCTTTTTTATTGAATTTAACCTGTGTATTTGATAAGCCTGTTTTTTCTAATAATTTTGGTATTAAGTATCTTTTTGCTATTTCAATTTTTTCTTCTAATATATAACCAGATAAACTAATTATTTCCATTCTATCTTTTAATGGTTCTGGAATTGTATCTAAAGTATTTGCTGTTGTGATAAATAAAACCTCTGAAATATCAAAAGGTAAATCAATATAATGATCACGAAATTCTTTATTTTGTTCAGGGTCTAAAACTTCTAATAAAGCAGAAGCAGGGTCACCGGTAAAATGCGTTCCAATTTTATCAATTTCATCTAACATAATAATAGGATTACGAGACTTTGTTATTTTTAAAGCCTGAATAATTTTACCTGGCATTGCACCAATATAAGTTCTGCGATGTCCTTTTATTTCTGCTTCATCACGCATACCACCAACAGAAAATCTAAAAAATTTTCTGTTTAAAGTTTTTGCTATTGATTGACCTAAAGAAGTTTTACCAACACCAGGCGGACCAACAAAACAAAGAATAAAACCCTTTGTTTTATTACTTCTTTTTTTTACTGCTAAAAATTCAATTATTCGTTCTTTCACTTCTTTCAAACCATAATGGTCTTTATCAAGAATTTTTTGTGCTTTTTCTAAATCAATATTTTCTTCAATTATTTTCTCATTCTTTTTTTTCCAAGGTAAACTAAAAACAGTATCTAAATAACTTTTTTGAACTGAATACTCTGGCACTCTGCTATCAAGTGTTTCAAAATTAATTATATCTTCCTTTAATTTATCATATACTTCTTTTGTTATATCTAATTCTTTTAATTTTTTCTTGTATTTAATATAAGCCTTAGTCTGTAAATTTTTTATTCCTAATTCTTTTTTTATTTCTTTTAATTGTTCTTTTAAAAAAAATTCTTTTTGTGTTTTTTGTATTTTTTCTTCAATACTCTTTTTTACTTTTTCTTGAATTTCTATTAAATCCATTTCTTTTTTCAAAATATATAAAACTTTTTCTAATCTGGCTTTAACATCAAGTTCTTCTAATATTAATTGATAATCTTCTGGCTTTAGATTTAAAACAGAAATAACAAAATCAGATAATTTAGAAGGATCATCAACATTTAACATAGTTAATTTTAATTCTTCAGTAATTGCAGGATTATGTTCAGCAATTTTCTTCATCTTCAATAAAATTTCACGCATAAATGCTTTTATTTCAATATCATTTTTATCTGGTATTTTTTCTTCCAAATATTCAACTGCTGCCATAAATAATTCAGTTCTGACAAATTCTTTTACTTTTGCTCTTTTTATTGAATTAATTAAAATACTTAAACTATTATCAGGTAAATTTATTTTTTTTACAATTTGTCCAACAGTACCGATTAAATACAAATCATCAGATTTTATATCTTCATAATTTGATACTTTGTTTTTTATTAGTAATAATAAAATATAACCGCCTAATGAAATAGCTTTTTCAATACTTTCAGTATATTTACTTTCTGGAACAATTAAAGGTAGAATCATACCAGGAAATAAAGGACGATGCTGAATTGGAATCACAAATACTTTTTCAGGTAAAATTTTATCAACTATAATAAGTTCTTTAGTTTTATTTTCTTCCATATTTTTTGTTAACTAAAAAAAAATTCGGAGTGGATATGACCACTCCGAATTTATTTATTTTTTCTTCTCTACTCATAACGACTAAATTACTATTTTGCTGCTGGTTGCTGTTCTGCTGGTTGTTGTGCAGCTGGTTGTTGTTCTGCTGGTTGCTGTTCTGCTGGTTGTTGTGCAGCTGGTTGTTGTTCTGCTGGTTGCTGTGCTGCTGGTTGTTGTTCTTGAACTTGTGGTTGTTGTTCTGCTGCTGGTTCTTCTGATTTTGAGCAAGCTAAAACAACAAATAATAATGAACAAATAACAAATAAAATTAAACCTTTTTTAAACATAGCAGTAAACCTCCTTTCATTATTTTTATTTTTTTTCATTTTAATTAGTTTTTTATTTTACTACTTTTTATATTTTTGTCAATATTATTTTATAAAATTTTTTGACAAAATATTTTCCTCATTATAAAAATAAATTATGAATAAAAAATTAGAATGTTTCAATGAATGTTTAAATAGTTATATAAATTTGGAAGAATTCCCGTATGGTAAAACAGAAATTTATGTTCAGCCAGTTATAATATTAAATTTAGAAAAAATAAAAAATATTTGTATAATACAATTTACAGCATTAGGCGATATAATTGAGACAAGTGCAGTAATAAATAATTTTAAAAATAAAAAAGCAGATGTAAAAATAACATTTGTTTTATTTGAGAATTATCGAAAAATATTTAATAATTTAAAAATAATAGATAATTTAAAATCAATAAATTTTAATGAAATAATTGAGACATTTAAAAAAAATAAAAATATTGCCTATGAAGAAATAGAAAAAGAAATAAATGAATTAAATAAACAAAATTTTGATTTAATAATAAATTTACATCCTTCAAAAATAAGTGCATATTTTATTAGTTCAATTTCAGCAAAATATAAAATTGGCTTGCAATTCAATGATGAATTTTCTGATACCTTATTAAAAGGCGATTTATTTTTACTCACTAAATTATTTAAGTTTTATATTTTAAAAAAGAGTATATTTGATGAAAATAATGTAGTTGATATGTTTTTAAAAATATCACAAATAAAAAATTATAATCGACAATTAAAATTAGAAAATTCAAATGAATTTGAAAATATTTATAAAAATATAAAGAAAAAAAATGAATTTATAATTGGTATAAATTTTAGCGCAGCGTGGAAAAATAAAAAATATCCAGCAGAGAATTTTAATAAGTTAATAAAAATTTTAAATAATGAACTGAAAAATAAAGTTACATTTATTTTATTTGGTTCAAAAGAAGATATAAATGAATCATTAATAATAGAAAAAGATAACAAGAATGTAATAAACTTAACAGGAGAAGTTGAATTAGATGAATTAATTGATTATGTAAAAGTATGTAATTATATAATAACAAATGATACAGGCACAATGCATATAGCAGCAGCATTTAATCAAAAAATGATAGTAATACTTGGACCGACATCAACAAAACCAATAGTAAATAATTCTTTGTGCATTTCGTTGAAAAATTTAGAATGTAAATTTTGTTTTAAAAGTTTTTGTGAAAATAATATTTGTTTAAAAAATATTTCTCCAGAAATAATAAGTAAAATAATTTTAAGACATATAAATAATAATTATGATTTTTCTGATATAAATGATATATTAATTGAGACAACTGATGAATATATTAATGATAATTTTTTTTCAGCAAAATATCTAAATTATAAAATAACAGATGAAAAATTATGTTATGCAGAAACAATAAATTTTTTATTTGAATTCGTATGGAATGAATTAAATAACAAATTATATTATGAAAATACTTATAATTCTTTTGATGATATGATAATAAATTCATCAATTAGTTCTTTAAATTTAAATCTATACAATATTGAAGAAATCTTAAAACGAAAATTTGCTGAAGAAGTGGTTAAAAATACATTAAATAAAATTAAAATATTTTTTGAAAAGAATAAAGAATATTATAACGAACATTTAAATGAGGCAATAAGAATATCAGAAATAATATTTACTGCTTTACAAGATAAGAATGAATTAATAATAAAAAATATAAATTTCTATTTAAATAAACTTAATTTAATTGATGGAGTTTTAGGAAAAGAAGAATATTTAAAAAAATTTTTTGATTTAATAAATATATTCTTTTTTAAAAAAGAAGAAAAAGAAGAAGCAGAAAAAATAGCAGCAAATAATTTAAAACTCTATCAAATAAAAAAAATAGCATTTAATATATTAGTTAGTGCAGTAGAGAATTAAAAAGAGAAAAAATAATAAAAATAGCGGGGGAGGGAATCGAACCCTCGACCCTGGGTTTATGAATCCCATGCTCTGACCAGCTGAGCTACCCCGCCAAATTTTGATTTTATCATTATATTAAAAAATTTTTTTTAGTCAAGTTTTTTTAAAATGTATATTTAATAATTTTTTTAAAATTGTTCAAAAATAATTATCTATTTTTGATTTAATAATTTTTTAAACTCATTAATTTTAACATTAAAAATTTTATTATCAGGATTTATTTCTTTTTGCTTTTTACAAATAAATTAAAACATTTTTATAATCATTTAATTTATAATAAGCAATTTAAACTTTCCAATCATAAGAATTAAAATTAGCATAAACAAGCAAATATTTAATTGCTTCTAAAAATTGATTATTATGAGAAAGAGATAAAGCAATATAATTATAAATATCAAAATCATCAGGAAAATTTTTAAGAAATTTTAAACAAAAAAATTAGCAAGAAAAATAATAAAAAGAGTAAAGAAAATATTTTTATTAATAGATATTTTCATAATAGAAATTCATTATAAATTTGTAAATAATCAAGTCAATATAATTTTTTCGGGAAGTTTACAGACATGGTATACCCTTTTCTTAAGAATATATTATTAAAAATAAAATCTAAGTCAAGAGGAAAAAAACAAAAGAAAGAAAGGTAATCAAAATCAGGAAGCCATTGCTTAATTAAAGTAACAGGTTCTTTCCAATTTTTATAAGAATTTTTACGAAAGAAATTATAATAAAATTGATAAG
>Ga0209409_1000210_pt1 | contig 62887 bp, 51 predicted proteins | sample AD_JPNMR1_MetaG_FD_184424 | JGI IMG/M metagenome (GOLD analysis project Ga0209409, IMG submission 184424) | Active sludge microbial communities of municipal wastewater-treating anaerobic digesters from Japan - AD_JPNMR1_MetaG (SPAdes) (version 2) | ecosystem: Engineered > Bioreactor > Anaerobic... | reverse complement strand
CGGCATACACATGCACTTCCTAATAATTGAATGTCTGTTTATATTACCCATAAGGACTCATTTCTAATAAATGAAATATTGTGAATAAGTGAGATTTTAAGAGAAAAATGAAGATCATAGAGGGAGGGATAGATTATGAAAAAAATAGAGATCGCTGATGGAATCCAGATGTTGTCGATGAACGTAGAACAGATTCTGTTTGAAGGAATGTGGGAACTGTCAAATGGTGTTACCTTGAATTCTTATATTGTAAAGGGCGAGAAGGCGGCGGTTATTGATGGTGTGATCGGTTGGGATGGAATCCCGGAAACATTGTATCAAAATCTTGAGGAGATCAATGTTAATCCTAAGGAGATCGATTATTTGATCGTCAACCATATGGAGCCGGACCATTCCGGATGGCTTGAGAATTTTAAGAAGGTTAATGACCAATGCACAATAATCTGTACCGATAAAGCGGCTAAATTAATAAACTCTTTTTATGGTAGTGAAGACAGAATCAGAGTAGTCAAAGAAGGAGATACCCTGGATTTAGGCAATGGTAAGATCTTAAGTTTTCATCCTACACCGAATGTACATTGGCCGGATACGATGCTTACATATGAATCAAGCACGAAGACGCTCTTTTCCTGTGATATGTATGGTGCATTTGGTAAAATAGGCGACCATTATTTTGACGATGAACTAACCGCTGCCGAAGTTGAGTTTTTTGAAATTGAAGGTATTAGATATTTTTCAAATGTTATGGCTACTTTTACTCCGATGGTGCGCAAATCAATCGAAAAGACCAAAGAGTTGGAACTCAAGATTATTGCCCCCGGACATGGACCAGTGTATCGACAAAACCCCCAAAAGATAATCAATGATTACCTGCGACTTTGCCAATACGCCGAAGGAGCTGGCAAGAAAGAAATTACCATTTTATGGGGTTCAATGTATGGCATGACTGAAAAAGCGATTAAACATGCAGAGAAAGTTTTGGAGCGGGAAGGGATTAAAGTAAACAAACTGAAGCTGCCGTTAGCAAGTGAAAGCGAGATGCTGGCTACCGTTTTCCGATCAGCGGGAATAATCATTGCCGCGCCTACCTATGAGTATAAATTGTTTCCGCCGGTAGCAGCCGCCATAGAGGAAGTAGGAAGAAAACGAGTCTCCGGCAAAACAGCCCTCTATTTTGGTTCTTGTGGCTGGTCGGGTGGCGCTGAAAAAGAGCTGAAAGAGATTGTTGAGCGTAACAGAATGAAATGGGATTTTGTTGATGCTATTGAATTTGAAGGTTCTCCTACGCCAGAGGTCCTTTCGCGGATTGAGTCAGGGATTATCCAGCTGATTGGGAAGATTGAGCAAAAAGTTGTCTAAAAAAGGCACCGGAACCGTATGGTTCCGGTCTTTCTTTTTCATCCTTTCTTATTCATCAAAGATCCTCAAATGAAAGGTAAACCTATTTGTGAGGTGGAGGTTTATTGTTCCAATTGTGGCAATGCGTTTGGGTCAGTGGTTATTTCGACTCGATCAAGTCCTTTTGCTTTTATTGTCAGTACAGTTTTGGTGATTAATTCTGCTAAAAGTTCCTGTTGGGAGAGGTCTAAACTTTCATAACTTTTACTTAATAAGACGACCCATTTACCATCGCTGTTTGAGAAAGAAACACCTTCAACCGTTACCTCATGTTCTAATAATTCATAGACTTCGGTTTGGACCATTAAAGCTTCCAAAGCGATTTCCGCAGTGGTTTTACCTGCCGTGTTCTCATAGGGATCGCGTAAAATCTGTCTGGTACCAATTCCATCTCCCTGTGGCAGGAATAATGTAAACTGTAATGGCGGGTTAGTTGGTTTAAAGAAGTCTTTGATTATTTTTTTATTTTGATCGATCACCCGGTATTTATAGGTTCCTTGTGGCAATGAGAGAATCAACCTGGGGTAGGTAAAGATCTGGATCACCATCCTTTTTTCAGGTGGATTCAGGGCTTGAATTACGATCAAATCGTCTTTGAGTTCAACAAAATTTAAGCTGTAACCTCCGGTTGGTTTGATTCCCCAGTTAAAGTAGTAAAAGGTTCGTCCGTCCTCGTCCCAGGTACGGACCTCCGGGACGGGGTTAAACGGCTCAATATTGAAGGGAAGTTCGTGGATTATTTGAACATCAGTGATTTTTTGATTAGGCAGTTTTATTCGGAATGCAATGACTGTACCGGAGATGGTTAATAAAATGATAATTGTAACCAGTGCTTTTTTCATCTGGCTTACCTCCCTAAAACCTGCTATATTAATTTAAACCCAAAATTCTGATAAATGTTTCCTGATTTAAGAATGTAATTAATACCAAATATTTTTAATAAAATTCTTAACGCTTTGTAACGCTGTTGCCTTGACAGGGTCAGTCAAGAATGATTTAATGTGTTATAGTATTATTATCGTAGAAAGTATCAGAAAAAGTGAGGGATAAAAGTGGTTGAATTATTGGGACGAAACGGTGCTTACCTAATCGGTGGTAAGACAATCGTTGAAAATATCGACAAACTATCGGTTGATGAAGTTAACAGTTCTCTTGCTGCAGAGGGGATAACAGTAACCGACAGTGAGTTGGTCCGTGAAACAGCACGTACGAATACCATTGCTTATCAAATTCTTAAAAATCATAATCATTCCAGTGATCTTAATAACTTGAAGCTTCGTTTTGATGCCTTAGCCTCCCATGACATTACTTATGTTGGAATAATCCAGACAGCGCGGGCTAGTGGATTGAAACGCTTTCCGGTGCCATATGTCTTGACTAACTGTCATAATAGTCTTTGCGCAGTTGGGGGGACGATCAACGAGGATGATCATGTTTTTGGACTTTCAGCTGCTAAAAAGTATGGCGGAATCTTTGTTCCGGCCCACCAGGCAGTAATTCACCAGTATATGCGGGAGATGATGGCTGGCTGTGGTAAGATGATCCTCGGTTCGGACAGCCATACCCGTTATGGCGCTTTAGGGACGATGGCTATCGGTGAAGGCGGACCTGAAATTGTCAAACAATTATTAGAAAAGACTTATGATGTTGCATTTCCAGGAATTATTGCAGTCTATCTTGAAGGTAGCCCTAAACCGGGTGTTGGGCCGCAGGATGTTGCGTTAGCCATTATTAAAGCAGTCTTTGCGAATGGTTTTGTTAAAAATAAAGTGATGGAGTTTGTTGGACCGGGTATTGCTAACCTCTCGGTTGACTATCGTAATGGTATTGATGTAATGACAACCGAGACGACCTGCCTCAGTTCGATTTGGGTGACCGATGAAGCAGTCCGGGAATATTTTGAGATTCATGGACGTCCAGAGGCATATGCCAAGTTAGAACCAGGTAAAGTAGCTTATTACGATGGTGTTATCAAAGTTGATTTAAGCAAGATTGAATCAATGATTGCCTTGCCGTTCCATCCCAGCAATGTCTACTCCATTAAGGAACTCAATGAAAATGTCTATGATATCTTAAAAGCTGTTGAAGTAGAAGGACAAAAGCAGTTAGACAATCCGAAACTACAGTTTAAACTGAGTCCAAAAGTTGAAGACGGACGACTCCAGGTTGATCAAGGAGTAGTTGCCGGTTGTGCCGGCGGTACTTTTGAAAATATTTGCGCGATGGCTGATATTATTGGTAATGCCTCGATTGGAACCGATGAGTTCTGGTTAAGCGTTTATCCTGCCAGCCAACCGGTGAACCTGGAATTGGTAAACAATGGAGTAGCGGCGAAGCTTCTCACCGCAGGCGCAACGCTACGGACTGCTTTCTGTGGGCCATGTTTTGGCGCAGGGGACGTCCCGGCAAATGAAGGTTTGAGTATCCGTCATACAACCCGAAACTTCCCCAATCGCGAAGGTTCGAAACCCGCTAACGGGCAGATTGCTTCGGTAGCTCTGATGGATGCCCGTTCGATTGCGGCAACTTCAATCAATGGCGGCCGGTTGACTGCGGCAACTGAAGTTGGTGCTACGGGATCGCAGGTGGCTTATCACTTTAATAAAACGGTTTACGATAATCGGGTTTATCAAGGTTATGGTAAAGCGAATCCGGAATTAGAACTGAAGTTTGGTCCGAATATTGTTGATTGGCCGAAGATGACTGCGTTGCCTGACAATCTGCTCTTACGGCTGGTAGCGGTGATCCATGACCCGGTAACAACAACTGATGAATTGATTCCTTCCGGTGAAACATCATCATATCGGTCCAACCCGCTTAAATTAGCGGAATTTGCCTTATCAAGAAAAGTCCCTGAATATGTCGGTCGGGCAAAAGAGATCCAGCAGCTCGAAGAAGAACGGCGGCAATTGGTTGCCAGCGGTTTAGCAAATCTTGAAACCGCTTCGGTTGCAAAATTATTTGATTCATTAAAGGGTTTAGGACAAACAGCGGCCGAATTAATTGGGAATACCGGTCTGGGAAGCATTATTTTTGCGATGCGTCCCGGAGACGGTTCAGCGCGTGAACAAGCCGCCTCCTGTCAGAAAGTATTAGGAGGTTGGGGGAATATCGCGGTTGAATATGCTACCAAACGTTACCGCAGTAACGTAATCAACTGGGGAATGTTACCTTTTATAATTGATACTGCTGATGTAGATAAACTAAGCGTTGATCAATATCTGTTTATTCCGGGAATCCGTACTGCGGTTGCTTCCGGAGCAGATACAGTTACTGCCCAAATTATTAATTCGACAGGCACAGTTGAGATTCAACTGAAGCTGCCTAATTTGACCAAAGACGAACGGGATGTCATTTTGGCTGGTAGTTTAATTAATTATTATAAGGTAGGGTAAAGATGATCTTTGATAAGATTAGCAATTTAAAATTATATGAAAAGGTGCTTCCAGCCCCTTTAATTAAAGGATTACAGTATCTAAAGGAGACCGATATTGTTAAATTAGAGTCTGGTAAGTATGAAATCGACGGTGAAAATATCTTCGCTATGGTACAGGATTATTCCACCTTTCCCAAAGAGGAGCGACGACCAGAAGCACACCGGAAATATATTGATATCCAGTATTTGTCAAAAGGTAGTGAGATCATTGGTTTTGCTCCTGCGAGATCTGACTATCAAATCGATGAAGATTTGTTGGAGGAGAAGGATTTGCTATTTTACAGTCAGATTTATGACGAGACCGACTTGGTTTTAGATGAGGGGATGTTTGCCATCTTCTTTCCTGATGAAATCCATCGACCATGTTGTCAGAACCGGGCTGAAAGTTATGTTAAAAAAGTAGTAGTTAAAGTGGCCGCGAGTTTAATATGATTGGGTAATTGTTGCAAATAACTAGCTGTTACCAACGGTGTCCACATGGTGAAGAAACCTATTGGTAATAAGTGATTGGCTACTTTAGTTAACCGATAGGGACTATAGTTAAATATCTTTTATTAATTGAAAATGGGCTATTGTGAAAGTTAAAATTTTGCAATAGTCTTTTTTTAAATTCATCTTAACAAGTTTATTTTTTAACAATAGGATTACAAAACGATGTATTTTGTTCTAACTGAATAAAGAGATTCAAGCGGTGATTGATGAGTTGTTTGAATTTAATGTTAGTGATGCGAAGACGAAGGCCGATCAAAATACCAAAATTGCTAATACTGCTTCTACTACGATGGTTATAATCATTATTGTGGCGATGTTTTTGGCGATTGGTCTAGGACTTTTCATTTCACGTACAATTAGTAATCCAGTTAAACAATTGGTAAATGCGGCTGATCAACTGGCAATAGGAGATGTAAATGTCAAAATAATAGCTAATACTAAGGATGAAATTGGCCATTTAATGGAGTCATTTGGGAAAATGGTTGACAATATTAAAGAGCAAGCTGAAATTGCGGAAAAAATTGCTGCCGGTGATCTGACAGTTGAAGTAAGAGTGAAGTCGGAGAAGGACCTTTTGGGACAGAAACTCAAAGAGATGGTGCAGACTAATAATGAAATATTGAACAATATCAGTACAGCATCGGATCAGGTTGCTGCAGGAGCTAAACAAGTCTCTGTTTCCAGTCAGGCATTATCACAGGGTTCAACCGAGCAAGCCAGCTCCATAGAGGAGATTACCAATACAGTTACTCATATTGCAAATCAAATCAGACAGAATGCAAGCAATGCCAATAAAGCAAATGAATTGGCAGAAGCAGCCAAAGACTTAGCGACGCAAGGCAACAATCAAATGTCAGGAATGTTAGGGGCAATGCAGCAAATCAATGATTCATCCAGTAATATCTCAAAGATCATTAAGGTTATTGATGAGATCGCTTTCCAGACCAATATTCTAGCATTAAACGCAGCTGTGGAAGCAGCCAGGGCAGGTCAACATGGTAAAGGCTTTGCAGTTGTCGCAGAGGAGGTACGTAACCTGGCAGCCCGTAGTGCTAATGCAGCGAAAGAAACCACTGAATTAATTGAGAGTTCAATCAAACGGGTGGAAGCCGGGACTGAAATTGCTAACGATACTGCAGCCGCATTGACGAAGATTGTCAGTGGCGTTGCCGAGGTTGCACAGCTGGTCGAAGAGATTGCAAGCGCCTCTAACGAACAAGCAACGGGAATCTCTCAAGTTAATCAAGCAATTGGTCAGGTGTCCCAAGTCGTTCAGGCAAATTCGGCTACTGCCGAAGAAAGCGCTTCTGCCAGTGAGGAGCTGTCAAGTCAAGCAGGACTGTTAAAAGACATGGTCAGGAAGTTTAAGTTAAAGAAGGTCAGTGACTTTTATCATGGACAAAATGCTTTATTTGGCGGTGCAGGTGTTAACAGTGGCTTGTTAGCTTCCAACCAGAACAGCGGGATGTTTTTACAAGATGATTCCGGAGCGGTAACTGATCGGAAGATAATACTTGATCAGGAATTTGGGAAGTATTAAGATAAACTAATCAATAATTATTCCCAGGATGCTGTTGCAAAATATAATTTTTGCCAACAGCTTTTCTGTTCTTTCTTTTTCAAACTTTTTGCCGTGCCGGAAAAATTGTTACGGCTGAAAAATTCACCAAGTTTAACTGTAAGCAGAGGATTCAAATGGGATAAAAAGTAATATATTAGCAATTTTTTCAATTCCAATCAACTTTATATGATTTTGAACTTAAACTTATCAAAAAAGTCTGTTATAATAAAATGGATTCTAAATAATTAAGTCTCATAAGACGGTACCTGAAGGGCATCAAATGACTTCTAGATCTTACCAGCAAGGAGTGTCTTCGATTGAGTATCGGTAATATCTTAGAGATTGTTAGAAACGCAAGAAAACACGGAAGAGCTGTTGGGGCATTTGAAATAAACGGACTGGAAGAAGGGCTAGGTATTTATGATGCGGTTGTAGCGACCAACCAACCAGTGATTCTTCAAGTGAATAATCAGAATGTTGGTGCGGCATTTTATCAATTTTATGCAGGATTAGCGCGTTTGGTGGCTGAATTGTGCCCTGTTCCGGTTGGGGTGCAACTTACATACTGTTCAAATTTTGAAGATGCAGTAAGCGCGATTAATGCCGGTTTTTTATCGCTTATGGTTGACTGTACCAAATCTGCCTGGGAAGATAACATAAAGCTGGTGACCGAAATTGTTAAATATGCACATCGTAAAGATGTAACGGTTGAGGTATTGTTGGACAGTATCAGTGTTCCTGAAGAACCAATGATTAATGAAACTGATGAGCGTTATCTTGACCGGTTACTGCAATTTGTCTTAGATACAAAAATTGATTTATTGGCTTTTTTGTTAAATACAACAACTAAGATGGATGAACCTCAAGTAAATTACCTTAAGTTGCAGCAATTGCAAGAAACGATGCCGGTTCCGCTTGTCTTGGTTGAGAGGGCCCAATTAAAACCGGTGGTAGCCAAGCAGTGTATCAAACTTGGTATTGCTAAAGTTAATTTTATGGATAGCTTATTGGAAGAGTATTTGAATCAGGTGTTCGTATATTACCAGAACGATCATCAAATCGCGAGTCTTCCCCAGGAATTGCTGAAGATTGGGAGAAGCAGGGTTGCCGAGCTTGTTAATCAAAAGCTTATATTATTGAGCTGAAAACATTAAACCTTTGGAAATTGGCTTCAATTAACAAAGGTTTTTTATTGTTGATTCCTAAAAAATTAATACCATGTCCTCAAGGAAATGATCACTTAGCGCTAATCCTAGTAGTTTCTAAGTGACCGATTAATTGAGGGTTTTGGGCTGCCTGATAACCGCTTTCGATGTTGGCACGAATAGCAGCCGGCTCAAAATCCAAAATGTTACCCTTTAAACTTTTTGGGGGAGCAATCAGATGGATCGGTATTTTTTGTTTTCCGGGAATGCACCGGTAGTGCTGGTTGATTAGTCTGGCTATTTGTAAGTCATTGGCGCTGATCTCATTGGACATTATTTGAATAGTCCGAAGTAACGAAGCAAATACACCACGATAACTAACTGTTTCGATCAATGGATGGAGTTTTTCATCGACTGGAAAAGTTAATATCACTAATATTTCATCGGGATGTTCCTTAATTGCTGCCGCTAAAGGAGTGGTATCTCTTAAGCCACCGTCGTACCAATGTTGACCATTGATTTGCACCGGTGGGAAGAAGACGGGAATACTGGCGCTTGCTAAAATGAAATCTAGGAACTGCTCTTTAATACTGCGATTACGGCTGTCAGCGAAGAAGAGTTCACCGGTTTCGATGGCAACGGCGGTTACTTTGGTAAATTTATTGGGATTGTTACAGAGCCGGTCAGGGTCAATCTGTTCCTTGATTATCCGGCGTAGTCCGTTGGGATTATATAAAGCGTCATTAAATATTAGCCTGAGGAATTTGCCCCAATTTCTGGAATAAATTGAGTCATTTCCTTTGATTGACAACCATAATTGTTTTAGCTGGGATGTTTGAGCAACTAATTCCCGATAGTTTTTGGCCATACCTAAAACAGCTGCATTGAGCGCGCCGACGCTTGTTCCAAAGAACATGTCAAAATCAATACCTTCTTTGACAACCAGGTATTCAATTGCGCCAACCTCAAAGGCGCCTCTTACTCCACCACCTGCCAGTACCAGCGCTCGTTTCATTTTATCCTCCGGGTCATTAATTACAATATTATATGCTTATTACCTGCCAAAGTGTATTTTATTTTGGTTGTAGTAAACAAAAAACTCTAAATTTATACCTCAAATTAGTCGAATTATATTTTGAAACGTTAGTTCGGAAGGTGAGGGCAGGGTGAGGTAGGATCCAATTTACAGAATTCGGAGGGAATACAATAGATGCTGAAAAATCTGAAATTAGGCATTAAATTGGGTTTGGGTTTCGGAACCATCGCTTGTTTGATAATGTGTATTGCTGTTTATTCAATTATAAATTTGACAACGATTAATGGTGATATTAAAAGTATTGCTGATAGCGGTATGCCGAAAACGATTTTGGCCTATGAGTTGATTGATAATTTGAATATTGTTGCCAGAATCCTGCGGAATATGGTTATTTTAAAAGACCCGGAAAAAATTGCTGCGGAAAATGCCCAGATTGATGAATGTAGTGGAAAGATCACTAAAGCTTTGGAAGAGTTAGAAAAAGACACTGATGAAGAAGGGAAAAAGAAGTTAGAAGTGTTGAGTAAAACACGGCAAGAGTACCGTACCATAATGCAAGACGTCCGTAAACTGGCGTTGAATGGTAAAAGGGAGGAAGCAACTGAGGTACTCTTGGGTAAGATGCAGGCGATTCAAGACGAATATTTTTCAGTACTTAATGATTTTATTCAATACCAGACTAATCGAATGACCGGTGATGCCCAATCGGCTAACCAGGCTACATCAAATATTACAAACGTATTGATTATCCTATCGCTGATTATTGTTGTTTTAGCAGTTATGATTGCTTTGGTCGTCACTGTTAGTATTACAAGACCATTAAAGACTTGTATTGAAGTCGCCAATCAGGTTTCCCAAGGAGATATGACCGCTGAGATTAAGGTCAACAGTAAGGATGAAGTAGGACAACTCTTGAGCGCAATGCAAGCAATGGTGGGTAATATCAAAGAATTAGTGAACGACACCAAGATGTTATCCGCAGCGGCAATTGCCGGTAAACTTAGTACCAGGGCTGATGCCTCCAAACATCAAGGGGAGTATCGAAAGATTGTTGAAGGAATCAATGATACTTTAAATGCAGTAGTCGAACCGATTGATGAGGCGGCTGCCGTGCTTCAGGAGATCGCCAATGGAAACCTGCGCACTTTTGTCCGGGGGAATTATCAGGGTGATCATGCTCAGATCAAGGATACTCTCAATTTGACCATTGAAACCTTGCAGGGTTATATTGGTGATATTTCCAGTGTTTTAACCGAGATGTCCCGAGGTAACCTTGATGTAGCGATTACCGGCGATTACCGGGGTGATTTTATTACGATCAAGGATTCACTCAATCTAATCATCAATTCATTCAATGAGATTTTGGCAGAACTGAATATGGCGGCGGAACAGGTCGCAGCCGGTTCCCGCCAGGTATCAGATTCGAGCCAGGCGTTGTCACAAGGTTCTTCGGAGCAAGCCAGTACGGTTGAAGAGATTACTGCCTCGGTTACCGAGATCGCCGCTCAGACGAAACAAAATGCAGCTAATGCCGGACAAGCAAACGAGTTGGCAATAACAGCTAAAAATAAAGCCCTTGACGGTAATAATCAGATGCAGGATATGTTGAAAGCAATGGCTGAAATCAATGAGTCATCAACCAATATCTCCAAAATTATTAAAGTAATCGAGGAGATTGCATTTCAAACTAATATTTTAGCTTTAAATGCAGCAGTTGAAGCAGCCCGGGCCGGACAACACGGAAAAGGATTTGCGGTAGTTGCTGAAGAAGTGCGTAATCTGGCAGCGCGTAGCGCCAATGCTGCCAAAGAGACTACTGAATTAATTGAAGGTTCGATCAATAAAGTGGAGATTGGGACCAAGATTGCTAATGTGACAGCGGTTGCTTTAAAAGAGATCGTTGATGATGTAACCCGGACGGCGGAGTTGGTTGGTGAGATTGCGATTGCTTCCAATGAACAGGCAACCGGGATTTCCCAGATCAATCTGGGTATTTCGCAAGTTTCGCATGTTACCCAAGCGAATACCGCAACTGCCGAAGAGAGCGCAGCTGCCAGCGAAGAGTTATCAAGTCAAGCACAGTTATTAAAAGCGTTGGTAGGAAAGTTTAGGCTCAAGTCCGGATTCCGAACGTTACACAATATTTCCGGTAACATGCTAAGTGCTGATGAAGCAGCGGTAACAACAGTCACGGCCAAGAAGAATAAAAAGGCGTTGATTGCTTTGGATGATCCGGATTTTGATAAGTATTGATATTTACTAATCTGCTTTAAAAAAGGGACTTTTCTAAGTCCTTTTTTTTCTTAACAAAATAGTAATTTTTTTATTTAACTTCATAACAATATTTACTAAAGCGTAAATGGTAACGGTACGATAAGTTATTATAGAACTGATGTTCTTTGGAATAAATAGCAAAGGAGTGCTTATCAGCTTGAAACACCAAATTTTTAACAGTATCAACACCAAAACGATCTTATTTATTAGTATGGCATTAATATTAACAGTGCTAATTACCGTTGGTTTTACAATGCAAAAAATGACCCAATATGCTGAGACAGTCGCTCAAGAAGATGCAATTCGTGGAATGAACGGTTTTAATGCCAAATTAGAGGATCTCAAGGCAGAAGCTTTGGTTGTCGCCGGTTTGCTGGCTGAGAACAATGATCTGGCTCGGGCTGTTGAAACAAAAGACATTTCCCGGTTAAGGAAAGTACTGCACTCAATCTTTCAGGATATTAAGTTAGAGTTTCTAACCGTAACCGATAGCAATGGAATTGTCCTATTTCGAACCCCTGAATCTGATAACAGCAGCGCTAATGTTATGAATCATTATAATATCCAGATGGCGCTGAAAAATCAACCGGTTGCAGTGATTGAAAAAACACCGCTGGTGAACTGTCAGTTATAGCCGGAGTACCGGTTAAAACTGAACAAGGAACGGTTGTCGGAGTTATTTCGACTGGATTTCAATTGGATAATCCGGTCTTGCTTGATGACATTAAGAAGGTCTTCCAAACCGATTTATCCCTCTTTCAAGGGGATGTCCGGTATAATACAACGGTAATTCAAGATGGGAAACGGGTGATTGGAACCCAACTTGATCCGCAAATTGCTTCCAAGGTTTTAAACTATAAGGAGCGTTTTACTGGTAACTCTAAAGTTTTAGGTGTGCCCTTTATCACTTCAGCCCCTGCTTGGAGCAAAAGGTGACCCAATTGGTGTTGTCTCGGCCGGTAAATCAGTGAATGAAGCATATCGGCTTAAAAATCAAATGATTTTAATTGTAATGATCATAACAGTCGTCCTTTTGGCAGCAGCAATCTTGATAATCTCCTTTTATCTGAAGAAGAGTATCATCAGTCCGATTAATGTTTTGGTAGGTTGCGCCAACCGCTTAGCGCTGGGAGAAACCAATATTGAGATCGCCAGTAAATCAAATGATGAGATTGGCACTCTCCTTAATTCATTTCAAACGATGGCAAATAATATTAACGAGATGGCCCTGGTTGCCGAACGGATTGCTGATGGTGATCTGACAGCCAAAGTTAATATCAAATCTCCCCAAGACACTTTAGGAATGAGCATGACCAAAGTTAAAGGTACTTTGGAAGAGATGACCACCGAATTTAGCGGATTAACCGATGCGATTATCAAGGGTAAACTGGATACCCGTGGTGACGGCGATCAGTTTAAGGGAGTATATCAAAACCTGGTTGTTGGTCTTAATGAAGCATTAAATTCCATTGTAAAGAATCTGGAAGCAATCACCACACCGCTGATGTTTGTTGATACTGACTATAACATTCAGTATATTAATCAATTTGCGGCCTCGATGCTTGGGGAGTCAAAGGAATATTTATCAGGGAAAAAATGTTATGATGTTTGGAATACCAATCGTTGCCGAACAATTGACTGCACTTGTGCCAAAGCAATGAAGGAAGACGGAGTCGTTGAAGTTGAAGTCAGCGCTAATATTGGAGGTAATAGTTTAGACCTTCTTAGTATGGGTGCACCATTAAAAGATAAAAGCGGCAAAATTATTGGTGCCTTTGAGTTTATTACTGATCAGACTACAATTAAAAATGCTATTCGCAAAGCGCAGAAGATTGCCGATTACCAGGCAAACGAAGTTGCCAAACTGGTTGCCAATTTGAGTAAACTTGCTAATGGTGAGATGGATATTTACCTGACGGTAGCTGATGGTGACAGTGATGTAGTCGAAGCCAAACGGAGCTTCACCCAGATCGCGGAAGCCCTTAACAAAACAGCCGAGACGATTCGTAACTATATCACCGAGATTTCGCAAGTTTTAAACCAGATGGCTCAAGGGAATCTAGATTTACAGATTGAACGGGAGTATTTAGGTGATTTTAATGAGATCAAATCTTCGTTAAATTTAATCGTAGGATCGCTCAATGAAATGATTGGAGATATTAATAATACTGCGGAGCAAGTAGCAGCTGGCGCCCGTCAGGTTTCCGACTCCAGCCAGGCATTATCGCAAGGATCTTCAGAGCAAGCAAGTACGGTCGAGGAGATTAATGCTTCGGTTACCGAGATCGCCTCTCAGACGAAACAGAATGCTGCTAATGCCAGCCAAGCCAATGAGTTGGCTGATACTGCCAAGCAAAAAGCCTTGGTCGGCAACGAACAGATGCAAGAGATGTTAAAAGCAATGACTGAGATCAATGAGACGTCAGCCAATATCTCGAAGATTATTAAGGTGATTGATGAAATCGCTTTCCAGACCAATATTTTAGCCCTGAATGCGGCAGTTGAAGCGGCTCGGGCCGGACAACACGGTAAAGGATTTGCCGTGGTGGCAGAGGAAGTCCGTAATTTAGCTGCTCGCAGTGCGAATGCTGCTAAAGAGACTACGGCATTAATTGAAGGTTCGATTAAGAAAGTTGAAGCCGGGACCAAGATTGCGAACGAGACCGCTGAAGCACTTAGGCAGATTGTTGATGGTGTGGCACGGACGTCGGAGTTAGTCGGAGAAATTGCAATTGCTTCCAATGAACAAGCGACAGCTATTACCCAGATCAACCAGGGCATCTATCAGGTATCGCAGGTTACTCAGGCGAATACCACAACTGCCGAGGAGGGTGCTGCAGCGAGTGAAGAGCTTGCCAACCAGGCGGGGATACTCAAATCGTTAGTTGGTAAATTTAGGATAAAGTCCGGGCACGAGTCCTTCAAAAAATTTGCTTTAAGTAATGTCGTGGAAGCAGCAGCGACTGCTGCTACCTTACCTAAAAAGGGCAGAAAAGCGAAGATTGCTTTGGATGATCAAGATTTTGATAAGTACTAATTGAGATGTTAAATGGGAGATCTTCGCAAGAGATCTCTTATTTGTGAATAGTTGTTGTGTAAACTTAAAACAGGAAAGTGCCATCAGTGAGATTTTCATTAATAAAATTGCGCATACTGCCGATTGTTGAAGAGGTATTAACTATTTTTAGAGGTTTTTAAGCTATTTAAATAAGGAGTGAATCATTTTGGCACAACTAGAGCCGATGTTGGAATTATTTGTCTTTGAAACAAACCAGTTGATCGGGGAGTTAGAAGAGAAACTGTTAGTCAGTGAGCAAGAAGGATTTACCAATTCCATCAACGAGATCTTCCGGATCATGCATACAATTAAGGGTTCGGCGGCGATGATGCTCTTTAACAACATAGCTGATGTAGCCCATTCGGTTGAAGATGTGTTTTTTTATTTCCGTGAAGAGCATCCGGAGCTAACAGCGGACGAAAATTCCAAACTGATTGATTTGGTATTGGAAGCAGTTGATTTTATCAAAATGGAGATCGCCAAGATCGAAGAAGGGCAGGAATCTAATGGTAATGCCGGTACTCTTAATCAGTCATTAAGCCGTTTTTTAGAAGAGCTTCAAGTAAAACATCCTCCTCAAAATCAAACTAAAGCTCCAAAAAAGAAAGAATCCCAAAAGATGTCACACAATCTAACTGCTCAAGTGTCTACGAAAGAGGAGCCGGTTTCAGCTTCGTTTCAAGCACAGGTATTGTTTAGTACAGACTGTGATTGCATCGATCTTCGCGCTTTTGCAGTTTTAAATAATTTTAAAAACAGAGCGACGATTATCAGTTATTCACCTCAGGAACTGATTGATAATGATGATTCAATTGCTATCCTTAAAGAATCCGGATTAAATATTATCTTTGATTCGGCCTTAACAATCGAACAGTTGGAAGAAACCCTATTAAATAATGCTTTTGTTAAAGAAGTCCGAATCGGACCAATCGCTGCCTCGGAAGTTGCTGTTCAAAGTGTTACTAAAGAGATTATCCTTGATGATTCGGAAGTAAAACTCAATGAGAGTGAAGCTAAACAACAATCAAGCAGCAATTCGACGGAGAATGCCTTGACGGCTAAGCAAAGCATGATCAGTGTCAGTGTTAATAAATTAGACGTATTAATGGACTTGGTTGGAGAATTGGTAATTGCTGAGGCGATGGTGACCCGTAACCCGGAGTTAGATGGATTGGTTTTGGACAATTTTCATAAGGCCGCTCAACAACTGCGGAAGATCACCAATGAACTTCAGGATGTAGTCATGTCGATCAGGATGGTGCCGCTAACACAGACTTTTCAAAAGATGAACCGGATTGTCCGTGATATGAGCCGGAAATTAAACAAAAAAGTGAAGTTGGAGATTGTAGGTGAAGAGACCGAGGTTGATAAGAATATCATTGAACACATCTCCGATCCGTTAATGCATCTAATCAGGAATTCAATGGATCATGGCTTGGAGAGTAATGAGGAACGCAAGCAAAAAGGAAAACCGGAATATGGTCAGATTACACTTGAGGCTAAAAATGCCGGTGGCGATGTACTGATCTTGGTTAAAGATGACGGACGGGGATTGGACCGGGAAAAAATCTTGAAGAAGGCGCGGGCCAATGGTCTTGTGGCCAAAGACAAAGATGCCAGTGAGATTAGTGACCGTGAAGTTTATAGCTATATTTTATTGCCTGGTTTTTCAACCAAAGAGGAAGTTTCGGAGTTCTCGGGACGTGGTGTTGGCATGGATGTAGTTGCCAAGAGTATTGAAAAGATTGGAGGGACTGTAATCATTGACAGTACTCCGGAGGTTGGGACGGTCATAACCCTGAAAATTCCGCTAACATTAGCAATTATCGATGGAATGACTGTCAGAGTAGGAAATTCGCAGTACACTGTTCCGACAACTTCGATCAGAGAGTCATTTAGGATGAGACCCGAAGATTTGATCGCTGATCCTGATGGAAATGAAATGATCTTAATTCGCGGGAAGTGTTATCCGATTGTTAGATTACATGAACGTTTTCAAGTTAAAACGGATATTGATCAGGTTGACCAAGGGATCGTAATGATGGTTGAGAGTAACGACAAAGGGGTATGTTTGTTTGCCGATGAACTCCTTGGAGAACAGCAAGTGGTGGTCAAAGCACTTCCTAATTATATTAAAAAGATTAAAGGAATTGCAGGATGTACTTTACTGGGAAACGGCAGTATCAGCTTGATCCTTGATGTAGCCAATTTATGTAATGAGCTGGCATCTTAAATTAAATAGATAAATTCAAAACTTAATATTTGAAAGGGGAATAAGAATGTCAGAAGCAATAGACCGGATTACTGATTTGGAAGAGGATACGCAGAAAGGGAAATTTTTAACCTTTGTTGTCGGGCAAGAGGTTTATGGAATTGAGATCAAATTTGTCACTGAAATTATTGGAATTCAATCGATCACTGAAGTTCCGGAACTACCTAATTATATTCGGGGAATTATCAATTTGCGGGGCAAGATCATTCCGGTTATGGATGTGAGGTTACGCTTTAAAAAAGAGTTTTTAGAGTATAATGACCGGACTTGTATCATCGTGATTGATATTGATGGAGTCAGTATTGGTTTAATTGTTGACAGTGTAGCTGAGGTACTGGTCATACCTGATGAAGATATTGTTCCTCCGCCTCATGTTAATAAAGTACAAAACCGCTATATTAAAGCAATAGGTAAGGTTGGCGCTGATATTAAGCTGTTACTTGACTGTCAACAGTTATTGAGTGAGGAAGAGCTTGAAGTTTTAAATGATCTAGGTTAAAACGTACCGAATACGAATAACAGGGGAGACTGTCTCTTGGAGATGGTTTCCTTGTATTACTTTTGTTGCCTTTTAACAATAAAACATCTTTGATGAGTGGTTTTTTGAATTTGCAAATATTTGAGTTAACACTACAAAAACACTATTACTAAATTAACAACAAATGACGATTATAAAAAGAAGAATATTGTAACTATCAGCACTTTACTGAGGAGAGAGACAAGATGAATAACAGCAAAATTTGGATATTTTTAAATAAGATATCGTTTCAGACCAAACTCTGGTCCATCATCGGTGTTTTGTTAGCAGCATTATTTCTGGTTACCTATCTGGCAGTAGCTAATATTAAATATATCACTGGTTTAATGCTGGAGATTCAGGCGGACAGTTTTAACAGTGCAACTTTGGTTTTGAATGCCGATCGCGATCTGTACCAGATGTTAAGTAGTTATCAGATTAACGGCGATGTCAACTCAAATGACTATACTACCAATCTGGGGCAGGTCCGGGAACGGATGGCGGAATCCTTTAAAATTATTGACGGAAATCATGAAAAATTAATGGATGAGAAAATAATCAGTTTGAAGCAAGAAGCCCTAGAGCATTTTGAGCAGTTTAATACTGAATTGGAGAACTGGTTAACTCTAAATGCGAGGGAGAAAAAGTATACGCTTAATTCACAGCAGCAATTTGAGAAGACCAGAGCCCAGATTGATAAAATTGGTGATTTAATTAAAAGCAGTACTGATGAAGAGATCAAATTGCTTTTGGAAAGAAGAGAGAGTTTAATCAGACGGTTAATCATTGTTGACGTGGTAATCTTATTAACAGTTATTTTCATGGCGTTGATCTTGCTGAAAGTCATTAACACTTCGCTTCGGACATTAACTAATGCTGCTGAAGAGCTTGCTAAGGGAAATGTGGAGTTTAATGTTGAGCAATGGTCAAATGATGTGATCGGGAGGTTATCAAATTCATTTAATCTGATGATCGCCAATACCAGGGAGCAGGCATTGATTGCGGAAAAAATTGCTGCCGGAGATTTGACCGTTGCTGTCAAGGTTAGATCAGAGAACGATGTCTTATCAAAAAGTATGCTCAAGATGGTCGAATCACTGCAGAACTTAGTTACGGAAACTGAAGGTTTAACCAACGCAGCGATTAAAGGTCAGTTGGATGTCCGTGGTGACGCCGGTAAATTGCAGGGTGGTTACCGCAATATTATTGAAGGGGTTAACCAAACCTTAGATGCCATAATCAAACCGGTCAAGGAAGCTATAGTTGTTTTAGAGGAGCTTGCCAACGGCAATCTAAATGTTTATGTTACCGGTAATTATCATGGTGATCATGCTAAAATCAAAGACACTTTAAATGTAACGATCGAGACTCTTCAAGGATATATCGGAGATATTTCGTATGTATTAAGTGAGATGTCAAAGGGTAATCTGAATGTCGAAATAACTGCCGACTATCGTGGGAATTTTGTCGAAATCAAAAACTCAATTAATCAGGTGATCGAAGCGTTAAATGGTCTGATCGGACAATTTAAAAACGCTGCCGAAGAGGTTGCGTCAGGCGCCCGGCAGGTATCCGATTCAAGTCAGGCGCTGTCGCAGGGGGCTTCTGAACAGGCAAGCACCGTTGAGGAGATGTCTGCTTCAATCGAAGAGATTGCGGCGCAGACCAGACAGAATGCCGGAAATGCCGGTCAAGCTAATGAATTAGCACTGTCCTCTAAAGAAAAAGCACTCCAAGGCAATGAACAGATGCAAGAGATGTTACGGGCAATGGACGAGATTAATGAATCTTCAGTGAATATTTCGAAAATAATTAAAGTCATCGATGAAATTGCGTTTCAAACCAATATTTTGGCATTAAATGCGGCAGTTGAAGCCGCCAGGGCCGGTCAGTACGGCAAAGGATTTGCCGTAGTGGCTGAAGAGGTGCGTAATCTGGCTGCCAGAAGTGCTAATGCTGCCAAAGAGACTACTGATTTAATTGAAGGTTCAGTCAGGAAAGTTGAGGTTGGTACCAAGATCGCTAATGCAACAGCAGAAGCATTAAGTCAGATTATGACCGGAGTCAGTCGTACCAGCGAATTGATTAGTCAGATTGCGATTGCTTCCAATGAACAGGCAACCGGAATTGCTCAAATCAATCAGGGAATCACACAACTGTCAAATGTAACCCAATCAAATACGGCCATCGCCGAGCAAAGTGCCGCGGCAAGTGAAGAATTATCGAGTCAGGCCCAGTTGTTGCAATCAATAGTGGAGAAGTTTCGGATTAAGATGGATCAAGAGTTATTATTTAAAGATGATTCCTCACCACGGCTAATTACTCGCGCGGCAATAGCTGAAACCGCAACCGGAAAAGCACCGCGGGGAAGTGGCAACAAAAAAGCCAAGATTAATCTTGATGATACGGAATTTGCAAAGTACTGACACGATGTAAATTTTTAGAATTAGAATCAGGACTAAAAACAGACGAGTTGAGTTAGGAGCCACCAATGAATATAGGAATAACTGATGAAGAATTTTATAAGATTATGAACTATGTAAAAAATCATTGTGGGATTGATCTTAATGGTAAAAAAACATCTGGTGGAAGGAAGATTGCAGAATCTACTGATCTCATTAAACCTTAACAGTTTTAGTGACTACTATAAATATATTATTCAGGATAAAACTGGTGAGGCAGTGACTACATTGCTAAGTAAGATAACCACTAATCATACCTACTTTTTAAGAGAGATCGATCACTTTAACTTCTTTAGAGATAAAGTGTTGCCTTACTTGGCAAGTACGGTTACCATCAAAGATCTGCGGATTTGGAGTGCCGGGTGTTCAAGTGGCGAAGAACCGTATACATTAGCAATGATAATTGCTGACTTTTTTGGTCAAAGCAAATGGCTTTGGGATAGCCGGGTTTTGGCCACGGATATCTCCAGAAAAGCTTTGGATACAGCAGTTGCCGGAGTTTATACTACGGAACAGGTAACCACACTCCCTGATAGCTGGCGCCGCAATTATTTGGAGAAGATCAGTAACAACGAATATCGAATTGTTGATAAAATTAGATCAGAAGTTATTTTCCGGTCTTTTAATCTTAATAATCCCACTTTTCCGTTTAAACGTAAATTTCATGTGATTTTCTGCCGGAATGTGATGATTTATTTTGATCATAATACTAAAAGAGAGTTGATTAATAAGTTTTATGAGTATACCGAGCCCGGAGGGTATTTATTTATCGGACATGCCGAATCAATCAACCGTGAAGAGACCAAATATCAGTATGTGATGCCAGCGGTTTATCGAAAAGGATAATCAAAAGCTTCTGTCAACAGGTAAATTAATTTTGAGAAGGGTCCGCCAAATTTCTTTAAAAGCGGGGATGTAAATGAAGATCAAACGAAAAATAAAAGTATTGATTGTTGATGACTCAATGTTATTTCGGGAGACATTAGCCAAGGCGATTGCCCGCGACCCGGCGATTGAGGTGGTGGCTAAAGCTTCTGACCCTTACGAAGCCAGGGATCTAATCTTGAAACATGAACCGGATGTTATGACGTTGGATGTCGAATTACCACGGATGAACGGGATCGAATTTTTAAAAAAATTGATGCCGCAATACCCAATTCCAGTGATTGTGGTCAGTTCAATCAGTGATAGTATCTTTGATGCGCTTGATGCAGGGGCAGTCGATTTTGTAGTAAAACCAAATCTTCGAATTGGGCAACCAATTGACTCAATGGTCAATGAATTGGTGATCAAGATCAAAATTGCTTCAACGGTTAAAGTGGGACATTGGAAAAACGATATGGCCAGTCGCATCTTCCATAGTCCGAAGACCGATTTGAGTAAGATTGTTGCCATTGGTGCTTCGACTGGTGGAACGGAAGCTTTGGCAAGTTTATTAAAAGCTTTGCCGCGGGAGATGCCGGGGATAGTGATTGTTCAACACATGCCGCCGGTCTTTACCAAAATGTATGCGGAACGCTTAAATAATAGTTGTTCATTGGAGGTTAAAGAAGCAGCCACTGGTGATGAGGTTTATCCCGGAAAAGTTTTAATTGCTCCCGGAGATTACCATATGGTTTTGAAGAAAAAAAGCAATACTTATTATGTTGATTGTTATAAAGGTGAAAAGGTGAGCGGACATTGCCCTTCGGTTGATGTGCTCTTTAATTCGGTTGCTGAACATGCTAAAGCGAAAGCCGTTGGGGTAATCCTAACCGGAATGGGTGCAGACGGGGCGCAAGGTTTATTAAAAATGCGTCAGGCCGGCGCCCGGACAATTGGTCAGGATGAAGAATCGTCAATTGTTTATGGTATGCCTAAAGTCGCCTATGAGATTGGTGCTGTTGAGAGACAAGCTTCTTTGGCAAATATTCCTAATTTATTATATAACTTGGTTAATGAAGGATGATTTTTATTGTTACACATACTGGGTGTCGGTGATTACCATATTTCGGGTGATCGTGATGATGTTTTGCGGACTTATGCCCTGGGTTCATGTGTAGCGGTTACATTTTACTGCACAAAGTTAAAGATCTTGGGAATGGCCCATATTGTCCTGCCGGATTCCAAAATTGATATTGAAAAAAGTAGACTTAAACCTGCTTATTTTGCCGATACGGCCCTGGAAATTCTTTTGGATCAATTTCTCATTAGCTATGGTTGCAAAAAGGAAAACCTTCGGATTGAATTGTTTGGGGGAGCTACGATCGGCTGGCAAGATTATTTTGATATTGGGCAACGAAATATTGAAGCTATCGTTGCTATTCTCGAAGCCTCTGGTTTAAAATACATTGCTGTCGAAACCGGCGGATGCTATAGCAGAACAGTCTAGATGGATGTTGCAACCGGCAGGGCCAAAGTCGTAAGAAATCTGTTGGGTAGTTAAAGCTAATTTATAATGTCAATACTTTTGCAACCGTTAAGGACTCTAATAAGCTTTTCCCATCTGGGCGCAGCAGGTCGAGATCCGTAATTGTAACTCTGAATAATGGAACTGGCTCAACCTTGTTTCCGTTTTTTAAACCATAAGAAGACAGGGCGTGGATCACATAAAAGGAACCCTGATCTTCACCTAAAAAAAGCATGACATGGCCCTTGAGGTAAAGCAGAGCGCCAGGGGAAAGCCGGGCGATTAACTGACGGCGTTCTTGGGGATTAAGATTGGTAAACGGGATTGTAATACCGGCGGACTGAGCTTGCTGATTGGCGTTACGTGGCAATCGGAAGCCGAAGGTTGCAAAGATGTTGCTGATGAATGCCGAGCAATCAATTTTAGCGTCCTGACCGCCCCAACCATAAGGCTGATCCAGCATTTTAAAGGCTTGACGCAGGAGATTGGTAAGGTTATAGGGCAGATAGCCAAAATGGACATTTTGTGGGGAATTGATTGTGAGAATCACCTCTTCAACGGTGTTATTCTCTTTTTTTATGGGTAATTTTATCAAAGCAGAATTTGAGCGCCGGTGGTCTTTGATTGCCGGGAATAACCTGGCTCCCATTTCAAAGATCAATTCATGACCGTTGGTTGGCAGAGGGATATGGAGTTGTTTGCCGGTAACCACTAAGATATTTGGCTCATTAACGTATTGTAACCAATCATTATAGCAATTTAGCAAGGCAATGTTGCATTTTACCACCCAGCCGGAATAGTTATATGTCTGGATAAAATACCACTCGGAATCAGAACTGGAATGTAACACGATTACCGGCTCGGTAGGATTGATCGCGGTCTCTTGCCAGAGATCAAAACTACAATCGGTTGGGGTACAGTACACCGAATCATTGGTCGGAAACGTGCGGAGATCAGTCCGGAAGATGGTCACTCCGTATTTAGGGACAGAAAAATCGGGAATGTTGTTAAGGTTTAGATTATTCTTAACCGTATTGAGATAATTTGGAGTTAACTGTCTATGGTTATGGTAATAACCTGGATTAAGCTCGGTAATTTTAGCTTTGAGCATCGTAGTTAGTTTGGCTTTGGGAATCAATTTCGGGTAGTTTGTTAAATCTTTCATGAAACGGGGTTGTCTGCGGATAATTTCCTGATTGAAGGAGACGATCGCTGCTTCAGGTGCGATTAAACGTTCAGGATCGGTTGCTTTTTCAAGCCAGTAATCGGCAGTAAATAAGGAGTCATTAAGGTTAAAAGGATTGGTTGAATACATCGGAAAATCCTCGCCACGTAAAATTCAGATCGATAATTTATATGTAATTTTGGTAAATAGAATCCCTCAAAATACATATGCTATTGACGGTAATTGGTTGGCAATTGTTAAAAGTTTTGATCAAAATGGCAAAACCTATTGAAATCATTGTTGATATTGGATACAATTAATGTGGTTAAAGTGTGTAAAACGCACATTTTTTTTAAGTTACTTTGAGAAAAATTTAACAAATACAATTATGAGGAGGAAGAATTAATGGCAGTTAAAGTAGGTATTAACGGTTTTGGTCGAATTGGTCGTCTGGTTTTCCGTGCCAGCATCGACAATCCGGAGGTTGAAGTTGTAGGTATCAATGATCCGTTTATTGATTTAGAGTACATGACCTACATGCTCAAGTATGATTCCATCCATGGCCAATTCCAAGGTTCAATCGCAATTGAAGACGGTAAACTGGTTGTTAACGGTAAAAAGATTGCTGTATTTGGTGCAATGGATCCCAGTGAAATCGATTGGAAATCATGCGGCGCTGAGTACATTGTAGAATCTACCGGTGTATTCACCACCGTTGACAAAGCATCAGCCCACTTCAAAGGCGGTGCCAAGAAAGTTGTTATCAGTGCTCCTTCTGCTGATGCGCCAATGTTCGTTATGGGGGTTAACAACAATAAATACACCAAAGAGATGAACGTTGTTTCCAACGCTTCCTGTACCACCAACTGTTTAGCTCCTTTAGCCAAAGTTATCCACGAGAATTTCGGAATTGTTGAAGGGTTAATGACGACTGTACATGCTACTACTGCTACCCAAAAGACTGTTGACGGTCCTTCCAAGAAAGACTGGAGAGGCGGTCGTGCAGCAGCGGGTAATATCATTCCTTCTTCAACCGGTGCTGCTAAAGCGGTTGGTAAAGTTATCCCTGAATTGAACGGTAAATTAACCGGTATGGCTTTCCGCGTTCCAACCTTAGATGTTTCAGTTGTTGATTTAACCTGCCGTTTAGAGAAATCAGCAACCTATGACGAGATTAAAGCTGCAGTTAAAAAAGCATCTGAAAATGAACTCAAAGGTATCTTAGGATACACTGAAGATGATGTTGTATCTTCTGACTTCATTCATGACGCCAGAACCTCAATCTTTGATGCTAAAGCAGGTATTGCATTAAATGATAAATTTGTAAAATTAGTTGCTTGGTATGACAATGAGTGGGGTTACTCAAACAAAGTCTTAGAATTAATTATGCATATGGCAAAAGTTGACGCTCAATAATTGACTAAACAATAACCCCCGAAGTGTGAACTACTTCGGGGGTTAGTTTTTGAGCTGTTTTATTATTTTTTCCGATTAATCAGTAAACTTACTCCAAATGCGATTAGCAGGAGCGGCCACAGGTTACGGAGATTGATCCATTCAAACCAGATAAATCCTAGATTTCTTAATAAAATTAAACTGCCAATGACTATTAAACCTAAGCCTAGAAGTAATCCCGTGTGTTGGGAGTCAGGGCGGTTGTTGCGGATTGTTTCGCTAAGATTGCGTGCTTTTTCTCCGATTTCTGCTGCTCCGGCGCGAATTGTCTCCGCCGGATCGCTGGATTTCTGATCTTGATAGGGAAGGATTATCCATAAGATTAGGTAAGGGAGTATTCCTGCTCCAGTTAGTAAGACAAATAGGATCCGGATAATTGTCGGATCGATATTAAAGTATTCTCCTATACCGCCACAAACGCCACCAATGATCGCATTTTGCCGGCTTCGAAACAGTCTTTTCATTGTTGACCTCCTCTGGTTTTTCCCGTGATTCATTCTTCAGGTGGAGTTTCAAAATTTAAACTTGTTTGCTCGGTTCCGTTGTCTTCATCCTTTAAATAACAACCGATTGCAGGAATATTCTTAGTCCGGTAGTAATCGTAGTTAGTAAAAGGCACTTCCTGAAGCGTCTTGACGGCGATCATTTTGCTGCCTTTTTTGCCTTTTAAAACTTGGACTCCTTGAGAATCACGGGTTGTTTTGGCGTTAATATTTGCCGTATTAAAGATCAATACCTTATTGATACTGCTGAAGGCAACTAATTCAACGTCTTGTTCCAGATAGAAGATTCTGACTAATGGCGCTAAATCAGAATAGGCATTTGCTAATTTACGACGATTGGTCTTCGTAGCGTAACTTTGAAGGTCAATCTTGGCCATTTTGCCATTTTCGAACGCAAATAATACATAGCCGCGATAATCATCGGTAGCCAAAAGATAGATAATTCTTTCATCCGGTTCCAGTTCCAGCAAGTTGGTCAAATACTCGCCGAGATTGCTGGCCTTGCAGTCATTGATCTCATAAATCTTGATTTTATAAACAGTGTATTTGTTGGAGAAGAGCAACAGATCGGCCTTATTATGAGTATCAATCTCCTGAATGATGAAATCATCATCTTTCAGTTTGTGTTCGGGATTGGCTCTTAGAGATACCAACGGTACTTTTTTGAGATAATTATGATCAGTTAAGAATAATTTTAAGTTATAATCCTCGATCAGATGTTCTTTGGTGATCTCTTCAATATGTTCCTCATTGATGATCTCCGTCCGGCGCGGTTGGCCAAATTTTTTGGCAATTTCGGTTAATTGCCTGCTGATTAATTGTTTAATCTTTGCTTCGTCATGATATAAGTCTTGGAGATCGGCAATCTCTTTACGTAAGTTATCAATCTCGCTGATTCGGTTTAGGATGTATTCCTGATTCAAATGACGCAGTTTAATCTCCGCGATGAATTCGGCTTGAATTTCATCAATCGCAAATCCTTGCATCAAGTTGGCTATTACCTGATTTTCCTGTTCGGTCTCACGGATAATTTTGATCGCTTTATCAATATCGAGTAAGATTTTTTGCAAACCGAGCAACAGGTGTAGTTTTTCCTGTTTTTTGTCAATATCAAATAATGTCTGGCGTTTAATACAGTTGATCCGGAAATCGAGCCATTCCCGGATGATCTCTTTAACCCCCAGGACTTTCGGCCGGCCATGGATCAGGATGTTAAAGTTACAGCTGAATGAGTCTTGTAATGGGGTCAATTTAAAGAGTTTATTCATCAACGCCTCAGGATCCGTTGCCCGGCGCAGATCAAGCGTGATCTTTAAACCACTAAGATCGGTTTCATCACGGACGTCAACAATTTCTTTTAATTTGCCACTTTTAACAAGATTGATTATCGCGTCAATAATCGCTTCAACTGAAGTGGTATAGGGAATTTCATAAATCTCAATACAGTTATTGTCTTTGTCAAAACGGTATTTGGCGCGTAATTTAAACGAACCGCGCCCGGTATTATAGATTTCCTGAATATCTTTTTCACTATAGATCAGTTGACCACCCGAGGCAAGATCAGGTGCTTTTAAATATTCAATGATGTTGACATTTTCATTATTGATATAGGCGATTGTTGCCTGACAAACTTCGGCCAAATTAAAACTGCAAAGATTACTTGCCATACCGACTGCAATACCCTGATTGGCATTTACCAAAATATTGGGGAAAGTTGTTGGCAGTAAGGTTGGTTCCTGCATCGTCCCGTCATAGTTGTCAACAAAATCAACCGTATTTTTGTCTAAATCCTTAAATAACTCCTCACAGATCTTATCCAGTTTAACTTCGGTATAACGGGGAGCGGCAAACTGCATGTCCTTGGAGTATTGCTTCCCAAAGTTGCCTTTGGAATCAATAAACGGATGTAAGAGCGCGTTATTACCCCGTGTCAAACGGACCAGGGTTTCATAGATAGCCATATCGCCATGGGGATTTAACTTCATGGTTTGGCCTACTACATTAGCCGATTTGGTCCGGTTGCCGCTGAGTAATCCCATTTTATACATGGTATAAAGGAGTTTGCGATGTGAAGGTTTAAAACCATCAATCTCCGGGATCGCCCGGGAAACGATTACACTCATGGCGTATGGCATATAGTTTTGCTCAAGCGTTTCAACGATTTTTTGCGGTATAGGGTTGTTTACTGCCATCAAACAGCCTCCATAGTCTATTTCAAAGATCTATTAACCATTTTAGTTGATTTAGTTAATTTTGTCGAGCGGGGCGGGAAAGATTATTTTGGATATTTTTACAAATTAACTTTTGGTTATACCAGGGGGACATTATATTTGATGTAATAAAAGAAAGACTGTACGGTTTCCACCATACAGTCTGGTCTGTAGACTTGTTTTTAGATATTTTTACTTATTTTTCTATTATTCCATACTTCTTTAAATTATTTGGCTACTCTAATTCGAAAATTACCAGTGTCGCAAATATAGAAATTAGTGTTTGAATCGACAGCGATTCCATATGGAAATAATAATAAAGCTTGATCTGCTAAACCATTATCACCAGCATATCCGGCTTCTCCATTAGTTCCAATGACAGTAGTGATAATACCCGAGGGAGAAATCTTTCGGATGCAATGGTTTGAGGTATCACAGATATAAAGATTGCCATAAGGATCTGTGGCAATTTGGCTGAGTATACCTAATTTAGCTTCGGTGGCCAAACCACCATCGCTATTATTGTCTAATGTACCATTACCGGCAACAATTGAGATATTACCAGATGGAGTAATTTTTTTAATGCAATGATGAATAGCATCAACCACGTACAGATTTCCGGCTGGATCGATTGTTAAACTACATGGCGATCTAAAGTCTGCTCCTGTAGTATTGCTGGCGATCGTAGTTACGTTACCGGAGGCGCTTACTTTAAAAACGGAATTTATAGAACCATTAGCATCAGAAATGTAGAGATTTCCGCTTGAATCAATGGCCAATCCCCATGGTTGTATTAATTCAAACTTGATAGTTGCATCATCTTGAGGTCCGACATAAGTTGTAATAATGCCGGATTTATCAATTTTGCGAACGCAACTGTTGTCACTATCGGTTACATAAAGATTTCCGTTGTTGTCAAAAACAATTTCTTTCGGATTAAAAAGATATGCGTCAATGGCTTTAATATTGTTTTGACAAGGACCCGCTATCGATTGACCTGCTATTCTGGTGATAATGCCTGATTTGTCAATTTTACGAATAGCTGAACCATCCACAAAGTAAATATTGCCTTCGCGGTCGAGTGTAATATTTGATGGTTGAATGTTGGCATTAAGAGCCGGGCAGTTATCGCCATCGATATCAGTATTGCTGCTGTCAGGCTCAATTCCTGTTCCGGCAATTGTAGTTATATAAAGTGAGCGGTTGGAAAGGTCTACCGGCCCTGACGTGTTTTGTTGTTTTTTTCCGCCACCACCGCAACCGGCTAAAGCGGTAGCTATTGCTAAACTTAGAACAAATACCCCAAATAATCGTTTACTCATCTTTTTAATACCCCTTTAAATTATTTAGCTACCCTAATTCGACAATTAACAGTGTCACAAACTAATTGTTGATTTTAATCACCTCCAAAAAAATCAGCATCAATCTAATAAAAGATCTTAACTAAATGATCTTAACTAAATGATATTAAATTCACAGTAGGTTGTCAAGAAGGATTGTCAATGAATTTCCAGCAGAATGAGATGGAACATTTAATCTTCATCTTAAGAAAGAGGATTGGGATTTATTATAAGCGAATAATTAAACCGATTAAATTATGAGGTCCTAACTTTTTTGGAGGCTTATTAGATGTACAAATGTGTATTATTTGATTTTGACGGAACAATCGCTGATTCAAAAGATGTCTTTATTGAAGCTTATAATCAAATGGCTGACAAACATAATTTGCAGCGAATTGAGTTTGATCAGCTGGACGAATTGAGAAGATTGCCGCTTGCCGAACGACTTAAAATCCTTAACTTGCCATTGTATAAAGTACCGGTTTTGGCTCCGGAATTATACAAGTTATATAAAGAATTAAGTGTAAAGATTAATATTTTTGATGGGATTAAAGAACTATTGCAGCAATTGAAAGAGAAAGGGCTGAAGTTAGCAATCATCTCTTCAAACTCCGAACATAATATTCGGGAGGTTTTGATGCAGCACCGTATTGATTTGATTGATGCCATTCTTTGTTCGACTCATATCTTTGGTAAAGCTAAGATGATTAAGAAATTTTTAAAGACTCATCGATTAAGTAACAGTGAAGTAATCTATGTTGGTGATGAATTACGGGATATTCACTCTTGTAAGCAAGCCCAAATTAAGGTTATATGGGTCGAGTGGGGTTATGACATCGCCAAGGTCGCGCTCCAAGGAGCTCCTGATTATGTTGTCAGTGAACCGCAACAGATTTTAAGTATTGTTTAATTTGAGTTTTTTTACTTTAATTAGGGACAGAGTTGCTAAACAAGAAAATTGGTTTGTTTTTTAGCTGTTAATTTAGACAGAAGTGCCTGAATGCCCTCTTCTAAAGGGAGCTATGGGGTTCTGAATTCACCTTAGTGTCTGTCGGCCTTTTACTCTTTACGTCCAGTCGCAGGAGTTCGGATACCGTAAGAAACCGGTATCCGGAGGCGCGCAGTTTTGGAACAATAATTTGCAGGGTTTCGATGGTGTTGCTGCGATCACCGCCTTGATCGTGGAAGAGGAAGATCTGTCCGGAATTAACGGACTTGAGGATTGAATTAGCAATTTCCACACCGCTCTTGAGAGACCAATCCCGACTGTCCTGACTCCACATTATGACATTATAGTTCAAACTATGGGCTGCTCTGACTACTTTCTCATCATAATAGCCATTTGTTGGGCGAAAGAGATTCATTGAATAACCGGTAATCGCTTTCACCAAGTTATGAGTCTGGATTAACTCCTGTTTTAGTTGGTATTCATTAAGGGAAGATAGTGGACGGTGACTATAAAGATGGTTTGCTATTTCATGTTTTTCCTCAAAGGCCCGGATTAATACATGCGGAAAGCGTTCAACTTGTTTACCGGAGACAAAAAACGTTGCCTGGATGTTATATTCTTTTAAAAGATCCAAAATTTTGACTGTAAAAAAGGGACTGGGGCCATCATCAAATGTCAAAGCAACGGCTTTGCAGGGAGTATTTGACTCCCAAACAATTTCACCGCGTTCTTCAAAATAAGCACGGCCTTTACCTTGAGAAACTTTGAGTGTTAATAAACTGCTTCCACTCATTAAACTAAAAAGCATTAAGCCCAACAATGATAACTTAAGTAATTTGGTTGTATTGGTGACGATTAACAGCATCGGTTCCAATGTTCTCCGGAAGGTTTTTTATATAATAAAGATATGTAAAAAAACAAGAAGTATAAGCGTTTTTTGAAAAAAACTTAGATGTTTTAAAGAGTTGGACGATTGGGTTCCAAGCTTTTTAGCTAAGTTGAACATCTAAGAAGTAACCTGCCGTCTGTAAAGGTGTGGTGGCAGAAACAGTATATCAAAAAAACAAAAAAAGCGTTGCTTCTACTTGAAAAGAAGTTGCAACGCCAAATAATTAATTAGTAATTATTTTATTTTTTAAATAGCTTATTAGCAGCGGAATTGTAAATATTGCTCCAGATGTCACCAAGGAAATCTGTCAGATTGTTAATGATATTATTGATAAAGCCAGGTTTGTTGATTGCTTCAGTTGTAATTAATTCCGCGCCGTCCATCTTTTTAATCGTTTCAGTTAAATAGTCATATGAAACAGAGCCCTTGTAGTTGTAAGCTATTCTGCCGACAACAGTACCTTTGGCAACCGGAGCTAAAACAGCTTTGTTTTTAGCAGGGTTGTCAATTTTTAATGATGGTGTGTAAAGATCGGATTCGCCTTGTTTGACTAAAACTGTTAATGGTTTAGGGTTGGTTAATGTGGTTTTACGCTTATTGCCGCCGGCGATCTTTACCTCAAACTCTTGCTTGGCGGGTAATATTTGTTGAAGGGAATAATTTTGAAAACCATAATCCAATAATTTTTTAGTCTCAATAAATCTGGTTTGATATGAATCAGTCTTCATCACTACTGAAATTAACCGAAAATCATTACGAACAGCAGTACCTGTAAATGAATATCCGGCTAAAGTGGTTGAACCGGTCTTCAGTCCGTCTATCCCTTCGTAGCCGTATACAAGTTGTGGCAGCATCCAGTTCCAGTTATCCATATTAATCACATCGGAAGTACCTTCCTGAAATTTCAGCTTTGGTATCTTTGAAAAGCGGAATACTTCAGGATAATCTCTAATCAGCGAAAATGCTAAAGTTGCAGTAGCCCGGGCTGACATCATATTTTCGGCGTCAGCGGTGGTTCCGGCCGGATGAAGTCCATATAAATCTTTATTATTCAGTCCGGTTGAATTTACAAATTGATAATCTTTCATCCCCAGTTCGGATGCTTTCTGATTCATCAGTTGGACGAAAGCCGTCTCTGAACCGGAAACCCGTTCAGCGAGAGCAATGGTAGCACCGCTGGCGGAGTAGATTGCCATTGCTTCATAGAGTTCTTTGATGGAATAGGTCTTATCTTTGCGTAGTGGTACATTGGACAACTTATTATTTTGCGAAACTTTGAAGGAATAATCACTGATCTGAATCTTCTCATCCCAAGTGAATTGTTTGTTATGAATTGCTTCAAGTACCAGGTATTCGGTCATCATCTTGGCCATACTTCCGGTTGGCAGAAGTAAATCAGGGTTTTTAGAATAAAGAATCCGGCCACTTTGGGCATCAATTAAGATAGCAGCTTCGCCACGAATGTTTAAGAAATCAGAGTTGGTTGCCGAACCAAAACTGGCAGTGGCGGTTGATAAAATAAGAATCACACAGATAATGCCTTTGAGGAGAAAAGAGTGGCGGGTTTTGTTATGCAAATATTTTCACCTCGAATTTATTTATTGATTCCATTTTAACATTTATCTCATGGATCAAAAGTAATTGTTACAGGTAAATCTGGGACAAGATGGTTGGAATGAATATAAAAAAAGAGAACTTATTATAGTTAGTAAGTCCTCTAAAACTTAGTTAATGTCAAAACGTGACGTTTAGGAGGCTAGGAGACATCAAGCATATCAAGATACTTATGGCCATTTTCTTCGATAAAGCTTTTCCGTCCTTGTAAATTATCCCCAAGTAATAACTCAAAGTATTCGTCAGTCTTTTGCAGGTCATCAGGTAGCACTTGGATTAATCTCCGTGTCTCCGGGTTCATGGTGGTCTGCCACATCATCTCAGGTTCGTTCTCACCTAATCCTTTGGAACGCTGGATCGTATATTTTCCATCCAGTTTCGCCAGGATCTCACTTTTTTCCTTTTCATTGTAAGCAAAGAAGGTTTTATTCTTATGAGTGATTTCAAACAACGGAGTTTCGGCGATAAAGACCTTGCCAATCTGAATCAGAGTTGGTACTAACCGGTATAACATTGCCAGGATTAAGGTGCGGATCTGATACCCGTCAACATCAGCGTCAGTACAAATAATAATCTTATTCCAACGCAGGTTAGCCAGATCAAAAGTATGAAGGTCCTTGTTATGTTTTGATTTGATTTCAACGCCACAGCCTAACACTTTTAACAGATCGACGATGATTTCACTCTTAAAGATACTTTCATATTCTGCTTTTAAGCAGTTTAAGATCTTACCGCGGACCGGCATAATTGCTTGAAATTCGGCATCACGGCCTAATTTACAGGAACCGAGCGCTGAGTCGCCTTCAACGATATAGAGTTCACGTTTGTTGATGTCTTTGGTACGGCAATCAACAAATTTTTTGACCCGGTTGGAGATGTCGATGGTACCGCTTAGTTTTTTCTTAATATTGATCCGTGTTTTTTCAGCGGTCTCACGGCTACGTTTATTGATTAAGATTTGTTCAATGATCCGGTCGCTTTCGGCCTTGTTCTCAATGAAATAAACTTCCAGTTGCTGTTTGAGAAAATCGGTCATTGCTTCCTGAATAAACTTGTTGGTGATTGCTTTTTTAGTCTGGTTTTCATAACTGGTAATTGTCGAAAATGAATTAGTGACCAGGATTAGACTGTCTTGAATATCGGCAAAGGTGATCTTGGCTTCATCTTTGTTATACTTATTATTATTGCGGATGCATTTATCAATCTCATAAAGGAAAGCTGCTTTGACTGCTTTGTCGGGAGCGCCGCCATGTTCCAGAAAACTGGAGTTATGGTAATATTCAAGTGCATTAATCTCGTTATTGAAACAGAAAGCAACTTCGATCTTAACCTTATATTCCGGTTTGTCTTCCCGATCCCGTCCCTTAGTTGCAGTCTGAAAAGATTGGATCTCCGTAAAACCTTTGTCTTGGTTTAACTCTTTGACATAATCAATAATTCCGTTTTGGTAGCAGTATTCGTAGGTAGATCCAGACGCTTCATCAATTAAGATAAATGTTAAACCGGCATTGACTACTGCTTGTTTATTTAAGGTATTCTGAAAGTAATCAAGAGGAATATGAATATCGGTAAATACTTGGAGATCAGGCCGCCATTTAATCATTGTCCCGGTATGTTCATATTCGGCAGGTGTCTTTTGAAGACCGCCAATATTTTCACCGTGCTCGAAGTGCAACCGGTATTGATAACCATCACGCAGAACCGTGACATCCATATACTCCGAGCTGTACTGAGTAGCACAACAGCCCAAACCGTTGAGGCCTAAGCTATATTCGTAATTTTCGCCGGTATTGTTTTGATACTTGCCGCCGGCGTAGAGTTCGCAAAAGACTAACTCCCAATTATAGCGCTCTTCTTTCGGGTTATATTCCAAGGGGATACCGCGGCCATAGTCTTTGACAGTGATTGAGCGATCGAGATGGCGAATAACCTCAATAAGATTACCATATCCTTCGCGTGCTTCGTCAATTGAGTTGGAGAGAATCTCAAAGAAAGAGTGTTGGCAACCTTCGATACCGTCGGAACCGAAGATAACTCCGGGACGGAGTCTTACACGGTCAGCGCCTTTCAGTGACGAAATACTCTCATTGCCATATTCGGTCTTACGCTTTTGTTTGGTCAAAGATGAACCCACCTTTTGTTTATTTCACAATCAGTTATTAAATAACCAAATATAATAATATCATTAGTTAGGGAGGGCGACAATGGGTTTATTATTTACAATCCAACAAAAAAGCCGGCAGGATTGCCAACTTTTTGTTTGAAATTTATGGTTTTTCTATTTGGTAGTTTGTTATGGGTATTTCCTGGTCATCAGGATTATCTTTATACCAACCATTGACAATTAATTTATCACCGGAAGCAGTGGTCGTAGCTTTGAGTTTTTGGAAACGTGGTATACTGTCATTAGCTGATTGTAGTTCTAATTGGTACCATTCTTCAAATGAACCGGTAGCGTTAGCGACATCGAAATCGTTACACTTGATTTCGATAATTTGTTTTTCTTTTTCGGCTTCAGTCGAGGTTATAATCTTCCAATAGCCACTCCAGAGATTTTAGGAATTTTGTTGGAAGACCTTGATATTTTCCGTGGAACCGAGAAGACTTTCAACTATTTCGACAGTATTGGAACTCTTAAGATATCTTATTTTAAAAGTATAATATTCTGTTTGTTGAATATACCAGCCTTGATTGTCCGGACCAGCCCATTCTAATTCAAAAGTAGATTTACTGGCTTTAATTTGGTTATTTGAAATATTAGTAAGGTTTAGTTTGGGATAACACTTATTAACTATTGTCTGTAAATTTAAAGTTATCCCGTTTATCTCCTTGAACTTGTTCCTGATCGTTTCCTGATCCATTGATGCGCCAATTTCATCTTGCGGATCGACAGTTGGATCAGTAGTCGGATCAGAGACTGGATTTGAAGTTGGATTGGTTGCAGGTTTCTTTTTGCTACCACTGCCACAACCTGTTACTGTTAAAGAGACAACCAAAATTAAACCAAGTAACAGTAAAGTGATTTTTTTCATCGATTTCCCCCAATTTTTGTAACATAAATAAATAATATCATATAATATTTAACTTTACCATAATTTTGGTATCCTTCTCAAAAAAATGTTAAAAAATATCAATAAATGTATTATAATAATTTTATTACTAGGAGGTGGATTTATGGAAAACAATATCTATGAAGCTAATCAAACACCAGGTGTTAATCGGGCTTATTCATTATCGACTCCCAAAAAAACTCTTACTGGTTGGACTACTTTTTGGGGCATATTTAATATCATTATTGGAGCGCTGTCTTGTTTATCCATAATCGGAGCAGCTATAGGAGTCTTTCAAATTATTGCCGGACTTAAACTCCTTAAAGCGGTGGAGATCACCAAAAGCCCGTCTTATAGCAGTTCGGACTCTGATCAAGTATTGGAACAACTGAATTCTTTCTTTAAGATTAATGGAATTATTTTGATTGTTTCCTTTGTGTTGGTAATTTTATCATTTATAGTAATCATGGCAGTGGGGTTGAGTATGCTGAATCTGATGCAGTAGATTACTTTATTTTCTATGTAAGATTCAAATAACTTGAGCCATAGAGATAGACTGTTAAAATTTTTAAATTAAATAGTATTGAAAAAATTTTTAATGCATGATATTATATAAATAATAATAACAATATATTTATATAATTAAAGATGGTGGGGGATTTAAATGACGGTTGTTAATAAAGCAGATGAATTGACGGTTGTTGACAAAGTAGTTAAATTCATAGAAGACAGACATAGAGCCAATACTATTAATATGAAGAGTGATGAATCTGAAATAACCCGTGTGGGCGCTGAATATGCGAACCAATTTTATGCTGGCTTAATAAATGACTGCAGAAGTAAGTTAAAGCTACCTGTGCTTGATTATCCAAAAGCAATAAGATATCATAATCCACAAAAAGTATTTGAAGCTATGACAATTGATTTATACGGAAAAATTTCTTACGGGCAATTTAAAGAAATACTTGAAGATAAGTTTAAAAAAGCAAAAATCCAATATGACAAAGATATTATTAGTAAGATAATTCAACCTGAATTAGATAGGCAACAGAAAATAAAAGAAAGGGCTATAGATTTTACGAAGTTTGGAAAGAAGGGAATAGCTCAGTAATCAGTGCGCTATTATTGAAGCAAACTTCTTAAAGCAGCGAAGAACACCAAAGTTCTTAAACTTGCACCCCAGAGATAAAAAGGTTAAAAGTATTAAATTAATAATTGTTAAATAATATAGAAAAAATTTGCAATATATAATAAAATGTAATTATTATTATCTTTTTTCTATATTAGACGAAAGAAATACTGAATTTATTAAAGGAGAATATTAAATGTCGGCTGTTAATAAAACATTGGATTATATTGAGGTTAGATTTAAGGAAAACAAAAGGAATATACTAAGCACGCTAAGAAGTAATTTTGAAAATAAAAATGAAATTGTTGAAAAGTTAAGGGAACAGAATGAGTTTTATGCTGAATTCCTAAATAAGCTCAGTAAAGAAAACGGATTACCAGTTATTGACACGGAGCAATTAACACATATGAATGCAGATAAAATGATATCAAAAACAGTTGAAAATTTGAAAAACAAAGATATTCCTAAAGGCGAATTTTTTAAAGCATTAGAAGATTTTAAGAATCCGGATAATCAATTAAATGTTATCACTATTGAAGGGCTTAGGAACAAATTCAATGAATATGAACAAAAAGGAGTAAGGTTTTTAGGAAACTCAGGCAAAGAAAAGTCATAAATTATATGATTTTTTGTTTGGAAGTTATAATTATTACCTGTATAACTATCTTCCCATTGACCGAGGATATAAATAATGTTAAGATCAACTCTGCTAATTAAGAATGAGAGGAAGTAACCATGTTTCTTGCTGATCAATGGAAAGATTATGAGTTGATTGATACCGGTGACGGTGAAAGACTTGAACGGTGGGGTAAATACATTTTGAGACGGCCTGATCCCCATATTATTTGGCCGGCTTCGTTAAATAAATCACACTGGCAGAAGGTTGATGCTCATTATCACCGCAGTGAGAGTGGCGGCGGCAAATGGGAGTTTTTTAATCCTCTTCCTGATAGTTGGAACTTACATTACAAAAACCTTTCCTTCCACATTCGGGCAATGGGATTTAAACATACCGGAATTTTTCCGGAACAAGCAGTCAATTGGGATTGGATCATCGATAAAATTAAAGCGGAGTCACGACCAATTAAAGTTTTAAATTTATTTGCCTATACCGGAGGAGCTTCAGTAGCTGCTGCGTCAGCCGGTGCTGAAGTTTGCCATGTCGACGCTGCTAAAGGAATGGTCAAATTAGCCAAAGAAAATCTGGCCTTGTCGGGGTTAGCAGATCGACCGGTAAGATTTATTGTTGATGATGTTATGAAATTTGTCCAGCGTGAAGAGCGACGGGGACGTTTGTATGAAGGAATCATTATGGATCCTCCTTCGTTTGGACGCGGTCCTGGCGGCGAGGTTTGGAAGATCGAAACCGAGCTATATCATTTAGTTGAAGCTTGTTCAAAAATTTTAGCCCCTCAAGCCAGTTTTTTTCTGGTTAATAGCTATACTAATGGATTAACTGCAGCAGCAATTGGAAATATTCTCACTTTATTAGTTAAGCGCAAAAGAGGGGGGGCAATCTCCTCGGATGAGATTGGACTACCGGTGACTGCCTCGGGGCTGATCCTTCCTTGTGGAGTATGTTCGCGTTGGGAGGCTTAATCTTGGAATTGGAAAGGTATTTGATTAATGAAGTTTATGAGGACAATCATTTATTGGTCGTAGAAAAACCGGTTAATCTTCCATCCCAGGCTGATGCAACAGGGGATCCGGATTTATTGAGTATTTTAAAACAACACCTTAAAGTTAAATATGATAAACCCGGTAATGTTTATTTAGGATTGGTGCATCGGCTGGATCGACCTGTTGGGGGTGTGATGGTCTTTGCGAAGACTTCCAAGGCGGCTGCCCGACTTAGTGAACAGATTCAACAACACATCTTTGAAAAGAACTATCTGGCAGTAGTTCATGGAACTCCTGCCAAAAGAAATGCGCAATTGGAACATTTTTTACGGAAAGATCCCATTAAGAATAAAGTAACTGTTTTTTCCAAGCCTGTTTCCCAGTCGAAACAGGCTATTTTAGATTACCAGGTACTGGAAGTAGTTAATGATTTGAGTTTAGTATCGATTAATCTTAGGACAGGGCGTTCGCACCAAATAAGGGCTCAATTGGCAGCGATTGGACATCCGCTTTATGGCGATCAGAAGTATGGAGATCACTTGAGCAAAGTTGGCGAGCAGTTGGCGTTGTGGTCGGTTAAAATCAAGTTTAAGCATCCGGTTAAGGAAGAGCAACTTGCCTTTGAATCCAATCCGCCCGCTTGTTATCCGTGGTTGGAATTTAGTTATTTATCAAGGGAGTAATTGAAGACCGTACTGTAAGAATAACTTGACATAAATCCCTTTATAAAGCAGGAAATTTGTTGAAAATTGAGGAATTATTTAGTAAAATTTAGTAAAGTGGAGGGCAAGATAATGCGTAAGGTGATTTATTACTTAATGGTTTTAATACTTGTTTTATCATTGGTTGGGATGACATCGGCGATGGATAATGTTGAATATAATGCCGTATATCTATTGACCAACGGTAAAGAGACTTTAACGCAAAAGTTATATTTTAGCAATGATAAAATGCGGATGGAGATGGACGGCAAAAAGGGTGAAAAAATAAGTATGATTGTCCGTGTTGATAAGAATGTAACATGGATCTTGATGGATGAACAAAAGATGTATATGGAACAAAAAGTTGATCCGGAGATGGTGAAACAATATGCCAAGCAATTTGAAGGATACGAAACTAAATTAACCAAAATCGGTTCGGAGAAATTACTTGGCTATGATTGTGATATTTATGAAAATGTTGAAGGTAAAAATAAATACAAATATTGGCTAGTAAAAAACAAAAACGCTGTATTAAGAAGTATATTATTTGAAAATGGCAAAGAAAAATTGCGAATAGAAGCTAAAGAGATTAATTTTAGAAAACAGGCTGATTCACTCTTTGAGATTCCCGACGGTTATCAAAAATTTGCGTTCAATCTTAAGATTCCAAAACAATAAATTAGTGTTTGAAGAAGTTGCCCGGAAAATGAATCAGTTATTGTTATGATAACCTAAAGGACTGCGTTCTGTATTATACAGGGCAGTCCTTTAGGTTATTTTTAATTATTATTAATCTAGTTTATTTACTTTTAAATAAAGCAAAAAATGCAAAATTAAAGAAAAATATGTTAAGATTAAATTAACAATGATCAGAGTAAAAACCTGAAAGAAGTTGATAATTTTGAAAAGATCATTCTTATTACTAATTATAGCAGTGATTTGTCTGTCCTTAATTTCCTGCGGTGGTGGCAGTAAAAGAGGTGGCAGGGGTAACGTTGGTGGGAATAACGGTGAGAATGTTTATATCATTCGTCCTGATCACCCGCGTGTTTTTATTACACCTGACAGAGTTTTGCGCATCCAAAAAGATTATGATTATCAAGCTGCCAAAAATTATGTTGGCCGGATGCTGAATCGTAATTCTGCAGAAGTGAATGGGTATCTTGCTGCAGAACAATGTAGTACAATGATTATTAATATCTGTTTACTCATATTGGCTGAACCTAATGAAACTATCTATTTTGAGAATATCAAAAGGTCGGTAAACTGTTTGGAAGCTGCTAAACAATGGGTAAACTATATTTTAAAAAATGTTCCGGTAAGTGCCGGTGATGATATTCCGCAGCGCAATCGCTTGTTGGCATTGGCAGTTGCCTATGACTGGCTGTATTCCAAATATTCTGCCGCAGAAAAGAAAGAATTGGCGGATAAGATGGTCGAGTATTTAGATTACTTGGATCAGCAATACAGATTTTTTTCAAAGCCTAAATATGTGGCCGGTCATTCCCGGAGGGGCAATATTATTGGTTTTGCGGCTGTTTTGGCATTATATGGCGAGGATGAACGTATTAAACCGTATTATGATAAGATTTATTATAACTGGATTGGCAATCCCCAGGGATACCAGTATGTCTTAGATAGAGTTGGCCGTGACGGCGGCCATTTTATGGGATGGCTCTATGGTGCCAGTTATTCTTCGCCGTTGTTCTCGATGATGTGGCATTCGGCAACCGGCCAACTGGTGGGCTCGCAGTTCTACACAGATGCTCCCTATTTTTATATTTACGGGACCGATCCCTTTTCGTTCAGTGTACCTGACAACAATACTCCCTGTACTTTACCGAGTTTTGGGGACTGTTGGACTTTGAAACCAACCGGAGAAATAGCCAATATCATGGCTTTTTCATCCAGTTTTTGCAACAATGGTTATGCAGAATGGTATTATCAGAAGTATTTCAAGAATTATCTTCATGATGGTAACAGAGAATTTAGGATAATATCAAAAACCAATAATGGTGCTGCGGGTACAGTATCGCCGATAGGACTGCCTTTAGCCCGGCATTTCACCGGCTCCGGATTTGCAATTGCCCGTAATACTTGGAACGATGTTGATAATTCATCGGTTTACCCTACAATCTTGATTTTTAAATCGATGCCTTATTTGATCTACAATCATGACCATCTTGACCAAAATTCGCTGACACTCAATTATAAAGGGCCTTTACTGATTGACGCAGGGACCTATAATGATGATTATAATTCGACCTATTGGAAGGAATATTATACTCAAACTAAAGCGCATAATGCCTTATTGATTGATAACAAAGGCCAAACTGCAACTCCACGCAATGAAGATACCCTGTCAGGGCCTGATGGAATTAAAAAAGTTTCACGTCCGTCTTCTCAAGACGGTATTTGGATCAAAGGAAATGCGACCGAGGCTTATGGTTCTCCGGTTACCAGTTACTTGCGTAATGTAATGATGGCCTATAAGCCAAAGTATTTATCACATCCGGTATTGTTGGTGGTTGACCGGGTGAAGACGGACAGATACGCGACTCCGAAATTGCTCTGGCAGGTTAGAAAAGAACCCATCATTGATACCACCAATAAATATGCGCGAGTGTATAATGGCTGGGGCGGTTATGCCAGATTGGAGTTCTTCGCTGATAAAAGTATTAGTATTTCGACTGTTGCTGATACTTATAACCGTGATGACGGTAAAGGCAATGGGATTGCCGGCTGGGGCAGAATTGAGGTTGCATCATCCGTTACAGTTAATGATATCAGGTTTGCCACTTTAATTGTTGTGAAAGATCAGGCTGTTACAACCGGTGTTGTCCCTAAAGCCAGGTATATTCAAAAAAACGATTGGATTGGAGTCTGTGTTGATAAAACATTATTGATTATGGCTGATGATACTAAAGGACTGACTGATATTACTTTATCTGCCACAGAAGCTTCGGGTGTTCAAGAGATTTATGTTGCCGGAATGAAGGACGGAGCAGCGAAGATTCAGTTAGGTAGCCAGTTAAAGACAGTCACAGTGATCGACGGCTTTGGCTATTTGGGGTTTTAATTGCCATTGGATTGGACTTGGATTGATCTGGTAATGCTTCAAAGCGACATTGGTTGGTGCTTCGAATTTTATCATAGAGCTAGATTTACTTAATATAACTATCTGAAACTAAAAAAACCAAAGGATTGTCAATTTATTTATTAGCGTGTAGGTAAAAATTATTCTAACAAGGAATATTATTTAGCTAGAATTGATAAAAATTTAAGGAATAGCAATGCGGAACAACACGGTTTGTCTGGTTGTGTTCTTAGTGGGGAGTTCATTAGCTGCGTCCGCTTTGGAGTATAAGGTAGTTTTTGTTGCAAGTTTATGAGCATAATTTTAGTACCAAGGGTATAGTGAAGTTGGGTGCTCGAGGTTACCAAAAATATTCACCAGATAGTGACGACCAACCTCAACAACGATTCTCAAATTAGTATTATTAATAATTATTAATTCGAAGCGACATTGATTGTCGCTTCGAATCTTTTACGGATAATAGCGGTTGAGCCATTCAAGATCCTGCCGGTCTTCGTTTGGCTGATACCAACCTTTTTGGAAAAGATTATTGATTCGCTGGAAATACTCTTCATACATTCGGCCAATCCGTTCAATCGAGTAGTTTGTTTCTGCCCATTTACGGCAATCTTCGGGTTTGATCCGGTGGATGTTCTTAACCGCCCAGCAGAATTCCTCAAAGGTACGACAACGGTAACCGGTAACTCCATGTAATACTGTTTCCGGAAAAGCACCCCAATCACTGGTGATAACCGGAGTCCCGCAGAGTTGTGCTTCGACATTGACACCGCCAAACGGTTCCAGGTAATAAGTTGGCATTAAAACGGCCTTGGCATTCCCTAAAAACCACGCCCGTTCTTCAGGACCGACGGCGGGGAAATACTTGATATGCTTTTCGGAACCAAGTTGGAGACCTTCAGCCGGGTCATCCAGTGAGCCTTGACCAACGATGTATAACTGGTTTCCGGTGGCTTTCGCAACATCAGAAGCAACCTGAACGCCTTTGCGATGGATGATCCTGCCGAAATAGAGTAAGAAATCCTCCTTCTCAGCTTTAAAAGGAAAGTCATTTATATCAAAGTAATTGGGAATAACTGCATCATACCAGGAACCATCACTTTGATTCAATAAACCGTATATGTAATGCATCCAGGCATAGGACTCAAATATCCGGTAATTGCTGAAAACTCCGGTGTAACCTATTCCTGATTCAACTGTCAGTAATTCTACGGCATCAGCGATCGGTTTTTGGTAGTTTCCCATGGGGCAGAGCAGAACATCCTGCGTCTGTTTACGTTCATTAATTGCTTTGATGGCATTTTGATTGAAGGTTCGGTGGGCCAGATCGAAGGGGTTATGTTTAAAAAACTCTTTGGACTTATCATAGTCACCATAACATCTCACTAAAATATCCTGGCTGGATACGGTGATAGATTCATCACAGATGACATCTGAACCTTCAACGCCATAAAAGTAGAGGGTATGATCGTAGTTTTTGATGATTTTGGCAAGTTTGAGCACTTTTTGAGTATAGGCACAGGCAGAATTAGTGCGGTTGGTTGCTAAATGGGCTAATCCTAGCAGATGAAAACGCATTTTTTGATTCTTCATCGATTAACCTCGTAATAATAAAGATTTTCTTATTTTTATAATATTTTATGTAACTAGTTTATTGAAGGGAATGTGACGGGAGAACCAAATGGGATTTTTGAAAATCCATAATCTTTAAACAATTTTATACATCTAATAACCAAGAAAAGATGTTAAATGCCAGAAGACTATTAGCGCTATCTTTTTTCTGAAGATAATGGTATTCTACTAATAGTAAGATGTTATACTGATAACAGGAAGTTATATAGGAGATTTCTATGAATAAGACCGGTCGGATTTTTGTTGCTTTAATGATATTAACGTTTGTTTTCACTGGAACACAGTATCAGATTAAAGCCGATAATAAACCAAATCGGGCTGAAATACGGGCGCTTTGGGTTGATGCGTTTCGTGACGGAATTAAGACACCGTCACAGATCGATCAACTACTTCAGGATGCAGTGAGTGGGAATATCAATACGTTGATTGTTCAAGTGCGCCGTCGCGGTGATTCGTTTTATAACAAGAGTATTGAACCGCGGACTGAAGATCCGGACTTATTGCCGGGATTTGACGCGTTGCAATATTTGATAGAGCAAGCTCATGCCAAGAATATTGAAGTTCATGCCTGGCTCAATACGTTAGTGGCCTGGAATAGCGTTAAGCCGCCCAAGGATTCTAACCATGTCTGGAATCAGCATGGTCCGTCGACAACCGGAAAGGATAATTGGGTTTCGTACTATCGGACTTATGATAAGAATAAAAAAACCTGGTCGGATCGGTTACAGTCCTCGTATTTTTTAGACCCAGGACATCCGGATGTTATTGATTATACTGCCGCGATTTATCTTAATGTTGTCCGGAATTATGATGTTGACGGGATTCATTTGGATTATTCCCGTTATGCCGGATTAGGCTGGGGTTATAATGCAACCAGTGTAGCCAGGTTTAATCAACGTTATGGGACTGAAGGAATGCCTGATCCGGATGATCCAAGATGGGCCGAATGGCGCCGTGAGCAAACGGCTAATCTGGTGCGTAAGATTTATTTAGAAGCAATTGCTATCAAACCACAGATCAAAGTATCATCGGCGGTTGTTACCTGGGGCAGTGGTCCGCTTACCGATGAAGATTGGGAAAAATCGCGGGCTTGTCAAGAAGTGTTTCAAGATTGGCGTAGCTGGCTTGAGGAAGGAATTATCGATCTGGTTATTCCAATGAACTATTTCAGCGAGTGGCGTTCTTCCCACCAAAAATATTATAATCAATGGATTGAATGGGAGAAGGACCATCAATATAATCGGCAGATTGTTATCGGTCCTGGAATTTATATGAATTATATCGAAGATTCACTGGAACAGATCAGAAGAGCTCAGGCGCCTTCCCAACAAGGGAATTATGCTGCCGGTGTCTGTCTATTCTCGTATGGTGCAAGCAATATCTACAGTTGCAGCGATTTTAAAACACCGGCGGCATCGCGTGGATTCCCGCGCCAACCACATCGCTATGTCCCTGAAACCAACTATAAATTGATTGATGCTTTAGCCAGGCCGAATTATATCTATGATCCTGTTCTCGAACGTTATACTCATACAACACCAGTGTTTTCTGATTGGGTTGATGTTCCCGCGATGCCATGGAAGGTAACTCCGCAAACAGGATACCTGATGGGCACGATTAATGGCAATAATAAAGTCTATGATTATACTAAAGTTACTGTTGAGAGGGTTGGTTTACTGGCGACGAGACGTAAAAACCAGGATACAGATGAGCTTGGTTTTTTTAAAGAGGTTTATACCAATGGTAACGGGTGGTTTGGTTTAGCCGAAGTCCCTACCGGTATTTATCGGGTATCAATAAATGAGCCCGAATTTGAAGGCAAAAAAGTTTATTATATCGTGATTAAGCCTGGTCAAGTATCTGAAGTTTGGTTTGAAAATAAAAAGAGCGGAGATGTTTGAAGAAAATCGATTACTGCGGCGCTGTTATTTTTGAATGTATAGAAAAATGACGATTGCATAACCTAATTTTGTAAATAAAATTAGGAGGGGATTAGGTGTCGGTTCAAAATGCAATGACGGCAGATTTCTTACGTTCCGCATATGGTGGCGAGAGTATGGCGTACATGCGGTATCAGACTTGGGGGAATTTAGCTGCAAAAGACGGCTTCCCCAATATCGGCAGATTATTTCAGGGAATTGCTTATGCCGAACAGGTACACGCCGCCAATCATTTTCGGGAACTGAATATACAAAAAGGCGATTATACTGTCGCTGCGGGAGCGGTTTTTGGTATCGGAAGTATCGTTGACAACTTACAAGGTGCTATTAATGGCGAATTACACGAAGTTGAACAGATGTACCCAGTCTATTTGCATTCGGCCCAATTTCAAAACGAAAAAGGAGCGGAACGATCGTTTCATTTGGCATTAGAAGCTGAAAAGATTCATGCAACCCTTTTTAAAAAGGCCCAACAAGCGGCACAACAAGGGGAAGATTTGGAGTTGAAATCAGTTAATGTCTGTCCGGTTTGTGGGCATACAGTGTTAGATAATATTCCGGATAAATGTCCGATCTGTGGTACCAAGAAAGAGATGTATAAAAATTTTTAGCCTTAAAAAGAATGGTTAAATCCTCTGATTTTTAGTCAGAGGTTTTTTTATGTTGGGTACTTCCGTTAGATTTTTTAAACAAAATATTCCATAAAAAGAAGGAATATCTAAAATTAACTCGAAAATAAAATAACTAAATACAAATATTGGATTATTTTATTATTTTTAGTGGATTCACTGTTACTTAACGAGATAACGGAGAAGGACTGCAGCAGTATGGAATTGAGCTTATTAAATGAAATAATCAACTGTAACCCGGAACTGTATGAAATAGTTAAAGGATGTCCCTACGAAATCTTGAAAACTTGGGAGTTTAAACAGTATGAGGCGGGTACAATCATCTACAATCAGGGAGAGCAAACTGATTTTGTTAATTTAATTATTGAAGGGTATGCTGATATTTATTATATGGCTGAAAACGGGAAGAAGTATTCGCAGGTGATCATTAAAAAAGGAGAAATTATCGGGGAGTTTGAGATCTTTGACAAGAGGCCATACGTTTGTTCAGTTGAAGCCCTTACCGATTTGAAATTGTTACAGATTAAACAAAGTCACTTTATTAAATGGTTGCAGATGGATAACAGTATCTGTTTTTATTTGGTTAAATATTTATGCAATAAATTTTATTTGTTTGCTGAGAAAGCAAGCTCGGATACATTATATTCCTTAAAAGCCCGCCTCTGTAATTACTTATTATCATGCAGCCGTCAAGAACAAGTAACCAAAAATGATAATGGGATAAGATTAAAGTTAAATAAGGAGAAGATTAGCGATTATTTTGCCGTGACCGTAAGAAGTATTAATCGGATTTTACAGTCTTTAAAACTGAAGGGAATAATTGAAATCGGGGCAGATTTTATTATCATTAAAGATCTTGGCAAATTGATCCAAGAAGAAGAGCTTTGCCGTTATGAGTAAGTATTAAAGTAAGGGTTTATGGTGAACAGATGGATAAAACCGTCAGGACGATTGAGAGTTATAATCGTTGCGCTTCCAGGTTTAATGAAATCTATTATGATAATGGTGTTTATCAAGATTTCATTCAAAATTTTTCTGACTTTTTGACTGAAGGAGCGGCGATCTTAGATCTTGGCTGTGGTCCCGGAAATGTTTCCAAATTTCTTTCCCGGCAAGGAAAAGGATATAAAATAATTGGGGTTGATCTGTCAATCACTATGCTGGAGATCGCCAAACGGAATGTTCCGGGTCAGTTATTTATGGTGGAAGATATCAGACACCTGGAATTTAAACAGCAGTTTGATGGGATTATTGCTTCATTTTCGATAATTCATTTGGATACTGGGGAGACCTTCAAACTGTTAGAAGATTGTTTTAATCTGCTTAAGGACGGAGGTTATTTGTATATCAGCTTTATGGCTGATGGTTGTTCCGGGTTTGAAACAACTAATTTTTCTGATAAAGAAATTTACTTTAATTATCTGGTTCCAGAGGAAGTAATTGCTGTTTTGGAGAAAACCGGTTATTGCATTGTTGAAAAGCATTTCAGGAGTTATTATCGGACAGCAGAACGGGTAGTAAGAGATGTAATTATTATTGCTAAAAAATAAAAATAAAATAAAGAAGGGGGCTTGATGATGTTTAACAAAAAAATGAAGCTCGGAACCCTTTGTGCTGTTGTTGTTATTTTATTGGCGGCTACAGGTATCAATGGGGCAGCAACTTTAAAAGTAGGAATGGTTACGAATTCAGGAACCATTGATGACAAATCCTTCAATCAGGGTACCTGGGAAGGAATTTTGCGGGCCGGTAAAGAGTTTAAAGTCGAGACCAAATACTTAAAACCTGACGGGACGACTGAGGCTGATTATATTAAAGAGATCAGCAATCTTTATGATGCTGGTTTCCGATTGATTATTTGTCCGGGTTTCCCTTTTGAGACAGCTATTTTTAAAGCCCAGGACAAATATCAGGATGCCAAATTTGTCCTAATTGACGGAACTCCCCATAATGGAGATTCGAAAGCAGTTTTAAAGAAGAACACGGTATCGATCTTATTTTCTGAGCATGAAGCGGCATTTATCGCTGGAGTAGCCACCGCTCTACAGTTAAAAGAAGGTCTGGTTGGTTTTATTGGTGGGATGGCTATTCCGCCGGTGCAGAGGTTTAACTGGGGATTTCAACAAGGTATTATTTATGCTAATGAAAATTTTAAAACCAAAATTGTGATTAAACCGGAAAATATTATTTACCAGGGAACTTTTAGTAATGTAGCAGCCGGACAACAATTAGCCGCCCAAATGTTTGACCGTGGTGTCAAAGCAATCTTCTGTGCCGCCGGTGATGTGGGTATCGGTTCGATTAATGAAGCAAAATCCCGTGTTAAAAGTGGTCAGAATGTCTGGATAATTGGAGTCGATCGTGACCAATTTTCGGATGGGATCTATGAAACTAACAAATCGGTGGTACTTACTTCAGCGATGAAGCGAGTTGATCAAGCAGCTTATGCGATGATCAAAGCGCAGTTAAAAGGGGAATTTCCGGGTGGAGAAATTTTAACGTTTAACGCTAAATCAGATGGTGTTGGTATTCCGGACAAAAATCCCAACTTAAGCAAAGAAGTACAAGCAAAAGTAGCTAAAGTTTCAGAAGATTTAAAAGCCGGGAAGATTGTTGTCTATGATGAACAACGACAATTAATCAAATAATAAGTGCTTGGTACGAGTGAATGATGTTAATTGGGAGACTGTTGCCAAATGAATTTGGGAACAGTCTTATTTTTTTAAGTATATTTCGGACATAGATCCTTTGAAAGTGATGTGGAAATTAGTATATTTTACTGGTGGAATATAGTTAATGATTGAATGGGGTTAATCACTTGAAAGAAATAATGAATAAAATACCGATAATCCTTGATTGTGATCCGGGTTGTGATGATGCTTTGGCGATTATAATTGCTTGCCGTCATCCGGCGATTGATTTACGGGCTTTAACAGCTACGATGGGTAACAGTACTGTTGAAAAAACAGTAAAAAATGCTTGTCAAATATGTACTTTATTGGGTGTTAATAATATTCCAGTTGCTGCTGGGATGGCCCAACCGATCATCAGGAAACCTTATCAGGAGAATTATGTTTTTGGGGAACTTGGATTGGAACAGTTCGGGTTTAAACTACCGGTAAAAAAAGCGGTAAAGCCGGAACCAAGACATGCTGTAAACCTGATTAGTGATCTTCTAATGGCTTCTAAAGGGGAGATAAGTTTTGTGGCAACTGGCCCATTATCTAATTTAGCAATGGCAATGCGCTTGGAACCGCAGATTATACCCAAAATTAAACAGATAGTGTTAATTGGTGGTTCCTACGAACAAGGAAATGTGACTCCTGCAGCCGAATTTAATATCTATTGCGATCCTGAAGCAGCTCATATTGTATTCAGTTGTGGCCGGCCGATTGTAATGATTGGCTTAGCAATAACTGAGAAAGTATTGGCTACTCCGGAAATAATTATGGCAACCCAAAAGATTAATAATCAGACCGCTAAAATAGCAGTAAGTATAATGGAGTTTTTTGCTAAAAACAATCAAATGATTTCACATCTGAAATTTGTTCCGGTATACGATCCTGCAGCAATTGTCTATCTGCTCAAACCGGAGATCTATAAGGTTAAACCGATGCATGTTGAGATTGAATTGAAAGATGAATCCGAATATGGCCGGACCAAGTGCGAACTGCCTGTGAGTTCGAGTAAACCTGCTAATGCCGCTGTGGTCATCGATCTTGAATTTGGGAAATTTTGGGATGAAATCCTTCGGATTCTCAAAGATTACTGTGAATAAAATTACCGGTTTTAGCTGCGATAAATATTGATTTTCCTGTATTAGTTAGTTGCTAGCAATTGATTACTATTTTTTCAAAAATTATTTTATTTATTAATAACCTGGGACAAAAGTCCTTTATTGATTTGACAATTGCGTGTATAGTTGAGGTATAGAGAGATAAGATAAAGTTTTAAAAGTGAGGTTGGGTAATGGAACAAGTAATTGATAAGATGCGTCTTAAAGACCAAATAAAGATTACCAGGGCTAAGATGAATGAGATTTGGAATCGGTTGGGTTATACTGATGAAGAAGTCCTAGCAGTCAGTATTGAACTTGATAATTTAATGAATCAGTATCAACAGTTGTTTGCGCAAGAGTTGATCAGACCGGCAAATTGATCCGTTGATTATTCTGTGAAAAACCTTGAAAAAGGTTTTTTTTATGTCTGTTTATTAATTATCAATTGTTATTTTGGGGCATACTTTTAATCGAATCAATAATTAGACTTAAGGGATAATGATGATAGAAGAAAAGCAAACATCAATTAAGAAAGATTGGAATTTTGACAATAGTTATGCCCGCTTACCGGAATTGTTCTATTCTGTTACCAATCCCACTCCGGTATGTTCACCGAAATTAGTGATCCTTAATCAACCATTAGCGTTAACTTTGGGATTGGATCTTAATGAATTACAGAGTGCGGATGGTATTGCTGTTTTGGCAGGGAATAAACTTCCAGAAGGAGCATTGCCGTTGGCACAAGCTTATGCCGGGCATCAGTTTGGATATTTTACGATGTTAGGTGATGGTCGTGCAGTGTTGCTTGGCGAGCAGATCACTCCCCAAGCTGAACGGTTTGATATTCAACTGAAAGGTTCCGGAAAAACTCCTTATTCGAGAAGAGGTGATGGTCGGGCCGCTCTTGGCCCGATGTTACGCGAATACATTATCAGCGAAGCAATGCATGCTTTGGGTATCCCGACAACCCGTAGTCTTGCGGTAGTAACTACCGGTGAATCCGTTATCAGGGAGACCGAATTACCTGGAGCGGTTTTGACCAGGGTTGCTGCCAGTCATCTGCGGGTTGGCACTTTTCAATATGCTGCAACCTGGGGGACGGTTGGTGAACTCCGGATTTTAGCTGACTATACGCTAAAGCGGCATTTCCCGGAGGCGAAAACAGTTATGAATCCTTATCACTATTTGCTGCAGGAAGTGATCAAGAGGCAAGCGGTTTTGATTGCCAAGTGGCAGTTGGTAGGCTTTATTCATGGAGTGATGAACACTGATAACATGACGATTAGTGGTGAAACAATTGATTATGGCCCTTGTGCCTTTATGGATGCTTACAACCCGGCAACAGTCTTTAGTTCGATTGATCTCCACGGACGGTATGCTTATGGCAACCAACCGCGGATTGCGGAATGGAATTTAGCCAGATTTGCGGAAACCCTTTTACCACTGTTGCATCAGGAACAACAAGAGGCTGTTAAGATAGCCCAGGAAGCACTGGCGGAATTTTTTAAGCTGTTTAATGATTATTGGACTTCCGGGATGAGAGCCAAATTAGGATTGTTCAATCAAGAGACTGACGATCAATTATTGATCGCTGACTTGCTCAAAATGATGTACAATTATCAAGCTGATTTTACAAACACTTTCCGAGCACTAACAGTGGGTGAATTACAAGGAATGACGCTGTTTGAAACGGACGAGTTTAAAAGCTGGCAGCGGCGTTGGCAGGAGAGACGGAGCCGACAGCAGGAATCGACAACCCAATCGCAGGAATTGATGAAGAGAACTAATCCGGCAATAATTCCGCGAAACCATCGGATTGAAGAAGCTTTAAAAGCTGCCGGAGATGGAGACTACAGTATAATGGAACGTTTGCTTGCAGTTCTTTCATGCCCATACGCCTATTCAGATGAGCAACTGGAATATACTCAAATACCTCCGCCGTCAGCATATCCTTACCGGACCTTCTGTGGGACCTGAACTTGATAAGTGAAATTAATAGTTGGATTGATGTTGATAATACTATATAATTGATTTTGAAATAATTAGATAATTTTTGGAGTTATTGATGCGACGTCCTGAATTATTGATTCCCGCAGGTAATCTGGAGAAGTTAAGAACAGCGATTCTTTATGGGGCAGATGCAGTCTATGTTGGTGTTGCCGGGTTAAGTTTACGGGCCCGGCAATCCGAATTTACCTTGGCCGATCTTGAAATGGGTATAAAAGAAGCTCATCAAAAAGGGGTTAAAGTTTATGCTGCATTAAATATTTTTGCCCGTAATAGTGATCTGCCAAATGTAGAAACGGTTGTTAACCATTTGGCTGAAATGGCAATTGATGGAATCATCGCCAGTGATCCGGGTGTAATCCAACTAATTAGGAAGACCAATCCCAACATGGTGGTGCATTTGAGTACGCAAGCCAATACAACTAATGTCGAGGCAGTTAAATTTTGGGCAAACCATGGTGTCTCCCGGATTGTCTTGGCGCGTGAATTAAACTTGGATGAAGTTGCAGCAATTGCTAAGATGGTTCCAGAGATGGAGTTTGAGTTGTTTATTCATGGTGCGATGTGTATGTCGTATTCGGGGCGTTGTTATCTCTCTTCCTATTTAAATCATCGCAGTGCCAACCAAGGTGATTGTTCGCAACCATGCCGCTGGGAATACCAATTGATTGAAGCAACTAGGCCGGATGTGCCGCTGATTCTTGAAGAAGATGACCGCTATAGCTATTTTTTAAGTTCGAAGGATCTTTGTATGGTCGAGTATCTGCCGCAAATAGTCAATGCGGGAATCAGCAGCTTAAAAGTCGAAGGCCGAATGAAGACCGTATACTATGTTGCCGTTGTTACGAGAACATATCGTCAGGCGCTTGACAGTTATTTGCAGGATCCGGAACATTATTCGGTAAAAGCTGAATGGATCGATGAACTGAATAAAGTATCAAATCGGGGTTATACTACGGGTTTTTACTTTGCTTCGGAAAAAATCAATGAGATTAATCCTACAACCAGATATTATCAGTCTTACGACATGGTTGGAACCGTCCTTGAATATAATCCTGCTGCAAAAAAGATCTTGGTCGGGGCCCGTAACCGAATCAGTTTAAATGATGAAATTGAACTGCTACTGCCTGATGAGACAATTAAGCTGAATGTTACCGAGATGCACGATGAAGCAGGAGTACCTTTAAGAGCGGCCCATAATCAATATCGGATCATCTTGCCATTCGATCGCGAAGTTCCGGTTGGTGCCGTTATCAGACGCGCTGCTACTGCGACAAGCTCAGATTAGGTGATAACCCGTTAATCTGAAAATCGTTTAAAAAACGAAAAAGAATCCATATGGGAGTGAATGCTTAACCATATGGATTTTTCATTTTACTAGGTCTAAAGTCCTAGAAGATATTAAGTCTAACGGAGGATATAATTTGCTATTCGGTTATGTTAACATATTAATATGAAAAAAGACCAGAGCTTTCTTAAGTATAATTTTTTTGGGACCCGTTCTTTTTTCATTTATATTTCTTATGAAGATCCATTGGTTGTGGGTGTTCATAAGAATTATTCATTTTATACTTTTAAGGAGGTTTGAGAAGAATGAGGCGTTTGTTATTTGTTGTTGTATTGAATTTAGCAATGATTTTCGGAAGCGTCGATTATTCTTTCGGAGCCAATAATTTTAGTACGAGAATCATTAAACCGCAATTAGAATGTTCCACTAAACCTGTAGCTCCGCCAAAATGTTTTCCTAAACCTAAATATCGACCGTTACCAAAACCAAAACCAAAACCTTCAAAACCTTGTAAACCTGTGAAACCTATAAATCCTTGTAAACCAACAAAACCTACGAAGCCTACGAAACCAGATTGCCCGACAAAACCACCGGTGGATGAACCTCAAGAGAGTTCCAGAAGCATTAATGAGCCTTCAATTATGTGGCGTGGATTGGACTGGAGTGGCGATGTGATAGCTTCTTTAATCGGTGATGTTGTTGGCGACTCCAATAATGAAGTTATTTGCTTTACGGCGGATACTTTCAGTGTTATCAACGGAAAGACCGGGGAATTAATTACTTATTGGGATTTTCAATCCAGTTTTCCGGATCGAAAGGTTGATATTAATAATAATGAAGGTTTTCGTGAAGCAATTCTCTTAGATATTGATGACAACGGTAAACAGGAGATTATTCTTCAAATCCGTTACAGTTCAGGTTCTTCGTTGATTGCTTTTGATGGATCCGGAGAAATTATTTGGGTTCAGGAAACCGGCGCCAATTTAGCGTTTGGTATGAACTCTTTTAAACAGTCGCAAACCAATCAAAAAGTGATCTTTACCGGGAGCGAACTGCGTGACGCGCTGACCGGTGCACTGTTAAAAAGCGAACTCAAATCGGGAACGATTACTGATCTTAATAACGACCAAATTCCTGAAATAATCACTGCTGATGCGATTTATAATTTAAATGATCAATTGTTAAATGCGCGGAATACCGAAGTGGGAACGGTTGTTAATCTTCCGATAGTTGCTGATTTGAATAAAGACGGAAAGCCGGAAATAATTTTACTGACAACCAATGGTCTTTATGTTTTCAATAGTGACTATTCACTTAAATGGTACGATAATAATTGTTCGTTCCAGGAACCATTTTTATATTACGAGATGGTCTACAAACAAACAGCAGTTGTTGCTGATGTTAATCAAGACGGTCAATTGGAGATAATTGTCCGAACCTTTAACGGTTCATATGATGATTATGACCCGGCCTATGCTACAACCACCTGCTATAATTCGATTGGAGCAAAATTATGGTCATTTGACAGTTTGTTTGAACCATATAATGGAATTGCCAATCCGGTGTTGGTTGATGTCCTGGGTGATGAGAAACCGGAGTTGGTACTTGTTGATGGTGATTATATAATGACGGTTTATGATCCGCAAGATGGAGAATGGTTACTTAGTAAGCCGCTTTTTGACTATTATTTCTCAGCTCCGGCGGTATCAGTGGGAGATGTTGACGGTGATCAACAAGTAGAGCTTGTGGTTTCAAATATTTGTGTTGGAGCGGTTGATGTACCGGTAAATATTGAAAAAGTAGTTACTCCGGTTTATAGTGTTGAAAGTAATTTTATTGAATTAACACCACCTTACTCGTTGGTCATGCCTGATGGGGTACTCTGGGCTGTTGGTAATCAGTGTCTGGTATATTACGATCCGGGAACCGGCCTTACCGGAAAAATTGATGTTGATTTTGAAGGAGAGAAACCGCTTTTACGTCAGGAATCCAGTACGGAGATCGGATTGTGGTCGGAGACTAAGAAACTACAACTGGGAGTTGTTAATACCAGAACGCGTAGTTATCAAGCGACAAAAAAAGCGGATTCCAACTATCGTTATTTAAATCCTTTACAAATCAACCAGAACAAATACTACTTCACGATGCGCTTAGATAATGGGGATACGGCACTCTATGAAGAGGATCTAACCACTGGAAACGTCAAACTGTTACTGGATACTGTATATATTGATAAAATCTTGGGATTCATTGATTCCAATACCATGTTGGTTAACTTAGATTTTGGCAGAATTGCAACTTTGAATTTGACAACTTTAAACTATACAAATATTATCAATCAGGTTGCCTGTGATGATGCCATTTATTTAAATGGTAAAGGGATCATTTTGACCAACCGTGGCTGGATTAAGACTACCGCGTATGATTATAGCAATAACGACCTGTTATTCTCTTATCAGAATGGTACTTTCGGTACAATTCTATCCAAAAACACAGTCCAGGAATTAATCAGACAACAGACAGGAGTCTTATTGGAAATCTCAGGAATAACAATCTGTAAAAAGGACGATGACCATTTGTATTTATTAGCAAAGGTCAATTACCGTAACGAGTTTGATCCGGCATTGCCATTGGAGTACAATCTTAATCCAGCCCAGCATCAATTGCCGTATTTGATGGAGTTTGAAATATCGACCCGGAAGCTGACTTATAAAGGATTATGGCTTGAAAATCTGAAAATAGGCAGCTTTACATTTGCAAACGGTAACATCATCTATGCACCGGCTGGAAGTTTAAATACGGTCCGCTCTTATAACCTGACCTTAAAGAATACAGTCGAGTATCCGGTCTCTGAAGCGTTGCAAAAGCAATATCCTAATGCCCGTGTGGTCAAGATTATTGCTTCCAACAATCAGGTATATGTCCTCTTATGGGAATATGCAACTCCAGGAGGTACTTTAGCGAAGAATACGTTCAATCATCATCTCTTTAAACTTAATTTAGCCAATAAAGAATGGTCCGAAGTGCCAATCAGCGGTGTACAGGGACTCATCAATGGGATGGTCGTATCGCCACAATCACCGGATTACTTATATCTTTATACCGGGCAAAAGCAGAGTGAGACACAGAATATCTCTGTATACGAGCTGAACGTAGTTACCGGTTATGCTAGACCGGTTTATAGTTACAATCCCAAAACATTTATACCGTTAAATCAGTCACTCTGTACCGATCAGAATAACCGTCTTTACTTCTATGTACCAAATGATGATGACGATGATATTATTAAGTATTACGATCTCAATACAGGGGAAGTTAAGCCGTTGGATTTACGGACCGGAAGTGACGGAATCGCTCTGTTGGGAGCAGATCAAAATTATCTCTATTTATCAATTCATCTAACCGATGAATGGAATCGGGTTAATACTTACCGTTATAATCTGACCACCGATCATTTAGAACCATTGTGGAGCTATTATGATTCCAAGCAAATTGATCCGACAATGATGTTGGGAATGACTCATTTTGGTTACTTGCCGTATGATTTTTCAGAGTTTGGATTTAATAGCGAAAATAAATTACTTTATTTCACCGACACACAGAATATTTTGTCAACCGTCTTAGAACCGCAAACGGCACTGTCACCAACACAGCCACCAACACAGCCACCGACGCAGGAAATACAACCAAAGCTTAAACCGGTTTTAATAAGGGTTGAAAAAATCGGGCCACGGACTTATAGGGCGGTATTTGGCTACGTGAACTCAACTAAAAAACCGATCTTTGTCCCGTTAGGTACTAATAATCATTTGAACCGCTTCTATTTTGGCGTAATACTCCCAATCTCATTTATATCTGGAGAACACAAAGCTTTTTCGGTGGAATTTGATAAGTCAGAGACGGTCAGCTGGACCTTAAATGGAATCACAGTGACTGCTTCCAAAGAGAACGCAAAATAAATTCTAAGTAATATTTGGTGAGGATGTATCTTTAAAATACATCCTCACCGCAATTGAAGATTTTAGGGCTTTTATACTGAAATGAAGCAGTTAAACACTCAGAGAAGATCAATTTAATAGTATATATAAAAAGAATAAAGGAGGCTGAAGGATGGCTAACAATCCCAAAAAAATAATTGTGCATCATTCAGCTACTTCTGATAATAAAGTTGCTAATGACTGGGAAGCAATTAGGCGTTATCATAAATCATTCCGGTATCAAGGAAAGATAATAACAGAAGCACAGGCCAACCAATTGATCGCCAAAGGAATCCCTGTTGAAAGGCCTTGGAAAGATATTGGATACCATGCTGGTCAAGAGTATGAAAATAATCGCTTGGTCCGAAGACAAGGCCGTGCTGACAATGAAGCCGGAGCGCACTGTGTAGGAATGAACAGTCAGAGTTTGGGGTATTGTTTTGTTGGTAACTATGACCAACAGGTGCCTTCGGATGAAGAGTTACGGTTTGCGGTACCGTGGATCGTTGAGAAATTACGCAAATACAATCTGAAATATACTGATATTGATCTACATCGAAAGTATGCCCAAAAAAGCTGTCCGGGAATGAAGTTTCCGATTGAAAAATTAAGATTGATGGTTAAAGAAGAACTTAGCAGGAAGTAAGGGAAAATAGATAACGATAAAATAAAAAACCCCTATTTTAGGGGTGTAATATTCTGGTGCCGAAGATCGGATTCGAACCGATACGCTTTTAACGGCGGTGGATTTTGAGTCCACTGCGTCTGCCAGTTCCGCCACTTCGGCATAAATAAATTTGTTAACGCAATAAAAATTTTAGCATAAAGATCTGGCAATTGCAAGTGGAGATTTTTTCAAAATTAAATGGAGTGGTACCGGGTAAAGAATTTTAGCATATGATAAATGAAAAATTGGATTTAATAAATATTTTAGAAAATTAAAGAAAGGGTATTATCGAGCCGATAATAATAGTGTGGTGATGATCATGAAACGGATTTCATTGTATCGTGCCCTTTGTCTTCTTTTACTACTAACGCTTACAGGATGTGGTGGCGGTAGTGGCAAAAAAAATGCTTCAAAATCGACAGTTGGCATCCAAGGAACTGTGACGTTAATTGGCGACAGTACCTTAGTTGGGTCAAGTTCTGTTGGCTTGGAACGCAATTCTATATTGCGTTCTAATACTCTTGTTCGGGCTGCTTTGATGACCGAAGAGATTATTTCTGACCAGCTCATCATAGCTTTTAAACCTTCAATGGACCGGACGCGAGTAACCACTTTTTTAGCGCAATATGGATTAACAATTATCGAAGAATTACCAGAATTTAATGCCTACAAGATTCAGATCACTGAACCATCAAGATGCCAGGAATTGATTGAAGAATTAAAAAAACAGAAAGAGATTGAATTTGTTGAAGTTAACCGGCGTGTAACCCGACCAATGGGATTTCCGAATGATCCTGAATTTAACAAACAGTGGGGCTTGCAAGCGGTTGATCTTCCAAATGCCTGGGAATTGGTAGAGTATGGGGCAAAAGTAAGAATTGCCGTAATTGACGGCGGATTTTTCCGTCATGCCGATTTGAAGTATAATGAAGCATTAGGTTATGACTTTTTTGATGATGATCCTGATCCATTTGAAACTGTTGTTGATTATCGAATTGCTCACGGGACTCATGTTGCGGGAATCATCGGCGCGATCGGAAATAATAATATTGGAACAACAGGCGTATGTTGGGGTATCAATTATGAGATTATTCCAATCAAGATCTTCGGAGTTGTTAGGGGAGAGTTAAGTAGCGCCGATAGTTTTCGTATTGCCAAAGCCATTCAGCATGCAGTCAACAAGGGTGCTCATATTATTAATATGAGTTGGGGTGGCTCTTACGATCGATTGATTGAGCAAGCATTACAAAAAGCTTATGATCAGGGAGTAACTTTAGTTGCTGCTGCCGGTAATACTGGGCAAGGTTTTTCAGAGCTGATTTATCCGGCCAGATTAGATTTTGTAATTGCGGTCGGAGCCACCAATTCTCATAATGAACGCTCCGGTTTTTCGCTACCAGGAACAAGCTACCGCAATGTTGATCTGATGGCTCCGGGAGAATGGATTCTTAGTACGGTGGGAACTAATGGTTATGAGTATTGGTCCGGTACTTCAATGGCAGCTCCATATGTTACGGGGTTGGCCGCTTTGCTTCATGCATCAGGGATTACTGCACCGAGGGCTATAAAAGACTACCTGGTTAATAGCGCTAAAGATATTGGAAGTCCAGGAGTGGATCGGAACACCGGTTATGGCGTTATTGATAGTTTTAAGACCGTTGGCTTGACTAAGGTTCAAATTTTATTAATTGATCAAACGACCAATACGATAATCAAAACTGTAAAGCCTAATCCTGGAGGAAATTATTATTTAACTGATATTCCTCATGGTAACTATAAAATAGGAGCATGGGTGGATGTCAACAAAAACAATCTGTTAGATACAGCCGACTTTTATGGTGAGACCCAAACGACATTCAGTTTTACTGGGGAGACCGTGTCAGTTCCCAGCATTATTGTCGAGCGATATTCAGGTGGCGGGAGTTTGGTTGGTTTTGTCCACCGGTGATTTGTTAGTAAGACAGAAAAAGCAACCTTGTGAATGGGTTGCTTTTTTTGAGCCTAAAAACACCAGTGGATTATTTTAGAGAGATTTAATCATCAATCTTATAATTAATATTAGGGAAATTTTTAAGGAGGTCTAAAAACAGTGACCAGCTGGTGTTTGGAACAGCAATTTGAAGTGCAATATTATGGGAATAAATTGTATCAAGTAGTTCGGCCTCAATCTGATTTAACTGGTATAACATCATGGAATGCTCGGAATATGGATATTCTAAACAGACCCGAGTTTTAGGAGTAACGGTAATGACACCGGCCTTTTCCAGGACTAAAGTGGCAGTTTGACCATATGCTTCGATTAAGCCTCTGACTCCCAATTTTTTCCCACCAAAATAACGGGTCACGACGACCACGGTATTGGTTGCTTTAATCCGTTGGATGGCGCCGAGAATAGGTTTACCAGCCGTCCCGCTCGGTTCACCATGGTCATTAAAGTATTCTTGAATGTTGTTGGGTTCACCAATACGATAGGCAAAACAGTTATGTGAAGCCTGTGAATGTGTTTGGCGAATTTGGTAAACAAATTCCTTAGCTGCTGTTTCAGTGGTGGCAGGCTGGCAGTGCCCGATAAAACGGGAACGTTCAATTGTGATTTCGATTGAAGCCGGAGAGGCAATTGTGATATATGGTAAAGTGTTCATGGTCATGATTCATTCCATAAAAGTTAATAATCAATTTTTGTTATGGGGATGAAAACGGTTTCACTATTATAACCAAACTTATGGTTAAGGTTCAAGTAAAAAATAATACTAAAGAAAGCTTTTTCAAATTATAACACCAATAATTAGATACTTATTATTATATCATAAAGTTATTAGTGGATGATTATAGCTAATATCTTGGTCTGAATCTCAAAGAGAAACATCAAGAAAGAAAGCGTTGCTCTACTCAAAAAGAGTTTTGCAACGCTTTTAAATTTAGTTACTTGTTGTTGGTGGAGCTTCTTTGATGATGCAATACGCAGTTACGTATATTTGGTTATTCTTTTTAAACCATTGTTTCTTTTGGGTTCCGGTTACCCATACTTTGGCGTTGGGATAATTTTTAAAAATCTCCACGTTTGGTCCGATTATCTGATAACTTTTCTGTTTTGATGTTTGTAGATAAACCAGGTTATCATTGATGTTAATAGTACCAACCCAGGGTGTCTGACGGTTTTCTCCCTCGCCAATCCATAAGATTTCGTAGTCGCTAACTTCCAGTTTTGGAGTTTTAAATATGGGATCATTACTGTTGGAAATGAAACCTTCTATCCGGAGATTAGCCCCCTGTAGTTTAAACAGTTCCTGCCATAACTCATTCTTATCTAATAAATATTTTTGATTATTGTTGGCAGAAAATATTAGTTTAGTAAATGGTTCATTACCAATTACGGCAACTGTTCCTGTCAAGCTGATTTTTTCCGCTGTGGCAACAACAGCCGTAATTATTATCATAACCAATATGATACAGTTCAGAACTTTTTTAATACCCATATTAACCCCCAACTAACTATTATTGATATGTAACTGAAAGTCCTTTACCTTCTTTAGGAATTAAAAGCAGTCGTAATTTAAAGTTGGGGTCGCCATTAACCTTGATGGTAATTTTGTTGCAATTTGATACATCTTTCCGGATGAAAACACCTGAAGTATCCGGAATCGTTATTTCTTTTCCGGTATAGTAATTTAATGCGTAACCAGGAAGAGCCAGATTAAGAGTTTGATAATGTAATCTGGAATCAATCAGATAATTTTGTGATGAAAAAGCAACTGCAGCAAGCCAATCCGGGAAAATGGTATTAAAAGAAAGGCCGCTGACATCCGTAAAGATGTCCTTCCCGACTTTTTTGGATTGGATTAACTTTTTGATACTGCTCTCTTGATAACGGTCAACGAAGTATCTCATGAACATGTATGCTGGAGCATAGTCTGCTAAGCTGTACTCCCAGGTACAGAGAGAGCTTGCTGCTGGGTTATTAAGATATGAAAGGACTCTCTCGACGGTACTTTCGGACTGAGTTCGGGGTTTTCCACTCATAGCTAAATCTTCTGCAATCATGGATAAACCTTCGCTGATCCAAATTTCAGCAAAATAATCTTCAGCACTTTTCCAAGCACCGATCCGATTATTAAAATTGATAAGGTGTTGGTATTCGTGTGCAATTATTGATTGGACTAGTTTAATCCAATATTCCTCAGTCCACTTTGGAGATTTGAGTGTAGTGACATAAAGCATTTCTTTTTCATTTGATTTATCCTTAAGATCTGCTTCAAGTAAATCTGAATTACGATAATCATTTACATTGTAATAGACTCCGGCTAAATAAGCGTCGTTAATAGGGTCATGTGGGAGTTCAGTGAGCAATATAAAAATCCTTCTGTTGCCGTCAATATCCCCCAAGACACCATCAGCTGAACCAAAGTTTTGTTCTAATAGATCGCGGAACTGATCGAATTTAACACCAATTTGAGCTATATTATTTTTCTTTAAATGTGTTAAGTCTTTCTCGCTATCATCAAGATAGATCACACAGTGCTCGCTCTCATACATTTTGGTAGCAGTGATTTTATCGTATCTTTCAATCTCGCCAAAATGATTTTCAATAGGCTTCCAAAATTCTAAGGAGTTAAGTTCTGATTGGACTTTGGCAGCAGCACTAATTTTGTTATGACTTCTGTAATAATGTACTGGTCTGTGATTTAGTAATTTTTTGACTACTTCTCTGCTACGTTGTTGATAAGCATGATTTAAGCTTTTACTTTGTCTTTGAGGTGTTTTGGTGTTGAATGAGTAAATAGCTTTAAGGCCTGTATCAGCGTTAATGCTAACGGTTGTGGAATAGTTACCGGCAGTCATGCTGAGGTTATATGGGATTGCAATTAATTCTTTGAGAGTATCATTAGTAATGATGGTTAGTGTACCGGTACCATTTTTCATGGCAACATCTTTGATATTCAATGGAAGGCTGTAAGGCTGAGAACTTGATTTTTTACCTCCGCCACCACCGCCACAACCGACTACGGTTAAAGCTAAAGTAAAGATTAATACCAGAATAAAGCTTTTTTTCAATGACATAACCCCCAAGTCAAGTCCAAATTTATGTGTAAAATACCTCGGTCATCAAAGCAGTAGCTAATCAAACAATAGTCTAAGCGTTTATGCCGCGAAAGCTGTTGACAATGAGTACATGGCATGTTAGGCTGGTTGGCCGGGCATCACTACACCAA
>Ga0209409_1000205_pt1 | contig 63692 bp, 70 predicted proteins | sample AD_JPNMR1_MetaG_FD_184424 | JGI IMG/M metagenome (GOLD analysis project Ga0209409, IMG submission 184424) | Active sludge microbial communities of municipal wastewater-treating anaerobic digesters from Japan - AD_JPNMR1_MetaG (SPAdes) (version 2) | ecosystem: Engineered > Bioreactor > Anaerobic... | reverse complement strand
AGGAGATGTTCGGCTACGCCACGGACCTGCGAAGCATGACCCAGGGCCGGGGGAGCTGGACCATGGAGCCGTCGCATTACGCGGTGGTGCCGGCGCAGATGACGAGCGAGATCCTGGGGCTGTTTTGAGCTCGTTACGCAGACCCGGCGCGGGCTACGCCTGCAACCTGATCTGGCGGTGTGAACCGCAGAGCTCGCTGAGGCCGCAGTGCTCGCGGAGAAGACGGGCAGAAAAATAGAATCGAGCGCAGTCTTCTGAATGCCGACCATCGCCCGATCAGGCTCGATCTGGTCGGCGCTGAGCTGAGCCGGGTGGCTCTGGAAGAATGTGAGACGGGAGAGAGATCACGTTGGATGTGGGACGGGAAGCTCTCGTTGCCTTCGAGGCGGCGCCCGTCCAGATTGTCCCATCCGTGCCGCTGCTGGTTGCGGCCTATGAGGCGGGGGTTCTGCTGGGGCGAAGTGTATACGATTTGCTGTATCTGGTTGTGGCCATCCAGCAAGGGTTTCCGGTCGTAACGGCGGACCGGCGCTTTTATAATGCCATTCGAAGCAGCCCGTATGCCGGCTCGATTGTGTGGCTGGAAGACGTCGTGGCGCAAAGCTAAAATATTGTATTTTATGAGCTTATGCATAGTTCGCCGTGATTGCAGGCCGGGCCGGGGGATTGCAGACCGAAGAATCCGGTAAATCGAGTCCGGGGCAGGGCTTGACAGGCAGAGATGGGATGCTACACTTTCCGGTCTGCGTCCATGTTCTGGACCCTTCCGGCGTTAGCAAGACGCTCTGGATGGCGCTCCCAGGTGTGCGAAAAGGGGAGACGGCGGCTGCATCGGCATGCCCGGCCGGTGATTGACAATAAAGGACTTACGGGCGTGCCGGGTCGCCGAGACGCGGCGGAATCACAAGGTTGTCACAGCTTGGGCCGGTGGAATGGCCGGCTGATGAGAGGAATGAGCTCGCGATGCAGGGCGAACGGATCCGTATTCGAATGGAGGCATATGACCCGCGGTCATTGGATGCCTCAGCGCGTGAAATAGTCGATCACGCCAAGCGTACCAATGCGCGGGTGTGTGGGCCGATCCCGCTGCCGACGCGGGTTGAGCGTTACACGGTGCTGCGCTCGCCGCACATTGACAAGAAATCTCGCGAGCAGTTCGAGATGCGGACGCACAAGCGTCTGATCGACATTTATGAGCCGACGGCCCGTACGGTTGAGGCTCTTAATCGGCTGGTGGTCCCGGCCGGCGTTTTCGTTAAAATTAAGGCGTAGGGTTATGGTGGGCGTCGTGGCCTCTGGTGAGGCCGGCGACGCCTGTCGCATTTAGGCTTACAGACGTCTGAGTCGGAAGGGTTGCCGCATCGATCTGCTGATCAGGATACGTCCTGTAAAGGATACGGACTGAGGGGATGCGGCAGCGGACTCAACCTCTTTCGTCCTCTTTCTAACAAGTTGGCCGTGTGAGCCTTATCGCACGGCACCCAGATGAGGCAAGAATGGGCCGTTGTGGCCCGTAAGGACAGTCTATCCACATGGCGGCGGCACTATTAGGCAAGAAGATTGGGATGACCCGGGTGTACACCGAGGCCGGGGTATCCGTGCCCGTCACGGTCATCCAGGCAGGGCCGTGCCCGGTTCTGCAGGTTAAGACGGAAGACGGCCCGGACGGCTACAACGCGGTGCAACTGGCATACGGCGACGTCAAGCCACATCGCTCGACGCTGCCGATGATCGGGCACGCGGGTAAGGCGGGCACGGGGCCCAAGCGGTTCATCCGCGAGATTCGGCTGGCTGAGAAGCCGACGGCGAACCTGGGCGACGTCTGGACAGTTGAGATTTTCGAGGCGGCCGGTACTCAGCACGTGGACGTGGTCGGCACGACGAAGGGCAAAGGGTTTGCCGGTCACATGAAGCGGCACCATTTCGGCGGCCAGCCGGCATCGCACGGTACGGAGCGCAAGCACCGTTCATCGGGCGGTATCGGCGGCAATGCTCCGCGTGGTCTGGGCCGGGCGATCAAGAAGGGCAAGCCCATGGCCGGTCACCTGGGTAGTGTCCGGCGGACCAACCGGAACCAGGTGCTGGTCGGCGTCGACAAGGAAAACCATCTCCTGCTCGTGAAGGGCAGCGTGCCGGGGCCCAACGGCGGATATCTGCTGGTACGCCAGGCGAAGACGAGGAAATAACAGCGGCGAGAGGCCGGTGGCACAAGGTGCGAAGATGATCGAAGTCCCGGTATACAACATGAATGGCGAGCAGACCGGCTCGATGCAGGTGGATGAGGACCTGCTGGGCGGGGTGGTGCGCCTGGATCTGTTGAAGCAGGCGGTGGTGATGTGGCGTTTGAACCAGCGGCAGGGGTCGGCCCGCACCAAGAACCGGGCCCTGGTGGCCGGTTCGACGCGCAAGCTGTTCCGTCAGAAGGGCACCGGCAACGCCCGTATGGGTACCGTCCGGCAGCCGATTCGGCGGGGCGGCGGACGGGCGCATGCCAAGCGCGAGCGCAACTACCGGGTGGAGATGCCTCAGCAGATGAAGCGCACGGCCCGGGCCAGCGCCCTGCTGGCCAAGCTCAAGGCGGGCCAGGTGGCGGTGGTCGATCCGATCAGCTTCGACGCGCCCAAGACCAAGACTTTCGCGGCCATGCTCAAAGCGGTGGGCGCGGAGCGGGGCTGCGTGTTTGTGACCGACGGGTTCAACGAGACGGTGTACAAATCCGGGCGGAACATTCCGCGTACGGAGATTCGGCAGGTCCACGAATTGAACGCGTACGACCTGCTGCTTCGCCGCAAGGTGCTGTTCACCCGGGGCGCGTTGGAGACGGTGTTGGCCCATCCGGACACGTTCCGGGCGCCACAGGCAGCCACGGCGTGATGGCGGGTTTGAGATCTCAGATTCGAGGCAGAGAAGACTGAGCCAGGAATTTAAGGATGGACATTTACCACACGATTATTCGGCCGCTGGTCACCGAGAAGGGGACGCACCAGAGCCAGAAATCCCACGAGCAGACGGCGACCCGCCCGGCTCGTGGCGGTGCGTACGCTTTCCAGGTGCATCCGAAGGCCAACAAGACCCAGATTCGCCACGCGGTGGAGAAGATCTACAACGTTCGAGTGCAGTCGGTTCGGACCGCGACGCGGCACGGCAAGCGCCGGCGTTACCGGATGAGCATCGGGCGGACGAGTGACTGGAAGAAGGCGGTGGTGGTCCTGCATCCGGACTATCACATTGACCTGTTCTAAGCTGACGGCGGTCAGCCATCAGCGATCAGCCAGCGGTCGGCGGCTGAGCGCTGAGAGGAACTATGGATGTGCAGGGAAAGCTGACCGCTGACTGCTGAACGCTGAGTGCTACTATGGGTATCAAGATCTACAATCCGACAACGCCCGGCCGGCGGAATGCGTCGGTCAACGACTACTCCGAGATCACGGACAAGCGCCGGCGGCCTGTGAAGGCCCTGCTGGAACCCAAGCCGAAGACGGGTGGCCGGAATCATCACGGCAAGATCACGTCGTGGTGGCGGGGCGGCGGGCACAAGAAGCTGTACCGCCTGGTGGATTTCAAGCGCAGGGTGGACAACGTTCGCGGTACGGTGGTCGCGATCGAGTATGACCCCAACCGGTCGTGTCACATCGCGCTGGTGGAATACCCGGAAAAGCTGCCCTACTCCAACACGAATCTCAGTTACATTCTCGCCCCGCAGGGCCTGAAGGCCGGCGACTGGGTGGAGAGCGGCCCGAATGCCGAGCCGAAGGTGGGCAACTGCCTGCCGCTGAAGAACATCCCGGTGGGCATGGACGTGCACAACGTGGAGATGATCGCCGGGCAGGGCGGCAAGCTGGTGCGGGCCGCGGGCGCCTCGGCCAGACTGGTGGCTCGTGAAGGCGACTGGGCCACGCTGCTGCTGCCGTCGGGTGAAATGCGTCAGGTGCGCGTGGAGTGCCGGGCGACGATCGGCGTGCTGGGTAACGCGGACCACCAGAACGTTCGGGTGGGCAAGGCCGGAAAGACCCGGCATATGGGTCGTCGGCCGCACAACCGCGGCACCTCGATGAACCCCATCGCCCATCCGCTGGGCGGCGGCGAAGGGCGTTCGGGCGGCGGGCGTCACCCGGTGAGCCCGTGGGGCAAGCTGGCCAAGGGTGGCAAGACGCGCAGCCCGAACAAGGCGTCGAACAAGCGGATCCTGCGGCGTCGTCGCAGCGTGCGGTATGGGGTCCAGGTGATCAAGAAGAAGTAATGCGTGGCGAGTGATGAGCGATGCACCAGGCACGCTCGTCGCTCCAGTGAGTAAGCGATATGTCCAGAAGCCTGAAAAAGGGTCCCTTTGTGGATGCCAAGCTGTTCAAGAAGGTTCAGACCGCCAAGGAGCGTGATGTGCGCACGCCGATCCGGACCTGGTCCCGGCGGTGCACGATCGTTCCGGAGTTCATCGGTATGACCTTCGAGGTTCACAACGGCAAGACATTCCACAAGCTGTTCGTGACCGAAGAGATGGTCGGTCACAAGCTGGGAGAGTTCAGCCCGACGCGGAACTTCCGTGGCCATGCCGGCCATAGGAAGTCGGAGTAAAGGAGTCAGCCGTGGCGCAAGCAGTGGCCAACAAGCGTTATCGAGCGATGCACCGGTTTGCCCGGCTGAGCCCCCGGAAAGCCCGTCTGGTGATTGACTTGATCCGTGGGCGGCACGTGAATGATGCTCAGGATATCCTGCGGTTCACGCCCAAGCGGGCCAGCCAGGTGATTGAAAAGGTGCTCAAATCGGCGATCGCGAATGCCAACGAGCAGGAAGCGAACGTCCGGTCTCTGTGGGTCGCGGAGGCCCGCGTTGACCAGGGACCGTACATGCGGCGGTGGCGGCCCAAGGATCGCGGCCGGGCGCATCCGATTCTCAAGCGGATGAGCCACATTATCGTCGAGGTCGAGGAGCGGTGATCGAGATCGGGAGGCGGGCGAAACGTCCGCCCCCCCCGCGCACCGGCGAGCGGCCGGTGCGGCAGAACTGAGCCCGAAGCGTAAGCGAGGGCCGCACCGGCGAGACGCTGGTGCCACACGGGAGTCAACTTCGTGGGACAGAAAGTCAATCCGATCGGGTTTCGCACCGGCATCACGCTGGATTGGAAGAGTCGCTGGTACGCGCCCAAGGCGGCGTTCGGCGAGTTCCTGATCGAGGATCACAGGATCCGCGAATACGTGGACCAGAAGCTCAACCGCCAGCCGCCCTATGCCGGCGTGACCAAGGTGGAGATCGAGCGGACGCGCAACGAGGTGCGGGTGGTGCTGCATACCGCCCGGCCGGGCCTGGTCATCGGTCCGAAGGGCGCCGAGGTGGATAAGCTCCGCGAGGCCCTGGAGGAACTGATCGACCGCAAGATCAGCCTCAACGTGGTGGAGATCAAGAACCCGGACCTCGACGCTCAGTATGTGGCCGAAAGCATCGCCGAGCAGCTCAAGAAGCGCGGCAGCTTCCGGCGGGTGATGAAGATGAAGTGCGACGCCACCATGCAGGCGGGGGCCAAGGGCGTCCGCATCATCTGCAGCGGGCGGCTGGGCGGGGCCGAAATGGCCCGCCGGGAGACGCAGATTCGCGGCTCCATTCCGCTGCAGACGCTGCAGGCCAACGTTGATTACGGCGTGGCCACGGGCAATACGACCTACGGGTCGATCGGCGTGAAGGTGTGGATCTATCGCGGCGTGTTCGGCGAGGAGCCGGTTCCGGCCGAGAGTCGCGACACGCCGCGGCCGCGTCGGCGCGGGAGGCTGTAAGACGGTCATCGCCCTGTCGCCAGGCGGCGGGGCCGCGGCGGCGAGATGCCGGCGCGACACGGCGGGCGGGCAAGCATCCGCCCCCGATGAGGAAGGCGATCAAGCGATTCGCCCCCCAGTGAGGAAGGACGGACGACCATGGCGTTGATGCCCAAGAGAATGAAGTATCGCAAGGCCCAGCGGGGCAGCTGCCGCCAAAAGGCCATGCGTGGCAATAAGGTTTCGTTCGGCGAGTTCGGCATCCAGTCGCTGGAGTCCGGCTGGCTGACGGCCCGGCAGATCGAGGCCGGGCGTATGGCCGCCACGCACTACTTGGCTCGCGAGGGCCGGGTATACATCCGCGTGTTCCCGCACAAGCCGGTCTCGACCAAGCCGTTGGAAACGCGTATGGGCAAGGGTAAGGGCGAGCCGGAGTATTACGTGGCCCAGATCGGCGAAGGCACGGTGCTGTTTGAGATCGGCGGCGTGTCCGAAGAGGTGGCCCGTTCCGCCTTCACGCGGGTGGCTCACAAGATGCCGTTCCGGTGCCGGTTCGTGAAGCGGCATCGTGCGGTGTAAAAGCTTCGGGGGATGCTGAAGAGCAGACAGAGTTGAACCGCGGAGGCGCAGAGGCGCAGAGAAGAAGATATGAAGATCTCCGAGATCCGGCAGATGAAAGAGGCAGAGCTGCACAGCGAGTTGGACCGGCTTCGCCGGCATCTGTTCGACCTGCGCAGCCAGGCGGTGACCGAGAAGCTGGAGGATCCGTCCCTGTTGACCAAGGCCAAGCGAGATATCGCCCGGATCTTGACGGTCCTTCGCGAGAAGGGCGGGAGCCAGATTGAAGAGCGGCAGGCGCACCTGGAGGCGGTGGCCGCCAAGAGAGGTAAACGCTGATGGCAGAGACACCGGCACAGGCGACGGCCAAGCGAAAGCCCCGGCGGACAGTAGAGGGCGTGGTGACGGTCGCGAATAAGACGCCGAAGACCATCAAGGTCGCGGTGGAGTATCTGACGCAACATCCGAAGTACGGCAAGACGCTGCGGCGGTTGACCAAGTACACCGCCCACGACGAGAAGGGCGAGGCCCGCGTGGGCGACCGGGTGCAGTTGATGGAATGCCGTCCCATTTCGAAGACGAAGGTGTGGCGGCTGGTACGGGTGGTGGAGGCGGCTCCTCGGGACTGAGGCGGTGCGTGGCACAGGCTTGCGACCCCTGTCGCACGGACAAGATGGCCGGGCCGGCAGGAATGGCAGAGCAATAACGAAAAGGTGAGCAAGTGATCCAGCAGCAGACGATGGTGGACGTCGCGGACAACACTGGAGCCAAGCAGGCGATGGTGATCCGCGTACTGGGTGGGAGCACCTCCCGGCCGGGAAAGCCGACACGGCGGGTGGCGGGTGTGGGCGACCTGGTGATCTGCACGGTCAAGAAGGCCCTGGCCAACAGCGATTTCATGAAGGCCGGTAACCACAAGGCCCGCGTGGTGAAGGCGGTGATCGTTCGGGCGAAGTATCCGACGCGCCGGCCCGACGGCAGCTACGTCCGCTTTGACCGCGATGCGGTGGTGCTGGTGGATGACAAGAACGAGCCGCGTGGGACGCGTATTTTCGGGGCGGTGGCCCGCGAGCTTCGCGAGAAAGGCTTCATGAAGATCGTGTCGCTGGCGGACGAGGTGATTTGAGTACTGAGTAGTAAGTACTGAGTACTGAGTGAGCTGACAATGGCCGTTCATATACGAAAAGACGACATGGTGGAAGTGATCGCCGGCGAGCACAAGGGCGAGCGAGGCAAGGTCCTGAAGGTCATGCCGAAGGATGGGCTGGTCCTGGTGCAGGGCGTGAACATGGTGTACCGGCACGTGCGCCCCAGCCGTCGCAACCCGCAGGGCGGGCGGCTGCAGAAGGAAGCGCCGGTGCATATTTCGAACGTTCTTCCCATCGACGAGCGGGCCGGCCGCGGCAAGCGGGTTCGGTTCGAGGTGGAGCAGGGCGAGGACGGCCGGCGCCGGGCGAAGTACCGGGTAACCGTGGCCGGTACGCGGTTGAATGAAGTTACCCGAGAGAAAGCGGAAGGCTAAGCGATGACGCGCCTCCAGGAAAAGTATAAGAACGAGGTCCTGCCCAAGCTGCTGGAGCGGGCGGGCACGAAGAACCCGATGGCCGTACCGCGGCTCAGCAAGGTGGTAATCTCCATGGGCGTGGGCAAGGCCGCCCAGGAGAAGGACAAACGCCGGATTGAGCTGGCGGTCAAGGATCTGGGCACCGTCACGGGTCAGAAGCCGGTGGTGTGCAAGGCCCGCAAGAGCGTGTCGAACTTTAAGGTTCGGGCCGGGCAGGAAACCGGGGTGATGGTGACGCTGCGTGGTGCCCGGATGTATGAGTTTCTGGATCGGCTGATCCACATCTCCATCCCGCGTATTCGCGACTTCCGGGGGCTGAACCCGCGGAGCTTCGACGGGCGGGGCAACTACTCGATGGGAGTGGCCGAGCAGACCATCTTCCCGGAAGTGGATCCGGCGGCGGTGGAATTTCCGCAGGGCATGAACATTACCGTGGTCACGACGGCCAAGAATGACCGGGACAGCCGGGAGCTGCTGCGGCTCCTGGGGATGCCGTTCCGGACGGACAAGGCCCTGGGCGACGGGCAATAACCAGAGGCACGGGTTAGCAGGACGTGCCACCTGTGCACCGGCGAGCGGCCGGTGCCACACGGGAGCCTGAATCAGAGGTATGTATGGCGACTAAAGCGTGGATATACAAGGCGAACCAGCCGCCCAAGTTCAAGAGCCGTGTCGTGCGCCGGTGCCAGATTTGCGGGCGCTCGCGAGCGGTCTACCGGAAATTCAAGCTGTGCCGGGTCTGCTTTCGAGAGCTGGCCAATGACGGCATGATTCCCGGGGTCAAGAAGGCCAGTTGGTAACGAGAGTCGAGGATCTGAGCATATGTGGAGCGATCCGATCGCTGACATGTTGACACGGATACGGAATGCCGCTCGGGTTCGAGCCCGCGAGGTGAAGATGCCGGCCTCCAATCTGAAGGTGGGCATTGCCAAGGTGCTGAAGCAGGAAGGCTTTATCGCCGGGTTCGACAAGATCGACAATGGGCGGGAAGGCATTCTGCGGATTCAGCTCAAGTATGGTCCCTTCGGCGAGCCGGTGATCAACGTGATCCGTCGCGAGTCCAAGGCCGGCCGGCGGGACTACCGGGGCGCCCGGGAGCTGCCCCGCGTGCTGAACGGGCTGGGCATTGCCATTGTCTCGACGAGCCAGGGCGTGCTGAGCGACCGGGAGTGCAAGGAACGCAACATCGGCGGAGAGTTGATCTGCACGGTGAGCTGACGAGTGGTGTGGCGGCCGGGCTGTAGTACCGGCCGTTCATCGCCGCAATGGCCGGTGCTGCAGCCCGGCCGCTACAGAAGGTGTGGCACGCAACGACAGGTGCAGTTATGTCTCGTATTGGCAAGAAACCGATTGCGGTCCCGGCCGGAGTGAAGGTCGAGCTGCGCGATCATACGGTAAGTGTGAAGGGGCCCAAGGGCGATCTGTCCTGGACCTTTCCCCCGGAAGTGACCGTGAAGGTTGACGGCGGGCAGATCGTGGTGGAGCGGGTCGATGAGTCGTCACGCGCCCGCGCGATGCACGGTACCGCCCGGGCGCTGCTGGCCAACATGGTCCGCGGCGTGGACCAGGGGTATTCGATCCAGCTGGAGATCTACGGCACGGGCTATAGCTGCAAGGTCCAGGGCAACGCGTTGATGCTCAACGTCGGCTACATGGGCCTGGGTTTCGACCGTGATGGCAAGCCGAAGGACCAGTTCAGCATTCCGATTCCGGCGGGCCTGAAGGTGACCGTTGAGGTGCCCGCGGCTCGTGGCGAGTCGGAGCCGGCGAAGCTGACGGTAAGCGGGGCCGACAAGCAACAGGTAGGGCAGTTCGCGGCCGAGGTGCGGGCCCTGCGCCCACCGGAGCCGTACAAGGGCAAGGGTATTCGGTACGCCGGCGAGCATGTGCGGCGCAAGCAGGGCAAGGCCTTCGCGGGCGGTGGTGGTTGATATGAATACGACGACTTTGAAAGCGGTGCGGCGAGCGCGGCGTAAGAAGCGGATCCGCAAGACGGTGTATGGTACGCCGGAGCGGCCCCGGCTGACGGTGTTCCGCAGCCTGAAGCATATTTACGCGCAACTCGTGGATGATACGACGGGGCGGACCCTGGTGGCGGCGGATACCCGGATGAAAGACGTCGGGGATTTGGGCGGCCGGGGTGGCAATGTGGCGGCGGCCAAGGCGGTAGGCAAGTTGCTGGGCACCAAGGCGGTGGCCAAGGGCATCCAGCAGGCCGCTTTCGATCGGAACGGGTATAAGTATCACGGGCGCGTCAAAGCCTTGGCCGAGGCAGCCCGCGAGGCTGGACTGAAGATCTAAGAGGCATTCATGGCTGAAGAGCTTAACAGCGAAACGCAGAGTCCGACGATCGGCCCCGAGGGCGGCCAGACCCCGGCAGAGACGGCGGAAGTCGCGCCGAGTGTCGAGGGCGGTGGTGCGGAGCAGGTCGAGCACAGGACTGGCGAACACGAGGAGCGTCGCGGCGGTCGCGGCGGCGGCCACCATGGTCGCGCCCCGCGCGAAGGTGGCGTCGAAGGCCAGGACGAGATTGTGGTGCGCGTGTATCGCTGTGCGACAGTCGTCAAAGGCGGTCGGCGGTTCAGCTTCGGCGCCCTGGTGGTGGTCGGTGATCGGCACGGCAAGGTGGGCATCGGGTACGGCAAGGCCAACGAGGTGCCCAGCGCGGTTGAAAAGGCCACCAAGGCGGCCCGCCGGGCCATGATCTCCGTGAAGCTGAACGGTACGACGATTCCGCACCAGGTCATGGGTAAGTATGGTGCCAGCAAGGTGGCCCTGATCCCGGCCGGTGAGGGAACCGGCGTTATCGCCGGGGCCAGCGTGCGGGCGGTGATGGAACTGGCCGGCGTCAAGGATGTGCTCACCAAGTGCTATGGTTCGACCAGTCCCAAGAATCTGGTCAAGGCGGCTTTCCTGGCTCTGGCCAGCCTGCGGTCCAAGGATGATGTGGCCAAGCTGCGGGACGTGTCGATCGCCTGAGATGAGGCCGAAGCGCGAGCAAGGGCCCACGCCGGCGAGATGCCGGCGGCGCAGGGTAGGAGTTTAGCGGATCATGTTGATTTCGGATCTTCTTAGCAAGGTCGGCCGCCACAAGCGCAGCAAGCGCATTGGCCGCGGTATCGGCTCGGGTCATGGCAAGACCGCCGGCCGCGGAACCAAGGGCATGGGGGCGCACTCGTCGGACCGGCCTCACCGGATGAATGAAGGCGGCCAGATGCCGCTGTTCCGCCGCATTCCCAAACGCGGCTTTTCCAACGCCCAGTTCCGGACCGAGTACCAGGTGGTCAATCTCCGGACGCTCGAGGAACGGTTCGAGAACGGGGCCCGTGTGACGGCCCAGGCCTTGAAGGACATGGGCCTGATCCATGACGCCAGCGGCCCGGTGAAGATCCTGGGCACCGGCGAGCTGACCAAGAAGCTGGACGTCGAGGCTACCGCCTTCAGCGCGTCGGCGGCCGAGAAAATCGCCCGCGCCGGCGGCGAAGCCCGCCAGTCGACGGATGCGCTGCCGAAGCTGAAGACGGCGTCGAAGAAAGAAAAGGCTGCCAAGCGGAAAGCCAGGCTTGAGCGAGCGGCGGCGGAGCAGGCGGCGGCCCGCGAGAAGCTTCTCGCGGAGCAGGCGGCGGCCCGGGAAGAGGCCCGCGCGACCAGAAAGGCCGCCAAGAAGGAAGCCGCGGCCCCCGCCGAGCCGGAGGCTGGCGAGAAGAAGAAGAAAGGGAAGAAGGAGCAAGGCGGCAAAACAGAGAAGTCCTGACACCGTGCCGGCGGCGCCGGCAGCGCGGGCGGGAGGCCTGCGACTGGGGTGACGAATGTTTAGCACGTTAGCGAACATCTTCCGGATTCCGGAACTGCGGCGGAAGTTGATCTTCACGATCGGTCTGCTGATCATCTACCGGCTGGGCTACTATGTCCCGCTGCCGGGGATTGACCAGTCGTACATGGCCGAGCAGATGCAACGCGAGAGCGAGCAGCAGAGCGGCTTCGGCCAGTTGGCCGCGGCCTTCTCCATGTTCACGGGCGGTGCGCTGCACCAGAGTACGATCTTCGGCCTGGGAATCATGCCGTACATTTCGGCGAGCATTATTTTCCAGCTCCTGGCCACCGTGCTCCCGGCGCTGGAGAAGTTGCAGAAAGAAGGCGAGACCGGCCGGAAGAAAATCAACGAATACACCCGCTACGCGACGGTGGCTCTATGCCTGATCCAGGCCACGTTCTGGATCAACTGGACGCGCGGCAATCAATTTGTCTACCCCGAATTTCGGGATTCGATGGCCTTCTGGATGATGGGTGTGCTGGGTCTGACCACCGGCACCATCTTCCTGATGTGGTTGGGCGAGCAGATCGACGAGTACGGCATCGGCAACGGCATCAGCCTCATCATTATGGCTGGCATCGTGGCCCGGCTGCCCAACGCCGTGATCGAGGTTTACCGGCGGGTCAGCTTCCAGGGCTCCGAGACGGGCATGGCCGCCATGACGCCGTTCAAGATCGTTTTTGTGATCGCGGCGTTTGTGGCCGTGGTGGCGGCGACCATCCTCATCACCCAGGCCCAGCGGCGGATCCCGATTCAGCAGGCCAAGCATACCCGCGGCCGGCGCGTGCTGGGCGGGCAGCGTCAGTACCTGCCCCTGCGGGTCAATCACGGCGGCGTCATGCCGATCATCTTCGCCAGCTCGCTGATGATCTTCCCGGGCGTCGTGTTCAACTGGCTGTCCAACGCCACCGGCAGTGGTATCGTGCGGCGGTTGGCGGACGCCTTCCAGCATGACAGCTTCCTGTATGTGGTGTGCTACATCGCGATGGTGTACTTCTTCGCCTACTTCTGGACGGCGGTTCAGTTCCAGCCCAAGGAGATGGCCAACAACCTGCGCGATTACGGCAGCTTTATCCCGGGCCTGCGGCCCGGCAAGCGTACGGCCGATTACCTCGAAAGGGTCATGGGCCGGATTACCTACGTGGGCGCGTCGTTCCTGGCGTTGATCGCGATTATCCCGCAGGTGGTGGCTTATAAGCTCCAGATTCCGTGGGAGATCTCGGCCTTCCTGGGCGGGACGGGATTGCTGATCGTGGTCAGCGTGTGCCTGGACGTGGTCCAGCGGATCGAGGCGAACCTGGTGATGCGCAATTACAAGGGCTTCCTCAGCGAGGATTGAGCCCTGTTGGGGCGGTTGTCTGGCCGCCCCGGGTCAGGTCGGTATGGGGTGCGATCCGGGCACTCCAGCCGGCGAGCTTTGAGGCGGTTTGATGAACATTGTCCTGCTCGGTCCTCCGGGTGCCGGCAAAGGCACGCAGGCCCAGCGCCTGGGCCGGGCACTCCAGCTTCAGCACCTCTCCAGCGGAGACGTGCTGCGTGCCGAGCGGGCCAGTGGGACGGAGTTGGGCCGGCAGGTGGCCGCGATCATGGACGCGGGCGCGCTGGTGCCCGATCCGGTGATTGTGGAAGTGATGCTTGCCCGGGTGCTGAGCCTGCCCGAGGAGTTCAAGGGTGTCCTGCTGGATGGGTTCCCGCGAACGTTGGGTCAGGCCCGCAGCCTGGATGAGGCCCTTGAGAAGGCCGGGCGGAAGATCGATGGGGTGGTCCTGCTGAAGGTCCCGGACGAGGTGATCGTCGAGCGGATCAGCGGCCGGCTCAGTTGTCCGCAGTGCGGCGCGATCTACCACGAGAAGGTCCAGCCGCCGCGGGTGGCGGGAAAATGTGACCGGGATGGTGCGGCGCTGGTGCACCGTCCGGACGACCGGCCAGAGGTGGTCCGGGAGAGACTGGCCGCCTATCACCAGCAGACCGCTCCGCTGGCGGATTATTACCGTGGGCGGGGCGTATTGGCGGAAGTGCCCGGTGATCAGCCCATTGAGAAGGTTGAAGAGCAATTGCTGGCCATCGGCCAAAGCATCATTAAAAAGGCGAGTTCGTGAGGAGCCTGTTTCGAAGAAGACGTGGGGCGATTGAGCTCAAGACGCCCGAGCAGATTGAACTGATGCGTCAGGCCGGGCGCCTCGTGCATGAAGTGCTCGTCAAAATGCATGAGATGGTTCGCCCCGGCATCACGACTCGCGAGTTAAACGAGGTGGCGGAAGAGATGATCCGCCGGGCCGGGGCGGTGGCCCTGTTCCGGGGTGTGAAGAGCCAGCATTCGAAGTTCCCGTTCCCGTCGGCCCTGTGCACGAGCGTGAACAGCCAGGTGGTCCACGGCATTCCGTCGGACCGTAAGCTTGAGCCGGGCGACGTGGTGAGTGTAGATTGTGGAGTGCGTCTGAACGGGTTTTGTGGCGACAGTGCGACTACAATACCTGTCGGCCCTATAACGGATGAGGTGCAGCGACTGCTGACCGTGACGCGGGAGGCTCTGGATATCGCTATCTCCCGGATTCGTCCGAACCGCTGGTGGAGCGACGTGGCCGCAGCTATGCAGGAACACGTTGAATCCGCCGGCTTCTCGGTCGTGCGGGAGTTTGTCGGTCACGGCATCGGGAGGGAGATGCACGAGGAGCCCAAGGTTCCCAATTACGTGGACCGGAAGGAGAGCAAGGAGGATTTCCTGCTGCTGAAAGGCATGACTCTGGCGGTGGAACCCATGGTGAACCAGGGGACGCCGGAGGTGGAGTACGAGGACGATACCGGCTGGCCGGTGGTGGCCAGGGACCGCCGGTATTCCGCTCATTTTGAGCACACCATTGCGGTGACGGCCAATGGGGCGGAAGTGTTGACGGACGGGCGGTAATGGTGGGCCACCATTGTGCGCCACGGCTCCCGGCTGGTGGTGAGCCGCGTGGCACTGCTCTTGGGCAGTGGTAAATACGAATGGGTTTCCAGGAACCACGGCTCAAGAGCCGTGGGTACAAAGGTCGCAGTGGGGCACACGGTTCCCCGCGGCACAGCGGAACCCGGAGAGTGGCGGAGGTTAGGGTTATGAAAGTGCGAAGCAGTGTCCGGCGGATCTGTGAGAACTGCAAGATCATCCGTCGCCGCGGCGTGGTGCGGGTCATCTGCACGAACCCGCGACACAAGCAGAGGCAGGGATAGAACGAGATGGGTTTGCGGTTTCCAGTCTCCAGTCTTCCGTTGGATGACCAGGCACTGGCAACTGGCAACTCGAAACTGGTTACTGGTAACTGGAAGGAGTAAGCCGTGCCGCGTATTGCTGGCGTGGATGTACCCAACGACAAGCGGATCGAGGTCGGCCTGCAGTATATCTACGGAATCGGGCCGTACCTCGCGAAGGTGGTATTGAAAGAGGCGGGTATCAACCCGGATACCCGGGCCAAGAACCTGACCGAGGATGAGGTAGCCCGGATTGCGGCCGTGATCGACCGACAGCTCGTGGTCGAGGGGCAGCTCCGGCGGCAGATTCAACAGCATATTGCCCGTCTGAAGGACATCGGCTGTTACCGGGGGCTCCGGCATCGCCGTGGTCTGCCCTGTCGGGGCCAGCGCACGCGGTCGAACGCCCGCACGCGCAAGGGGCCGCGGAAGACGGTGGCCGGCAAGAAGGGTGTGAAGGAGATGCATCGTGGCTAAATCGACAGGCGGCAAGAAGAAGGCCCGGCGAAGCGTGGCTCGGGGGATCGCCTTCATCAAGGCGACCTTCAACAACACGCAGATCACGATCACGGACACCGCCGGCGAGGTGCTGTGCTGGTCCTCGGCCGGCACGGTCGGCTTCAAGGGCACCCGCAAGAGCACGCCCTTCGCGGCCCAGCGGGCGGCGGAGACCGTGGCGGCGGCGGCCAAGAAGTTTGGCCTGACCGAAGTGGAAGTTCGTGTGAAGGGGCCGGGGGCCGGGCGCGAGCCGGCCATTACCGCCCTGCAGGCGGCGGGCTTGCGGATCCAGTCCATCGAGGACACCACGCCCTTGCCGCATAACGGCTGCCGGCCGGCCAAGAAGCGGCGCGTTTAGTTGGAGTTGTCAGGGTTCAGGGTTCGGGACAGGATGCCGGGCCCCGACGGGAACACGGACGAGCGAAAACAGGGACAGCGGGCCGCGCGGCGGCCGCGATTCAGTCGGGCGCTTCAGGACCCCGGCGAGGAACGATAGATGTCGAGATACATTGGTCCGGTTTGCCGGCAGTGCCGGCGCGAAGGAATCAAGCTGATGCTCAAGGGCATTCGCTGCGAAACGGCGAAGTGCCCGATGGAGAAGCAGTGGCGGTCGAACCCTCCGGGCATGCACGCCTGGCGTCGCGGCAAGGGCAGCGGCTATGCCCTTCGTTTGCGCGAAAAGCAGAAGGTTAAGCGCTTCTACGGCGTGCTCGAGAAGCAGTTCATGCTGCTCTTCCGGCAGGCGGAGCGTTCCAAGGAGAACACCGGAACGGCCATGCTGCAGCTTCTCGAACGGCGGCTGGACAACGTGGTTTGCAAGGCCGGTTTCGCACCGTCGCGCAAATCCGCCCGGGTCATGATCACCCAGGGGCACATTTACGTGAACGGTCGCCGCGTGGATCGGCCGAGCTTTATGATCAATGTCGGCGACAAGATTTCCGTGAAGCCCAGTGATAAGAGCCGGGCGCTGGCCAAGCGCCATCTCGAGTTGATTGGCGACCGTCCACCGCAGCCCTGGATCCAGCGCGATTCCGAGAGGCTGGAGGCGGTGGTGGTGACGCTGCCGTCCCGCGACGACGTGCAGATTCCGGTCGAAGAGCAGTTGATCGTCGAAATGTGCAGCCGGTGACGATGCGGTTTGTGTGGAGGAATGTCAATGCGAATCAGATGGCGCGGCCTTGAGCTGCCGACCCAGGTCGTTCGCGACGAGACGATCAGCACCGATACGTATGCGCGACTGATCATCGAGCCTTTCGAGCGCGGCTTCGGGACCACGATTGGAAACAGTCTCCGGCGGATTCTCTTGTCGAGCCTGGAGGGCGCGGCGGTGACCAAGGTGCGCATCGCCGGGGCCAGCCACGAGTTCATGAGCCTGCCGGGCGTCATGGAAGATGTCACCGATATCATTTTGAACATCAAGCGCCTGGTCATCCAGTTTGACGGCGAAGGCGAGAAGACCATGCGGCTGGTGCGCCGCGGACCGGGCGAGGTGTATGCCCGGGATATCCAGGCCGATCCGTCGATCACCATTGTCAACACCGGGCAACTGATTGCGACTCTGAGCGAGCCGGTCGAACTGGCCATCGATTTCTGGGTCAGCAGCGGCCGGGGCTATCGAACCTCCGACGAGAACCAGGATACCGATGAACTGGGCGTGATCGCGGTGGACTCGGTGTTCTCACCGGTGACCCGCGTACGCTACAAGACCGAAGACACCCGCGTCGGGCAGCGCACCAATTATGACCGCCTGATTCTGGAGATCTGGACCAAGGGCACCATTCGTCCGGAAGACGCCCTGGTTGAAGCCGCCAAGATCATGCGCAAGCATCTCAACCCGTTCCTGCAGTACCGGGAACTGGGCGAGGAAACGGTTTCGGCGGACGTGCCGGCCGAGCCGGTGGCCTCGAACGTCATGGACAAGGCCCTCCAGGAGCGGCTGTCCATGCCCATCTCGCAGTTGGATCTGTCCGTGCGGGCGAGCAACTGCCTGGCTTCGGCCAAGGTCACGACAGTGGGCGAGTTGGCCCGGATGACGGAAGCGGATCTGCTCAAGGTGCGCAGCTTTGGTCGGACCTCCCTGCGTGAGGTGAAGCGTAAGCTGGCCGATCTGGGGCTGAGCCTGGGTATGGGCGCCGGCGGACAGCCGGATCAGGGCTCCGGCGGATCTCTGGGTGAGGATGATTTCCCTGAAGACGGCGGCCCTGGCGATGGCCAGAACAGTCCCGTTCCGGCTGGTGCCGGCGGGGCGGGTGTAGGCTGAGAGGTTGTTGGTTTGGTTTCATGACGGCCGGCCCCGGCGCCGGCCGTTTGTGGCGGGAGATTTACGGCCGGTATGAGAGGCCGACCGCCGCATTGGGGCGGTGAAGTAATCCCCACGAGCGTGGAGTTGTGTGATGAGGCATCGGGTTGCAGGTAAACAACTGAGTCGAACCAAGGAGCACCGTCTGGCGCTCCGCAGGAATATGGCCCAGAGCCTGTTCGAGCACGGACAGATCGAGACCACGCTCGTAAAGGCCAAGCAGCTTCGGCCGTGGGTCGAGCGGCTGATCACCCTGGCACGCGAGGCCCGTGCGGGCAGCCTGGCGGCCCGGCAGCGGCTGGAGAGGCTGATGGGCGATCGGGCGGTGATTCCGGCCGAGCATCAGGAGGAATACGATTCCATGTCCGACGCGGACCGGCAGCGGGTGCTGCGGTCGCGGAGCGGGCGACGGTATCGGCTGGGTCAGCCCCGGGCTGGTCAGAAGTGGACGGCCATGTCCATCATTCACCATCTGATCACCAACGTGGCGGGTGAATTCGAGGATCGGCCGGGCGGCTATACGCGGGTGATCAAGCTCGGACGCTATGGCAAGAACGATGCCGCACCCAAGGCGGTGCTGCAGCTTGTTGGCCGGGAGGAATCCCCCGGCACCGTGACGCGTCCTGAGAAGACGGCTCGCAAACGCCGGACGGAGCGCCGCTATGCGGCCGCGGCCAAGGCCATCCGTCGTCCGGGTCGGGGTGGCGAGCAAGCTGCCGCCGCTCCCCAGGCATCCGAGCCTGCGGGCGAGGAAGCGGCCCAGTAGGCATCCGATGGGTGCGTGACTCGAAACTAATCGGAATTGGGACATGGGCAAGCCGCTGGGCTTGCCCATTTCTGTTGCAAGACTGATCGGTATGGAGGCATCGCATGTCTGACGCGAGTTGCATCTTCTGTCGGATTGGGAAAGGCGAGATCCCTTCGATGAAGGTGTTTGAGGATGATGCCACCCTGGCGTTCCTCGACATCAACCCGTTGGCGGAGGGGCACTTGCTGATTATCCCCAAAGTCCATCGCGAACGGTTGGAAGAGATGAGTCCGGACGAGGTGGCGGCGGTAACCCGTCATCTTCCGCGGCTTGGGCGTGCGGTCATGGCTGCGACGGGGGCACAGGCTTATAACGTGCTGCAAAATAACGGCGCGGCCGCGCAGCAGTCCGTCGGGCACGTTCATTTTCACATTATTCCTCGTCGGGAGGGCGACTCGCTGGGCTATCGTTGGCCGGCGGGGAGTTATCCGGCCGGTCGGGGAGAGGAACTGCGGAAGGCGGTTATCGCCGCCTTGGGCGCCTGAAGTTCGGGAGACTGTCTTCGGCGATTCGGTCGTGGCGGCCACGCCTCTGGGGGCGGCGGTTATGAGGCTGGCTTCCGGTTGCCGGACCACGTGAAGTTGGTCCGGGCTTGACTCCGCGAGGCAGTCTTATCATTATCAGTGCTGAGGGTTTCCGACCGGCGTTCATAGTCGTATCGCCGGGAGGGGGGACGGAACCGTCTCGTTGCGGGAGCGGCAGCCGGGGTGTCGATGAGACTATGGACCACGCCTTGACCTTACTGAGCAGCCAAGCGGGACTGCCCTGGTGCGTTGCGGATTCCGGTGCGTTGTCCTGGACCAGCGGTGCATTCGTGACCGGTTTCCTGATCGCCTACCTGGTTGTCCTGGGCATGGTCTGTATCTACGGGCTGCACCGGTACCAACTGGTTCACCTGTATTACAAGTACCGCCGCAACATTCCGCGAATTACCGCGTGCTTCCGGGAGCGGCCGCGGGTGACCATTCAACTCCCCATGTACAACGAGCACGCGGTGGCCCGCCGGGTGATCGATGCGACCTGCCGGATCGACTATCCGAAGGACCGCCTCCAGATCCAGGTGCTGGACGACTCGACGGACGAGACCGTCCAGATTGCCCGTGAAGCGGTGAACTACTGGCGGGCCCAGGGTTTTGATATCGAGTACATCCACCGCGACAACCGCGCCGGCTACAAGGCCGGGGCCCTGGCCAACGGGTTGAAGACGGCCACCGGCGAATTCGTCCTCATCTTCGACGCCGATTTCATCCCGCCGCCGGAGATTCTGGCCTCCACGATCGATTACTTCACCGACCCGTCCGTGGGGATGGTGCAGGCTCGCTGGGAGCATCTCAATCGCGATCAGTCGCTGCTGACCAAGACGCAGGCCATCCTGCTGGACGGGCACTTCGTGATCGAGCACGCGGCCCGCAACCGTTCCGGGCGGTTCATGAGCTTCAACGGCACGGCCGGCATGTGGCGGAAGAGCTGCATCGAGGACGCCGGCGGATGGCAGCATGACACGCTGACCGAAGACCTCGACCTGTCTTATCGCGCCCAGATGCGCGGGTGGAAGTTCCTGTTCCTGCCGGAAGTGACCAGCGCGGCCGAACTGCCGCCGGACATGGAGGCCTTCAAGCAGCAGCAGTATCGCTGGGCCAAGGGTGGAGCTCAGACCTGCCGGAAGCTGCTGCCGACCATTTTGCGGTCCAACCTGCCCAAGCGGATCAAGATGGAAGCGTTTTTCCATCTGACGAGCTGTACGGTGTATCTCTACGTCGTGCTGCTCACGATCATGCTGGCCCCGGTCGTGTATATCAAGGTGCATATCTTCCCCGAGGCGTGGGAGCGCTACATCTTCGACGCCAGTATCCTGCTGATCGCGACCTGCTCGGCGAGCATGTTTTACGTGGCCAGCCAGCGGGCCCTGTTTAAGACCTGGACGGAGAGTCTCAAGTACCTGCCGTTCCTGATGTCGCTGGGCATCGGCATCGCGTTCAACAACGCGCGGGCCGTACTCGACGGGTTGTTTGGCAAGTCCAACGAGTTCGTGCGCACGCCCAAGTACGGCGTAGGCTCCGGCGACTGGAGACAGCAGTTGCTCCTGCAGCGCAGCCGGCAGAAGCGCATCAAGTGGCAGCCCTTCGTCGAGCTGGCCATCGGGCTCTACCTCATGGCCTGCCTGATCATGGCCCTGGGCGACAGGCGGGTGACGATCGGCATTCCTTTCCTGTGCCTGTTCATGGTCGGCTATCTCTACGTCTCGCTGACCACGTGGTTTGGCCACAGGTTCGCGGTGCGTGAAGCGGGCGAAGAGGCCGAACGCGCCGCACTGCCCGTCGAAAGAGACGAGCTGAGGAAATAGAGCTGGAGCACCTGACGACTGGATGCGGCCGTCGGGCACCATACCACCCGTTTTGCCCCTAAAACGGCCGGTACGGAGCCCGGCCGCTACTGCCTTGCGCTGCAGTGTCAAGTGCCTGCCGGCTTGGCGCCCGCCTGGGGTTCGTGCTTGTAAGATCGCAGCTTCTCGATGATCCGATCGGTCCAGGTGCGAAGATGCTGCTCTGCGCCGGGCACGTTCAAGGCTTCAGCAGAGGCCGACTCGATGGACGGCAAGGCCCTGTTGATGACCTGGTGGAAGTGCCTCTTGGCGTCTTCGGGAAGACCGTGAACTTTCGTCTCCCAGGCCTCAACGTTGTTGGCCACGTCGCGCAGCTTATCCCCGGCCTCCTGAGCTGAAGCGGAATCACGGACATCCGCGAAAACTCCGGCGAGATGCGTGAACGTCGAAGTCATCTCTCGACCCAGCTCGGTATTGCTCAGCGGGCCAAGGTCGCCCATCCAGTTTTTGGCCGTCGTTTCGTGGGCCGCCCTATCGGCCTCACCGATGGGTTGGCCGGTGATGCGAGGCTCGCCCTCGGCGCCCGTCTCCCGCTCGTCTGCCGGGCGTACGGCCGAGGTTTCCTCTTTGGCCAGCTCTCGACCCTTATCTTCGCCCCGTGGCCAGAGCCAATAACCCAGCACGATGAGGGCGGCCAGGGCCACCACGGCCGGAATCAGCCAGGACGGCCAGGCTTTCTCCCTGTGCGGTGTGCTCATGGCCCGCTGCCCGGCGGCGACGGCCTCGCCTCTGCCCGGCGTGGCTCCGCGGAGCGGATCGGTCAGGGAAGAGACGCCGGGTATTGCATTGAGCTGTTCCTTCAGGCCGGCAGGCATCGCGGCGGCGATGTTGGGAGCTTGCGAGGAAAGGAAGTTGCTTAACCCGGAGGCATCGGAAACGCCCGCGCTACGGGCGCTGGAGCCGATCTTGCCAAGTATGAGCGGCAGGATCAGGGCGATCAGATTCTTTGTCGAGTCGAGATTCAGGCCGCTGAACCGGCTGACGGCCTGCGCGATCCCCTCGGTGGTATTGTTGCCCAGAAGTGATGAGAGCATGCGAGAACCGCTCTCCATCACGCCGGACGCCTGCTCGCCTTGCAGTCCGCTGGGTGATTCGGGAGCAGTGGCTTCATTTTCTCTAATCCCTTCCAGGAGCGCCCTGGCGCCGCCGGGCCGGGTGGTCAGTTGTACGAGCGAGCCCAGCACGGCGGGGATTCCTCCGTTGAGGGCGGATTTGACCTTGTCCGGCGGTTGTCCCAACGTTCCGCTGATGCGGTTGACCGCATCGCCGGTGAATAGATGGTTGATCGAATCAGCGAGGTTCATATCTGTCTCCAATCGGAAAGAGAGCATTGGTCAACATTGTGACTATATGCCTGAACCGTCGCGTTCGGAGGCGAAACCGAAAGTTGAGCGGATGATTAATCTCGGGAGCCGTTAATCCTGGCTGCTCCTGCTGAGCTGGAAATCGGCGTCGGTAAGGTTGACGTTCGGGTCGATGTCGGCGTAGCGGTAGCGGGCCTCCAACTGGCCCGGTTTTTCGTAGAGATCCGTGCCCGCGGGGAGCTGGGTCTCGGCATCCACGTAGAAATCCTGCCGAATGTATTCGAGACCGGGCATGGGCGGGTGCTCAATCAGGAAGTGGTGGGCGGGGCGGTTCTGCGGGTCGAGGTTAACCATGCCCTGGTAACGAATGGTTAGCCCCGGCCCGATGGCCGGATCGTCGAACGGAGTGACCGTTCGGCGGGCGAGGAGGCCCAGGCCGAACTGGGTGATCGGGTTACGCGACCGGCCGAGCTGTACCACGGCCATGGGGTCGAGCTTGCGCGTGGTGGGGGGGACCAGGGGCAATGCGCCTTTGCGCTCGCGAACCACGAGCTTGTTGTCGTTCTGCCCCGCTACGTACACGCTTTCAAAGTAATCGGCCTGGGGGTCCGGCCAGACGAACTTCACGCTGAAGGGCTGCTTGCGGAAGAGGGCGTTGATTCGCTCCATGCTGCGCAGCCGTCCACCGAGCCGCTCCTGGCGATAGAAGGTGAGCCGGTATTGGTCCAGGGCGTCGGCGCGGGCCAGGACGTCGCGGAGGTAGGCCAAGGGGTCGGCCTGGATGCGTTCGGCGGCTTCCGCGGTGGGGCGGTCGGCCGGGGTGGCGATCTGCTGTGGCGCCTGGGCCTGGGCTTCGGCCCGCCGGGAACGCGGGCTCACGCAGCCCAGAGACAGGGCCGTCAAGGCGGTCAACGTCACGACAAATGCGAGCCTGGTCATAAACATTTCCTGAGAGCGGGATCCCGAGGCGGGCGGCCGCGCGTCCGTCTGTCCCGGGAATCCGGATGTCTTCACCCTGATTGTTACCGCAAGTTGGGGCTTTATCCACGTCTGCGGGGGTGGGATTCCCGGTGAATGGGTGCGAGGCGGAGGCCTCACACCCGCATGGCCGGCAATTCGGGTCGGGTTCCTCGCTTGCACTTCGGGCCCGAGCCCCGGCTTGTGCCTGGGGCTCGAGCCCGTAAGGCGCTTCAGGAGTTGGGTTATATCTCGCGGCCGACGGCCTCGGCGATGGCCCGGAGCTCCTTGACGGTCTGGGCGAAGACCTGGGGAGTGATGGACTGGGCGCCGTCGGTGAGGGCGTGCTCGGGGTCAGCGTGGCACTCGATCATCAATCCATCGGCGCCGGCGGCAATCGCGGCCCGACACATGGACGGGACCATGTATGCGCGCCCGGTACCGTGGGAAGGATCGACGATGATGGGCAGATGGCTTTCACGTTTGACCGCCGGCACAATGGCCAGTGCGAGCGTATTGCGGACATAGGTTTCGTGCGTGCGGATGCCGCGTTCGCACAGAATGACCCTGGGGTTGCCGGCCTGGATGATGTACTCGGCGGCCAGCAGGAACTCGTCCAGGGTGGCGCTCCAGCCGCGCTTGAGCAGCACGGGCTTTTGGGCCCTGCCGCAGGCCAGCAGCAGGTTGAAGTTGTGCATGTTGCGCGTGCCGACCTGGAGCACGTCAGCGTATCGGGCCACCAGGTCGACCTGGTCGATGCTCATGACTTCGGTGACCACGGATAGGCCGGTGATCTCCCGTGCTTCGGCCAGGAGTTCGAGGCCCTTTTCGCCGAGGCCCTGGTACTGGTAGGGGCTGGTGCGAGGCTTGAAGGCGCCGCCGCGCAAACAGGTTCCGCCGGCCTCGCGAACCGCATGGGCAACCTCGAGGAGCAGGCTGCGATCCTCGACGCTGCAGGGGCCGACCATGAGGCAGAGTTTCCGGCCGCCGACAGAAGGCTTGAGCGGCCCGGGGATGGGGATGACGCTTGGTTCGGGATGGCTCTGCTTGCTGGCGACCTTGTAGGGGGCGAGGATGGGCACGACGCGATCCACGCCCGGGCAGCTCTCGATGGTGCTCTGGTCTTTGTAGCGATCATCGCCGATGACCGCGACGACGGTTCGTTCGATACCGACAATGACATGGTCTTGAAGGTGCATCTCGCGGATCAGATGGACCACGCGATCCACTTCCTGTTGGGTTGCACCCTGTTTCATGACGACAATCATGAGATGAACTCCAGTTCTCTTTTTGAAAAGGCGATGGGCTTTCGCCTGGAATTACCTATATCTATCCTTGTTTGGAATTACCTGCTATCAGCGCGTATCAGCCGCAGAGACGAACGAGGTTTGGAACAGAGCTGGGCCGGCCTTTTGCCGCGGCCGGCAGGGTGGCCACCGGCGCGAAAGCCGGTGGCCGGGTAAATACGAAGGTCCAACGGCCGTAGCGGCCGTTCTCGCGCGGCGCTTCGCGGAATTGTGAAGGCGGGCAGAGCATTCGCCGCCAATTACGCCACCTCACCTGCCAGTCAGATCTCACCAGTCGCCAACCAGATTCCGCGTCGGACTCGGGGCTTTCCTCGGTGCGGGACCGGCGAGCAGCCGGGGACGCCCCGTGGTCTGGGCGCGATGAGCGTGCCTGATAGCTCAATTCGTACAGGATCCGCTCCGCCAGCAGACGCGTCTTGTAGGCGTTGCCGGCCGCCTCCTGAATGAGATGTTCCAGGTATTCGATTGCGTCGCGACGCGGTTCGAGGAACATTTTTGTTTACTTGCCTCCAAGGACATCCCGGCCGCCCAGGTAGGGGCGAAGGGCCGGGGGGATCCTGATGGTCCCGTCCGGATTTTGATGATTCTCCACCAGCGGAATCAGGATCCGCGGGCTGGCGATGACCGTATTGTTGAGCGTGTGGCAATACTTGATGTTCTTGGCTCCGTCGCGATAGCGGAGCATGAGCCGGCGAGCCTGATATTCGTAGAAGCGGGACGCGGAATGGGTCTCGCCGTAGCCGCCGCGGGAGGGCATCCAGGTTTCGATATCGAATTTCTGGACCTGCCCCTGGCCCAGATCGCCGGTGCAGACGTTCACGACGCGATAGGGAAGCTCCAGCCGGGCGAGGACGTCTTCGGCATTCTGGAGAATCTCAGCGTGGAACTGCTTGCTTAACTGCTCGTCGTTCGCGCAGATGATGACCTGCTCGACCTTGTCGAACAGGTGGATGCGGTAGAGGCCGTAGGTGTCCTTGCCAGCGGCGCCGGCCTCGCGGCGGAAGCAGGTGCTCAGGGCGACGTACTTTTTGGGCAGCTCGTCCTCGGTGAGGATCTCATCGCGGTGGTAGGCGGTGAGGGGCACCTCGGCGGTGCCGATGAGGCTCATGGCGTCGCGTTCGCAGCGGTAGGCCTGCTCTTCTCCGCCGGGGTAGTAGCCGGTGCCGACCATCATCTCGTCGCGAACGAGCACCGGGACGACCATCTGGGTGAAGCCGCGTTCGACCATGAGGTCAAGAGCCAGACGCAGCACGGCATGGTGGAGGGCCGCGCCGTCGCCCTTGAGCAGGTAGTTGCGGGTGCCGGCCAGCTTCACGCCACGCTCGATGTCGAGCATGTTCAGGGCGGTCATGAGAGTGACGTGATCCTTGGGCTCGAAGTCGAATTTCGGCGGTTCGCCGACGCGACGAAGCTCGACATTTTCGCTCTCATCCTTGCCGACCGGGACCTCGGGATCGGCCGGTTGAGGGACGGTGAGCAGGGCGGCGGTCAGCTCGTCGTTGACCTGCTTGAAGGCGGCGTCGAGGTCTTTGGTCCGGGCCTTCAGCTCGGCCACCTGGTCGATCAGCTTCTGGCCCTCGGCCTTGAGCTCATCCTCCTTGCGGCCGGAAGCCAGGGCCTGCTGGTACCACTTACTCTTGGGGTTTTTATAAAGGGCGATTTGGCCGCTGATCTCGTTCTGCTGGTGCTTGAGCAGGTCGAGTTCCCGCTGGATGGCCCGACGGCGGTCATCGAGGGCGCAGATGGCGTCGATGTCGGTGTGGATACGCTTGGCAAGCGCAGCGTCCTTGAATCGCTGCGGATCCTGGCGAATGAGCTTGATGTCGATCATGTGTTCACGCACCTAAAAAAAGAAGCCCTGAGCGACACTTGGCGTCTCAGGGCTTCAGGATCGATCTTACTTTTCAGATCAGGCCCGCAGACGCCGGTCGCCGTCAAAATAAAACCACCAGCTAAACGAGAACAGAACGAGTGCGGGCACGGAATTACGGCCGTTGGCGAGGCAGGCGGTCGGGTTGTCGTGTTGAGTCAGCATACAAAACGACCTGAGTACAAAATACTCCAGATTGGCCGGGAGGTCAAATCTGCAGTCGAAGATCCATGCCCAAGGCCCGACGCGGCCCCGCCACAGAGGAGGTGCCGGAACGGAAGACCAGGCACGGCCGGCTCAGCCGTGGCGCACAGGTCCGATACCATCGAAATAAGAAACGCGCCCGGGAGGACTCGAACCTCCAACCGTCAGGTTCGAAGCCTGCTACTCTATCCAATTGAGCTACGGGCGCGTGGGGGAAAACCTGATTGTCTCCGCCTGTCACGTACCGGTATAGGGCAGCAGGGCCAGGAACCGGGCTCGCTTAATAGCCTGGGCCAGGGCACGCTGCTCGCGGGCGTTGGTGCCGGCACGCTTGCGGGACATGATCTTGCTGCTGGCGGTCAGGAACTTGCGGAGCAGTTCGACCTCTTTGTAATCGACGATGGGGCCTTTCCAGTCCTTGCCGCCCCGATCAGGGAAGCGAGACCGACCCCGGGGAGGCGCCGCTTTGCGCTTTTGTCCACTGCCTGCACCAGCGCGTTCATTCACTGCCATTGGCTGAAAATCTCCTGCAACCCTTGCTGTCGCTTCAGGTTCGACGTTGGCCCTTCCTTGCGTTTCGGGCTCATGCTTGAGGCTTATTCTGTACGACTCGCTGGAACTCGGCCTCATCCACGACTTCCGACTCGTCGATGAGCATGATCGGGATGCCGTCCCGGATGGGGTAGCGCCGTCGCGTGGCCGGATCGGTGCTGTAGAGCCAGTCACCCACCTGGATGAGGCGAGCATGGCTTTCAGGGCATACCAGGATTTCCATCAAATCCGGGTCGATCGACTGCGACATAGCTTGAGATCCGCAGAACTTCCAGCGACCTAAACAAAGCACCGGCCCGCCCGTAAGCAGCCGGGCAGGAACCGGAACCCCATAGGATAGCGTGGTTTGCGGGGGCAATCAAGTGGGCGGGTCGCCAGCCGTGAGGAGTTTGGTGTTATGCATAACTCTTTGCGTGGCAGTGGCTTATGGATGGCGGTGCCCTCGTATGGCTCTGGGCACGGGGAGTTGCAGCAGTCGTTCCGGGGTGTGGAGTGGCTCGATCGCCTGCATCAGGCACCGGCCAGGCGCCCGCCGTTGGTGGGGATTGCGTATTGGCTGGGCTGGATTTGCGTGCCGGTACGGTGGGCATAGATCTGGGTGAATTCCGCGCCCAGGAGGAAGATGAGCGAGGAATAGTAGACCCACACCACGACCACGATGAGTGAACCGGCCGCTCCATAGGCTGAGCCGACTGCGCTGAAGCCGAAATACAGCCCCAGAAGCAACTTGCCCACGGTGAAGAGAATCCCTGTGGCGGCGGCCCCGACCCAGACGTCCCGCCATTGAATTTCGACATCCGGCAGCATCTTGAAGATGACGGCGAAGAGGACGGTCAGCATGGTCACGGATACCAGCACGTTGATTCCGTACAGCAGGGCGCCGGGGATGGGCAGTACGGCCGACATTCGGCTTGCGACGGTGGCAAGTACGGCGTCGGTAATGACCAGGCCCAACAGGAGGATGCCAATGAAGAGGACGAGACCGAGGGATCGGAGTCGGTCGCCGATGATGCCCCAGATGCCCAGGCCGGGCTTTTTCTCAACTTTCCAGACCTGATTGAGAGCGGTTTGTAACTGGACGAACACGCCGGTGGCGCCCAGCACCAGGCTGACAATGCTCACAAGAAGGGCCAGGCCGCCGTGGCTCTGCTGGCCTGCATTTTCGAGGATGGTCTGGGTGACCTCGGCGCCATGGGGCCCCACCATCGTCTGCATCTGCCTGACCAGTTCGTCACTGATCTGTCGTCCGCCGTAGACCAGGCCGGCGATGGCGACCAGCAGGAGCAGCAGGGGGGCCAGGGACAGCAGGGCGTAAAACGAGATGGCCGCGCCGAGTTGCATGGCCTTGTCGGTCATGAAAGCATCGAAGGTTTCCTTGGGCACGGTCCAGAGGTCGCGGAGACGCATAGTACCTAATAGTTCTCCGCCGGCGGGGAGATGTCGAGCAGAGCATTGCTTAATGACTAATGTCTAATGACCAATGCCTAAGGAATGACCTAATGCCCAATGACTAATGTCTAAAAGGGGAATGTTGGGATGAGTCATTAAAAATTAGGTCATTGGGCATTCTTTAGACATTAGGATTTAGACATTAGACATTCCCCCCGCGTCGGTGTGGAGGCCGCCAAAACGGCGGTCGCGGGCGGCATAGGCGCGGATGGCTTCGTTGAGGTGCTCTTTGCGAAAATCGGGCCAGAGCACATCGGTGACGTAGAACTCAGCGTAGCTGATTTGCCAGAGGAGGAAGTTGCTGACCCGCAGCTCGCCGGCGGTACGGATGAGCAGGTCGGGATCGGGAATGCCGGCGGTGTCGAGGAAGTCACTGATGGTGGTTTCATCGATCTGGTCGGGCTGCAGTTGACCGGCCTGCACGCGGCGGGCGATGGCCCGGACGGCATCGACGATCTCGTTGCGTCCGCCGTAATTGATGGCCAGACAGAGGGTCAGGCCGGTGTTGTCTCGGCTGACCTCCTGGGTGATGTCGAGCTCGCGCAGGACGGGTTCGGGGAGGCCCTGGCGGCGGCCGATCTGGCGCAGCCGGACGTTATTCTCCATGATCTCCTGGCGTTCCTTGATGAGATACTCGACGTAGAGCTCCATCAGGGCGTCCACTTCCTCCTTGGGGCGTTTCCAGTTTTCGGCGGAGAAGCTGTAGAGGGTGAGGGCGTCGAGCTGGAGGCGGGCGGCGTGGGTGATGATCTCGCGGACGCCGGCGGCGCCCTGGACGTGGCCGTTGATGCGGGGCAGACCGCGCTGGTTGGCCCAGCGACCGTTGCCGTCCATGATGATGGCGATATGGCGCGGCAATTGGTGGCGTTCGAGGCCTAACTCGGCACGGGGATCCAGCGGTGGTTGAGGCATCTGGTGGTTCCTTGCGAACTGAGAACTGAGACGTGAGAACTGAGAACTGACGGTGGCAGCAAGGCAGTTCTCAGTTCTCAGTTTTCAGTTCTCAGTTTGAGGCGGGTGAGACACCCACCCCCCAATACGACGTCCACCCGTTCATATCACGTCCTGAAAAGGGTCTGGCTTCGATCGGGGCCGACGCTGACGATGGTGACCGGCACGCCCATGAGCGACTCGATACGGTCGAGATAGTCGCGGGCCTGGCGGGGGAGCTGGTCGATGGTGCGAACCTCCCGGAGGTTCTCCTTCCAGCCGGGCAGGTACTCGATGACCGGCTCGGCCTTCTGCAGCAGGGCGCTGTCCGAGATGAAGCCGGGCAAAGGTCCATCCGGGGTGCGATAGCCGGTGCAGATGCCGATGCGCTCCAGGCCGGTGAGCGTGTCGAGGTGCATCACGGCGAGCTGGCTGATGCCGCCCAAGCGCACGCTGTACCGGCCGGCGACGGCGTCAAACCAGCCGCAACGGCGGGGCCGGCCGGTGGTGGTGCCGTACTCGTGGCCCCGGTCGCGGATGTACTGGCCGATCTCGTCTTTGAGTTCGCTGGGGAACGGGCCGGCGCCCACGCGCGTGGTGTAGCCCTTGGTCACGCCGATGCAGGTTTTCAGGGTGCTGGGCGGCACGCCGGCGCCGGCGGGAATGCCCACGGGGCCGGTGGCGCTGCTGGTGACATAGGGGAAGGTGCCGTGGTCGATGTCGAGCAGCGTGCCGTTGGCGCCTTCGAAGAGCAGCTTCTTGCCGGCTTGGATGGCGTCGTGCAGATACTGGGTGGTATCGCAGACATTGGGGCGAATCTTCTCGGCGTAGCCGCGGTATTCGGCCAGGATGGCGGCGGCGTCGAGCGGTTCTTCGTTGTTGTAGAGGGCCTTGAAGATGATGTTTTTCTGACGGACGATGCGGTTGACCTTTTCGGCCAGCGCTTCGGGGTTGAAGAGGTCGCCGACGCGGATGGCGGAGGCGCGAAGCATCTTGTCGGCGTAACAGGGGCCGATGCCGCGCGCGGTGGTGCCGATCTTGCTGTTGCCCAGGGCGGCCTCGGAGAGGGTGTCCTGCTTCTTGTGGTAGGGCATGACCAGGTGGGCGCGGTCGCTGATCCGCAGGCGGTCGCCGACGGTAATGCCACGGGCGGCGAGGGCGTCGAGTTCCTCGAGCATGCGCGGCAGGTCGAGAGCGATGCCGGGGCCGATGACGGCGGTCTTGCCGGGGCTGAGCACGCCTACCGGGAGCAGGTGCAGGGCGAACTTCTGGCCGTCGATCTGGACGGTGTGGCCGGCGTTGCCGCCTCCGTTGTAGCGAACGACGATATCAAAATGCTCGGTCAACAGGTCAACGATCTTGCCCTTGCCCTCGTCGCCCCAGTGCAGGCCAATCACGCACGTATGTCCAAAGCTGCTGAAATTCATGATCAATCCCTTTGCAAACCCCGACTTACGGTAGCGGTGGGGGGAGTTTGCGTCAAGCGCGGCGATTGGGTGGAGAGGTGGGAGGGCGGGAGCAGGTGGAAAAGTGGGAAAGTAAGAAAGTGAGAAAGTGAGAAAGGGGGAAAGTGAGCAGGTGGGAGAGGAGAGAGGGATGGGATGGTGTCAGGCGAAGTGGGGAAGTTGGAAAGTGGGAAGTTGGAACGTGGGAAGTGGAGCGCGGGAAGTTGGAGCATGGGAGGTGGCGCGTGGGGAGTCGGGGCGCGAGTCGATCCGGCCCTGTTTGCCGAAGACGAGTTTCCCGTCTATTGCCCCAAGTGCGATTATCTGCTGCGGGGCTTGCCGGACGGGCGGTGTCCGGAGTGCGGGACGGAGTTTGATAAGGGGCGGCTGCTGGTCGAGCAATACGTGACTCGCCCGTTGGGATGGCACCGGCGCACCAACCGGTCGCGGCGGGTTCTCCTGCTCGGGGTGGCGGCCGGGTTCGCGCTGATAGGGATCAACGCGTATGTCGCGCCGCTGGTTCTGCAATTCTCGTTGCGCAGGGTGTTGGCTTCGGCATCGGGCCTACGTGCGGTCAGCTCTTACATAGAGGGGATGGGCATTGGCATGCGCGTGGTTTACGGGCTGCAGGCCCTGGTGCTGGCCGGCCTGCTGGGGCTGGTGGCCGTGAACGTCCGGGCCTATTGGCGGGGACGCGTCAAGCGGCGGCGCGTGGCGGAGGCGATCCAGATTGCCGCCGCTGATACGCAAAACGCTTGAATGTGCCCAATGGGAAGGCGCGTTTACACGCGCAGTTGTGAAATCGTGATCCCACCTCTGAAGAGGTAGGCTACCCAGAAAAGGTGCGCCACCCACGAAGAGGCGGGGCAGCCTTCCTGAACCCTGAACCCTGAAAACTGAACCCTTCTACAGCGCATTCACCCGGGTGTGGTCTTCGGTGAAGGTGAAGACGATCGTGGCGTCACATCCGAGGTCGTCGCTGGTGAATATGAAATCAGGGTTCTCGTCAAAGTTGCGGCCACCCATGTACGCGCCCTGGGGGTCGAGGCGCCGCTCCTGGACCGCCTCGATCTTGGCGGGGCAGGTGGGCGGGGTGAACTCGCATCGGGCTTCGGTCGGCGTACACGCGACCGTGGTCAGGGCATCGTCAACCAGGAGGTCCAGCTCGATGGTGGCCTCGGTCTGGTTGACGAGCAGAACGCGCATGGTCTTGGTGGTTAACTGGGGATTCTGGAGCCGAAGCTGGGCGTCGATGATGTCGTTGATGGTGGACCCGCTGACGTTGCCGCAGCCGGTGACGGCCATCAGGAGCACACCTGCCAAAGCGCCCGGAAGCCACCGGGCCGTGAATCCCAGAGCATAGTTAAGGAACACCTTTGCCCACCTTTCGCTCATGAAGCGTCAGGACATTCTCTCCAATGCTGATACAGCGGCCGGGGGGAGACGGCCCCGACCAATATCACTGTAACCGCACCACGTGACGGGGGCAATGGGGGCGGGTAAGGATTCCGGCAGGGGGCGAGAGGGTGGGGTTTTCACACCCGCGTCGGCTGCCCTGGTAAACGCGGACGGTACTCCGACAGCGTTTCGCTGCCTTCCTGCAAAGGGCGGTGCGAGGGGGGTTGCCTGCCCTCGCTTGCGCTTCGGGCTCAATCCCCCCGGCTCAAACGCTCCGGGCTCGAACGCTTCGGGCTCAGAGTGGCCCCGGCTGGGGGAAGGCTTGCTGGAAAAGGCGAGCTGGCTTAGACTTCGCAGCAACCAAGGATCGCCGGCCGGGGGCCGGCGCTAACGAGTCACATCCAGGCAAGGTGAAAGAGTCATGGCAGAAACCAACGTGCTGGACTACACGAGTGCAAACCAGGGTTCGGGTCCGAAAGTCCGCTTGTCGATCATGATGTTCCTGCAGTATGCGATCTGGGGCATCTGGGCGCCCATCCTGGGGCGTCACCTGGCGAGCCTGCCGGCATTCCAGACGGAGGCGGGCATGGCGGACCAGGGGAAGATCGGGTTGATTTACATGACCCTGCCCATCGCGTCGATCCTGGCTCCGTTTGTGGGCGGGCAGATTGCCGACCGCTATTTCGCCGCCCAGCGTTTCCTGGCCCTGAGCCAGGTTTTGGGCGGGATTGTGTTGCTGGTGGTGGCCAAGTGCACGGGGTTCTGGAGCGTGTTCATTGGCATGCTCCTGTTCAATATGGTGTATGCGCCCACCATCGCGTTGAGCAACTCGATCTGCTTCCAGCACTGGCCCAACGACCAGTTTGGGAAGATCCGAGCCTGGGGCTCGATCGGCTGGATTGTCATCGGGTGGGTGTTCGGCTTTGTCTGGATGGAGGGTCTGGGCAAACTGTTCCACACCCCGGCCCTGGTGGACTGCCTCTACCTGGCCGCGGTGCTTTCGTTCGTCTACGGCGCCTTCGCCCTGACGCTCCCCAACACGCCGCCTTCCAAGAAGGCCGGCAACCCGCTGGCGTTCCTTGACGCCGTCGGGATGCTGAAGAACCCCGCGTTCAAAATAATGGCCATCATTTCCTTCTTCGCGGCCATCGACATGCAGCTCTATTTCGTCTGGACTCAGAGCTTCCTGAGTGAAGGTCTCAAGATCAAGGATCAGTGGCTTTCGCCAATCCAGACCGCCGGGCAGATCTGCGAGATGTTCATGATGGTCATGCTGCCCTTCGTGCTGAACAGGTGCGGTTTCCGCGTCACGATGGCCCTGGGTATCGCCGCGTGGGGGCTTCGTGAGGTGATCTTCGCCATCGGAGCTCCGACCTGGCTGGTGCTGGACGGGATTGCGCTGCACGGCGTGGGATACGCGTTCTTCTTCACCACGATCTTCATGTACACGGATATCATCGCTCCGGCGGACATCAAGTCGAGCGCCCAGAGCTTCCTGGCCTCGGTGACCATCGGCTGCGGCATGCTGGTCGGCTCGCTGCTGGCAGGGCCCATCTGGAATGCCTGCGGCGGCGATTGGCACAACATCTACATCGTGCCCGCCCACCTGTGTGCGTTGTGCTGCATCGCCTTCCTGGTGGGGTTCAAGCCCCAGGAGGCTGAGCAGGCTAAGGAGAAGTAAGAGTCGATATTCCCCTGAGCGGGCAGTCAGCTTCCCGCTTGCAGTCCGAAAAACGGGTCAGCTTCGCCTCCCATGCGAGGGATGGCGAAGCTGACCCGTTTCGTTAGCAGGGGCTGTTGTTGGCTGAACGTCGGCAGAGGGGGGACGCCGCCGGGGGCACGGCGGGGTACGGCCGGGCAGCGGAACGAATGGCCTCTACGCGCTGGCGTCGTCCCAGCCTGCGAGGATGTCGCTGATCGGGAAGAGGGTTTCCAGGACCGTGCCCAGGCTGGCGCCGACGAACTCCGCCCCGGCCGCGATGACGGCGTTCCTTACCTCCACGCCGCAACTGGTTCCCAGGATGGTTGTCCCGGAGGCGACGACGATCATCGCCTTGCCGATTCGTGTTACCCATTGGCTCTTGGTCATGAAATCACGCTCCGTCGCTTGGAACTAAAACATAAGGCGAATGCGAATGCCGCCAATAATGGCATCGCGATCATCCGTGTTGCCACCAGGATTGGTCACCACCTGGAAATCGGGGGATATGATACACCAGGGGGCCAGATAAAAGGAATAGTACCATTCGTAGATCGTCTCCCGGTCGGCCTTGGGGTCGATCCGGTCATGGTACTGGCTGGAGAGGACCGCCTGGGCGACCGCGAAGCCCAACACGTCCTGATCGCGGGTGGGGATGAGGCCCTTGTAGGAGAGGCCGGCCTCCCAATAGACGTCCACCCGATTGACCTCCCCGTGGGCGAGCCCCAGCCGTGAGAACAGGCCCAGCCCCTGCGAGTCCTGGGGATCGGCGTTTTCCTTGAAGATCATCTGGTCCAGACCCAGGTAAATCCCCGAATCCCCGGTGCGGGTCCTGGGTTCTTCGTCTTCATCCAGTTCCTCGAAGATCTCCTTGGGGACGGGCTCATACCAGCTCCCGATCCGGTATCGGCCGGGCATGGGTCCGCGAGCCGTCTTCCAGGCCGGGGTGAATCCGATCTCCCAGAGGACGTTGAACCAATCCTCGTCGTGGAAGGCAGTATCAAAGCCGGTCCTGGTCCGCTTCTCGGCCTGCGCGTCCAGGACAGCGGCCTGCACGTAGAAATTCTGGATGGGCTCGACCTTGGCAAAGGCGCCGATCCCGGCAGTGTGCGGAACCACCACGTTGCGGATGGCCAGCCGGCTCAGGAAGTCATTGTCCTCGTGGTTGGCGTAGAGGCTGATGTCGAACAGGTCTTTATTGGTTACCAGCCGGCCGAGGCGGAACTCAAGCCTGCCATCGAAGAACTCCTGGCGGTACCACCACTTGCGTACGAAGATGGGATAGTCGTCGAAGGCGTCGGCGTTGACGTTGTACAGGGCGCCGACCTTGTCGGGGTTGATCCCGTCGGAGTAGTTGCCCCGGGCCTTGATGTAGAAGCTTCCGCCCGGAATGAGCTTCATCTTGTCAAAGTCCGCTTCGATGGACAGATCATAGCTGCCGGAGAAGCGATGGCCGTTATGGGTTCGCAGCCCGCCGCGGAAGTTCTGCTGATACTGTTGCATGTACTTGAGCTCGAACGTCCAGCCGGCCTCTTCGAGGGCCGTGCGGACGCCGCCCCAGTCGCCGGTCAGGGTCGGCCGGGTCCAGAAATCGCCGGCTGTCGGCTTGGAGGTTTCCCGTTCGGCGGTGACGGGCTGGGTGGCGGGGGCCATGGTTTCGGGGGCGCATGGTTGCGTGGTCTGCGCCGCAACGGCGGATGTCATGATGCCCGCGAGCAGAAAGAGCCATTGCGCGGCTCGTGGTGGTTGTGGCAGGTCGTGGCCCATACGGCTTCTCTCGTTCCGAGCTTCTCCAATACGCAACGCCGGTCCAGGTGATCGGCCCGGTGACGAGCTCGCGAGAATCTACTGAAGTGCCCCATGTTAAGCACTTGCGAAGGACTTGTGAATGTCCGCGAAAAGGCTGGCGATCCTTTCGGGATTTCGACGGCCCCGGTGGCCATCGGAGCGGCTCACTGTCGATTGAGCACTTCGATGGTGCTGTGAGCGTCGAGCGTGAGGGTGGTGATTTCGCCGTCATCCTTGCGCAGTCGGACCCGCAGGAGCCAGAGCTTGTCGCCCTTGCCGTGGGCGTACCAACTGCCGGTCGGTTCGGGTTTGAAGGATTCGACAACGCCCTCCACGGTGGTAGGCCAGCGCAGGTCGCGGCCCAGGATCATTTGGGTGATTCGGACGCGGTCGCCCCGGGCGAGCCTGGGGGCGTTGGGGGGAATTTCGACGGCGGTCATCACGGAGAACTCCCTGGTAATTCGAGACAAAATAACCGGGCGCGATGGTAAGACAGCCAAGCGCACACAGGGTGCGCCATGCCTCTTGAGCCGTGCCGGGACGGCACCGGCGTTCCGCACTGCTCAGGAATAATGGCCCGCACCGTTTGCGGGCGTACCCCAGCGCGTGCCGCGGGATCGTGCACGGTCATACAGGAACCTGCCTTCCGCATGGCGGGCCGGCCCTCCTCTGGTCTGCTACGGTTCCGGGATGTCTTCCTGACGGCGGAGAGGGTTGATCTGCACCAATCCGCCGGGAGAGGCGACGGGGATCTGCTCGCGAGCGGGGCGCTCGTAGCCTGCCAGCGTACTGGGCACCGGGACGGTGACCTCCAGCCAGCGAGTCTCCGTGGTGATTCGCACGCGAGCCTCGGGCAACCGTGCGGGCAACAGGATGACCTGTCCTCGTCCGAACTGGAGCGTCTGGCTGGGCTCCCAGAGGATCTGGCCTTCTCCCTCAAGAACAATCCAAACCACCGGCTCGGCGTACGGAATACGCTGCTCGACGCCTTCGACCATGCGGACCTGCTCGATGACGAATGCCGGACACTCGACGAGGCGGGTAACGGCAGTCCACAGGCTGGCCACGTGGGAGCGGTCCTGGGTGGGCGGTGGAGAGGGCGCGTCAAAGTTGATGCACTCGATGGCCTGGTCGATGTGGAGCGCTCTGGGCTGGCCGGTGGCAGGATCGACGCGGCCCCAGTCATAGGCGCGATAGGTGACGTCGGAGGGGGTCTGGACCTCCGCCGCGAGAATGCCGGCGCCGAGCGCATGGGGGGTGCCGCTGGGGAGGAAATAGCATTCGCCTTGCTTGACGGGAACCCGCCGCAGCACGCCGTCCACCCGGCCGGTGAGCATGGCTTCGCGGAAACTGGCGGCATCAACGCCGGGTTCGAGGCCATGGTAAATGACGGCGCCCGGCTCAGCGGCGAGGACGTACCAGGCCTCATGTTTAACGCGAATGGCTCCGCCGGAGCGGGCGGCCACGGCCTCGCTGGGATGAACCTGGACGCTGAGGGTGTCGCGCGCGTCGAGAAACTTAATCAGCAGGGGGAAGCGGCCCTCAAAGAGTCTGACGCCGCCCATCAGGTCGCGGCCCCAGCTTTCGATGAGCGTGCGGAGGGTTTTACCTTTTGCGGGACCGACACTTACGACGGATTGCTCCTCTTCGAGATCGACCAGCTCCCAGGATTCGCCAATGGGTTCCGGGGGGGCTGAGGGGCGTCCAAAGTAGGAGAAAATACGGTTACCGCCCCAGATGCGAGGCTTGTAGATCGGTTCAAAGATTAACGGCGAAAGCGGCATCATTCGGACCCTGCCTGCCTGATGGTAGTAGACGGCTCGGCAGGGGGCAAGGGTCAGGATGGGACGACGCCGGAGGTTGAACGACGCATGTAACCCGCGTGGACGGGCCGGTGCCGATTCCGGCTGGCGCGCAGCCGCGACCTGGGACGGCGGGTCGGGAGGGGTTCGGTCACCAGTTCCTCGGTGCTGACCATCCGGATGCCCTTGGCGGCCAGTTGGCGGATGGCCAGGTCGGCGTCAGCCCGGCTCCAATAGCCGCAGGCGTCGGAGACGACGGTAACGCGATGGTGCCGAGCCAGGAGCCCGAGGGCCAGGAGCTTGATGGCCCGTTCCATGCCCACGCCGCAGAGAATCACTTCATCGGTGCGCAGATGGGTCAGAAAGCGGTCGGTTTTGGGATTGGCCAGGATGTCCCGGCTGCGTTTGCGAAAGATCACCTGCCGATAATGGGTGCACAGATCGGGTGGCAGGCAGAGGTAATTATCGGCTTCTACCAGGGTCCAGGGTTTCAGCAGGGTGAAAGCGCACTTGGCCTGTCCGGGGGTATTGTCAATGCAGTGCAGCGGGAAGCCCGCGAGCATTTCGGTCGGGCGGTGGGACTCCAGGCAGGACACAATGCCCAGGCGGGCCCCGTGGACCCAGCAGAAGATGCGTTTCAGGTTTTCGACGAGAGGGCTGAGGTTGGCGACCTGGAGGATGGCCCCTGGCTCGAGGAAATCGCACTGCGTGCAGATGTCGATGAGTACTCGGCTCCAGTTGAAGGACGTTGTCTTGGCCATGGCCGCTTTCTCGCCGTGTTGTTTCCCCGTTCCACTTCGAGAGGATCTTGCCCCTTTCGGCAGGGTCTTACGCAGGCCTTTCGAAGTGTGCGTCAAAGCATTGCGTCCCAAAAGCGAAGAAAAGCCTGTTTTTTCCCAATACGAACGGTGTCTATCGAATAATAGGCGCTCTGCAGAGCTATCCTCGACGCCGGATTGCGAGAAAAGTGCGAGAATTTTTGCGGAACAGTAATCGGACGCAAAGACCGCATGGACGCGGAAGTTATGCGCAGAAAACCCGGAAGTCAGGCGCAGAAAATTGGCCCCGGTAGGGGGACCGGGGCCATTGGCGAGCCATCGCAAGTCCCAGCGCAAGCCCCAGCCGGGGTAAACCAGGGCGTAGGTAGGTAGTACTGGTCCCTGCGAATAGCCATTTGTCGTCTCATCCGAAGATGAGACGACACCAAAGGGGGAAGCAACCAATGTATTGTACGCGATCTTGGCACCTTGCCAAGAGGAAAAAACGCGAAATCGCTAATTTTTTTTCATCGAGATTGTGGCAAATGGCCCAAGATATAGTGGTTGAGGTCACGGGGATACCCCCTATATTGCGTGTAGAGATGTCAGTGGGAGGCGACAAAAAGTCGACGGGCTTTATGCGGGAGGTTGCAAGCTTCGATATTGCCGCAGCAGGTGAATGAGCCGGGCCAACTCGGCGGGCGGGGGGGCTTCCAGCTCGGTGGTTTTTTCGGTGATGGGGTGTACGAAGCGGATGCGATAGGCGTGCAGGGCCTGTTGGGAGGTAATTGGCTCGTCGCTGCCCTGGCCGGTCAGGCTCTTTTCGGAAACCAGATGTCCGCCGTAGAAGGTGTCGCCGGCCATGGGGTGGCCGATGTACGACATGTGGACGCGGAGCTGGTGGGTTCGGCCGGTCCGCGGGTGCAGATGCACCAGGGCATATCCTTTGAATCGTTCGACGACTTCGTATTCGGTGATGGCCTCTTTGCTGAGTTTACTGGTAACTCGCTGGTGAGCTCCGGGAACGATGTAGCGATCCTTGATGGTCGGATGGGCGCTGAGTGGAGCGTTGATGATATCGCTCTCGAATTTCGGGTTGCCTTCGACCACGCCGAGGTAGGTCTTTCGAACGGTGCGCCGTTCGAACTGGAGCGAGATTCGCCAGTGCGCTTCGTCGGTTTTGGCCACCAGCATGACGCCGGTGGTGTTTTTGTCGAGGCGGTGGACGATGCCGGGCCGGAAGGGATCATCGCCGTGGCTGAGCGATTTGGCATACCAGGCCAGCCCGTTGGCCAGCGTGCCGGTCTGGGTGCCGTGGGAGGGATGAACGATGATGCCCTTGGGTTTGTTGATGGCCAGCAGGTGGTCGTCCTCGTAGAGGATGTCCAGGGACATCGGCTCGGGGATGACCTCATACGGCTCCGGGGGCGGAATGACCATGTCGATGCGGTCACCGCCGTCGGGCTCGTAGCTGGCCTTGGCCGGCTTGCCGTTCACGGTGATTACGCCGGCCTTGATCAGCCGCTGTATGACGGTACGGGAGAGCCGGGGGAACCGCCCGTGGAGGTACTTGTCGAGGCGCCGGCCAGGGAGGCGCCTGCGAATGAACAGCGTGACTTTCTCAGCCTCATCGCTGTCCACCTCCAACGGGCGTAAATCGATGTCGTTGTCGAGGCTCAGTTCGTCATCAGGAGATTCGGCAGCCATAGCCAGTCATTCTAGGCTTTTGCCGGCACCAGGCGGGTGGCCACCTCCACGGCCGAGGCCGCGTCAGGGGCATAGCCGTCGGCGCCGATGTCGTTGGCGAACTGCTGGGTCACGGGGGCGCCGCCGATCATGGTGCGGACGTCCTTGAGGCCGCTGTCCCGGATGGCCTTTACGACGTTGGCCATGTAGGGCATGGTGGTGGTCAGCAGGGCGCTCATGCCCACGATGGTGGCATTGTGCTGCTGAACGGCCGAGACGAAAGTTTCGGCGGGCACATCGGTACCCAGATCGATGATTTCAAAGCCGCCGCCCTGGAGCATCATGGCGACGAGGTTCTTGCCGATGTCGTGCAGGTCGCCCTTGACGGTGCCGAGGACGACTTTGGCGATCGGTTTTACACCGCCTGCGGAGAGATGGGGGGCCAGGAGAGCCATTCCCGACTTCATGGCGCGGGCGCTGATGAGCACCTCGGGGACATACACGAGGTTACGTCGGAAGCGCTCGCCAACGACCGACATGCCGGCGATGAGCCCGTCGTTGAGGATCGTCTCAGGCTTGACGCCTTCTTCGATGGCCTCTTTCACCTTGGATTCAACATCGTTTTTCTTGCCCTTGATGAGGGCAATAGCCATTCCTTCAAGGTCTGCCATGGTTTGGGGTCTCCTGGTCTCTATAGGCGGCAACAGGGTAACGAGGGCGCTGGATGGTGTCAATCGTTAAAACCTTATGCAGGTGCGATAAACCGCTGTGGAAAAGGAGTTTTCAGACGGAATGCGGAAACATGCAAAAAAAGCGAGGGGCCGGTGGGGAGCCGGTCCCTCGCAAGGCACTGGATTGCGTTCTGTTGACATACTCTATGCCCGCTGCTGAGCTGAAGTCCAGAGGCAAAATCGCGGAGAACGTCCTGACCGCGGAGAGCGCGGAGGATACTGCGGGCGTGGAGGGAAATACCTGGAAAAGGGGGCAGCCTCCAAAGCAAACCCCCCAAAGCAAATCAGCCTGAGGGATTAACCTCAGGCTGACGGACATTTCCAAGTGGAGCGGAAGGGAGTCGAACCCTCGACCTTCTGGATGCCATCCAGACGCTCTCCCAACTGAGCTACCGCCCCGGGGATGATTCCGCCGGTCTCCATCGGAGGTTACCGGCAAGATCCTATATTTACCACGGCTTGGCCGCTGGCGTCAAGTGGACCACCTGAGCATCGGCCGGCCGGTAAACAGTATAGCGCCCCATCCGCTGGTCGTCTATTAAAGGAATGGCGGGCCGTTGGCCGGCCAATCTCCCCCTCCCCGTGGAAGGCGGGCAAAATGCCCGGGCCCATGGGGATACGGCTGCCGCACCGGCAAGACCGGCGGGGCCGCGGCGCCCGGTATCACACAAAATTCCGAATTTTGAGCCGGGGCTTGAGCCCTGTCCCCTGAATCCCGGGGGGCTGAACATGATGCCCCAGCGCTGAATCCCCACAGCGCAAAGTGAGTTGTTTTGGAAAGCAGCCGGGCTCCGTACCGGCCGTTCGCCTGTAAAACGGCCTGCCTCCAGCTTTCGCCGGGTACCCGGCCGTCCGCTACCCAGTCTGCTGCGTCGGTTCTGAAACAGCCTCTGGTCGGTCGTCAGTGGTCAGTTGTCAGTTGTTGTGTTCGGGCTCCCGATTTGGTCGCCCTCACTTGTCCTTTTGTCAGGTCTGAGGTGGAACGGTGTCGCGGCAATGCCCGTGCAGCCAAGCCGCCAGGGGGTGTTTAGTTATGCTTCGTTAAACAACATGGTCGAACTTGCGCCGCAGGTTCGGAGCGGAAGAGGAGCGGAAGAATCGTGACCCAGGTTCAGAGAGCCTGCGCCGCCCGCGCTCGTAGGCATTAGTGCTTGGCGAGGCGCTCGCGGATGCGGTCGAGCATGCCGGCCGGTGTGAGGATGACCGCCGCCCGGCGGGGCATCGCATTCTGGTGCACCAGCTTCTGGCCATCGAAGAGGTACACCTCCGGCTTGTTCTCGTCCCGGTAGTATTCGCCCTTCACGAACTTCTCGTCGCGCAGCCGCGAGTAAGCCCGCGTGATGCGCATGTACAGGTCGGGTACGCAGTGGCCCCACGGGTCTTCCCAAGCGTAGCTGGCCTCGATAGCCGTTTCCTCTTCGAAATTGTTGAAGTCGGCGATGGTCACGTGCCGCGGGTTGGCCTTGAGCACGTGCAGCCACGCGCGGACATAGAGGTTGCCGCCCTCCCGCGGCTCCTCCAGGGGGTCGTTGCCGAGCTTGGCCACGTGGTAGGGGAAGCGATGCCCCGGCCAGATGCTCATCGACTCTTCGACGACGGGCGCCGGGTGATACGAGCCCCATCCCCACGTCTTGCGCTTGCCCATGGACTCATGATTGTCGCCGTTGTAGGCCCAACGCACGGTGAAGCGGGCATCGTCCCAGTCGCCGGGGCCGTAGTTATCGTCGGTATCGACCAGCAGCAGGGGCTTGCCGTCCAGTTTGAAGTAGCTGGGGCGCTGTGCCCAGGAATTCCAGTAGAAGTCGGCCGCCCGGGTCTGCCCCGGCTTGCCCTCGCCGCGCATCTCGCCGCCGCCCCCAATGCAGATGGGGATGCGCTCGCCGGCCGGCCTGGCGTCCATGAAGTCGAACCAGGCCTTGATGTTGTCGGCGATCCGGCCGCCGTCGTTGTTGTAGCAGTTGGTGTCGTCCATGATGATGAAGTCCACGCCCAGATCGCGGAACTGCTCGTAGTGGCGGGCGATGATGGCCGGGTCGCCGGCCGTGTAGGGGCCGCCGACGGGCAGGCGATGGCAGTTGACCCAGTGGCGGAACTGGTCGTCCTTGGTCCACCAGACGGTCAGCCACATGCCGATGGCGGGGCGGAGCGGCCGGGAGACCGCGGGCGGATGGCTCGTGTCGGCCGGCTGGGGGGGCGGTGGGGCTGCCGGAGCGGATGGGGCGACGGCCAGAGCCAGGATCGTTAAGAAGATGGCCGTCTTGTGGGATTGGTTGTGAGTCGTCATGGGACGGATGGTACCCGTATCCACGGACGGCGGGAAGGGTGGCGGAATGATCTTTCAGGCGGCACGGTTTCGCGCCGGGCCCCATGAGGCGGTCCGAATGCCGGCCCGTTGGGAGCAGCGGCTGGCTTTTCTGGGGGGGGCATCCTGCCTGCCTGATTCGGTGCCAAACGGCTGGATTGGAAGCCGCGTTAATCGGTCCCGTAAAGGGCTTCGTCACGGGCGTTCTTCGCGTCCTGGATGAATTTATCGGGATCGACAGGCTCGGCCGGCTTAAGCTCGAAGAACATCTGCTGGCGGTCATGGAACTGGAAGGGCAGCAGAATTTCGGTAAAGAAGTCGAGGCCGGGGGCCTGATACCAGGGGGCTTTGAGGCGGTGGTTGGTCTTGAGCGTCTCGTAGCCTTCTTTCCGGATGATGACGTCGTAGTCGCCGTACCAGAGGAAATCGGTGGTGACGGGGGTCGTGCCGACTACCTCATCGTTGAGAGAGACGGTGGCCCCCTGGGGCTGCGTGTTGATGGTCACTGTTCGGCGGACGCAGCCGGGCAGGCTGAGGGCCAATCCAATGGGGACCAGGAGGAAAAACGTCAGCCAGCCGAACCTTCTCATTGAGGCACCTCGATGATCTCGGCGGTGAGCGACCGGGTCTCAAGCACGGCCACGGTGCATCGTCCGTACAGCCAGCCGCAGCACTCGCCGGGGTTGAGGAACAGCTTACCGTTTTTTTGCAGGTTGACCACCTGGTGGGTGTGGCCGGTAATGATGATGTCAGCCTGGTCGATATCCTCGGCGGCACACCAGTCCAGGAAGTGGTGGACGAGAATCCGCCGATTATCGGCCTCGAACCAGAGGGGGCCGTCCTGGATCTGGGGCAGGACAGCCTTGAGGCCGGCCCGTTCACCGTCATTGTTCCCGTAGGTGATGTAGAGGGGCCCGGTCCAGGCCAGCAGGCGCTTGGCCGCGAAGGGGGCGATAACGTCTCCGGGATGAACGATGATCTCGACGCCACGGTCGCGCAGGATGGCAAGGCCGCGGTCGAGGGTGGGCAGGCGGTCGTGGGTATCGGATATTGCGCCGATGCGCATGGTCAATCAAACTCCCGCATCTTTTTCTCCAGGGGAGTCTAACTCGCCGACGGTCGGGGGACAAGGAGGGGGTGCTTCAGATTGATGTGGTCGCTGGGGATCGCAGGCCTCTGCCGGATGGGGGTCGCATGGCCCGGGAATCGGTTGACAGAAAAAGATTGTTTCCGTTGACGGAATATGCGATAATGCCCATTGAACGTGCAGGGGGATGAGTCGCGGAGTGAAGCTCAGTTTTCTTTTGTGCGAGCTCATCTTCTTTGGTCACATCTTCGTGAAGCGTTCATTGTAGTCTCCGGCGGCGGAGGGGCCGGCCGGTCAGGTGAGGAGAAGACCATGTCGAGGCATGGTGTGCTGGTTGGGATAGGCGCGCTGGTGATGGGCGGACTGGTCGTTTCCAGCGTTGTTGGGGCCCAGATCGTGGCCACCGGCGTGCTGGAGTCGGGCTCTTCGCGTTCGAGCCGCTGCACGGCCATCTCGGAGGACGGCCAGTGGGTGGTGGGCACGAGTCGCAAGAATGGCTGGAACTGGCCGTTCTACTGGTCCGCGAGCGGCGGCATCAAGGACATGGGCAATCCCAGCGGCGGGAATTGTACAGTGACCGGCTGCGCGACGGTGGGCGGATCTACCCTGGTGGCCTGCGGGAACATCGGTGGTGTGGCCCGGAAGTACCAGAATGGTGCCTGGAGCATTCTGCCGGGGAATGCGGACAACGTGGTCCAGGCTTACGCGATCAGCCGGAACAATGCGACCGGCGAGACTTGGATTGCCGGCAGCACGGTGGGTGCTGATTCGATGATCAATGAGAAAGCCTGGCGCTATCGGTGGAGCAATAATACGTACATTCACTTCTGGGGCTATTACCAGGATGCCTATGGCATTGCCCGCAATGGCTGGGCGGTGGGGAAGAACAACTGGGGCAACGGGTATCCCGATCCACGATATCGTCACGACCGTCCGATCTTTATTTTCGACTGGACCAAGCCGGGGGATGCGGATGGGCGGTACGGCTGGGACCAGCTCAAGCCGTTTGCCGGCTACGGGGAGGATCTTCCGGCCGAGGGGCGGGCCACGGCGATCAACGGCGGGGCGACGTGGGCCTGCGGATTTATGACCTACAATCCAAACAACCTGGGTGTCCATCACGCGTTCAAATGGCAGGTGCCTTCCAATCCTGTTGTAGGGGCTACGCCCAATCAGAACTGGCCGCTGCCCATCGATCTGGGTACACTTGGCGTGGAGGACACCACCAGCGAAGCGTATTGCATTTCCGACAACGCAACTTTGCCGGTGATAGGCGGGTTGAGCCGCGGCAGCTTCAGATACAGCGGAGACAAGGCGGTGTACTGGTGCGCCGAGGGGGCCAATGACCTGTACGTGGTGCTCCAGGGGCTGGGCGTGGACGTGAGCCGGTGGAGCCGGCTGCTGAGAGTGACGGGCGTGGCCGTTACGGGGCAGTCGCAGACGGGGACGATACTGGTCGGGTACGGTCTATACGACGACGACAACAACGCGGGGACGGCGGACGTGGAGATGGGTTTTGTGGCCACGTTGCCCTATCCGCCGCCGGAGAAGCTTTCGATTATTCAGCATCCGCAGTCAACCAGCGCTTGCGCCGGGGCGAACGCCTCCTTCACGGTGACTGCGGCCGGCCTGGGCACGATCAGCTATCAATGGCAGAAGAACCGGGTCAACCTGTCGAACGGCGGGCGCATCTCGGGCGTCACCACGCCGACGCTGACCATCAGCAACACGACCAGCAGCGACTCGGGCAATTACCGCTGCGTGGTCACCAATGCCTTCGGGAGCATGGCGTCGAACGAGGCGGTGCTTGCGGCGGGCGGGCCTGTCACCCCGGTGAGCAGTCCGCCCACGGTGCACGGCAGTGACGCGATCACCTGGCGGTGGAGCGATGTGTCCTTTGAAAGCGGTTATCGCGTGAAAGATGACAACGGCGTGCTCAAGTCGGGCAACCTGCCGGCGAACACGACGTCTTGGCAGGAGACGGGCCTTTCGCCGAACACGCAGTACACCCGGCGGGTGCATGCATATAACGACTGCGGCGAGTCGGGGGCCTCGGGAGCCCAGTCGGCCTGGACGCTGTCGGCGCCGCCGACGTCCCAGACGGTGCAGCCCAACAAGTCCAGCGTCTGCCGGAATGGCGTCGTGACGTGGACGGCAATCGGCGGCTTCGGATCGGGTACGGTTCAATACTACCGGTACGTGTGGGATCGGAACCCGGGGCATACCTGGACGGGGTCGGAAGCCGTATGGTCGAGCGGCAGCCTGAAGACGCTGGGGACTTCAGAGGGGAACTGGTACCTGCACGTGCGAGGCTACAACGCGCTGAACGTCGCGAACGGGACGTATGACGTCAAGATCACCGTTACCACCGGCAGCCCGGCCGACCTGGACGGGGATTGCGACGTGGATGGGGCGGACCTGAACGCATTTCTGGCCTGCAAGACCGGCGATGCGCTGATGTACGATCCCCAGGCCCTGCCGGAGGGTTGCGCCCCGCTGTTTCGACCCGGGGGCGAGCTCTTTGTTGATTTTGACAAAGACGGGGACGTGGACCAGGTGGATTTCGGCGTATTTCAGACCTGTTTGAGCGGATCGGGCACGATCGCGGACCCGACCTGCGGAGAATAGTGCTTCCGACGCAGCGGCAGTGCGTGCATTCCGTTCATCAGATCGGCGGACCTGTCGATCGGCCGCCGGAGAAGGAAAGGCCGCGTCGAAGCGTCAAAGGCTCTGAGTAGTGAGGAACAGCAGCGACGCATCGTCTGGGTGCGGCGAGTGTTGCTGACGAGATAGCCGGCCGGTTATAGTCTTCGGATATGAATTCGAAGACTATAACCGGTCGTTTTATTGAATTCATTCGGCAGCCTCTGAACTGGTTGCGCGGCCAGGAGGTGGCCGTCCTGGTGCCACTGCTGATTGTGGTGCTGGGTGTGTGGTGTTTTATCGAGCTGGCCGACGAGGTCACCGAAGGCGACGCGCAGACCTTCGACGAGTGGGTCGTGCTGCACATGCGGCGGGCGGATAACCCGGCCGATCCGATTGGGCCCGAATGGCTCAAGAAGGTGGCGCTGGATATCACCGCGCTGGGCGGAGCGACGGTGTTGACGCTGTGCGTGCTGTGCGTGGCGGGTTACCTGCTGCTGGAACGCAAGCGCGGGGCCATGTGGCTGGTGCTGGTCGCCGCCGGCGGGGGGTGGGCGCTGACCACAGTGCTCAAAGAGCTGATCGGGCGGGATCGACCGACCATTGTGCCGCACCTGGTCACCGAGACCAGCATGAGCTTTCCCAGCGGTCACGCGATGATGTCGGCGGTGGTATATCTGACGCTGGGGGCGCTGCTCACGCGACTGGTGGAACGCGGTCTGGCGCGGGTGTACCTGCTGGGGGTGGCGGTGCTGCTCACGTTTCTGGTGGGGATCAGCCGGATCTTCTTGGGAGTGCATTACCCGACGGACGTGCTGGCCGGCTGGGTGGCGGGGCTGGTGTGGGCGCTCTTGTGCTGGACGGTGGAGCGGGGATTGCAGAGGAGGGGGAAGGTGGAGGGGGTGGGGGAGTATGAGAGTATGAGAGATGGAGAGTAGGGGAGGGGGCGACACGGGGACACGGAGACAAGGAGACAAGGGGATGGGGCGCTTGAGGGGATTATGGCTGCCGCTGTGGGGGTTGAAGGTTGTCTGCGGACCAGAGGAAAGCCATGTAGGTTCGCAGATTTGGCGGTAAGAGCAGGCGGATGACTCCACGGGCCACAGGCCGCCCAGTGCGAACAGCCAGCAGGCCGCCGACAATTTGCAGGCTGGCGAGTAATGCGGCATAAAAACGGGGGACTGCCGACATCATATCGTCGACTTCAAGCATCAGTAGGGCCCATATGACGGCGGTTACCGTCAGGGGGATGGCTGCCGCGAATACAGCGTAACCCCATCGGGGCCAATGGTGACAGGCGATGGTGGCCAGGGCGACAGCAACGTAGCCGGTCAACAGAGAGCCGATGGCGGCCATGCTCAGGACGAATGCGTAGTCCGGATCGTCAGGGCGCTGGTAGAGCGGTAGCGCATGGGACTGTCCGGTGACGGGATCCCACGTGTGGGCGCCCAACATCTCTATAGTGCCGACGGTAATTCCAAACTCCACCAGCCCGAAGCCAACGATCACACTCAACAGGAGCAGGGCATACCCCACCATCAACAGCCCGGCGAACCGCTGCCACCAGATCTGGCGGAGCGTGCCGGCCGGCGCGACCGGGTGATAGCGGTTGCACTCGGGGCAGCGCACGACGAGGATTTCCAGCCGGGGGTTTCGCCGGACGCCCTGCATGCGCAGGTTGTAGCCGCAACCTTCGCAGAAGCGATCGGTTTCAATTTGAGAGAGGACCGGCAGGCAGTCGAAGTCGGCGTCGCGGTCGTGCGTCAAGTGAGTGTCCGTGGACACGCGCAGGCTCCCCGGGAAATTCACTCCCGATTGATAGACTAACGACATAACGTTTTCTTTCAAATATCGCCCGCGATGTGTCGAACCCCCCCGTGTTTGGCGTGGGTGCATAGCGGAATAGATCCACTGAGAGTGGAAAGCCAGGCGCCGCCGGCCTTCAGTCCGCCTGGTGGCCTGGTCGCAAAGGGGCGCGCTTTACCTGTCGTGCGGCCCCATTTAGACTGGCCGGTGCAGAGAGCGAGACTGACAGAAATTAAACAATGAGAAGGTGCTGGCTTATGAGCGTGTTTGCGTGTACCCCTTCTCTGACGAAGTGGGGCGTTCCGGCGATTTTCATGCTGGGATTGAGTCTGGGCGGCTGCGAGAAGCTGAGCGGGAAGAACGGCAGCCGGGCGGCGGCGCGGGGCGAGAGCAAGCCGGCGCCGGTGGTGGTGGCGAGGGCCGAGCGGAAGAACATGCCGCTCCAGATCGAGGCCATCGGCTGGGCGGAATCGTACCAGTCGGTGCAGGTCAAGTCGCGGGTGGACGGTCATCTGACGGAAATTCACATCACGGAAGGCCAGAACGTCAAGGCTGGGGACCTTCTTTTCACCATTGATCCGCGGCCGTTCCAGGCGGCGGTGCATCTGGCCGAGGCGAATTTGGCCCGGGACAGGGCCCTGGCCGAGGACGCCCGGCGGGATTTCGAGTGGCTGGACGGACTGTTCAAAGAGCAATCCGCGACCGAGCGGGAGCACGGACGGGCCAAGGCCAAGCTCGATGCGGCATTGGCCACCGTGCGGGCGGACGAGGCGGCGCTGGAGCAGGCCCGGCTGGACCTCGAGTATTGCACGATCCGATCGCCGATTGACGGCCGAGCCGGGGATCTGCTGGTGGACCGGGGCAACATGATCAAGGCGAACGAGACGACACTGGTCCACATCGAGCAGATCAGCCCGATTTACGTGTCCTTCTCCACGGCCGAGCAGCATCTCTCGACCATCAAGCAGTACATGCGCGAGGGGGAGCTTCGCGTGCGGGTGGTCATTCCCGGTGACAGCGGGGGGCCGGAGATGGGGATGTTGACCTTCCTGGACAGCAAGGTGGATACGACCACCGGGCAGATCCGGCTGAAGGGCACCTTCCAGAACGAGAATCGCCGCTTGTGGCCGGGGCAATACGTGAACGTGACGCTGCTGCTCGCGATGCGAAGAGACCAGGTGGTCATTCCCTCCCATGCTCTGCAGACGGGCCAGAAGGGGACGTTCGTTTTCGTGCTCAAGGAGGGTAACGTGGTCGAGGTTCGGCCGGTGATCCCGGGCGAGACGGTGGAGCACCAGACGATCATCGAATCGGGCCTGGAAGCGGGCGAAGTGGTGGTCACTGAAGGCCAGTTACGGCTGGTTGATGGGGCCCGGGTGGAGATCAAGGCCGCCGACAGCCGTCCGGCGCAGCCAGAGGACACGCCGGTTGCTCACAAGGGGGGGCGTCAGTGAAATCCACCGCCCTGTTTATTCAACGACCGGTTATGACCACACTGGTCATGGCGGGGATTCTGGTCTTCGGCGTGATGGCGTTCCGGAACCTGCCGGTGAGCGATCTGCCGAACGTGGACTTTCCGACCGTGGAGGTCAGCGCGAGCCTGCCGGGCGCTGATCCGGACACGATGGCCTCGTCGGTGGCCACGCCGCTGGAGCGCGAGTTTTCACTCATCGCGGGCGTGGAGGCGATGAGCTCGGTGAGCATGCAGGGCTCAACGCGAATCACGCTGACCTTCGACATGGCGCGGGATATCGATGCGGCCGCGCAGGACGTTCAGGCCGCGATCGCGCGGGCCGAGCGGCGCCTGCCGCGGGATATGCCCAACCCGCCGTCGTATCAGAAGGTGAATCCGGCCGACCAGCCCATCCTGTACCTGGCCCTGATGTCGGACACCATGCCGACGTACCAGCTGCACGAGTACGCGGAGACAATGCTGGCCCAGCGCATCTCGATGGTGAGCGGCGTGGCCCAGGTGCAGATCTACGGGGCGCAGAAATACGCGGTGCGCGTCCAGGTGGACCCGCAGAAGCTGGCAGCCAGAGGCATCGGGATCGACGAGGTGGTCGGCGCGATTCAGCAGGCCAACGTGAACATGCCCACGGGCATTCTCCACGGTCCGCACAAGGCGTTCACGGTGGAAGCCAGCGGCCAGCTTCTCAACGCCAGGGCCTACGAGTCGGTGATTGTCGCTCACCGCAACGGCAACCCGGTCCGGCTCAACGAGGTCGGCCGGGTGATTGACAGCGTGGAAGACGACAAGACGATCGCCTGGTTCAAGGCCCCGGGCACGAAGGAGCTTAAGCGGTCGATCGTGCTGGCCATTCAGCGCCAGCCGGGGGCCAACACGGTGGAGGTGGTGGACAGGGTCAACAAGCTCCTGGAGACCATCCGCCTGCAGATACCGCCGTCGGTGCAGATCGAGCTGCATATCGACCGCTCCAAATCCATCCGGGAATCGATCGAGGACGTCGAGTTCACGCTGGTGCTCACGCTGGCGCTGGTCGTGCTGGTGATCTTCCTGTTCCTGCGCAAGCTTCGGGCGACGATCATCCCCAGCATCGCCATCCCGATGTCGATCATCGGCACGTTCGCGGTGATGTACCTGCTGGACTACAACCTGGACAATCTTTCGCTGATGGCCTTGACGCTGTCCATCGGTTTCGTGGTGGACGACGCCATCGTGGTGCTCGAGAACATCGTGCGCAAGATGGAGCACGGGCTGCCGCCGATGCAGGCGGCGCTGGAGGGCACCTCCGAGATCGGTTTCACCGTGCTGTCGATGACCCTGTCGCTGGCCGCGGTATTTATTCCGGTCCTGTTCATGCCGGGACTGATGGGACGGCTGTTGACCGAGTTCGCCGTGACCATCGGCGTGGCCATCCTGGTTTCCGGCGTGGTCTCGCTGACCTTGACGCCGATGATGTCCAGCCGGTTCCTGCGTCCGCCGGAAGAGCAGCGGTACGGGCTGCTGTACCGGGCCAGCGAGAAGGTGTTCGACGGGATGCTGTGGGTGTACGAGGTGACGCTGCGCTGGGTATTCCGGCATCGCCTCTTCACCATGGGCGTGTCGGCCATGGTGCTGGTGGCCACCTTCTACCTGTTCAAGAAGATTCCGCAGGGTTTTCTGCCGCTGGAGGACATAGGTCAGATCTTCGCCCAGACGGAAGCGCTGGAGGGCACCTCGTTCGAAGCCATGGTCGAGCACCAGTTGCAGGCGGCCCGGATCATCGCCGAGGACCCGAACGTGGAGGCCTTCATGTGCAACGCCGGGGCGCGTGGCAGCCGGGCCAGCAACACGGGTTCGTTGTCCATTCGGCTCAAGCCGCGCGACCAGCGGGAGATGACGGCGGAAGAGGTCATCCAGTCGCTCCGGCCGAAGCTGGCCGAGGTGCCGGGGCTCCAGACTTTTCTCCAGATCCCGCCGCCCATCCGCCTGGGAGGGCGGTTGACCAAGGGGTTGTACCAGTTCACGCTTCAGTGCCCGGACACCGAGGAGCTGTACAAATACGCGCCCCTGCTGATGGAGAAGATGCGCGAGCTGCCGGGTTTGCAGGACGTGACCTCGGACATGCAGCTTAATAATCCGCAGGTCAACGTGGAGATCGACCGGGACAAGGCTTCCACCCTGGGGATCAGCGCCGAGCAGGTGGAACTGGCCCTGTCGTGCGCCTACGGCACCCGGCAGATATCCACGATGTACACGCCGACCAACCAATTCTACGTAATCCTGGAAGTGTTGCCCGAGCATCGAAGGCACCCCGGCGTGTTGCCGCTGCTGTACCTGCGTTCCAGCTCCGGCCAGCTTGTGCCGCTGGAATCGCTGGCCCGCATCGAACGCACGGTCGGGCCGCTGCTGGTCAACCACACCGGCCAGCTTCCCAGCGTGACCCTTTCCTTCAACCTCGCCCCCGGACATGCTCTGGGCACGGCCACGGATGACGTGACGCGGCTCGCGCGGGAGATCCTGCCGGCCACCATCAGCACAAGCTTCCAGGGCCAGGCCCAGGCCTTCCAATCGTCGCAGCGCGGCATGCTGGCCCTGCTGATCGTCTCGGTGCTGGTGATTTACCTGGTGCTGGGCATCCTGTACGAGAGCTTCATCCATCCGATCACGATCCTCACCGCGCTGCCGTTCGCGGGCGTGGGGGCCCTGGCCACGCTGATGTATTTTGGCCTCGACCTGAATATTTATGGATTCGTGGGCGTGATCATGCTCATCGGTCTGGTCAAGAAGAACGGCATCATGATGATCGACTTCGCGATCGAGGCCCGCCGTACGGGGCTTTCGCCGCGGGACGCGATGTACCAGGCGTGCGTGGTGCGGTTCCGGCCGATCATGATGACCACGATGGCGGCCCTGGTGGGAACGCTGCCGATTGCGCTGGGATATGGCGCCGGGGCGGAGTCGCGCCGGCCCCTGGGGTTGGCTGTCGTGGGCGGTTTGCTGTTCTCGCAGTCGCTGACGCTCTACGTCACGCCGGTGTTCTATCTGTACGCGGAACGGATGGTCGAACTGCTGTCAAAGCTTCGCAAGTCGCGTTCTGACAGTGCTTTAACGATTCCGGTGCCCGAGCCGATCGAGCCTCAAGCCAGCGAAACACCGGTTCGACCCAGGCGGGTGCCGGAGTCCGTCTGAAATGTAAGGTGGGTCATTTCAATGGCTTGCGAGAGAGAAGATTCCGGGAATTTGAGTCGGTTTGGCTGGAGAAACTGTTGACACAGTAAGCCCGTTCAGATAGCCTGTCGAATACGTGTGGGAGACGCGGGCACTCTGTGCAGCCATTTCGCATTCCCATTCTGTGCCGTTCTGGTTACGAGAGCAGTGTCGAACCTTTAGAGGAGGAGGACAGCATGAATCACCGAAACGTTTTCTACACGACTCTTGTGGTGCTGGCGTGCCTGCCGGCGGCGGCGATGGCGGTACCCTACGCATCGGGTGTTAGCACCTCCGGGTCGGAGCTCACGTTCATCCTGAACCAGGATGCCGACAATGTGACGCTCGTGCTGGAGGGCGGCGGGACGCTGAACCTTGGCGCCATGACCAAGGGCACACATGTTGTATCGGTAGCGACGCCGGGCAATCACCAGATCAAGGTGACCAACTCCGCACCGTCCGGCTGGACACAGATCAGCGCTGAGGATACGGCGCACTCGTTCTGGCAGCCCTATGGTATCTCGGTCAACACGAACCCGACCAGCCCCTATTACGGCCGGGTCTACGTGGCCAACAATCAGGGCGGCACGACGGCATTTGGCCGAGAGACGTCCAGGCAGATTTACATGTTGAATGCCGACGGAACAGAGGCCGGGGCGGGCACGGCCGGAGTGGACTGGGGCACCACCGGTTCGTCGCCTTTCAAGGTCGCGATCGGCAAGGATGACACTGTTTACGTCGTCAAGTACGCGAATGATACGGTGTACGAAGTGGCGCCCGATCTGTCGGGTAACACCCTGCTGATTGGCGCCTCGAATCGCACCGCCAACCAGTACATCGGGAGCGTGTACGTAGAGGGCACAAAGGCCGGCGGAGACCGCAAGATCTACGCCGTCAACACCAACGGCAACGACCTTGCGCGCAAGGGTGTGATCTGCTATGACCTCGGCGGTCAAGATGCCGCCACCCCGGGCGACACTGGTACGCAGATTCTCGGCCCCTCGTACTGGGTGGACGTCTACTATCCGATGGACGTCGTTCGCGATTCCGCGGGGAACTGGTACAGCAACTTCTGGCGCTGGGACGCGACACAGGGGCCGGCCATCGTCAAGTTCCTCGACGACGGCAACTATCCGTTGAACACCGCGGCGTGGGAGACCCCCAGGCAGGAACCATTCAACGGCAGCTACTGCCTTGACATTTACGAAGAAAAGGGCTGGGTTGCGTACGGCAACTACTACGACGGCTGGGTCCACATCTTCGACATGAATGACGGTTCCTACATCGGCGGCTTCGACGCCGGTAGCCGGATTATGGACCTCGCGTTCGATGCCGCTGGCAACATTTATACCGGCGACCCCACAACGGAGTGGCTGAAGGTCTGGTCGCCAGGCGGCGACACAATAATGAGCACGCCGTTCACCATCGTTCCCGAGCCGGCCGCGCTGGCCTTGCTGGCGCTTGGCCTGCCGTTGGTGCGGCGCCGTCGCCGCTGATCGGCACAAAACCCACAGGTTTGTACCCCCACAAGGCCGCCGCCAGGTGCGACGGCCTTGTTCTTGCGCCTGGTGGAAACTGGAACTGGCGGATTGCCGCCTTTGGCGCTTGAGCCATTCCCCGGTACATTATGACGCCCCGGCGGAGCGCCGGGTGTCGAGGGCCTTTGTATGTCCACGCGCTGCCTGCTGGTTCCCGCGTTTGCCTCGTTGATGAGCGGCTTGTCGTTTGCGGCCGGGCCGGCCGGTGCACCGGTCATCCCGGACGATTTCCCGCGATTTGTCGTGCCGGGGCGTGAGAAAGAGATGGACAGCCTGCGGCGGCTGTTCTGGCTGCACTGGCAGCCGGCGAGGCCGCTGATTCCGCTGTGGGATGAGTGGATGCCGATGTCCACGCTGTGGCCGGCGATGGGCAGCGGGCCCGAGTTGAGAAAGATGCGCACACGGTGGGCTGCCTCGCTGGCCGGTCGGGCGATCAATGCGGAGGGCTACGTCCACACGCATCAGCATGATGGACTGGCCCATTCAGAGGGCTGGCCATTCCCCCTGTGGATGCAGGCGGGCGGCATTGGGTGGCATTTTCGCGGAACGGGCATCCAGGGCTACGACGGGCCCGCGGCCACGCCGGAAGGCTGGAAGCTGGAGGGGGGCAAAGCCGATGAGATCGGCCCGAAAGGATGGGAAATCGAACTGACTGAGGCGGGGGCGACGGCCACCACGCCGCCCTTTGCGATCGACGCGCGGATCTCCCCGTGGCTGCGATTGAACTGGTGGGCCCAAGGAGTGGAGGGGGCCAACTGTTACGTGGAGTGGACCACGCGGGAGGAGCCGGAATTCTCGCCGGCGCGACGGGCTTACTTTTCGCCTGCCGGGGGAAGCCGCCGGCTCAATACCGACGTGACCGAAACGCGGACCATGATCCGGGTCCACCACCTGCCGGGCTGGAAGGGGACCATCACCCGACTGCGGATCGGCTTCGACAATGCCGGCCCGGCCAAGGTGGTCGTCAAGTCGTTTCACACCGCCTGCGATACCCGGCACAACATCAACAACTCGAATTTCATTCGTGCCTGCCATGATTATTTTGTGTGGTCGGCGGATTACACGTTCCTGAGAGGGCAGATCGGTCGGATTCGCACCGCCATGCGCTTCATGATGCGCGAGTTCGACACCCGGCAGCGCAAGTGCGTCTACACCACCTGGCCGGGCCATGAGGGACGCAGCGGTATCCGTTACGTGGATGGGAAAAAGAAGGTCATCCCGGGAGAAGGCATTGGCAGCAACTATTGGGATCTGCTTCCATTCGGCGGCGAGGATGCTCTGGCCACGATCTATTACTATGACGCGCTGCTGGATCTGGCCGAGCTGGAGGAACTGATTGCCAAACACCCGGAATGGAACGTGGCCACCGGCGCGGACGCCTTCGATCCGGCGGATCTGCGGGCCCATGCCCGGGAAGTCCGGGACTACGGCACGAAGCGGTTCTGGAACGAGAAGACCGGCCGGTTCGGCACCGTCGATCTGGACGGGCGCTTCTACGATTTCGGTTTTACCTTCCTGAACAACGAGGCGGTGTACTATGGCTTCGCGACGCCCGAGCAGGCCAGGTCGATTCACGCCTGGCTGAGCGGCGCACGCATCGTGGAAGGGGACACGTCGCAGGGCGCGGACATCTATCACTGGCGCTTCGGGCCGCGCAGCACGACGAAACGCAATATCGATTACTACTTCTGGGGCTGGGTGGATCCCGAGTCGATTCCGTTTGGCAATCAGGTCCAGGATGGCGGGGGAGTGTTGGGCTTCTCGTTCCATGATCTGATGGCCCGTTTGATGACCGCCGGTCCGGACGACGCGGCCCGACGGCTGGGGGAAATCTGCGCCTGGTTCGACGAAACCCAGGCCGCGGGGGGATACCGGGCCTATTACAGCGACCCGGCCAAAGGCACCCTGCAGGGAGGGAATGTGCCCGGCGGCCTGGGGCTGGACAAGGAATTCTTTGAGTCGATTCTCGTTCCGCAGGTGATGCTCTACGGCTTCCTGGGGTTCAAACCGACGGCCGACGGGTGCGTGATTTCACCGCGTTTGCCGGCCGACTGGCCCTCGTTGACCATCACGCGGATTCATCTGCACGACCACGTGCTGGACATCTCAGCGGCCGGCAAGGTGATTACGGTGACGGACCACAACCCGGGGGGCAGCGCCATACGGATCGAGGCGCCGGCGGGGTGGACCGTCCGGCGACAGGAAAAACGGGATGCGGCCAAGCCTTGAGAGGCGGCATCCCTGGCATCGCCGGGCCGACAGCTTCCTGCATCCGTTTACCATGCTCACTGATGGCAGAGTCACGCAAGTGACTCTGTTTGCAGAACTTGCGAAATCCAAGGCGACCTCCGGGTTATGAGCCATGTGGCCGTGGGGGCATGGTTCCAATGTCCCCGAAACCACTTTTCGGTGCATCCACGGCGAAATCCGCCCTGACTTCTCGGGGTTATGGGATGGGGTTGTCTCTATCCGCCAAACCGCCCGCGCCGCATGTGCCGATAGTGGTTGTATGGCGGCCAGTTGGCGCGTAAAATAACGCCAAACGGCTACAGTAGGAGTTACCCATGCCGATTGCTGGAACTCACGGGGCAAAAGGCCGGATCAAAGGCGTCAAGCGGATGCGCGCTCTGCAGAGACTGGGAATTGCCATAGACGACCCGGTGAAGCTCGTGCATAGCGTCCGTCGCGGCTTTCCCTTCAAGAGCCTGGCGAACTTCCAGAAGGCCACGGACCTGTCCTGGCCGGAGATTTCCCGTTTCGTAAACATCCCGCGGCGCACGCTCACTCGGCGTCAGAGCCAGGGCAGGCTGCAGGCCGATGAATCGGATCGGGTCTTGCGCGCTTCGTCGATCTTCGACATGGCCGTTGATCTCTTTGAGGGCGACGTGGCGGCGGCACGCAAATGGTTGCAGGCCCCGCAGCCGGGCTTGGGCGGAGAAACGCCATTGGACTTCGCCTCCACAGAAGTGGGAGCACGTGAGGTCGAGAACCTCATTGGCCGCCTTGAACATGGGGTCTTTACGTGATTCGCGCGTGGCGCATCACCAAGGCCAAGCATGCCGCCACGGCGTTCACCGGAGCTGGCGCGAAGGCCTGCGGTGGACGATGGAACAGCCCCGGTACGGCCGTCGTGTATACCGCCGGCAGTACATCGCTGGCAATCTTGGAGATGTTGGTGCACCTGCAGGCCCAGGACCTGATCCAGCGTTATGTGATCTTCGAAGTGTCGTTTGATGAGACGCTCATGACGACCGTCGATCCCGTCGCGCTCCCCAGGTCGTGGCGCAGGTCGCCATCGCCGGCGACCGTGCAGCAGGTGGGGGATGAGTGGGTGGCCGAGGGGAGATCAGCAATCCTGCGGTTGCCCAGTGCAATCGTACCCAACGAGTGGAATTACCTGCTGAATCCCGCGCATCCCGATTTCGCAAAGATCACGATCGGCCCGAAACAGCAGATCAAGCTCGATCGCCGGCTGGTCAAGACGCCCTCACCCTGATGGCCGAATTGGCTACTGCTGGTCGGAATCGGTTACTCAATATGGCTACTCACAGGGGTATGGCCCAGGTCACGGCTGTCTCTGGCCATGGCGAGACCAAGTTGCAGGTGGACGATACGGCACGGCGGGTCTCTGGTCATGTGCAGGGGGGGCGGGAGACGCTGGCCGAAATTCCACGGATCGTAAACCCGCAGGATAACCAGCGTAAAAAACGAAGAAGCCGCCAGGATCTCTTGACGGCTTCTTCCGAAAACCAAAGCGCCGGTTACGTTTGTAACCGGGCCTCAAATAGCGGGGACAGGACTCGAACCTGTGACCTCGAGGTTATGAGCCTCGCGAGCTACCAACTGCTCCACCCCGCAGTAGAGTCCAGTATTATAGACCCCTCAGCGACGCTGTCAAGGGACGCGGCGGAATTCTTAACCTTCTGGTAGCGAGAGGTTTAGCGGCCTGGGACGGAAGGGCGGTGCTTTTTTGAGGGCGACTTGTCGGAGACGGCTCTGCTGTCACTGGGTTCGAGAATCATCGTGGCTGGGCAGCCGCCTGTCATACGGTTTCCGTTGCAAACTTGGGCAGGTTCCTGCCCGGTTATTGGTGGCCGCGCTGCTGATCGTTTGAATCTTTGCGCCGCCACCCCTGAAGAGGCGGGGCGCCCAACGCACAGGATTCATTTGGAATCCGTATCGCTCCACGAGGGAGTGCCTGTCGAGCCGCTAGAGAGTCGCGGAAAGCCGTCTATCGGTCCGCGAGGAAGGCATCCTCGCCCGTGTAGACGGTCATCCGGATATCCCGGTCGGCTCCGCGGGTCAGGTCCATGGGGTCCTGGAAGCCCCTCCCGGCCTGCGGTGAGCCGGCCCCGGTGCTCTGACAGGCCGGTAGGAGCAACGCGACGACCAGCATGAGGCCGCCGGTCAGAATTCGTTTCAATAAGACCTTGCGCACGATAAGAACCTCGACTTAAACAGGGCGAATCCGACTCCGACTCTATTTATTGTAGGCCAGCGTTCCCGTCGCAGATGTATTTTATGTGCAACAATTGCCGGTTTATGGATAGGTGTTACGGGGTGGAACGGACGACGTTCGACAGGTGAGGAAGTGTTTATGGCGATGTCCGGCAAGGCCGGTGGGTGGTCGGCGTGAAGGGCAGCGCGGCGGTGTTCCTGGCCTGGCGGGCGGGCGCATACCTGGCCGGGCAGCGGCTCATCATTGATGGTGGGTTGCTGTGCGAACAGGTGCCGCGAATCAAGCACATGAGAAGGCAAGCGTAAGCCCGGGTTTACGAGGAACCCGGGCCACTCTTGCGCATGCCGGGAAGGAGCATTTCGCGAGCCCGGATGGCGATTGCCGTTTGCCTGGCACGATCGCTTCACGCCTCAAAGAGGGCGTTCTTCCGGGCCCGCGCGATGCATCCGGGATTCACGTCATATTCCCGCGGGGCTGGTGGTCGGCGCGGGCTTGGGGGTGGCGATCATCAGTCGGGTCTGCAGGACCGTGTTCGGCGCCGTGATGAAGTTCGACGCCTTGCAGGCGATGCTTCCGTCGGCGCTGAGGGCCTTGACGGAGAGCCTGACCACGTTGGTTGCCCCGGCGGGGATGTTCGCCCGGGTAATTGAGCCGGCCGGACCCAGTTCCAGGGTCAGGTCCAGTTCGCACAGGTTACGGATTTCGACCCAGGCGGAATCCTTGTTCTGATGGTGCGGGGGGCGAATTTCCACGCAGGCGGCCAGCATGGGGGCCAGCAGATTCTCCGGGCCGATAAGCTGGTTCTTGTACCAGGCGACGGTCCGGCCGGCGAAGAGCGCCTCGCGCACGGCCGGCAAGCTTCTCTCCTTCGCAAAGACAAGGGTCATGGTGCGGTGCTCGGTTGCGGTGGCCGGGCGGTCTGACAGCGGGCGATGCACGTCGGAGCAGCCGAGCACGGGCAGGCCTCTCTCAATGGCCGACTGGTGCCCATCCGGGTAGTACTCGTCTCCGTTGCAGATCTCGACCGCGTGCAACTGTTTGGCTTCGAACAGGCGGGTCTGGGCTTCGCCCCACTTGCCGCGTTCGACTCCCAGCCAGCTCGGGTGATTCCAGGTGATGAAGGCTTTCTGGGCGGTGGCCCGGTTGAAGACCTCGTAGAAGTCTTTCGTGTCCAGCGGGTTGATGTCTTCGAGGAACAAGGCGTTGAAATGGCCGGGCGGGGTGTCGCGGGTGATCTCGGTTCCCTTGATCACCAGGATGTTCAGCTCTTTGGCCCGGGCCGCGGCGATTTCGTAGGGCCGATTATGATCGGCGTTGATGTCGTTCTTGTGAGGGCGATACTCGATGTGGTCGGTGATGGCGATGACGTCCAGGCCTTCGCGCCAGGCCTCGTTGATGCGAACATGCGGCCACACGTCACCGTCGGAGAAGGCCGTATGCGTGTGAAAATCGCACTTGAGCGTGCGTTGTCCAGGCAGATCCGGGAAACGGATTTCCCGGCGCGTCTGGGCCTCAGACACTACGGCAAGACACGCGATCACCAGAATTGCAACGCTTCCTGAGTGCCGTCTCATGGAGAGGAACCCCCTGTAAATGGTAAACCGGGCCATGTGTTATCCGCGGGACTGATCCGCAGCCCGCCAGCCCATCTCAGCGGGTGCGCATAATACCGGAAAACGGGGGGCTGCGATACAGCGGGAGTTTGCGGAGAGCGGTCCGACCGCATATCATCGCACCCCACAGGCAATCGACGGAGACACTTCCTGGAGTTGTTCATGAGACCCTCCACGGGTGCACCGCCAGCAAGATTCTGCCTTGTTGGCCGGTTACGGAGAATACCCCATGACCGGAGTGATCGGCTCGCGGATCGAGGACCTGGATACGCCCGCCCTGTTGATTGACGGGCCGGCCATGATGCGGAACATCGAGCGGATGGCCGCGTTTTTCCGTGGTCGATCGGCACAGTTGCGGCCTCATTTCAAAAACCACAAATGCACCCGGATCGCCCAACGACAGCTTGCGGCGGGATCGGCCGTGGGCATGACCGCGGCAAAGCTGGCCGAGGCGGAAGCGCTGGCCGCGGCGGGCGTGGAGGACGTATTAATCGCCAACCAGGTGGTGGGCGAGCGGAAGCTCGCAAGGCTGGTGAAGCTTGCCGGCCGGATCAGGCTGCGCGTGGCCATCGACCACCTGGAACACGCGACGGCGATTTCCCGGGCAGCGGCCGACGCGGGGGTGACGGTCGGCCTGTTGATCGAGGTGGATATCGGGATGGGACGCTGCGGCTTGCCGCCGGGACCGCCGGCGTTGGACCTAGCCCGGCGGATTGTGGAACTGCCCGCTGTCCGCTTTGACGGGTTGCAGGCCTATGAAGGGCACCTGGTGAGCGTGGCCGATGCCGATGAACGCCGGCAGCGCGTCCACGAAGCGTTTGGGAAAGCCCTCGAGACCCGCCGGCTGATCGAGTCCGCGGGGATTCCGGTGGCGGTGATCAGCGGGGGATCGACTTCCACCCATGCGATTACCGGGCTGATCGAGGGCATCGACGAGATCCAGGCGGGTACGTACCCGACCATGGACTGGACCTACGCGCAGGTGGCTCCCGAATTCGAGATTGCCCTGTCCATCCTGGCCCGGGTGATCAGTCGTCCCCGGCCGGGCGTGGCCGTGCTGGATGTGGGTGTCAAGGGGGTTGGCCATGAGTTCGGACCGCCCAGGGTCAAGGGCTACGCGCAGGCCCATGTTCCGGCGTTCGGGTCCGAGGAACATTGCGTGGTGTGTGATGCGCCCGATTGGCGAATTGGGGACGCGGCAGAACTGATTCCCAGCCACGCCTGTACTACCTGTAACCTCTACCGGTGGATCCACGTCCACGAAGACGGTCGGGTGGTGGATGTGTGGCCCATCGAGGGCTCGGGCGGATTGACGTAAGAAAAACCTTGATTTCCGAAGATGTCTTGATGAGGTGTGATGTGATGAAGTGCAGTTTCGTCGGTGGGCTGTTGGCAGGTCTGTTGTTCGCTGGCGCCGCTCTGGCCCAGGAGCCGTCGGGGCGCTGGTCGGTGGAGAAGGCGGCGGCCTGGCACCGCGAGCAGCCCTGGCTGGTGGGTTGCAACTACATTCCGAGTTCGGCGATCAACCAGATCGAGATGTGGCAGGAGGCCACCTTTGATGTGCAGACCATTGATCGCGAGCTGGGCTGGGCGGAATCGCTGGGTTTCAACAGCGTGCGCGTGTTCCTGCATCACATGGTCTGGGAACAGGATCGCGAAGGCTTTCTCCAGCGGATGGATCGATTCCTTGACCTGGCCGAGAAGCATGGGATCGGGGTCATGTTTGTGCCTCTCGATGGGGTCTGGGATCCGTATCCGAGCCTGGGCAAGCAGCGCGAACCCCGCCCGCACGTGCACAATTCCGGCTGGGTGCAGTGTCCGGGGGCGGAGATCCTGAAGGATCCGGCCCGACATGACGAACTGGAAGGCTACATCAAGGGCGTGCTCACGAGATTCAAGAATGACAAACGCGTGCAGGTGTGGGATCTTTTTAACGAGCCGGAGAACACCAACAAGTCGTGCTACGGCGACAAGGAGCTTCCGAACAAGGCGGAAATGTCGCTGCTGCTGCTGAAGAAAGTCTTTGCCTGGGCCCGGCAGGTGAACCCGTCTCAGCCGTTGACGTGCGGCGTCTGGATGGGCACCTGGGCTGACCCGGGGAAGCTCACGCCCATGGAGCGTCTCCAGTTGGAACAGTCGGACGTGATTTCGTTCCACAGCTATTCCAAGATCGACAAGGTCAAGGAGTGTGTACAGAACCTGCTTCGTTACCAGCGCCCGATTCTCTGCACCGAGTACATGGCCCGGACCAACGGCAGTACCTTCCGACCGCACCTGGAGTACTTCAAGGAGCACAGGGTCGGAGCCTACAACTGGGGTTTCGTGGCCGGCAAGACCCAGACCATCTATCCGTGGGAGTCCTGGACCCGGACTTACACGGCTGAGCCGCCGCTGTGGTTCCACGACATTTTCCGAAGCGACGGCCGGCCTTACCTCCCTGAGGAAGTTCGCTATATCCGGCAGGTGACCGGCAAGGTCGAGGCCCGCCCGTAATCGCGAATCGCGACCACTGAAACCAGGGCGCTATCGGTCTATGACCGTTGTGTCAGCAGCGGCCGGGACGGCTGCGCTGCCAACGAGGCCGTGGCGCCTCTACTGTTGAGATGCCGGTCTGCAAGGTCCGATGAAAGCCGGCTTGCGCCCGCATGGCGTGCCCATATTCGCACGTTGGACAGTCCGTTTTAAATAAACCCGAATTTCCCAGATGACACTTGCGGCGGCGTATACTGAGGTGACGATTTCCCCCGTGAATACAGGCGCAAACGAAGCTCAAGCCGCTGAAACCTGGAGAATCCAATGGGTGAAGCACGCAAGGAG
>Ga0209409_1000204_pt1 | contig 64010 bp, 61 predicted proteins | sample AD_JPNMR1_MetaG_FD_184424 | JGI IMG/M metagenome (GOLD analysis project Ga0209409, IMG submission 184424) | Active sludge microbial communities of municipal wastewater-treating anaerobic digesters from Japan - AD_JPNMR1_MetaG (SPAdes) (version 2) | ecosystem: Engineered > Bioreactor > Anaerobic... | reverse complement strand
ATGGAGACGGCACTCAGCAGCCTCGATGCCAACAAAATCGCCAACCTCTACTCCTTCCCCATCTTGCTAGATCCGGTGCTGCCAGGACAGGAAGAGCTGAAGTTCGAACGACAGCATTTCGTCAGGATGATCCAAGGGGCCTTGACTGCAGCAAAAGAGGGCGGTGCGGTGTTTGAGATCACCTTCGGGGGCGAGCCTGACATCGTGGAGGAACCCAACAAGGCCCAAGTGGCAACAAAGTTATACATGAAGGTGAAGATCGATGAGGACACCGCCCACAATGTCTTCGTCGCGTTTGTCAACGACCTCTTCGACGTCTTCATGGAGCTGTATGAGGAGGTCCTCAAGGAGACTTTGAAGGAATTCTTCGACGAAATCCCCGATGACTTTACGGAGATTGCCGAGCAGCTCTGGGACGCACTCATGGCGGGTGAGCCAGAGGAGTGGCCCGTTGAGGAGGAGATAACGGAAGAAGTCTTCTTTGAGCTGACCAAGGTGAACGGCAAGTGGAAGCTATCGTCCGAGGTAGACGTAGAGCCTCCCCTCACGGCCCTCTTCAGGCGCTAAAGCCTTAAGCCTCCCCGCTCAGGGGAGGCTTTTTTGCGTCCTTTTACTTACACCCCACACACCCACCAAGACGATCGCCGCCCCAATGAGCTGCCCCGCGAGCAGCCGCTCGCCCCTGAACAACACCCCAGCCAGGATGGAAAACACCGGGGTGAGGTTGGTGAACACCGCCACCCGGGAGGCACTGAGCTTAGCCAGGGCGTAGTTGAGGAGGAAAAAGGCACCAACCGAAGAAAGCAGGCCCAGGTAAAGAAGGGCGGAAGCAGTCTCCCAGCGGCCCAAGGCCAGGAAATAGGTGAGGGGGCGACCTGTGAGCGCGGCGCGCATTAACACCACGGCGTTGAACGCCACAGCTCCCACCCACATCATCACGTAGGTCACTTCCACGGGAGCGGCCTTGCTTGAGGCCTGGCGGGAGGCGATGTTGTAAAGGGCGGCGGCCACCACTGCCCCCAGCAGCGCCAAGATCCCCTTGACGCCCCCCAATCCCCCCTGCAGCTGGGGCCGGGAAAGCAGGACCACGCCGGTCACAGAAGTGGCGATGAAAACCCACTGTTCCCCGCTTAGACGCTCCTTTAGGAGCGCCGCGGCCAAAAGCGCAACCGCAACAGGTATGAGCGCGATGAGAACTCCAGCCACCGAAGCGGAAGTGAGGTTGACCCCCACGGTCTCGCAGATGAAATAAAGGACGGGCTGGAAAACGGCCACCACAAGCAAACTGCCCAGCTTGTCCCAGGAAAGCTCCACCTGGATCAGTTTCAGCCTGCGCAGAAAGAGCATGAAGAAAGCGGCCAGGAAAAACCTCAGCCCCAAGAGTTCGAAGGTCTCGAGACTGTCCAAGGCGTTTTTGGTAAACAAAAAGGAAAAGCCGAAGATAACGGCTGCTCCCGCCGCGGCCAGGTGGGGCCGCAGCCCAGACTCTCTGTGTTCCACAGACCTGCACCCATTCTACCTTGTTTTCTAGCAGCTTTATTCGGCAAAATGGCGCAGATGCCTCCCCAGGGAAGAGGAAGTTGCAGCTCAGATGTCAAATAAAGGTGAGACAGCAAAGGAGGCACGTGGAGTGAAGAGATTTGCTTTATTCGCTTTGCTGGCTGCCGGCTGCCTTCTGCTCACCGGCTGCCTGCCCGGGAGCGGCAGTAGGACACCGGAGAATCCCGCGGGCTTTTTCACCGGTATCTGGCACGGCTGGGTGGCCCCCCTATCCCTGATCTTCGGCCTGTTCCGCCCCCATATCCGGGTGTACGAGGTGGCCAACACCGGTTGGTGGTATGATTTCGGTTTTTACCTGGCCATCGTGGGCGGCTGGGGCAGCCTTTCGCTGGTGAGAAAAAAGAGCAAATAAGGATGGAAAAAGTGTGGGGGCCCACCGGGCGGTTGCGGTGGGCCTCCCCTTTATCTCTTTCCCTGCGCGATGATCTGGTCCGCGGTACGGGCCGCCAGGGCCATCACCGTCTCCGTGGGATTGGCGGCCCCAGAAGTTACGAACACGCTGGCATCGCAGATGTAGAGGTTGGGGATATCGTGGCTGCGGCAGAACTCGTTCACAACTGAGGTGCTGGGGTCCTTGCCCATGCGGCAGCCGCCCATGAGATGGGCGCTGTCCGGCACCACAAAGGCGTCCCTCCCCCCCGCCGCGGCCAGGATCTCTTGGCACTTTTGGATCCCGTGGGCGATGAGCTTTTGGTCGTTTTCTCCGTAAGCAAAGTGGACCTGGGCCCTGGGCAGACCGTACTCATCCTTTTCCTCGCTCAAGGTCACGCAGTTTGTGGCCTCGGGGAGCACTTCCCCCACCAGAGTGATGCGGGCATAGAAGTTCCAGTGGAGCATGATCTCCCGCAGTTTTTTCCCCCAGATCCCCGCATTGGTGGCCGCCTTCACCGCCATACCCACCGGCCGTGCGCCGTGGGCGTGGAGGGAATAGCCGCGGATAAAACCCCGGCTCAGGTCGGTCTCATAGAAATCCTGACTGACGGCCAGAACCGGTGTACCTTTGTAGAGGCGGATCTCCTGGTCGAAACGGGCGTACACATCGTGACCGCTGTGGGGCATCAAGTACTTCCCCACCAGGCCGCTGCTGTTGGCCAGGCCTTCCGGAAACTGGCTGCAGGCGGAGTTCAGCAGGAGCCTAGGTGTTTCCACGGCGAAGGCCGAGACGATCACCACCTTGGCCTTCTGGGCGTAGAACTGGCCGTCGTGGTTGAACTCCACACCGGTCACCCGGCCCCCTTTGTCCACCAGGATGCGGGTCACCATGCAGTCCGTCAAAACCTCCGCGCCCAGTCCGATGGCCTTGGGCACATGGTGGATCAAGGTGGAAAACTTGGCATTGGGCAGACACCCCTGGTTGCAGAAACCCCGGTTGATGCAAGGGGGCCGTCCATCAAAGGGCGCAGAAAGGATGGCCAGGGGAGCCACGGTGCTGCGGATCCCCAAGGCCGCGCAGCCCCGGCGGAAGATTTCCGCATTGCCGCTGATGGGGCTGCGCTCGGGATAGGGGTACGGGCCGTGGAAGGCTCCCCAGGGGAACTCCCGGGGGCCGCTCACCTTGATCTCTTCCTCGATCTTGGCGTAGTAGGGGGCTAGATCTGCATAGGTGATGGGCCAGTCTTCCGCTGCTCCATCCAGGGTGCGCACCCTGAAGTCGCTTTCATGGAAGCGGTAAAAGACCCCGGTGAAATGTACGGTGCCGCCCCCTACGCCGCGCCCCGAGTTGTTGGCCCCAAACTGCAGGGCGTTTTGGCCTGTGGAAAGGCGCGTGTCATTCCAGGCCAGGGACTGGGCATGGAGCTCATCGCTGGCGAAGTCAGTCTGGGGATCCCAAAAGGGGCCCGCCTCGATGCCCACAACGCTCAATCCCGCCTTGGCCAGTTCGTAAAGGAGCACTCCCCCAGCCGCCCCCAGACCCACGATAACCGCATCCACCTCTTGGCCCCCGTATTTGCGCTTGCGCAGGTGGGGGTGGCGCTCCCGGTCGTAATGATCGCAGTTATGCTGTACTGAAACCTTCTCTGCCATGGCGCTCCCCCGCTCAGCTCCACTCGGCCTGTTTTGGTTCCCAAGGGTCCACAAGCCCCAGCTCCACCCGGACATAACCGCGGGGGTACGCTGGGCCGCCGTATCCAATCTCCGACCACACCCAGGGATGGGAGTAATGGGCGGTGATGATTAGACCCGCGAGCTTCTTGAACAGCTCCTTTTGTCTTTCCACATCCCAGCCCTCTTCTTGTGGTAAACCGCCCACCTCCAAGAGCTGCAGGAACTCCAGCTGCTGCGCTTCCTTGAGGCTGAGAAAGCCTTTGAAAAACTTGGCCTTAGCCCAGTTGTCCAAAGCGTCCAAACCGGCGAGGATGAGTTCCTTACGGGGCGGGATACCCGGCTTGCGCTGGGCTTCCCCCTGGGGTTTGCCCAGTTCCGTCTCCACATGGAAGGCAATCCAGGTGAGCACCTCATCCCGCCCCTCGCAGGCCAGCTGCCGGGCCAGGGCCTTGATCATCCCCTGCTGCCAGTGGGAGAGCAGCTTAAACTCAAAGGGCCCCAGGCGCTGCTTTACGATCTGGCGGGTATTGGCATCCCACTCGTCCTGGAGGGCCAAGACATCGTAATCGGGATAGAGGCTCTCCAAGCCCATCACAGCCCACCACTCCAGTACACGGCCAAAAGTCCGAGCACGCTCAAGGCGGTAATGGTTAAAGGCAGTACCACCGGTGGGCCCACCAGGAAGTTCTGCAGCCGGTAGCCATCCACCCTCTGCCCCACGCCCCGCAGGTGGAGGAAAAAACCGTACAATCCCCCTAAAGCATCTGCCGCGCAGAGCAGGGCAAAAACCCGGCGCACGCCTGCCGTGCCGGAAGCTGTGACCCACAGGCCAGTCAGAGCCAGAATTGGCAGGGCGATCACCGGAACCCACTGGGCCCAGTGCCTGAAGTTCTGGCGGTAATGGAAGAGCGTCACCTGCACGAAGATGAGGAGAAAGCCCAGGGAAGCAAAGAGGATTGCCACCCGCTCAAAGGGCCAGCCGGTCCACCCCACGCCTATCACCCTGTTCCTTTGGTCTATCCCTTACAGTGTTCCCATCTTAAGTCAAAAAAACCCGCATTTCCCTGGGGGAAATGCGGGCCTATTCTTTGCTATCTGCCCACCTTACACGCCCGAAAAGGCCATGAAGCCGCCGTCTACCGGTACAACAACCCCGGTCACGAACTTGCTGGCATCACTTACCAACCAGATCACCGTACCCACCAAGTCGGAGGGCTCGCCAAAGCGGCCCATGGGGGTGTGTTCCAAGATGGTGCGGCCCCGCTGGGTGAGCTCACCGGTTTTTTCCTCGGTGAGCAGGAAGCGGTTCTGCTCAGTGAGGAAGAACCCGGGGGCGATGGCATTCACCCGGATGTTGGGGGAGTAGTGCTTGCAGAAGTGCACAGCCAGCCACATGGTCAGATTGTTGATGGCCGCCTTGGCTGCGGAATAGCCGATGACATTGGTCATGGGCTGGTAGGAGGACATGGAAGAAACGTTGAGGATCACGCCTTCCTTCTTTTCCGCAAACACCTGCCCGAAAACCTGGGTGGGCAGGAGCGTGCCCATGAAGTTCAGCCGCACGACGTAGTCCAAAGCCTCCTGGGGAAGGTCGAAGAAGGAGAGATCAGGGCTGGTGGTGGCATCCTTCCTGTTGCCCCCGGCGCCGTTGACCAAAATGTCCACTGTGCCAAAGCGTTCTAGAACCTCGGCCTTGGCAGCCAACAGGCTCTCCTGGTTCAAAACATCGCAGGCAATACCCACTGCCTCTCCGCCTGCCTGTTGAATATCAGTCACCACGGCAGCCCGGCGGCCCTCATCTCTACCTAGAACGACCACCTTGGCACCGGCCTGGGCCAGCCCCCTGGACAGCTCGCTGCCCAGCACTCCCGTCCCACCGGTGATCACAGCAACCTTGCCGTGGAGAGCAAATAAGTCTTTCATCTCTGTCGCCTTCCTTTCTACGTGGTAGTGCCACATGTTCTCTTCTTTAGTAATTCCAAATAACTCCGGAACTTCCTGCGTCTTTTCCCCGGTAAAAGACAAAGGAGCCTTTGGAGCTCCTTTGCTTTCCTTTTCCCCTCTCGGGCCGCGCTTCCCCCTTGGGGTCTATCGCCTGTTTTCTTTGGAGGGAAGCACGCCCCCTGTGCCGGCCTCCTTTTCCTTAAGCAAGCCTCCCTGCACCGCGCCGGAAAAGCCGGCGGAAGCCTTCCCCCCTTCCCCCAGCAGATTTGGTGCTCCGGCGGAAGTCAGATTCCAGCCGGGGAGGTTCTCTGCCACACGCTCACCATCGGTGGAACAGGCATGGTAAAACAAAGCCACTTCCAAGTACTTCTGCAGCAGATGATCGTAGAGAAGCTCGGGAGAGATGAGCAGGCGCTCCTTGGGCAGAGGCAGCAGGGGAATCTGTTCAGGTAACTTGGAAAGGTCCAATTCCCTAGGCAAAAGCTCCTTGAGCTCTTGGTGTCCCGCGGCATATCTGCCCTCCACCTGCTGTCTTCCAGCCCTGGCCAAACGGCTGGCGAAAAAGAGGGAGAGCAGGCGCTGCAAGTTCAGGTAATCCTTGAGCTGCGGCAGCCGTGTCCCCAAAAGTTTGGCCAGGCCTTCCTGGGCCAAAAGCAGGGCAAAGGCCGCGGCCAGATCCGCCCAGCTCAGATCCAGGGCGGCCCAAGCCGATTGCAGCAAACCCCGGGGCTTGACCCTGCGCCAAGGGGCGCTGGCCTGTTTTAGCTTGGCCAGCAGCTGCGGATCGGGGTCTCTATGCTCCTCCAGACGCCCCAGGCGGTGCACCAGGTGAATCAGGGCCTTCAGCTGCTCTTGGTAGCCCAAATCCGCGACCTTAAGCCCTTCTTCCCTGCGCCTTAAGTGCAGTTCATGAACTAGACTGTACAGCTCCGCTAGGCTGGACTGGCCCGCCAGCTCCGCCAGGTTCTTGGCCTCCCTCGCTTCCATGGCTCTCCTCTTTCTGATTTCTTTTCGATATTATACTATTTTCTGACTCTTTGGGCAAGACTTTTCCACTCCTGGAGGGAGGCAGGGTAAAACCCCCGCTTTAGCGAACAATAGGCTGGAGTACCACGCGTAAGGAGGCTAACCATGCTTAAGGAACTGATCAGAAACACCCGCAGTATTAGGCGCTTCAAGCAGGAACCGGCACCCAGCATGGCAGACTTGGAAAGTTTGATCGAACTGGCGCGCCTGGCGCCAGCCGCTTCCAATAAGCAGCCGTTGAAATACGTTTTGGTGCGGGATCCTGACCTGCTGCCCCAGGTCTTCGACTGCTTGAAATGGGCGGGTTATCTCACAGACTGGCCTGGCCCTGCCCCGGAGGAGCGACCCACAGCCTACATCGTGTTCCTCAATGACACGGCCATCAGCGGCGGGGCGAGCGTCCACCTCATTGACCTGGGCCTGGCCGCGCAGAATATCGTCTTGGGTGCCCGGGAGATGGGTTTCGGCGCCTGCCTCCTGGGATCGGTGGACAGACCCCGCTTGGCGGAGATCCTGGGTGTGCCCGAGGGCCTGCGCATCGAACTGGTGGCAGCCCTAGGGGCACCGGGTGAAGAGGTGCGCCTCACCGCCTCAGGCAAAGACGGCGACATCCGCTACTGGCGGGGTGAAGATGATGTGCACTACGTGCCCAAGCGCCCCTTGAGCGAGCTGATCGTGAAAAAGCTCTAATCCAGATCGGGCCTGGTGGTGCAGATCCGGATCTGGCTCTGTTCCTCGATCCTGAAGGAGGAAAAATAGAGCTCTTCCAGGGGAATCCACTCCTCCACAAAGCGCCGCAGCATCACCGGCCCGCTGCGCTTGAGGATTCTTTCCCTCTGGACCTCCGGGGGAACGGTCAAGAAGACCTTGAGATCATAGAGCTCCCCCAGGGCGGGGTGCAGGCTGTAGCAGCCCTCCACCACGGTGAGGGGCCCAGGCTCAATGACGGGTGAAGGAGTGAAGCTTCCGTCCCGGCAGTTGAACATGCGGTAGCGGAAAGCTTTACCGCTTCTAAGGTTAGGGGCCACTTCCTCCTGAAAGCGTTCATGGTCCACGTTGCCCCCGGGCTGCTGGAGCCTGGCCGGGGTGCGCTGTTCGGGCCTGAGGAAGAAGTGGTCCATGGAAATGACGCTGCAGCCGTAGACCTCCTGCAGGAGCCGGGCCAGGGAGCTCTTGCCCGAACCGCTCCGCCCATCGATGGCCACCACAACGGGCTGCTCCCCGCGGAGCAGCCCCTCTATTTCCCGAAACACAGGGAAAAAGAGGGCAAACTCCCTTTGCACCACCCGGTAAGCTGGAGCATAGGCTGCCCGAAAGCTCGGGCTGTGGCTGAGCTGTGGGCAGCCCGCCTTTTCATACTCCTCCAGGAAGGCGAGATCCTGCTCATCCCCTTGCAGAAACTCCCGGAGCACCTCCAGCTTGCCCCTGAGGCCCTCCCTGCTTCCCCGCACCTTCTGGGCTGTGAGCACGAAGAATCTATTCACAGTGAAGAGAGAAACCCCCGGGGGCAAGGCCCGCAGGTGCAGCCGCACAAGCCCTCTGCCGATGGGTTCAAAGAGCTCATCTTCGACTCCATCTGTCTGGAGACTGCGGCATTCCTCTTCCAGGCGCGCCAAGCTCGCCCCTTCATCGGTGATAAAGTGGCCCGGACCGAATTCGCTTTGGTAAACCAGCTTGACCAAATCCACCGCAGTGGCCTGGGGATAGCGTGCTTTGTGCCTTTGTAAAACTTCAATTAGTTCCTCCATGTGTACAACTCCTCTGCCCGGCCTTTTGACCCTATTATCACCCCTGGCAGGCATTTGTCAAGCCTTTGGCTAAGCCCAGGGAACTCCGCCTCAAGACGGAGGTGAATACGGTCCCCAGGCGAATTGCTCCCCACACCACCCCGCTGCTATACTAAACCTAGAGGGAGGTGGCATAGTATGGAAGCGAAACACCTGGGAGCACTGGCTTTGATTCTCTTTGGCTCTTACTTCCTCGGCAAGAACCTGGGCTTCATCCCCCGTCCCGGTGTGATCTGGCCCGTCCTATTGGTTGTCCTTGGCCTGATCGCGCTCTATCAGGCCAGTTCTAAGCCGAAGAAGACCGACAGCGAAACTGGCGAGGTGATTTACGAAGTGAAAGGTATCCCTTCCCTGTTCCAGGCGATTGTCGTCGTGCCCATCCTCTTCATCGTGGGCGTAGTGGCCTTGATCCTGCTGGGCGTATTGGGACCGCTCTTCCTTCTGTCTCTGCTGTTTATCCCCTTTGTCCTCTTCTTTAAGCTGGGCTGGGCGTTTATCAAGGTGCTGGTGGCCATCGTGGCCGGCGCGGCACCCCTTTTGCTCATCCTGCTTCTGCTGTTTTTGATTTTCTAAGCTCGAACAATACAGTTCACCCAAAAAAGAAAGCCCGCGGAAGGCTTGGCACCCTCCAGCGGGTTTTCTTTCAGGGCTGGAAGTCTAGATGTCTATCTCCACCACCCAACCAAAGGGATCGGGCAGCTTCCCGGTTTGAATGCCCGTCAGGGTGTCATAGAGCCTCTGGGTGAGCTCGCCGATCTTGCCCCCGCTGATCTCAATGACCTGCTCCCTGTAGCCCAGGCGGCCAATGGGACTGACCACCGCCGCGGTGCCGCAGCCAAAGGCTTCCACCAGGCGGCCTTGGGCATGGGCCTCAAAGACCTCATCCACACTCAAGCGCCGCTCCACCGTGGGAACCCCCCAGGAGCGCAGGAGCTGCAGGATGGAGTCCCGGGTCACACCCGGCAGGATGCTGTCCCCCAAATCGGGGGTGATGAGCTCGCCGCCGATGTTGAAGAACACATTCATGGCCCCAACTTCCTCCACGTACCTGCGCTCAATACCGTCCAGCCACAGCACCTGGGAGTAGCCCTTGGCCTGGGCGTTTTTCTGGGCCAAGAGGCTCCCCGCGTAGTTGCCGGCGGCCTTGGCGAAGCCGGTACCACCCCGTACCGCCCGTACGTAATACGGTTCCACATAGATGCTCACGGGGTTGAGACCTTCTTCGTAATAGGCGCCCACCGGCGAGAGGATAACAATGAACTTGTAACTACTGCTGGGCCGCACTCCTAAGATATTGTCCGTAGCGATGATGAACGGGCGGATGTAGAGGGCGGTGCCAGGTGCGGTTGGGATCCAGTCCCTCTCCAAAGCCACAAGCTGCTTGATGGCCTGAAGGGCCAATTCCTCATCGAACTGGGGAATGCTCAAACGGGCGTTGCTGCGGTTGAGCCGGGCCATGTTCTGCTCCGGGCGGAACAGAAGAATCCTCCCATCGGGCGCCTTGTAGGCCTTCATGCCTTCGAAGACGGCCTGCCCGTAGTGGAGCACCGCACAGGCGGGATCCATCTCCAAAGGCCCGTAGGGGACGATGCGGGGATTGTGCCAGCCCTTGCCCTCGCTGTAGTCCCAGATGAACATATGGTCTGTAAAAACCCTTCCAAACCCCAGCTTCTCCGGATCGGGCTTGGGCTTTGGCTTAGTAGTTTTTACCAGGGTAATCTCCACAGGTTAACACTCCTTCTAAGATTACTTCTGCATTTATTTACTTCCGGTTTTCGTTTTCAATTCCTGCCGTGCAAAAATGGACAGCCTCTGCCCTCAGGGCAGGGGCTGCCGGTTTGCGCATCCGCGGAGAAACCCCCTCACGAAAGTTGAGCACCTGGAGGTGCGGAGAATCCGTTATCCTTAAAAAGTCCGCCCCAAAAAAATCTTAGTCTAACTCCAGGACAGGATACCAGCCCAAAAAGCGCAGGCCAGCCGTTTCCTGCTCCAACTGGTAGAGGGCCCGCAGAGCCCTGCGGTCTAGAGCCTCAGCGGCAAACTCCACAAAGCACAGCCGTCCTGAGGCCGCATCGAGGGTCTGCAGGTGCACAACCTGCACGTCGAGATCGGCAAAGACGCCGGCAACTAAAGCCAAAGCTGCCGGTTCAGGTGCCAATTCCACCAAAAGGCCTGCCCTTCCTGTTCCCGCACTGGCCTCGAGCTTCCGGCCCAGGACCAGAAAGGTGCCATCCCCCACCAGACTGGCTTGGATATACAGGGGCTCAAAGGCTAAGGCGTCCAGGGCTGCCTCCCTGGTCAGCACCGCCCCATCCACCACGCCCGCGGCCAAACTGGCACAGGCGGTGCCTGCATCCGGCGCGGCGGTAATTCTCACCTGGGGAAAGGCTTCCCGGGCCGCCTGCTCCGGCGCGCCCTTAACGGCCACGAGGCTTTCCAGGGAACTCTCCCTATCCCGGGCCTCCCGCAGGGCCCGCAGTAGCTGCCAGCGGGGCTCTTCCCCCAGGATCAGTTCATATTGGCGCTCCCGGGAAAGGCGCATCAAGGTCCGGGCAAGGGCAGCGCCATACTCCTCCAGCCCCCCGGGCATGCCGCTGCGGGCCTTGGCCACATTCACCCCTTCCCACACCGGGGCGTAGACGGGACTGCCCGCCTTCAGCTTATAGTCAGCCACCTTCTCCACCACAGCCAGGCGCTTGCGGAAAAGGTCCAGGATCTGCTGGTCGATGGCGGTAAGTTCCTTCCTCAGTTCTTCCAGTTCCTTCACTGCCCCTCACCTACACTTCCCCAAGGTTTTCCCAAAACTCCATAGGTTCCCAGCAGCAGATCCAGGGCAACCAGGGCCAAGGCCGCCTCCACCGCGGGAACGGCCCGGGGCACGATACAAGGGTCGTGGCGCCCCGTGATGGCCAGCTCCGTTTCCCGCCCCGCCTTCAGATCCACCGTCTGCTGGGGCCTGGCGATGGAAGGGGTGGGCTTGATGGCCACGTTGACCACTACCGGCATACCGCTTGTGATCCCGCCGTTTAGGCCTCCGTCGTTGTTGGAACGGGTGCGGATCTTCCCTTCTTCCAGGCAGAAGGCATCGTTGTTTTCCGAGCCCCGCCGCCCGCACACCTGGAAGCCTGCGCCAAAGGAAACCCCCTTGACCGCGGGAATGCCGTAGAGGAGGGCCGCAGCACGGCTTTCCACGCCGCCGAAGATGGGATCTCCCAATCCCGGAGGAAGGCCCAGCACAAAGGCCTGCACCATCCCCCCTAGGGAATCCCCTTCAGCCCGGGCCGCTGCCACGGCCTCCAGCATCGCCCGACCCTTGGACCCATCCACTACAGGCAGCCCTTTCCCGGCCAGACTCAGGAGAATCTCCGGATCGGGCTGGGCTAAATCCAAGGGTTCATCTTGAACCGGCCCGATCTGGGCGATGCGGGCCGCAATGCTCACCCCCCGCCGCCGCAGAATCTGCAGGCAGATGGCGCCCGCCAAGCAAAGCGGGGCGGTGAGCCGGCCGGAAAAATGTCCCCCGCCCCGGGGGTCGTTGGCTCCCCCGTAGCGGACCCAACCTGTGTAATCGGCATGGCCCGGCCGGGGCAGCCGCCTGAGCTCGGCGTAATCTTCCGGGCGGGGGTCCTTGTTCGGCAGCAGGGCGCAGAGGGGAGTACCTGTGGTTTGGCCCCGGTAAAGGCCGGATACGATGGTAAAGGCATCGTCCTCCCGCCTGGCTGTGGACCACGGAGCTCTACCCGGCGCGCGCCTGCCCAAAAACGACCTAATTTCCTCCACATCCACAGCTTCCCCCGGAGGGAGACCATCAAGTACCACCCCGATCTGGGGGCCATGGGATTCCCCGAAGATGGTGACCCTCAGATGTTCGCCCCAGCTAGATGCCACGCACATCTCCTCCTAAGCGCTTGAGTTCCTGAAAGAAATGGGGGTAGGATTTGGCCACCGCATCACTGCCCACAATCCGCACTCCGTTTTGGCTGTTCAGGGCGGCGATGGCCGCGGCCATGGCTATGCGGTGATCGCCTTGGGCCTGGACGGTGCCCCCAGCTAGCTGCCCTCCCCCGTGGATGAATAGAGAGCCGCCCCGCACCTCCACCGAGCCGCCAAGGCTGTTCAGCATGGCGCTGGTGGAAAGGAGCCGGTCGCTTTCCTTAAAGCGCAGGCGCTGGGCATCTTCAATGATGGTCACGCCAGGGCGGCTGCAGGCGGCAACGGCCAAAATGGGTACCAGATCAGGGGTCTGGGCCGCGCTAATCCGCAGCTCTTCACCTGGCGCCGCCGCGGCCAGCTCTGCCAGGAGGGCCACGATCGCCCGATCGCCCTGGAGGCTCTGGGGGGTGAGTCCCTGCACTTCCACCCCATGCCCTAAAAATGCAGCCACCAGCCAAAAGGCCCCTTGGGAAAAATCCGCCTCCAAGGCTACAGGCCGCTGAGGAACCCGGTAGCGCTGCTGGCCCGATACCCGCCATCCCGCTGGAGTGCCATCTCCCTGGCTGATGGTTTCCACAGCTACGCCGAACTGTGCCAGCACTGCCTGGGTGAGCTCCACATAGGGCGCCGACTGCAGCGGCGAAGTGAGCTGAATGGTGCTCTTCCCCGCCACGAGGGGCAGAGCCAAGAGCAGGCCGGTGATGTACTGGGAAGTGATGTGGCCAGGCACCTGGAAAACCCCAGCTTGCAGGCGCCCTTCCACCTGCACAGGCAGATTCGCCTCCCCCGGGAAGGTCAGCCGTACGCCGCGCTCCCCCAGGATGGAAACGTAGTCACGCAGGGGGCGGCGGGCCAGGGTTTCTGCCCCCACAAAAAGGGCCCGGCGGCCCAAGGCAGCTGCCACCGGGAGCAGAAAGCGCAAAGTGGAGCCGGACTCCCGGCAGTCCAACACCGCCGGCTCCCCCCCGGGCGCCAAGAGCGCCTGCAGGCAGGAGCGGGTCGCCTGGATGTCGCCGCCTAGTTCGCCAGTGATCCCCCAGCGCTCCAGCTCCCCCAAGGAGATACCTGCCAAAGCCGCCCCGATGAGTACCCGGTGGGCCATGCTCTTGGAAGGCGGGGGCGTCACCCTGCCCGCTAAGCGAGACGGGCCCACGAACACTTCCTGCACGCCTTCACACCTCCAGTTCAAAGGCCCGGAAAATGGTGCCGATGATCTCGGCCTCGGTTCCCGCGGCATCCACCCTTAAATCCGCGGCCGCGGCATAGAGGGGCCGCCGCCGGTGGTAGAGGGCGGCAGCCGCTTCCACCCCCTGGCTCAGGAGGGGGCGTCCACCTGAGACGCCGCAGCGCTGGAGGGCGATCTCCAAGGGCACGTCCAAATAGATGACAAGGGCGCCCAAGGCGTGGATCAGCTCCGCGGCCCCCGGCTGGATGGGCGCGCCTCCGCCGGCGGCCAAAACCAAGGGGCCCCGCTGGCTGAGTTCCTTTTCCAGGCACTCCCGCTCCAACCGCCGGAAAGCCGCTTCACCCCAGCGGGCAAAGATGTCTGCGATGCTCATCTGGGCATGGGATGAAATTCGTTCATCCAGATCCACAAAGGGCACGCCCAAGTGCTGGGCCAAGCGCTCGCCTATATAAGTTTTCCCCGCCCCCATGAATCCGCAGAGCACAAGCTTTACTGGGCTCACCTTAAGCACCTGCCAGGCCAGCTCCCTGCGGAGAAGCTCCAGCTCTCCCTGGAGCGCGCCCAAGTCCACCTCCGGATTCCAGATCCTCTGCGCGGCCACCGCCTGCTCCAGGAGCATCTGCAGCCCGCCCCGGGCCCAGATCCCCTGAGCCTTGGCCTTGAGCACCAAGCGGGTCGCGGTGGGGTTGTAGATGGTGTCAAAAACGGCACTAACACCGGCCAGCTCCCCCTCCCCCACGGGCAGTGCCCCCACCTGGGGCCACATGCCCAGGGGCGTGCCGTTCAGCAGCACTTCACAGGCCTCCCTGGAGCCAAAGCCGGCGCCGCGCACCTGGTCATAGCCCTGGGCTTGTAAGGCTTTCGCCAGCTCCTGGGCCTGCTGCAGCCGGCGGGAGCGGATCACGATCTCCGACGCCCCGGCCCTGGCCGCTTCCCAGGCCAGCACCCTGGCCACACCACCGGCGCCGAGGATGCACACCTTTTTTCCGGCCATGGGCACAGAGCAGCTGCGGAAACCCACCCCATCGGTATTGTGCCCCACACCTTGGTGCACAGTATTCACAGCCCCGTAAAGCCGGGCAGAAGGGGCGAGCTCCCGCAGGTAGGGAATGATCCTCTGTTTGTAGGGCAGCGTGCAGTTGAAGCCATCGAGTTCGGCCAGGAGCTGAGGCAGCTGCCGGTCCAGTTCCCCTTCCTCCAGCTCGTAGAGCTTGTACTCCCCCTTGATCCCCGCGGCCTCCATCAGCCGCCTGTGGATGAAAGGGGAAAGGCTGTGCTGCAGGGATTTTCCGATCAGCCCGTAACGGCGCAGCGTTCCAGCCACTAACGGTCCTCCTCCTGAACTAGTTGGCGGTGCGCAGAAACTCCTCCACGTCTTGAATGGTCAAACCCACCGCCGCTTCCCAGAAGTCCGGTTTGGTCAAATCCACACCCAGGTGCTTGCGGGCCAGATCCTCCACCGTCATGCGGGCGGTGTCCGCGAGAAGCGCCTTGTATTTCCCCGCGAAGCTCGGCCCTTCCGCCTTGGCCCGGGCATACACCCCGGAAGCAAAGAGGAAGCCGAAGGTGTATGGGAAGTTGTAAAACGGAGTTCTGGTGATGTAGAAATGGAGTTTGGATGCCCAGAAGTGGGGATGGTACTCCGTTAGGCTCCCTAAGAAGGCATCCCTCTGGGCCTGGGTCATCAGTTCATTCAGCTGCGGCGCGCTCACCATGCCCCGGCGGCGGGCTCCGTAGAACCTGGTTTCAAAGAGGAAGCGGGAATGAATATCCATGAAAAAGGCCACGCTGCGGCCGATCTTATCATCGAGCAGGGCCAGCTTCTCCCCGGGGGCCGCAGCCTGAATGGCCCCGTCCACCACCAAAAGCTCGTTGAAAGTGGAGGCCGTTTCCGCGACGTTCATGGCGTAGCGCCGCAGGACCATGGGTTGGTCTTTGAGCACATAACCATGGTAGGCGTGGCCCAGTTCATGGGCTAGAGTGCCCACGCTGTCCATGGTTCCCGCGTAGGTCATGAACACCCGGGATTCCTTGGTCACAGGGAAGGAAGTGCAAAAAGCACCTGGGCGTTTACCGCCCCTGTCCTCCGCTTCCACCCAGCGACTGTCCAGGGCTTTTTGGGTGAATTCAGCTATTTCCGGACTGAACTTGGCCAGCTGTTCCAGGACAAAGGAGGCACCCTCGGCAAAGGAGAGCTTCCTTCCCGCGGCGGCCAGGGGAGCGTTGAGATCGCACCAGGCAATGCCCTCCAAGCCCAAAAGTTCAGCCTTGCGCTTCAGGTACTTCACCAGGTGGGGCTTGCCCCCCTCCACCGCTGACCACATGGCCTCCAGGGTTTCCCGCCGCATGCGGTTGATCTCCAGGGGTTCGGAAAGCACATCGTCCCAGCCCCGGTTTTTGTACAGGTTCAGGCGGAAACCGGCCAGGCGGTTGAGGACGCTGGCGAAAAGTTCCTCTTCCTGCGCCCAGGCCTGCTCGTACTTGGCAAAGACCTCCCTGCGCAGCTGCGGGTCGGGATCCGCCAGCAGGTTGGCGGCCTGGCCCATGGAAAGCCTCTGCACGGAGCCATCGCGCTCCACTTCGATGCCCATGCGGCCCACCAAAGTGTAGTAGAGCTGGGACCAGGCGTGGTAGCCGTCCACGGCCAGATCGATGGCCAGATTCTCCCGCTGGGGATCCATCTGCCTTTGGGCCAGCTTCCTGCGTTCGTTGAGGTAAAACTCCAGCTCCTTGAGGTCAGGGTCGGAAAGGAGCTCCTCCCAGCGGTCTTGGGGGATGTCCGCAAAGAGGTGATGGATGCGGGTCTGCACAGCTCCCAGGGCTGCCCCCATCTGCCCCAGATCCCCTTCCAACAGGCGGGCCTGGGCATCGTGGACATTTTGGGCAGTCAAACAGCCCACAAAGGCGGAACACTGGCTGAAGTGCATGACCAGATCCTGCACCTCGTCCAGCAGGCGCTTAAGCTCCGGAGCGTCCAGCTCCGGGATGAGGCCTTCCACCCACTGTCCCAACCTCGCTAGGCGCTCCTTGATTTCTTCCAGCTGCCGCCGAAGCTCAAGCGAAGAGCTGCCCCCAGGGAAGATGCTCTCCAAATCCCAGTTCACTTTCGCTTTGTCCATAGTTATCCCCTTTCTCAATCCACTAGTCTAAAGCGGGCGGTAAAGTGCCGCAGAATGGGCGGCTCATATTCAAAGGCTACGCCTTTGATCTTTTCTTTCTGCTCGCATACCCTGATCACCGCATCGGCGATATAGCGCATGTGGTTGTCGGTGTAGGTGCGCCTGGGGATGGTCAGGCGCAACAGCTCCAGCTCCGCCAGGCCGTCTTCCCCCGTCTGGGGATCCCGGCCGTAGAGGAGTGAGCCGATTTCCACGGCGCGGATACCGCTTTCTATGTACAGCGCCACCGCAAAGGCATGGGCCGGATACTGCGTTTTCGGCATCTCAGGCAGGATGCGGCCCACATCCACAAACACGGCATGGCCGCCAACGGGGGACTGGACCGGCACGCCCGCCTGCTGCAGCTGCCTGCCCAGGAATTCCACCTGGCCGATGCGCTGGCGCAGATACTCTTCCTGCACCACTTCCTTCAGGCCGATGGCCAAAGCTTCCATGTCCCTACCTGCCAGGCCCCCGTAGGTGGGAAAGCCCTCATAGGGGACAACCAAGGCCTGGCAGGCCCGGAAGAGCTCCTCATCTTCCTTCACCGCCAAAATCCCGCCGATATTCACCAGCCCATCCTTTTTGGCGCTCATGGTCAGGGCATCGCCGCAGGAGAACATCTCCGTGACAATCTCCAGAATGCTCCTTTGGGCGTAGCCCTCTTCCCTCTGCTTGATGAAATAGGCGTTTTCCGCAAAGCGGGCGCTGTCAATGATCACCGGGATCTTGTACTTCTGCCCCAGGGCGTAGGCCCCCCGCATGTTGGCCAGGGACACGGGCTGGCCGCCAACGCTGTTGCAGGTCACGGTGGTAACAATGGCCGCTATGGTCTCGGCCCCGTGCTCCCGGATGAACCTTTCCAGGGCCTCCAGATCAAAATTACCCTTAAAGGGGTAGTCGGTGGTGGTGTCCAGGGCCTCGGGGGTGATGAAGTTCACCGCCCGGGCTCCCGCCAGCTCAATATGGGCTTTGGTGGTGTCGAAGTGCATATTCCCCAAAACATACTTCTTCCCTCCCCGCACCAGATGGGGGAAGATGATCTGCTCGGCTCCCCTGCCCTGGTGCGTGGGCAGGACATAGCGGTAGCCGGTGATGCTCTGTACCGTCTCCTCCAGGTGGTAAAAGTTGCGGCTGCCGGCGTAGGCCTCATCACCCAGCATCAAGCCGGCCCACTGGCGATCGCTCATGGCCCCGGTGCCGCTGTCGGTGAGCAGGTCGATGTACACCTGTTCACTGCGCAATAAAAACGGGTTGTACCCCGCTTGAGCTATGCACTTTTCCCGTTCCGGCCGAGCTAAGAGCGTAATGGGCTCCACCATCTTGATCTTAAACGGTTCCGGTTGATACATACTACAACTCCCTTCCAGTTCCCCAGATTTGCCCCATCCTTATTAACACTATTACGATTTCTTAACCGGAATCCCTGTCAGGACCAGGTAAAGTTTTGCTTGCCACCAGCTACCAACCGTGCTATATTGATAAAAGGTGTATTAGAACTATTAACAAGAAAGGAGGCATCAGAGCATGAAATCCCTGCGGATCTTGTGGAACTACATGGCAAACAATCGACTGCTCTACCTTGGGGCCATTCTATCTGTGGCCTTGGCGGCGCTGGCCAGCGTGTCCGGACCGTTAGTGATTCGCATCACCATCGACTCGGTCATCGGAGATCAGCCCGTCGCGGCACCACCATTGATACGAAGTTTTGTGGAAAGCATAGGCCAAAGATTTTGGGTCCCTGGGATAGTGTTGATTGGTATCACAGCATTCCGGGGACTTTTTATGTTCTTAAGGGGCAGGCTTTCCGCCCAGGCCAGTGAAACCATCGCCAAAAACATCCGTGACCGGATCTTCGACCACATTCAGCGCCTACCGTACAAATACCATAAAGAAGCGGATACCGGGGATCTCATGCAAAGATGCACCTCAGACATTGAGACCATCCGCCGCTTCTTAGGGGTGCAGCTGGTGGAAGTGGGCAACGCCCTGTCCTTGGTGATCCTGATCGGCACCATCATGCTCCTGGCGGATCGGCGCATGGCCCTGATTGCCATGGCGGCGGTGCCCGTGCTGTTTACCTCTGCCGCGGTGTTCTTCCGCAAGGTCAGGGAGGCCTTCCGGGAAGCGGATGAAACGGAAGCGGAACTCACCTCAGTCCTGCAGGAAAACCTCACCGGCATCCGGGTGGTGAGGGCCTTCCACAACCAGGATTACGAGATCAAGCGCTTCACAGCCAAGAACGAAGTGCACCGGGATAAGGTGTACCGGCTGATCTGGCTCTTGGCCTGCTACTGGTCTTCCAGCGACTTCATCGCCTTCCTGCAGATCGGAGTGGTGCTGGTGGCCGGCGCCTACTTCACCGCCCGGGGGGAGCTCACCATCGGCACCATGGTCCTCTTCAGCACCTACACGGGGATGCTCCTTTGGCCCGTGCGCCAGCTGGGGCGGATCCTAACCGACATGGGTAAGGCCTTGGTGGCCGCGGAAAGGCTGCAGGAGGTTTTGGACGAACCCCAGGAGGTGCTCCTGGAAAGCCACAAGCAGCCCCCCATCAAGGGCCATGTGGTCTTTGAAAATGTCTGCTTCGGCTATGAACCGGGCCAGCCGGTTTTGAAAAACGTGAGCTTTTCGGTGCTCCCGGGGCAAACCGTGGGCATTTTAGGCCACACCGGTTCTGGCAAGAGCTCCCTGGTGCAGCTCCTGGCCCGCCTCTATGACTACGACCAGGGTTCCATCACCATCGACGGGGTGGAACTGAAACACATCGACAAGCGCTGGATCCGCAAACACGTGGCTGTGGTGCCCCAGGAACCCTTCTTGTTTGCCAAGACGATCCGGGAGAACATCACCCTGGCCGTGGGGGATGTGCCCGACGAGGAGCTGCACGCCATCTGCCGGGAGGCGGCGATTCACGATGTGATCTTAAGCTTCGATCAAGGCTACCAAACCCTGGTGGGCGAACGGGGCATCTCCCTATCTGGGGGCCAAAAACAGCGGGTGGCCATCGCCCGGGCGCTGATTACCAAGAGTCCCATCCTGATTTTCGATGACTCCTTGAGCGCTGTGGATACCGAGACGGAGCTGGCTATCCGCAACGCCCTGAAACAGCGGGCCCAAAGGGCCACCACCTTCCTCATCTCCCATCGGGTGTCCAGCCTGTCCAGCGCCGATCTGATCCTGGTGCTGGAGGACGGGGAGATTGTGGAACGGGGAACCCACGAGGAGCTCATGGCCCTAGGGGGCACCTACAAACGCATCTGGCAGATCCAAAACCGCTTGGAAGCTGAAGCCGCCGCACAGAAAGAGGGTGATTGAGATGCAGCCTGAATGGCAAGAGGAAGTCCATGAGGAAAAGATAGACCTGGGGCTCTGGCGCCAGATTCTAAGGCTAGCCCGGCCCTACAGGCGCTATATCGCCCTGTCCATCTGCAGCACCGTGGCCCTGGCCGCGGGAGACGCCGCTTTTCCCTACATGACCAAAGTGGCCCTGGATCGCTTTGTGATCCCCCAAACCACTGAGGGGTTGGGCTGGTTTGGCGCCGCCTTCCTGGGCCTGGTGTTCTGGCAGTCCCTAAACCTCTACCTGTTCATCTCCATGGCGGGAAAGGTAGAGTCGGGCCTGACCTACACCATCCGCAATGAGGGTTTTATCCACCTGCAGCGGCTGTCCTTTTCCTTCTATGACAAAAGGGCCACCGGCTGGCTGCTGGCCAGAATGACCAGCGATGCCAACAGGCTCGGCGAAATCGTTTCCTGGAGCCTGATTGACCTGCTCTGGGGTGCCGCGGCCATGGTGCTTTATTCGGTGGTGATGCTGCTTTTGAACTGGCGCCTGGCCCTCTTGACCATGGTGGTGATCCCGCCCTTGGCGGTGGCTAGCCTCTACTTCCAGAAACAGATCCTCAGGGCCTACCGGGAAGTGCGCCGGTTGAACTCCCGGATCACCGGGGCGTTCAACGAAGGCATCATGGGTGCCACCACCACGAAGATCTTGAGCCGGGAGGAAAAGAACCTGGAGGAGTTCGCCGCCCTCACCGGCACCCACCGGGCGGCCAGCATCAAAGCGGCGACCTTTTCCGCCCTGTTCATGCCCATCGTGCTGGTCCTTTCCAGCGTGGGCACGGGGCTCACCCTCTGGCGGGGCGGCACGGGGGTGGCCGCGGGTACCATCAGCTACGGTGTGCTGGCAGCCTTCATCTCCTACGCCGCACAGTTTTTCGAGCCGGTGCGGGAGATCGCCAGGATCTTTGCGGAGCTGCAGATGGCCCACGCGGCGGCGGAACGGGTGATGGGTCTTTTGAACACAGTGCCGGAAATCCAGGACCGTCCGGGGCTGAAAAACGAGTGGCCCCGGCTGCGGGGAGCCATCCGCTTTGAAAACGTCTCCTTCGCCTACAACCCCCAGGAGCCGGTCCTGGAGAACTTCAACCTGGAGATCGAGCCGGGGCAGATCGTGGCCCTGGTGGGGGAAACGGGCTCTGGGAAGAGCACCATCGTCAACTTGGTCTGCCGCTTCTATGAACCGACCCAGGGACGGATCCTCATCGACGGTGTGGACTACCGGGAGCGGCCCCTGGCCTGGCTGCAGAGCAACCTCGGCTGTGTGCTGCAAAATCCCCACCTCTTCTCCGGCACCATCCGGGAAAACATCCGCTACGGCCGGCTCAGTGCCACCGATGCGGAGGTGGAAGAGGCCGCCAAGCTGGTCAACGCCCATGATTTCATCTGCAAGCTGCCCAAGGGCTACGATACGGAGGTGGGTGAAGGGGGCGGTCTGCTCTCCACCGGCCAAAAGCAGCTCATCTCCTTTGCCCGGGCCATCCTGGCCGATCCAGCCATCTTCATCCTGGATGAAGCCACCTCCTCCATTGACACCGAAACGGAGCAGCTGATCCAGAAAGCCATGGAGACGGTGCTCAAGGGGCGCACCAGCTTCATCATCGCCCACAGGCTCTCCACGGTGCGCTTTGCCGATCTGATCCTGGTAATCCGAGACGGCAAGGTGATCGAGCAGGGAACCCACCGGGAGCTGCTCCAGCAGAAAGGGTACTACTACCGCCTCTACACCAATCAGTTTCTGGAAAGCTAATCTGCAGGCCCGGGTCCCACCCGGGCCTATCCCTTTGGCAGGACATAGCGGTGGCGGCTGCGAATATAAACTGCAAACCACCTGAAGGAGGAGCTCTGGTATGTCTGGTCTGGACGTGATTCTCTGGCTGCAGGAGTACGCTAATCCCGCCCTCACTGCCTTTTTCCGGGCGGTGACCAACCTCGGTTCCGTGGAGTTTTACATGCTGGCCATACCCCTCATCTACTGGCTGGTGGACAAACACTTCGGCTTTCGCTTTGCCGTCTTTTTCGTCTTTTCCGCCTACGTGAACTCCGGCTTGAAGTATATCGCCCGCACCGAGCGGCCCCCCCGGGAGCTGCGCCTGGCGGTCCAGGAAGGGTATGCCTTTCCCAGCGGCCATGCTCAAGGCAGCACAGTATTCTGGGGTCTCTTGGCCCTGCGGCTGAGGAAGCGTTGGGCCTACTGGGGCGCGGCTCTCCTCATTTCCCTGGTCAGCCTATCCCGCCTGTACTTAGGTGTGCACTGGCCCATCGATATCGCCGGCGGTCTGGCTGCGGGCCTGATCCTGCTTTTGATCTACTCCCGCCTGATCAATATCGACCTGACCAAGATCGAACTTCCCACCTGGCTGCTGGGTTCGGTTCTGGTCGCGGCTCTACTCTACATCCTGCACCCCGCGGGGGACGGCCCCATGACTGTGGGCTTTCTCTTGGGGGCTTTCCTCGGCTACCGCCTGGAGCTCAGCTATGTAGGCTTTAAAGAGGAGGCAGCAGCCCACCACCAGGTGCTCAAGGCGGCAGTTGGCTTGGTGGTGCTGTTTCTGCTGAGAACAGCGCTGAAACCCGTTTTGAGCTGGCTGCCTGGAGGTTTGGCCACAACGACGCGCTACACCCTCCTGGGCCTGTGGGCAACGCTGGGTGCACCCTACATCTTCGCCAAACTGGGCTGGCACAAAAAAGACCCCACCCTCACCGCAGCCCAGTGATCCAGAAAGGAAGTGTTGATCATAGCGAAGCTCTACTACTCGCAACCCTGGCTCCGGGAACTGGACACGCGGATCACCTCTCAGCGCGAGGTAGAAGGCAAATACCTCGTGGTGCTGGCGGAAACCATTTTTTACCCCACTGGGGGCGGGCAGCCCCATGACCTGGGCACGATCAACGGAATACCGATCCTGGACGTCTTTGAAGAGGACGGGACTGTCTTCCACGTGCTCCCCGAGCCCCTGGAGGGAAGCTCCGCCCACGGGGTTTTGGATTGGCCCCGCCGCCTGGACCACATGCAGCAGCACAGCGGACAGCATCTCTTGTCCGCCATCTTTCAGGATGAATACGGCTACAGGACGGAAAGCTTCCATCTGGGCGCTGAATACTGCAGCATCGACATTACCACCCCGGACCTTACCCGCCAAGAGCAGCTAGCCGCGGAAGCCCGGGCCAATGAGCTGATCCTGGAGGATCTGCCGGTTTTCACCTACACACTCCAGCCCGAAGAGTTCGGGCAGGTGCCCCTGCGCAAAATCCCTGATCTGCCAGGTCCCCTGCGCATTGTGGAAATCCAGGGTTTCGACTATTCCCCCTGCTCCGGGACGCATGTGGGCAAAACGGGGCAGATCGGGCTCTTGAAAATCCTCAAGGCGGAAAGGTACAAGGGCATGACCAGGGTGTACTTCCTCTGCGGCGGCCGCGCCCTGGAGGATTACCGGCGCAAACACGAGATCTGCTCTGAGCTGGTGGCCCTGTTGGCCGTGCCCGAGGGGGAAGTGGTAGAGCGGGTCAGCGCTGACCTGGAGCGCAGAAAAGAGCTGGAAAAGCTGGTGGAAGAGCTCCAGGGAGAGCTCCTGGAGCTGCGGGCCCGGGAACTGGTCAGCCGAAGCGAGGGTCCCTTTTTCCTGGAGCTGCCGGAAGCGAGTATTCCTGAAGCCCAAAGGCTGGCCCGGGCGGTGCTCAATCTCACCCAGGCCCTTGTGGTGATCAACCTCGGTGAGCGGCTGGTGCTGGCCCACAACCTGCCAGCAGGTCCCAACCTGGGCCAGCTGATCAAAGACCAGGCCCAGCCCCTGGGGGGCCGGGGCGGAGGGAGCCCCACCGCCGCCCAAGTGTATTTCCCCGATCCCGGGCGGCTCCAGGAGTTCCTGGGCGTTCTTCGTCAAGAAATCGCGGGAAAGAGCTGAATTATTAGGAAATGGTGGGAATTAAAGGAATTTGTCGATAGGAAAAACCAGGAACGCGTCGAAGAGCCCTTTAGTGAATTCGTGCACAAAAAGGGGCTGATTGCATGTGGCCGTGGGTTGGGGCAATAGCCGGCCGCTTTTTCCTCGAGTGCGTGCAGGTTTTCTGCGCACTGCGCCTTCTGCGCCGGGACGCACCGGACTGGAAAATTGCTTCCTTTGCTGCGCTGCAGAGCCTATCCACAGTTGTGGTGGTGCGGGTGTTCCCCGTACTGGAGCTGAACTTCCTGCTCCTTTCCATCACCTACCTAATCTACTTCATCTGGATCTTTGAGGCTGAGCTGTTCCCCGATGCCCTCTTTGCCTACCTGCTCCCCCTCTCCCTCCATGCCCTGGGCACGTCCATCTTTCCGCCCCTGTTCACCCGCCATTTCCCCCAGGTGCTGCGCACCCCCTTCGCCGCCAGGGTGCTGGGCCCAGCTGAGGAGTTCACCGCCTATCTCCCCAGCATTCTGCTGGCCTGTTACTTCGTCCTGACGGACAGACCAAGAAAAAATGAGGCAGACCCCTCGGCCGAGGTCCACAGCTATGCAGGCTGGGCACTGATCTTTTTGAGCCTGCTGATCTCCTGCCGCCAGATCACTTCCATCCTCAGGTCTGGGGCCCTACCCAGCGGGACCTGCCTCAGCCTCTTGGGCGCCGATCTGGTGGCCTTCCCCACCCTCATCTTTGTTCTGCACCAGTATTCCCAGAAGGAGCGTAGATGCGAAAAGGTGCTCCAGTACCATGTGAAGCGGAGCACCGTCCAGGAAGCCGCCCTGCGCACCCTGCGGGAAGAACGCCATGAGCTGCTCAATGAGCTCACCTTGATCTCCACCTACGTGGAGATGGGGAAAAGGGAAGAAGCCCTGAGCAGCATCGCCTTCAGCGCGGCCAAGCTCTCTGATCGCCACAACTACTCCACCCTACCCGCGGACGCCTGGACCACAGTTCTTCAGGTCAAGGCGGCGGAAGCTGAGCGTTTGGGCATCCATTTCTCCCTGGATCTCCAGGCGGAGCCGCCTGAGCACTTCCACGAGCAGCGGCTGCTGCCCAAGGTGATCATGAACCTACTGGATAACGCCTTTGCCGCAGTGGCCAAGCAGGAAGAGAAACTGGTCAAGCTGCACTGGTCAATGGACGGGCAGGGCCAGCGGGTGCTCAGCGTGAGCAACAACGGACCGGAGATCAGCCCCCTGGAAGGAAAGCGCATCTTCCGGGGCGGCGTGACCAGTAAAGAAGACCCCTCGGGCCACCACGGCTGGGGTCTGGTCATCTGCAACCGCATCGCGGAAGAGCTGGGAGGCAGCCTCACCTACACCAGCTCTCCAGAACTGACCACATTCACGCTCACTCTTCCCGATGCCTCCGTGCAGAAGCAGCCGCAGGTGCCCGCTACTTAGCTCTGTAAGGGACCAGCTCCTTCCCGCCTTTGTAAATCATACCGCTGGGGATGAAGCCCCGCACCGAAGTCACGGGATAGATGAGGCTGCCCGCTCCCACCAGGGTGCCGGGGTTTAGCACCGCGTTACAGCCCACTTCCACCCCATCGCCCACAATGGCGCCGAACTTGCGCAGGCCCGTCTCCACCACGGTATCCCCCACTTTTACCTTCACAGGCTCTTTGGTGGACTTGAAGTTGGAGATGATCGCGCCCGCGCCCAGGTGGGCGCCGCGGCCTAAGATGGAATCGCCCACGTAGTTAAAGTGGGGCAGCTGGACCTGGGAAAACAAAATGGCCTGCTTCACTTCGCTGGCGTTGCCCAAGACAACGCCATCCCCCGCGATCACGTTACCCCGCACAAAGGCATTGGGCCTAATCTCGCAGTTTCTGCCGAAAACCGCAGGTCCGTGGAAACGGGCGGTATCCGCGACCGTGGTCCCTTCCCCCACCCACACGCCGGGGGCGATCTGCCGGTAGGCGGAGCGCTTCTCCTCCACCAGCTTCTCCAGGAGTTCGGCGATGCGGGGGAGCACTTCCCAGGGGTACTGGACACCGGCAAACAGATCCGCTACGGGACAGCCCTCCAGACTGAAAAACTCCTCTAGTTTCAAGTCAAGCACATGGAACACCCCTTACCCTAGTTGTTGCGATGGAAAAAGGAGGCAATAAGCGCGCCTGCGCCAAAGAGCACCAGGCAGAGCAGCCACTCCAGCCCCCAGCGGGGGAAGCCGGGAAAGGCGGCGGCCAAAGAACCGAGCATCAGTCCCAGGATGGCATAGTAAACCTGGCCGAACCCCTTCCCCAGCAGCCAGTTCATCCCCTTGGCAGCCAACAGCAAACCGGGCACAAACCCCACGGCCGCGGGCAGCAATATGCCCAAGTCCAGCTGGGCCACTGCCCCCAAGAGCTCCCGATAGACCCCTAAAGCCAGCAGCAGCATGGAGACGCTGAGACCCGGGATCACAAGCCCCGCCCCGACGATGCCCCCCTTAAGCACATGTCCCCAAAGGCCCAGCCGCGCCCAAGCGGACCCTTCCGCCGCGGGCAGCCAGCTCACCGCCAGGGGCAACAGCACTGCAGCGGCAAAGCTCAGGCCATGGGAAAACCCGAAACCTTGGGCATTGGCGGCGCGGTAAACCGCAGGTAGGCCCGCCAAGACCAGGCCGATGAAAAAATACAGGGTGGGTCGGGGATAGTGGGCAAAGAAAAACTCCAGGATCCTGCTGAACAAAAGCACACAGACCCCTGCCCCCAGTCCCAGGGGCAGAAAGAACTTGAGATGCCCCCGCCAGTTCTCCCAGGGCTTGGCGATGGCCGCCACCATCGGTTCGTAGAGCCCCAAGGCCATGGCCAGAACGCCGCCGCTCACTCCGGGCACGATCATGGCCAGGCCCAGGACAAAACCGCTCCCCAAGCAGTACCAAAACCCTCTTTGCTCAGCCACGTTCCAGGACCCCTTCCAAACCCCGCCGATCCCTGATGATAATTCTTCGCTGGCCCACCTGCTCGATCAAACCCTGGGCCTCAAAGGAGGAGAGCTTGCGGCTCAAGGTTTCGCTGGTCATGCCCATCTGGGAGGCCAGATCCTTCTTGCTTAGGGCCAGCTCAATCTCGCTGCTCCCGGCGCTGAGATCCAAAAGCGCCTGGGCCAGGCGCCTTTCCACCGAATGCAGGCTGATCTCTTCCAGGAGCTGTTCCGTCTGCTCCAGGCGCTGGCTCAGCTCTTCCAGGACCTTAAAGGCGATGCTGGGATACTTGGCCATCAGCTCCCGCAGGCGGCTGGCTTCCATCACGCACATGGTACACTCTTCCAAGGCCTCGGCGTAATGCTGCATGGGGGAAGAGGTAAACAAGGCCAGCTCCCCAAGGAAATCACCGGGTTCCATGACCCGCAGGATCTGTTCTTTGCCTGCAGCGCTGAGGCGGTAAAGCTTCACCAAACCGGAATGGATGACAAACAGGCTGTGCACCTGATCACCCATGCCATAAAGCAGTTCGCCCTTGGCTAGGCTTTTCTGCCGGGTGATCTGAGCCACTTCCTGCTTTTCCCCGGCGGTAAGATGCTGGAAAATGGGCACCCGGTCAATGCAGGTGGCCGTTTGTCCATGGCAGTAACACTTCACATCTCCACCCCCGTCCTTTGGGAAATCACTTCAACTGCCCTGGGGCAGATTCCTGCGCCGAAGGTTCTCCCACCCCAATTTATTCGCCGCTGAATGATCCAAGAACGACAAGGAAAATCCCCACTGCAAGAACCCAGTGGGGACATGGCTTACCCTCTTTTCAGCTCATACACCTGACCGATGGGTAGGGAGAACATAAAGCCCACACTGGGGTGATCCGCATCCCCCAGTACATCCCTGACCGCTTCCACAGTCCTTTCCACGAGCTCCTCGCTGTCCAGCACGGTGAAGATGGTTTTGTTGTACGGCCTTGCTCCTTCCAGGAGTGCCTTGAGGGAACCAAAGAGGGGATAGTCCCTGCCCCGGCTGCTCACCAGGGCGCTGGCCATACCTTGACTGTCCAAAATGGTTGCACCCTGCACTCCCACATCCACAAAACGGGCTAAGATCTCATCCAGGTAATCAGTATCGTTCAAAACCAAGAACAAGGCATACATAGCCGTCCTCCTCTAGCCAATCAATTGTCGTCCCAAACCAGTGACCTCTTCCGCCCTGGCGAAGGCTGCCCTGGCGAGCCTGGGACCCAGGGCTTCCAAAAGGAGCACGCTCAGCACCATGATCACTGTAAAGGTCCCGCTGTATTGGGGAAAATACCTGTGCAGCAAGGCGGCCAGAGCCAACGACACACCACCCTGGGGCAGAAGTAAAACCCCCAGGTATTTCTGCACCTTAGGTTCCGCCTGCGCAGCCCAGGCGCCAACCCAAGTGCCCAGAAGCTTCCCGGCGGCCCTGGCGAGGATATACGCTGCGCCCAAGGCCAACAGGGGCAGCAGGCCCGCCAGCTGCAAACTGGCCCCCACCAAGGTGAAAAAGAGCAGGTAAATGGGTGGGGTAAAGCTGTTTAGGCAGAAAAACACCCGGGGAGCGCCGCTGCCCAGATTGGCCAGCATCAAACCGAGCACGATGTTGGCCACCAGGGGCGAGAGGCCCAAAAGGTAGGCTCCCCCCGCTGCCACCAGAATCATCGCCAGGCTCATAATCAAAAGCTCGTCCGTATCCCCCGCCTTCTTTGCCAGGAAGGCGAAAATGACACCCAAAACTCCTCCCAGGATCACACTTCCGCCCAGTTCCAGCAGGGGTGTGCTCACCAGCTGCCATCCAGAGCCCCCTCCCTGGACAGCCCCATGGGCCCGGGCCAGGGATAGGACCAGGGCGAAAAGGACTACCCCCAGCACCCCGTTGACGGCCGCAACGGGCAGGAGCGTGCTGGCCACCGCACCCCGGGCGCGATACTGGCGCATCACCATGAGCGCGGCGGTGGGGGCGGAGCCAACGGCAGCCGTAGCCATGATCAGGCTGAAGGTGAGGTCCTGCCTCAACAGGAAGTAAAGGAGGCCAAAGACAGCAAAAACGGTCCCGGCCACCTCCCCTAAGGTGATGGCCAAAAAGGACCTGTCCACTCCTTGCAGATCTTTAAAGACCAATTCACTGCCGATCTTAAAGGCAACCACAGCTAAAACCACTTCCCCGGCAATAAACAGGGCAGCAAGTTCTGCGCCGGAGATGAGGCTGAAAAGCGAAGGGCCGAGGATCAGGCCGGCCAAAAGGTAGCCAAACAGTTTGGATACCCCCGCGGATTTGGCAAGCTTACCGGCTAAACAGCCTGCTAAAGTGAGAATTGCCGCCTTGAAGAGCAGAACCACAGCCTCGCCTCCCGATCCAAATATAGCACAAGGGCGAAGGCGTTGTCAAAACGCCTCAGCCCCCGAGTTGGAACTGCCCCATAAGTCCGTTTAACCTAGCCGCCATTTCCATCAAGTCCTGGGCGGCATTGGCCACCTCCTGCATGGAGGCCGCCTGCTCCTCCGCGGCACTGGCTATGTCGTGCCCGCCGCCGCTGATCTCCTGTAGCCCCGCGCTGAAGTCTTCCGCCTGCCTTTGGATCTGGCCCACCGCGGCCAGGATGCCCGTGAGGATCTCGCTGCTGCGCTGCACATCGCGCAAAGCCGTTTCCGCCTGCTGCGCGCCTGCCCCCATGGCGTCCACAGTGGCGGCAATACCGCTTTGGATTTCCCTAACGAGCTCCTCGATGTCCTTGGCAGCCGCGGCCGACTCTTCCGCCAGTTTGCGTACTTCTTCAGCAACCACGGCAAAGCCCCGCCCGTGTTCACCGGCCCGGGCCGCCTCGATGGCCGCATTCAGGGCCAAAAGGTGGGTTTGCTCAGCGATGGCACTGATGGCGTGCACGATGCTGCCGATCTGGCCAGAAAGCCCGCCTAAACTGTTCACATCCCCGGCCAGACTCTGGGTCTGATCACGGAGGGCCTGCATCTGGCGGACAATCTGGGCAACGGCCTCCGTTCCCTCTGCAGCCTGGCTGGAAACCTCCTGAACGGTCTCGTTCATGGCCTGCGCATTGCTGTTCAGGGTATCCAGGGTGCTGGAAAACTCGTTGGTGATACTGGCCACCTCTTCCACCGAAGCACTGACCTCCTGGGCGGTGGAAGCGAGCTTGGCGCTGGTGTCGGCTAGCTTGGCCGTTGAGCTGGAAACCACGCCGAGCATCTCTTTCATGCTCTCCATGGTTCTGTTCACCGCCCGGCCCACCGCGCCGATCTCATCTCGGGCGCGAACCTGCGCCTGCCGCCTCAGATCTCCCGAGGCAGCCGCTTCAATGGCCGCCTGCACTTCCTGGAGCGGCCTGGCGATGCGGCCGGCGAGCAGTAGGGCCCCCAAAGACGCCCACCACCAGGAAAGCCGCTGAGGCCGCAATAAAGAAGGTGCGCAGGGCGTACACATCCCCCAGCACATCCCCTTCCAGGGCCCCCACACCGATCATCCAGCCTGTGGAACTGGCCGGGGCAAAGCCAACAATTCTCCCCGTTCCCTCTTCCACATAGCGGACCACACCGGTGCTGCCCACTCCCAAATCCAACACGGCCGCGCCAAGCTCACCCCCATCGGTAAACAGATTCCTCTGCTCCAGGACATAATCCCGGTTGGGGTGGGCAAACAAAGTGCCTTCTGGACCGAGGATCATAGCCCAACCGCTGGCGCCAAAGCCCAGCCTGTCGGTGATCTCGCTGAGGGCTAGACCGTCCCGCACTCCCAAAAGGACACTGGTAATCTCGCCTTTATCCCTGATGGGCACAGCATAGAGCAAAACCAGACTGCCATCCACTTCACTAACCAGAAGATCGGAAACAACGCTGCTCCCGCCGAAGGCCCCCCTGATGAACTCGTCCTCACCCAAATTGGTTGTGGTACCGTCGGTAAACCGGGCCAGCCCTTGGGCATCAACTACACCCAAGGCGGTATACAGCCCCAGGCGTTCTGCCTCTGCTTGGAGGATGGCCCGCTGCATGGCCCAGCCCATGCTGGACACTTCGGGTCTGGCGGCGATGGTTTCCAGCGCGGCTAGTTCCACCTGAAACCTGGTTTCCAGATACTCCACCGCCTCCTGTGCCTGCATGATCAGGGCCGCCTCCACCTGCTTGATCACCGCAGCTGAACTCCGCAGGTACGCCATGAGGCCCAGCCCCGCGCTTACCACCAGCACCAAAACGCCCACAAAAACAGCGATACGTAGTGCAATTCCTTGTTTCAATGCATACACCCACCCTTAGTTTGGCATCGTTCCCTAAAGACCAGCTCACCCCGGTTATTATCACATTTATTGCCAAATCAGTCAAGCTCCGGGAACCTGTCTACCAGGCACTGCCTTCCCTATGGTATAATGAATCGACAAGGTGGTGACCGATGTGCCTTTCCACGCTGAAGCTCTCTTGGGGCCGGAGGGCCTGCTCGCTGACAAGCTGGAATCCTACGAATACCGTCCCGAGCAGATCCAGATGGCTGAACATATCTACCGGGTACTGGGCAGTAAAGAACACGCCCTGATCGAAGCCGGTACCGGGGTGGGCAAAAGCCTCGCCTACCTTCTACCGCTGATCTACTATGCCGTTGAAGAAAACAAACTGGCGGTGATCGCCACCCACACCCTCACTCTGCAGGAACAGCTCTACCATAAGGACATACCCTTCCTCCAGGAAGTGCTGCCCTTGGAGTTCAAGGTGGAAGTGTTTAAGGGCCGCTCCAACTACCTCTGCCTCCGCCGCTGGCAGGAGTTTCTGCAGGGGCGCGCCGGCCAGCTCAGTCTGGTCACCGATCTTGAGGCCCTGCAGCGCTGGGCCGGGGAAACGGAGACGGGGGACGTGAGCGAAGTTCCCTTCCCCATTCCCTGGGAAGTGTGGTCGGAGATCTGCTGCGAAAAGGAGAGCTGCCCCGAGGAGCGCTGCTCCCATTTCAAGGGCTGCTTCTACTGGAGCCTGCGCCACCGCCTGGCCAAGGCCCACCTGATCATTACCAACCAGGCCATGCTCTTGGCCGATGCCCGCACGGAAGGGCGGGTGCTGCCTGGGCTTGATGCGGTGGTGATCGATGAAGCCCACAATTTGGAGGATGTGGCCACCAATGCCTACAGCCACCAGCTCACCCGCAAGAGCTTCCTGGCCTATTACCGCACCGGGGTGCAGCTTCTGGGGGTACTCCGGGACTATGTCCCAGAATATGTGGTGCAGGACCTCCATGTGGTTTTGGACCAGCTGGTGAAGGAAGCGGGCCAGTACTTCAGCCAAATCGAAGGTCTGATCACCAGCCACACGGTGCCCCTCCCGGGGGCAAACCGCGGCGTTTTCGCCCAAACCACTTTGGACAAGCACCTCAAAGACATCCAGGAGCTGCTCAAGGAATGCACCCTGGAAGAGGAAGGGGAAGCTTTGGGCCTTGTGGAGCAGTTCACCTCCTTCACCTCCAGGCTCCTGGACTCCCTGGAATTGATCCTCGCGGCTGAAGATCCCGCCTACGCCTACTGGGCGGAAATACAAAACGGGGAGCCCTGCCTCACCGCGGCTCCCATCAAGATCGGGTCCCTGTTGGAGGAAACCCTCTTTAACCAGACCCCTTCGGTCATCCTAACCTCGGCCACCTTGAGCACCAACCATTCCTTCGCCTACATCCAAAACCAGTTGGGTCTGCATAAGGCCGCGGGGCTCATTTTAGGTTCCCCCTTTGCCTACGACCGCCAGGCCATCCTCTGTGTGCCCAAGGAGGCGAAGAACCCCAAGCACCCCCGCTACGCCCATTACGTGGGCTATTTGGTCCTGCGCACGGCGGCTGCCACCAAGGGCGGGGTTTTGGCCCTCTTCACCAGCTACAGCCTGATGGATCAGGTGGCGGAAGCTATCTGGCCCAAACTGGAAGCGGAAGGATATGACCTCTACAAGCAGGGGGATGGACCCCGCCTGAGCCTCATCGAGAGCTTCCGGGATAACCCCCGTTCACTGCTTTTTGGTACCAACAGCTTCTGGGAAGGGATCGATCTGCCCGGGGAGGCCTTAAAGGCTGTGGTGATCACCCGCCTGCCCTTCACGGTACCGGACCGGCCCGTCATCGCGGCGCGCCTGGAGGCCATCGCCCAAGCGGGGGGTAACCCGTTTTTGGAATACAGCCTGCCCCAGGCCATCCTCCGCCTCAAACAGGGGTTCGGCCGGCTGATCCGCAGCAGGCAAGACAAAGGCGGTGTGATCATTCTCGATGAACGCATCCTCACCACCGCCTACGGAGCAAGCTTCTTGGATTCTCTACCCCCGGCGCGCTTCACCCGCGACCTAGAGGAGCTCCGCCTCCTGTTCGGCCACTAACTGCACATCGTAAAGCGGACCGTTTTTCACCACCCGCACCCTTTCCACCGCATCCCCCACCAGGATCTCCGTGGGCCGCATTTTGCGCACCACCTGATACAGGGTGGAGCGGATGGTGGATTCGTTGACATCCTCCCGGATCTGCGCGAATCTCTGGACCACCGCCCTGGCGGGAACTCCCTCGGGATACTCCTGGGCTAAGAGGTAGAGGGTTCCCACAATCTGACTGGTCAGGGAGGGACGGGCATCCCGGGGGCTGCCCGACTGCTTTAGCAAATTGTCCAGTTTGCGCAGATCCTGCTCCTTAGCCGCTAGCTTTTCCCGCAGTTCCTCAATTTCCGCCTGCAGCATCTCCCGGGCCTGTTTGAGCTGCTGCCGATAACCCATGTGATCACCCCTTCAGGTCGCAGAAGTGAGCAGTCCTGATAGCTCCTGCCTCTTGCCTCCTGAATTATTCCCCGCTTCCCCCCGTAATATTACTGCCGGCAGCCCAACGCATGACCAAAAAGACAAAGATGGTGCCGCCCAATAAAATGGGGATATAAAAAACCACGGTTCGCCAGAGGACGATGAAGCTGGCCAGTTCATCGGGCTGCAGTACGCTGTCCAAAACCGCCCAGGAGATTCCTTCGGAAAGACCGGCACCGCCGGGGATGGGGGAAAACACGGGGGCCACGCCAAAGAGTACCGCCAGGGCAAAACGCAGCCCGGGATAGAAGATGCCAAAACCGCTGAGCAGAAGAAAACTCCCCGTGTAGTAGACCACATAATAAGCAAAGGCCACAGCCACACAAAGCAGATAGCGCCCCTGCCCCTTGGTGAGCAGCAGCTCGTAAGCGGAACGGAAATCGGCGATCCACGCTGCGGAACGGGATTGACCGCCTCTTTTGCGGAAGAGCCACTGGAAGATCCGCTCACTGCGGACAATGGCGAACTGCAGAGCCGTGAGGATGGTAAGATACGCCAGGGCCCCGTACTTCACCCCGGTAAAGTAGGGTGCCAGGTCGAAGGGCACACTGCGCAGCGTGGCCGAGGTCACAAAGGCCAAAAGGGCCAGGGCCGTCTGCCCCGCGAGCCCCCCGCCTAAAACCACCGCGGTCGCCTGTGGGGACCTAAGACCCCGGCGGTAGAGGTAGTAGACGATGAGGGCACCGCCGCCGCCCGCGAAGGGCGTAACCAGGGTGAGGAAGTTAGCCGCCCCCAGGATGATGGCCAGTTCCCACCAGGGAATGCGCTGGCCCAGGGCCCGGGCCAAAGTGCCGATGCGCTGCCCATCCACTAGCCAGGCCGCCAGCACAAAAAAGAGGGCACCAAAAAAATAGCTGAGCGGATACTGCCTCAGCTCCTGGAGGACATCCCGGGGGTTGACCATCTGCCAGAAGATCACAGCCAGGACCGCGGCGCTCACCACCAGCGCAATAAGTAATCCCCGCCAAGGGATTTTCCATTGCGGCTTGTCTGTCTTATCCATGGCCTAGTACCTCAACTGTTCTGTATGGGTAATTAAGCGCGATTGCGGGTAATAGGTGTTCAAGATGGTTAAGTAATCGTGGCCTGCTTCGGCCATGCCCTTCGCCCCCCACTGGCTCATGCCCAGCTGATGACCTGCCCCGCCCCCGTAGACCTGCACCGCCTGCAGCTTGCCGCTGCCATCCCGCTGAACCTCCAGGAAGAAATGGGCGCTGGGCAAAAGCGTCTGCCGGCCTAGGCTGTCCCGCACCCGCTGCAGGGAGGCGGGCTGCAGGGCCCGGCGCACGTTTAACTCTCCGTCGATCCAAGCTTCTCCCTGACTGCCCACAAGGCGCAGCCTAACTACCCGCCCCCGCTCATCCCGCTCCGCCGCCTCTAGACCCACCAATTCCCCAAAGCCACTGGGGAGGTAAGGGGCCAAAAGCCGCGCCAGCTCCTCCCGGCTGAAGGAGCACTTCCAGCGAAACCAGGGGGAACTGCCCTCCAGGGCCAGCTGGCTCAGATCCTGCCAGCTGGCCAGGTCGCTGAGCATCCCCCGGGGCGAGGTGGAGTAAAAATAGGTTGCACTCACCGTACCGTCGGGGTTCACTAAAATCTCCCCGTCAGTCTCTAGGATGGCTTGGCTGGCCCGGGGAGATTCCAATTCGTTGTTATACACCTGGGAGTTGGTGCTGTCCGCGACGTGGAAACCCAAGTGGCCCTGGCGGGAATAGACCGCTTGGGCCACCGCGTAGGTGCGCGCCGCCACCGCCTGGGCCTTCAACGCTTCCAGGGGCCAGGTAACCGGCATTTCACTAGGCACAACCTGCCGGAGGTAATCCTCCAGGCTCACCTCGTTGATGGCCAGGAAGGTATCCCCTTCCGCGACGGTGAGCTCAAAACGCCCCCGATAGCGGGGGAAAAAGGGTGTGCCCACACCCCGCTGAAAAGAATCGATCTGGATCAGGCCGCCCGGGTCGGTTTCCACATAGATGCGGGGGCCGAACTCCCAAAGGTTCCCCCGCCCGTCCACCACCTGGAACCCGCCATCCTGGACGGACACCACCGTCTGTTCCCCGGCCTGGAGCTGAAAGCCCCGCCCGGTACCCTTTTCCTCCACATACAGCCTGGTGGGGGAAGAAAAACGCAGCTCCCGATGTTCGATGCCCTGGAACTGGTCGGTGCTGATGGCCACCCTGATGGTGCGGATATAGAGGGGATCGTACACATCAAAACGGACCACTTCCCCCAGGAAGAGGGTGGCCACCACCTGCTCAAAACCCACCTTCACCGCATCCAGGGGAATGGGCAGGATTTCCTCTTCCCAGTGCTGGTAGCACTCCACCTCGGGGCTGATGGGCAGAAATCCATGGTGCTCGAATTCCACCAAATCTTGGGAGATGCGGAGGATCTTGTCCGCGGGCAGGGCCAGGGGCTCCTGGCAGCCGGGGGCCAGATCAGGCCCGCCGGAGGCCAGGGCTGCCCCGGCAAAGATCAGCAGCACAGACCAAACCACAACCAACTTCTTCATGAATAGGATGCTCCTTAGGCCCTTTTGAGCCGGCGATGTTCCTTAAAGGTGCACTTATCCTGAACGAAAATGAGCCCCCGCTCTTTAGCCAGAGCTTCCGCTTGGGCGTTGACGATGCCCTCTTGGAGCCAAATGGCTTTGATGTCCCCTCGCTTGAGGGCATCTTCCACCACAGGAAGGACTTCTTCAGAAGGCCGGAAGATGACAACCATGTCCACTGGCCCCTGGATCTCACTCACTTTGCTATACACCTTTTCGCCCAGAAGCTCCGGGCCGGCGAAGGGGTTGACGGGGTAAATCTTGTACCCCTGGATCTGCAGATAGCGGGGAACGGTGTGGGCCGCCTTGGCTGGATCTCTGCTTAAGCCAACCACCGCGATGTTCTGGAGAGCTAGAGCCTGTTCAACCGGATTCTGCATGGAACCGCGCTCCTTTCTCAGCCCAAGGGGGAAAGGGTGTGTTATAATAAATACTAAATGCCGTTCAAAGGAGTCAGCGCCTTGTCTACCTGTTTGATCTTGGACTGTTTTTCTTTAGTATACCGCTCTTTTTTCGGATTACCAACATCTATTAGACGGCAGGATGGTCAAATTATCAACGCCGTCCTCGGCTTTTATAATACCCTAACCAGTTTGATGCGGCAATTCCAGCCGGATTACCTCTTCGTAGCCTCCGATCACCCCAGCCCCACCTTCCGTCACGAACTCTTTCCCGCCTATAAAGAGCACAGGCCCCCCATGCCGGAGGAGCTGAGGGGCCAGATTGAACTGATTGAAGAGGTGATCGCCAGTTTCAGCATCCCCTTGGTGAGTCTCGCCGGCTACGAAGCGGATGACATCATGGGTACCATGAGCCACTATGCCCCGGCGGACACCCACTGCTATCTGGTGACCACGGACCGGGATGCCCTGCAGCTGGTTTCGGAGCGGGTAACTGTGGTGGTCCCCAACAGCAGGGCCAACAAGCTCTTCACGCCGGAGATCGTCCGGTATGAACTGGGCGTTCCCCCAGAGCGAGTTCCCGACTACAAAGCCCTGGTGGGCGACAGCAGTGACAACATTCCAGGCATTCCCCTGGTGGGGCCCAAAACGGCAGTGCGCTGGCTGGATATGTTCGGTTCCCTGGATGAGCTGATCAAAAACGCCGATCTGCTGCCGGGGAAAGCCGGGCAGAACCTGGCGCAACAACAAGAAGAGGCCCACCTCTATCGGGAACTGGCCACCATCGAGCGCAGCGTCCCCACCTACTGCTGCTGGCAGGCGGGGCGCCTAGCCTTTGCCGAGGAAGATGTGCGCCGCACCCTAGACTCCTTGGGCATCCGGGCGGCCGTTCCGGAAATTGGCTAAACTAGCAAATAGCCGCTAGCTGAGCCTAGCGGCTTTCTTTTCAAGCTGAAGTCCTGCACCTTAACCCATCACCACCACAACCTCGTTCACGGTACCCCGCGGCTGGGCTGGGATTTCCCCGCTGAGGGGTTTCCCGTTGAGGGTGATGGACTTGACGCCCCGTTCCACCCCTTGGGGGTTTTCCACGGTGATCAGATACAGCGCCCCCCGCCACCTGCGGTTAACCTTGAACCCGGGCCAGTCTGCGGGGATGCAGGGATCCACGATCAACCCGCGGTACGAGACCCGCACGCCCAAGATCCAGCGGGTCGCGGCCACGTAGTTCCATCCGGCACTGCCCGTGAGCCAGGGATGCCGGGCCCGCCCGAATAGTTCGTGATCTCTACCCACGATAAATTGGCAGTAAGAATAGGGTTCGGCGTGGCGGATCTCGATCTCGTCGTTTTGGTTGTAGGGCAAAAGCGCATCGTAGAACTTCATGGCCCGGGAGCCCCGGCCCAGGCGGCATTCGGCAATGATCGCCCAGGGGTTGGGATGGCTGAAGATGGCCGCGTTTTCCTTGATGCCAGGGTAGACCCTGGTGACAAACCCTACGCCGTCGTCGGGCTTGGTGTAGGCGGGCCAGACCAAGTGCAGACCCCGGGGGGAATAAAGATAGCGGTCCACCGCATCCATGCAGGAGAGGGCCCGCTCCCGGGAAGCAGCCCCGGAGAGAACAGCCAGGGCATTGGACTCCAAATGGATCCGCCCTTCTTCGTTCTCCCTGCTGCCGATTTTGGCGCCCTGGGCGGTGAAGCCCCGCAGGTACCACTGGCCATCCCACAGCTCTTCCTCGCAGGTGCGCCGCACCTTTTCCGCCAGGGCCGTGTAGCACTCCACATCTTTTCCATGTCCCAGGAATTCCGCGGCCTCAATAAACTCCTGCAGCGCCCAGTAGTGCAGAAAAGAAACCATGGCACTTTCCCCGCCGCCCAGGTTCAAGCAGTCGTTCCAATCGGCCCACAGCCCCTTACAGATACCCCGCTGCCCCACCTGTGCGGCGGAAAAGTCCAGGGCCCGCTTGAGGTGTTCGTACACCGCAGCCTCGCCCCCGTCGGCGAAGGGATAAACTTCCTGGAAAAAGCCCACATCCGCCGTTTCCTTAACGTACTCGCACACCGAGGGCACCAGCCACAGATGATCATCGGAACAGGTGTCTTCCAGCCCGTGAATCAAGCTGCTTTTCGGAGGCTCCGGGACCACAGTGGGCGATTTGAACTTGGGCCGGGGCGGCCGGGAAGGGTCGAAGAGCTCTGGCTCAAACAGGTGCAGCCCGTATCCTTGGCTCACCTGTGCCCGGAGGAGTTCCTCCAGGCGCTGCTTGACCTTTGCGGGGTTGGTATGGGGCACGCTGTACACATCTTGGGCTGTATCCCGATAGCCCAGCCCGGTGCGGCCCCCGACTTCGATAAAAGAAGCAAACCTTGACCAGACCACGCAGGTTTCCGCCTGGTAGAGGTTCCAGGTGTTGATCATGGTGTTCAGGCCTTCATGGGGCGTGCGGCACTGCAGGGCCTCCAGCTTCTGCTGCCAGTGGCGCTGCAGCTCCACAAAGGCCGCATCCACACTGGCGGGATCAGCGTACTTTTTCCGCATCTCCTGGCCAGCGCGGCGATGGCCCACGCCCAAAAGGTAAATCAGGCGCACCTCTTCCCCGGGCTCGAGGCTGAGCCGCTTGTGCAGAGCCCCGCAGTGGTTGCCCCCAAGCTGGCTGCGGTTGGAGCACACTCCCCTTTCCACCGCCACAGGATTGCTTTCCGTGCGGTAGGGGCCGATGAATTCATCTCTTATGGAATCATAGCTGTCGGGCTCGAAGTTGGCGGTAAAATAATGGAAGGTCCACGGTTCGTAGAAAAAGTCATACTCGATGATCCCATCCTGGAGGCTTGAACCGCTGGCATAGAGGCTCATCTGGAAGTTCTGGTTATCGATGTCCACATGATGGAAGGAAAACTCCACATAGGTAAAGACACTTAACCGCCGGGTCTCGGGGGAAGTGTTCTTGAGACGCACATCCCAAAGCTCCAGGTCATCGGCGACGGGAACAAAGAGCAGCTGCTGGGCTTCGATGTCCCGGTAAGAGCAGAGAAATTTGGAGTAGGATAGGCCGTGCCTGCACTGGTAAGCCGCCTTGCTGAGGTCAACGCCCACCGGCTGCCAGGAAACGGACCAGTACTCCCCCGTGGCATCGTCCCGCAGGTAGACGTAGTGGCCCGGGCGGTCCAGGGGCACCCCGTTGGGGCGAAAACGTGTAATGCGGTGATGCTGCGGCGATTTGAAAAAGGAATAGCCGCCGCCGTTGTGGGAGATCACTGTGCAGAAATCCTTTACACCAAGGTAGTTCGTCCAGGAAACTGGGATATCTGGACGCTCGATCACATACTCCCGGTTCGCATCGTCAAAATAGCCGTACCTCATGCCAGCTCTCCTCTATTCGTTTTGCCAGTGTTCAAGACCCCTTCAATCGCTCCAGCCGGCGCTGGGACAAAATGGCCCGGGTTTTTTCAATGGCCTCCTGGGCCCGCTCGTGATCCACCAGGGCCACGGCGATGAACAGAACGTCAATGGTGCTCAGCTGCGTAAGTCGGGAAGCGATGGCGCCGCTTCTAAAGAGATTCTGCTGAGTGGAGGTGAGCAGAAGCACATCTGCTTCCCTGGCCAGGGTAGAGCCGGAGAAACTGGTGATGGCAATGGTCAGGGCCCCGGCCTGTTTGGCCGCGCGCAGGGCCTCCACGATCTCCACCGTTTCCCCGGAAAAGGACAGGCACACGGCCACATCCCCTTCCCGTAGGTGTACCGCGCGGGCGATCTGCAGGTGGGTGTCCAAAAAGGCGCTGGTCCTCAGTCCGATCCGGGAAAACTTCTGCTCCGCATCCAGGGCCACAATGCCGGAGGCCCCCACCCCGTAGAAATGGATTTCGCCGGCATTGGCCAGGGCCTGCACCGCCCGCTCCAGAGCTTCCGTCTCCAGCACTTGGGCAGTTTCCTGCAGGGCGCTGATGTTTGCCTGAAAGATCTTCTCTTTGATGGTCTGCACATCATTGCCCGGCTCCACTTCGCCGTGGATGAGCTGCGGCTTCGCCGCCACATCTTGCGCTAACATGATCTTGAACTCTTGATAGCCTTTGTAGCCCAGGCGCTTACAGAACTTAACTACGGTAGCATCGCTTACTTCAGCCTTTTCCGCCAGTTGGGTAATGGAGTAGTGCACCGCCTCCCTGGGGTCGCTCAAGATGACTTGGGCCACGCGCTTTTCAGCAGGCCTCAAGGCCGGGTAAGTCCCGCGAATGTGCAGCAGAGCGTTAGCCAACCGACTCACAGTAACAGCCTCCTTCAGATCAATTGGACACGGCGATCCCGTAGTCCTGGTCTAGGTACTTATTTTCACACCCCCCGTCCGGGAAAACGTTTGTCTCAAAAAGTGTTTATTAATTCACCACAATCAGTAAATTTCCCTGCCACAAAAAGCACTTTGTTCAGGAAAATACTTGTTTGCCGTAGTATTCTAAATTCTCTTGACAATTGCGCCCAAAGATCCTAAACTGGGAGCAAAAAGAGGTGATGCCTATTTGGCTCGTGCTCTTCTTCCACCTGGTGAGTTCACTCCAACCCTACCAAGAGACGAAGTACCACGGCCTTCTAGGCCAAAGCACCCCCTGGGACTGCGGGCCCACCGCCTGCGCCATCCTCTTCCTCTTGGCTGGGGAAAGCACCGAGCCTCAGCTGGAGGCGGTGGAAGGCCGGGGCGTTTCCCTGGCGGACCTGGCCCGCTATTTCCACAGCCGGGGCTGGACTGTGGAAGGGTACAAACTCACCTGGGATGAACTGCACTACTTTTTCACCAACTCCCCCAACCGCCCGCTCCTGGCCCACCGGGACCTGGAGCTCGGGCACTATGTGGTGCTGCTGGGTCTTGTGGAAGGTTTCCTGGTGGTGGCCGACCCCGCCAGCGGGGTGCGGGCGCTGCCGCCGAGGGTCTTCCTGGAAGACTTCAGCGGCTACATCCTCCACTTCCCGGAGCTTCCCCCCTTATCCAGTGTGGAAAAGCTGTTAACCTCAGTGGAACGCCGGCTGCGCCTCTTGAACCAGGCGGTAGCCGAGTTTTGAGGAGGAACGCCATGAGACAACTGGCACAAGTGTTCCTAACCCTGGCGCTGCTGGCCTGCTGCGGCCAGGTGGCCTCGGCAGCCTGGACCTGGGAAACCCAGGTTTTGAGCTCCCCCTACCATGATTTCCGCCTCTTCCACTTTCAGCTGGGTGTGACCTGGCCGGTCCAGGATCAGCTGAGCCTGGCTCTGAAACTCCCTGTACAGCTGGGAGTTGAGCCCAGCGGGCCCCGCCTGGAGCTGCTTCCGGCCCAGGGCAGCGTGGCCTTCTCCTGGCCGCTGCGGGAGGAACTCACCAGTGAACTGGCCCTGGAGTTGGGAGTCCGCCGAGAGCAGCTGGCGCTGCGGGGCGGGGTTAAACTGGTCTTCGACCCATTGGCTCTGAAGTGCAGCCTCCTGATCCAGGAGGAGGTTACCCTGCAGGCCGGTGTGGCCTTTGCCGCCAATGAAAGATGGGCCCTGGGGGCCCACCTCAGTTACCGCAAAAACTCTCTGCTCACCTACGAACTTCACCACAGCACCGCTGGGGCAAGGCAGCTGACCTTCAGCTACACCCAGGCCCTGGATGGCAGCGTGCAGAGCTTGGGTGTGAAGATCACTTTTTAGGTCAAGCTGTCCCCCAGTTTTTCCAGCTCGTTGAGGAACGCGTCGAAGACCTGCATGGCCTGGACGATGGGCTCGGGCTTGCTTAGATCCACGCCGGCCCGGCGCAGGAGGTTCAAGGGGTAGTCGGACCCGCCGCTGGCCAGGAAGGTTAGATAGCGCTCCCGGGCGGGCTCCCCTTCCTCCAGGATCTGTTTGGCCAAGGCGGTGGCGGCGGCAAAGCCCGTGGCGTACTTGTACACATAAAACGGCCTGTAGAAGTGGGGGATCCGGGCCCACTCCATGGCGATGAGCTCATCCACCACGATATCATCGCCGAAGTACTTCTTGTTTAAGTCGTAGTAGATCTCCATGAGCTGTTCGCAGGTGACCGGTTCGCCCCTGCCCACCTTGTCGTGGACGATCATCTCGAATTCGGCAAACATGGTCTGCCTAAATACCGTGCCCCTAAACTCGTCCAGGTAGTGGTTGATCAGGTAAGCCCGGCGTTTGGGATCTTCTGTCTTGCCTAGAAGGTCGGTGTTGAGCAGTGCCTCATTCAAGGTGGAGGCAACCTCCGCCACGAAGATCCGGTAGTCGGCGTTGGGATACTCCTGGTGCTTGTTGGAGTAATAGGTGTGCATGGCGTGGCCGAGCTCATGGGCCAGGGTAAACACGTCCTTCAGGTTGCCCTGGTAGTTCATTAATACATAGGGGTGTACCCCGTAGGCACCCCAGGAATAGGCGCCGCTGGTCTTGCCCCGGTTTTCCAGCCAGTCGATCCAGCCATCCCGGAAGGCCTGCTCCAGATCGCTTAGGTACTGCTCGCCCAGGGGCTGCAGGCCTGCCCGCACCATGTCCACCGCCTGCTCCCTGGGGATCTGCTCTTCCTCCAGCGCCACCATGGGCACATAGAGATCCCACATATGCATCTCGTCCAGGCCCAAGAGCTTCTTGCGCACCCGCACATAGCGGTGGAGCAGGTGCAGGTGCTCGTGGACCGTCTGGATCAAGTTGGTGTACACCTCAGGATCCACATTATCGGTGAAGAGGGCAGCTTCCAAGGAAGATTTGTACTTCCTGGCCCGGGAGAAATAGAGTTCCTTTTTCACCGCTGCGGTATAGGTCGCGCCAAGGGTGTTTTTCCAGGCGGAGTAGGTTTCATACATGGCCTTAAAGGCCGCTTCCCGCACCTTGGGATCCTGGGACTCCAAGAATTTGATGTAGCGCCCATGGGAAAGCTCCACCATCTCCCCTTCTTCGTTGGGGATTTCCGGGAAGCGCAGGTCCGCGTTGTTGAACATGCGGAAGATATTCCCCGGTGCCCCCGCCAGTTCACCCGCGGCGGCCAGGAGCTCCTCCTGTTCCGCGGGGAGCACATGGGGTTTCATGCGCAGCAGGTCCTCCAGGTAGTGCCGGTACACCGCGAGTTCCGGGATCTCCTCAATCCAGCCCCGGACCACTTCCGGGTCCAGGCTGAGGATCTCCGGCTCCAAAAAGGCCCCGGCACTGCTCAGCTCCACCGCGGTGGAAATGGCTTGGCCGGCAAAGCCTTGGTACTTGGTATTAGCATTATCCTCGTCCTTGCGCATGTGGGAATAGGCGATGATCCTCTCCATCAGCAGAGTGATCTCATCGCGAACTTTCAGGGCCGCAAGCAGGCTCTCTCCGGAGGTGATGGTGCCCCTTAAGGCCAAGATGCGCTCCTTGCCAGCCTTGGCTTTGGCTAAAGCCTCCTGAAAGGCTTCATCGGTTGGGAAGATGTCTTCCAGCTTCCATTTCAAATCCTGTGGAACTTCAGCGCGCGTTGGCAGCTTGCTCATGTGGTTCACTCCCCTTTCTGCTTTCCCTCCCAATTCTCCACCGGCGGAATCTCTCCTTCCCCCACCACCCAAAAACAGGATCACCATCCTTTGTGGCGAAATACAAGGGGTGAGGTGTTGTCCATGAGTACGGCTGAGGTCTTTGCACTGGATATCGGCACCCGGAAGATTGCCGGCCTGCTCCTGGCTGCCGCGGAAGATGGCTTTGAACTCAAAGAAGCCGTCGTGGAACAGCAGCTGCCGGGGGCCATGGCCGATGGACAGATCCACCATATCGAGGCGGTGGCCAAGGTGATCAGGCGGATCAAGGGGCGGCTGGAAGAAGCCTGCGGACGCCCTCTGCAAAAGGCAGCCGTGGCCGCGGCGGGCAGATCGCTCCGCACCGAAGTGGGCACTAGCTCCCTGACCTTCCCCCTCAACCACCGCATCAGCGCCGATGAAGTGAGGGCCCTGGAGCTGGATGCGGTCCGGGCAGCGGTGGAGCAGCTGGCCCCCTCCAGTGAGGGCGGGGTGATGCACAGTTACCTCTGCGTGGGCTACAGCGTGATCCAGTACTACCTGGACGGCGAACCCATCGGCTCTTTGGAGGGACATCAGGGATCCACAGCCCAGGTGGAGGTGATCGCCACCTTCCTGCCCCGCATCGTCATCGATTCCCTGAGTACCGCCCTGGAGCGGGCGGGCTTGGGGATGCTCTCCCTAACCTTGGAGCCCATCGCGGCCATGCACGTGGTGGTGCCCCCCACCATGCGTATGCTCAATATCGCCTTGGTGGATGTGGGAGCCGGAACCTCCGACTTGGCCATCTCCGCGGAGGGAACGGTCAAAGCCTACGGCATGATCTCCTACGCGGGAGATGCCCTCACGGCCGGGTTGGCGGAGCACTTCCTGCTGGACTTCAAAGTGGCTGAGCAGCTGAAAGTGGGACTAAAGCCCCAGGAGCCCGCCCACTGCCGGGATGTGTTCGGCAATGACCTCACCCTCGCCTATGAAGAGGTTGTGGCGGTGATGCAACCCCGGGTGGAGACCTTGGCGGAAAAGATCGCCGGGGAGATCATCGCCTTAAACGGCTGCGCTCCCAAGGGTGTGATCCTCATCGGAGGCGGCAGCCGCGCCCCGGGCCTGGCGGAACTGGTGGCCCAAAAACTCAACCTCCCTGCGAACCTGGTGCGCCTGCGGGATCGGGAAAGCCTCAGCAGCGTGCAGGGGAGCCCCCACTTCCACGGACCCGAAGCCATAACACCCATCGGTATCGGCTGCACACACCTGGACCGCAGATCCATGGAGCTGATCTCGGTCACCGTCAATGGCAGCCGCCTGCAGCTCCTGCAGATGCCCACCACCACCGTGGCCGAAGCCCTGCTCCATGCTGGCTTGATCCCCGCCCAGTTGGTGGGCAGGCCCGGGCCAGCTTATACGGTGGAGCTAAACGGCCGCTGCATTACCCTACCCGGTTCTTCGGGCCAACCAACGGTGCTCACCAAGAACGGAGAACCCTGCGAGCTGGGGAGCACCCTCGCGGATGGCGACCGCCTGGAGGTCATGCCAGGCCAGCCTGGAGAGCCGCCCCAGGTCACCCTAGGCGAGCTCATCGATGCGCCGGCCCTGGTGAAAAACATCGGCCTGAACGGCTCTCCCCTGGAGGTCAAACCACTAGTGCGGGTCAACGGCGGGGAAGAACCCTTTACTTACATCCTGCAGGATCGGGACAAAATCTCCCTCACGCCCATCACCAGCTACCGGGAGCTCTTTAGCCTTCTGGATATCCCTTTAGAGCGCACCCTGTCCTTCTTCCTCAACGGCAAAGAGCAGACTGCCGGGGAAAAGTTGGAGCTTGTGGTGGATGGCCTCCCCTGCCCCTTAGATACACCCATCCGATCTGGCCAGGACGCCGCTTACCTCTACAAACCCTGGACCCTCAGGGACCTTTTCCCGGTGAACTCTCAACACATCCCCGGGATCGTGGTGCAGGTGAACGGCGCCAAGGTGGAGCTCAATCATAAAGAGCCGGCCCCGGTGGTTAACGGGCAGCAGGTGGCTTTGGACTATGTGATAAAGCCCCAGGACAGGATTGAGTTCCAACCCAATCTCGCTGGGGCCCTGGGCGAGTATATTGTCACCGACATTTTCCGGAGTTATGAGCCCGATGAGGCTTTCACCACTAAGGGCGGCCACATCCTGGTCAATGGCGAAAAAGCGGGCTTTACCACGCCCATCAAGCATGGTGATGTGGTGGAGCTGGTACCCTACGGGGCGGCAACCGGAAACTCCTGAATGCCGGCCGCGTAGGGGGCGATCTCATACAGGCCGAAACAGATCACCGCGTCGGTTTCCGTAAGGTAAAAACCCTGATCCGCGGTGAACAGCCCAGGTGTGAACTGGTCGATGAAGAACCATTGCGGCTCCTGGGCTATTTTTTCATTAATGGCCTCGGCGGCGCGGTCGATCTCCTCTTCGGTGGGGAACAGCTCAAAGAAGCTGAGTTCCTGGCCTGTGGTCAAATCCACGTTGATGTAGTCGCAGTAAGTCATGCCGTGGGCGCCCCCGGTGAAGGTATAGGTGGTCAGGACTATGCTGAGCAGACCTCCCCGGTTCAGCTTCACCTCGAACTGCACAATTCCCTGGAAGGGAAAGGCCGCAAAGATGGGCTCCTCTTCCAGGACCATGTGGGCCGTTTCCTGAAGAAAAGCCGCCAGATCCTGCACCGCCTGGCGCAGATTCTGGTTGAACTGCTCCTCCCAGACCGGATCAGGGGCGCCGGCCAGCTGGGGCACCTGGGCGGTGATCTCCAGCTCAGGCGAACGATACTCGTACCGGTACTCCGAAACCACCAGCTGATTGGGATACCCCTGGGCCATGCGCTGCCAATAGCTGCTGGCTGCGGCGCCAGTTCCCCACATGCCGCACACAAGGATCAACACCAGACCAGCCAAACCGAGCTTTTTCATGGTAAACACCCCTTCGTTGGATTACCGAATAATTCCACCCCTCTTCCCCACTTCCCTACGCCCCAGAACGCCCGAAGAAACAGGTTGAGGCCGCTACTCGAAGCGCACCACCGCGGTGTCCTCGGTGGGGTTCTTGCCCGCGAGGATCATCTTCAGTTCGTACTCCTGGCCCTTCAGCTCGGAGTTATACACCTCTTCCGTGAGGGCAAAACCGAGGCTCTGCTCGATTTCCTCCCACAGGGGCAGCAGGGAGATGCTGGGAAGCTCGTAATCGTCCGCCACACCACCGACAACCCATATGGATTCACCTATGGATTCCGTATGCTCATACACTACTTCTCCGGCACCGTCACGCACCTCGATGACCGCGCTCTCCAGTGTGTAGGAGAAGCTCAAACCCGACATTTTGAACTGCAGGGTGATCCCGGTAAGCTCGCTCTGCTGGAAGCGGATGGTAATGGGATCGGGCTTGATGGTGAAATTGATTTTAGGCGCTAGACAGCCCGCCAGGAAAATGACGGCCACAACAAGGCTCAGCAGTTTCCAGTGTTTCACTGAGGTTCCCTCCCGCACCGCGTTTTGCTGCTTGTTTCTCTACAGACCCGCCATCACCTGCCAGGAAGGGGGCTTTTTTGCCGGGGATGAGAGGAGCTCCAGCAGGCGAGTCGAATTCCTACAGGGATTGCCTGGCTAGAAAGGAAGATGCCTAGTGGCGCTGCTTCTGGGCGCTTTAATTTTGGGCTTTATCGCGGCCCGCTGGCGGCTGCTCCCCGGCTCCCTGCGGCCAAGGGTACCCGCTTTAGGGAGCGCAGCCCTTTTCCTCCTCCTTTTTGCCCTGGGCCTTTCCTTGGGCAGCAACCAGGAACTGATCTCCGCCCTGCCTGTTTTGGGACTGCGGGCCGTGCTGCTGAGCGTGGGCACCCTTGGCGGCAGCGTGCTGCTGGTGTGGCTTGTGGCTGAGTTAGGGGGGAAAGGCCGGTGACCTGGAAGATCGTGGGGAGCCTCATGGCGGGGGTGCTCTTGGGCCGCCTGCTCAACGTGGAAAACGGAGAAGTCCTGGGCCTGGTGGGAGATTTTGCCCTGGCCGCCCTGCTCTTTGCCGTGGGCTTTAGCCTGGGCGCCGATGCAGATCTGGGCAGGAAGATCAAGGGACTGCCCAAGATCTATCTGGCTGTTCCCTTCTTGGTGGCCGCGGGTTCCCTCATAGGTGCGGTGGCCTTGGGGCTGCTTGGCGGTGTGGTACCTGGTGAGGCGGCCCTGGTTGGTGCCGGTTTTGGCTGGTATTCCCTTTCGGCGGTGCTCATCGCCCAGGGCTATGACCTGACCTTGGGCACTTTGGCCCTGCTGACTAACGTCTTCCGGGAGTTCTTGGCCATCCTGCTCATCCCAGCGGTGGCCAGAAGGCTCGGTAAAGCGGCGGCGGTGGCCCCCGGGGGAGCCACCGCCATGGATGTGACACTGCCCATTATTGCGGCCCATACCGACAGCCAAACGGCTATCTTGGCCTTTTATTCAGGCACTGTACTCAGCGCGCTCGTGCCTGTGGTCATTCCCTTTATTCTGCAGCTGCTCCAAAGCTGAGGTGCTACTCCACCTGGCCGCCTTCCCTGAAGCTGAAACTTGGGTTCCTCTGTTCCAAAAGCCAGGGAATCAGCTCAGGTTCGTTGTAGGCCAGGGTCCAAGAATCATGTCCCACGCCCGCGTACTTGGTGAACCGGATGGGCGCCTGGAGATTGAGCAGCACCTCCACCAGATCTTCTGTCATCTTGCAGGGCACCACTGGATCATCTCCTCCGTGGAAGGCCCAGATGGGCACGTCTTTTAGCACCGCGATGCGCTCCGGAAAGCCCATGAGCCACCAGGTTCCCCCGCAGATAGGCACCAGGGCGGCAAAGGCCCGGGGCTGGTGCACGGCCCAGTGCCAGGTACCAAATCCCCCCATACTGAGCCCCGTGAGGTAAATGCGCTCCACATCCACGGCGTAGTTCCTGATAATCTCCAAAAACAGCTGATCCAGCTCATCCAGGCTGCGATCCCAGGTCCAGTTCTCCGGGCACTGCGGTGCCACAATGATAAACGGGAACTCCTTACCTTCCTTCACCTGCTTGAGGGGGCCGTGGACCGCGACCAGGTCGAGATCGTCCCCCCGCTCCCCTGCACCGTGGAGGAAAAACAGTACAGGCCAGCGCTGCTCCCCTCGCCCCTCGTAACCCGGCGGTAAGTACAGAGCGTAGGGCAGCTGAAAGGGCTTAACAACAGTACCTTCGATCTGTTGATGAAGAACTCTCTGCGACAAAGTCTAACCATCCTCTCTGCATCACGCTTCTTGCGGAATTATAGAACGTGGTTAGTACTTCTTGTTCCGCCCCGCTTTTCCTTGTCAAAAGGGAAGAAAGGTAAGCCCCCTTGGCCGGAGCCAACGGTGCCCTCACCACCTCCGCCTGGGGAAAGAGCAGGCCCAGGAGGTACTGCACCCGCTGGCGGATGAATTCCGAGCCCAAGAGCAGGGGACCGTACAGACCGATCACCGGATCAGGCCGGCTGAAGCGCTTACCCAGCCTGGTGACGAGCCGGACCAGATCCAGGGCGATGTCACTGGCGGCCGCCAAAGCCCAGGGGTTACCCTGCCGGCTCAGCCGGTCCAAAAGCTCAGCCAACTCTGACAGACACTGGCCGTTTTCCTGCAGTTCCTGGATCTTGAGGAAATCCGCCAATTCCGCACTGGTTCCCCACCGCGCCCAGCTGGCCAGCTGGGCGTCGATGCGCCTGCCGGGAGCATTGAGGAGTTCCCCTAGCTGAGCGCGATGCTGCTGCCCCCCTTCCGACTGGAGGACGGCCAGACCCACCTGGCTGCCCATGAGCAGCAGACGCTCCTTGGGGCTGTGCAGTCCCAAGGCGCCGCTTGTGGCATAGTCTTCCACCTGTACCACCGTATCATCAACCAAACCAGCCACCACTGGCAGCAATTCCTCCTGGGTCAGCTGGTGGCCCTTTTTGTATGTAAAGCAAACCCCTGCTATTTTCGACCGGCTTTCCTGGCCCACCGCCTCAATAATCCTTTTCAGATTGGACCTGGCGGTTTTGACGCCCCAATAACGGTGGTTCACAGAACCGCCCCTCCCGGTGGAGAGAATCTCACCGGATGAATCCCCCACAACCACAAATGTGCAGTAGTTAGTGTCCGCAATCCCTAGAAATAGTCTGGTCTCCATGCTCAGTTGCCTAAGTAGCCCGACTTGACCCTCATTCAACTGGGATAAAGATTCTGTCTATTTTAGGGATCTCGACTACTCGGCACATTCCCCCCCTTTAGTCCCAAGTTCCTCCTTAACAGGCGTTTTTGTGAAATTATACCACGGATTTACAAATAAGCCCAGCCAAAATTTACCTTTAGCTGGGGTTTTTCTTGCCCAGCTAGAACTAGTTCAGCTCCTCCGCCCCCACAGGCACCTGGCGCAGCAGGTCCCTCACCACCGCAGCAGGCTGCACCCCCCGCAGGATGCTGTCGGCCTTCAGGGTCAGGCGGTGGGCCAAAACGGGCACAGCCAGCTGTTTCACATCGTCGGGCAGTACATAATCCCTGCCCTCCAGGGCAGCTAAAGCCTGGGCCGCGCGAAACAGGGCTAAGCTCCCCCGGGGCGAAGCCCCAAGCTGGACTTGGGGATGGGTGCGGGTCGCCTGCACGAGACGCACCAGATACTCGGCAACCGATTCCTCCACATAGACCTTGGTGATCGCCTGCTGCAGCAGGCGGACCTGCTCGGGGCTTGTGACCGGGGCCACGTCCTCGATGGGATGCCGCTCCTGGAGGCGGTAGAGCACTTCCTTCTCCTGGGACACGCTGGGATAACCCAAACTCAAGGAGAGGAAAAAGCGGTCCAGCTGCGCTTCCGGGAGGGGAAAGGTGCCTTCGAATTCCACCGGGTTCTGGGTGGCCATGACCAAGAAGGGCTGCTCCAGGCGGTAGGTCTGGCCATCCACCGTGACCTGTCCCTCACCCATGGCTTCCAAAAGGCTGGATTGGGTGCGGGGGGTGGCCCGGTTGATTTCATCCGCCAGCACGATCTGGGACATGAGCGGGCCTGGCCGAAACACGAAATCACCCGCCCTTTGGTCATAAACCGAAAGGCCGGTGATATCCGACGGCAGAAGATCCGGGGTGCATTGAATGCGGCTGAAGCTGCCCCCAATTGAAGCCGCCAAGGCTCTGGCCAGCATGGTTTTCCCCACCCCAGGCACATCTTCCACCAGCACGTGACCGCCGCTGAGCAGGGCCACGAGCAGCATACGGGTGGCAGTTTCTTTTCCCACCATAACTGACCCTATGTTCTCCATCATCTGGCGGCCGAATTCAGCCACCTCGTGTACCTGAGTCACTTTGCTCCTCCCCTTCCAAGGCCTCGATCTTTTTAAGAATCTCCCTTCCAGCAGCTAGCACCCGCTGCTCTGCAGCTCCCTGCAAGCCTCTTGCGCCATAGCGCACCGCCTGATAACCCTGGAAAAACTCGGCGATCAAATCCTCCTGGGACCCCAAGCGCCTTTGGAGCAGCTTCCCGTACTCCCAGGGCGTCTGGCTGGGCAAAAAAGCCAGTCCCTTTTTCCCCGCCTCCCGGGCAATCCGGCGCAGCAGGGCCCTGATCCCCCGCTCCGGCAGGTGCATCCTGGCCCCCGGGCCCGGCGGAGCAGCCCCTTGGTCCCTCCCCAGGGGCCCGGGGGTCCTCCTTGCCTGGGGTAGCTGGAGTTTGACCCGGCGCAGGAGCGCGCTCAGCTCGGCCAGCGCTTTGCGCAGGGCAGCATAGGCTGCCGCCGCCAGCTTCGGCAGGCCCCGCAGGCGCTCCACTTCCGCCTTGGTCAGCTCCACCAAGATGAAGCCCACCACGGCCAAGATGATCGCTGTAAAGATGGCTAACAGCAGGAAGGAAATAATCAAGAAAACCAAGCCGGCGACGTCCAAACCCTGCGGTTCCCCGTAGGTTGCCTCCTCTTGTGGAAACTGGGGACGCTCTCCCGCTGACCGTTCCTGGGGCACAGGCATTTCCCATCCCCTCTGCAAAAGCCCCATGACCAGCCTGCCAATGGTCTCGGCGGTCAGTGGTGAGTAATCCACCGGTGCCAGGTAGACCAAAACCAGCAGGGCCAGGAGGATCAGCCCTAGATTGCGCATCCACACCCTAGGCAGAGCGGGATCAGGTTCCGCCTTGGCGCAGGACCAGAGCATCTGGAGCCGGAAAAGATAAGCGCCCCCCTGCAGAGTAAGGCCGGCGCAGAGGGCGATACCCCCCAGCAGCTTCAGCTGCCAGGCCAGGTGGCTTCCCTCCACCAGACCGCGCCGGTGGGCGGCACTGGCCAGCACCGCCATGAGCAGGCCAAACCCCGCCAAACGGCGCCAGAAAAACTCCACCGCAGGGCTTTGGCCCTGGCTCTCCAGAGCCTCGTATTCCCAGCTCACGGTGGAGGCCGCCTGATCCCCCAAAAGATCCGCCACCCTCTCCATGTCCCTCAGCTGCGCCCCGTAATCCCGGCCCAAAAGCCAGCTTAGGAAGGTCAAGCCCCCGAGCCAGAGGAAACGCCAGGAGCGCCCCGCAAGGAAGTACAGGGGAACAAGCCAAAAACCCAGCTCCAGCAGGCGCACGGTCCAGGGAGTGCGGGGACTGAGGAGGTAAGCGGCGAAATAGGCACTTTCCACCGCGCTGCCCAGCAGGAAAGCCCACAGCCAAGGAGGCACCGCTAAAGCCGGAGCAAAAAGGCCCGCATAGAGGGCACCCAAGAGCAGAACTGAAGCAGAGAAAATGCCGGCCAGGGCAGGCAGGTAACCTTTCACACTCACAGCTCCAGTTCACCTCCTGGCCCCACCGCGAACAGCTGCAGCGGCGAACTGGCTGGCCTGGACAAAAGCTCCCGATGGAGTACTTTTTCCACGGCAAAGATGAACACCCTCTGCCCCTGGCGCAGGAAGCCCCCGGCGGCAGCCAGCACCTTGGGGGTATCCACCGGCACGATCCAGAGCAGAATGGAGGCACCCTTTAGATACTCCCTGCTCCCTTCCAGCAGGGTGAAAAAGTCCAGATGGTCTTGGGGCTGCACCCCCGCCAAAACGGCCAAAAGCTCGCTGAGCTGCTGCGCCCCCTGCCTGGGACGGAGCTGGATCTGCCCAGAACCGTGGACAATGCCCCCTTGGTCCGGCAGGTACTCGCTTAAGACGGCATTGGCCACCAAACCGCAGGCTTCCCCCCGCTGGATGATGTGGGCTGCAAGGGAAGCTGCGGTGGTCACGGCCCGCTCGGTGGCCGCGAAGAACTTCCCCACCTGGTAATCCCCTTGATAGAAGTTGAGCAGAAGCAGGCAGTTCACTGTCACGGTATGGTCGAACTGCTTGACCTGGAGCTGCTGAGTGCGGGCGGTGGCGGGCCAGTGAATGGCCCTCAGGGGATCGCCCATCTGGTAGGGCCGCGCCCCGGCAAGCCGGGTGGGATCGGGATTGATCCTCTGCAGGGCCTTGATGCTGCCGAAGGATAGCCGGGAAGGCAGGGCCAGCTCCGGCAGTGATCGCACCTGCGGGTAGACCACAACTGTTTCCGCCTCGGCGGACTGGTATTGACACGTGCTGATCCCGAAGAAGTCGCCCACAAACACCCGCAGCGGGCCCAAGCGGTACACTCCCCGCTCCCGGGCCACAAGCGGCAGCCTCACTTCCCTGGTCCGCCGGGGGCCCAAAGAAAGCACAGGCCGCACCGGGCGGTGTCCCCGCAGCAGGTTGCTGGGTATGCTGTCCTGCACAGAAACCCAGGCGAAGGGAAAGAGCGTTGGGTTACTCACCTGCAAAACGACCTCCGCCTCATCGCCGGGAAAGAGATACCGTTCCCGGCTTCCCCGGCTCACCTGCAGCCTCTCCCCGTTTTTGGCCAGCAGGGCGGGGGCCGCGAAGAAAAAAAGCAGCAGGAGATAGGCCAGGGCATAGGCGGGCCTGCCCTGCCAGAGCAGCGCTAAAGCTATGGTGCAAAAGGTGAGCACTTTCCAGGCCAGCAATTTCCTCCCCCCAACACCTTCTTCTTCGTGTCCGCGGCCCTAAATCCTGTTGCTTTTCCGCAGCACTGAGGTATACTGGGGACAGCTTGGTCTACTCTAGATAAGGGGAATCTCTATGACTTGGGATCTGATCTCTCTGCCCCTGGTGGCGGCCCTGATCGGCTGGGGCACCAATGTCATCGCCATCCGCATGCTCTTTTGGCCCAGGAAACCGCTGAACATCTTGGGCTGGGAATTTTTGGGCGTGCTGCCGAAACGCCAACGGGAGCTGGCCAAGAGCATCGCGGAAGTGGTGAACGATGAAATCCTGCCCATGGAGGAGCTCCTCGCGGCAGCCAACACCCCAGCGGTCCGCAGCAAGCTGGCCCAGCTGGTGGCCGCTGGCCTCACCGAAAAGCTCAGGCGGTTTGTACCCCGCTTTATCCTGGAACCTACGGAAGAGAAGATTCGCGCCCATCTGGAGGACTTGGTCGCCTCCGAGCTGGAGACCCTGCTGGGCCAGGTGGCTGCAGGCCTGAGCCGGGAGCTGCAGGAGAGCCAGCTCTTGGGCCAGCTGGTGGAAGAAAAGATCAACTCTCTGGATCTGCTCCAGCTGGAGCAGCTGGTTTTACGGGTAGCCAAAAACGAACTGCGCCACATTGAGCTGTTCGGCGCAGTGTTGGGATTGATCATCGGTCTGGTCCAGGTACTGATCCTGAGCATATTTTAACCCCGCAGATGGTCTGCGGGGTTCATTTGGCAGTTAGCGTTTGATGAAGATCTGGGTTACATAGTAGCTTGTCCCCCGTTTGACAATGCCAACACCGATATGGGTGTAACCGGAATGGAGGACGTTGGCCCTGTGGCCCGCGGAGTTCATAAACAAGGTGTGGGCCCTGCTCACATCGCCCGTCTTGGCTATGTTCTCCCCTGCCCGGGAATAGCTGACACCGGCTTGGTCCAGCATGCTGTACACAGTGCCGTAAGTGGGCGACACATGGCTGAAGTAGTTGTTGACAGCCATGTCGTGGCTCTTCTTTTTTGCCAGGGCCACCAGGGTGTAGTCGATCTTCAGGGGCTGCTTGCCGTTTTTGATCCGCTCCTGGTTGACCTGATCAATGAGCCGCTGCTCATCGCTGGTTAGACTTGGGCTGGGCTCAGGCACCTGGGAGCCCGAACCGGGCTGGCTGGGCTGTACCGGCAGGATGGGTGTGCTGGGATTAGGTGTTGGGTTGGGGTTGGGGTTGGGATTGGGATTAGGATTAGGATTGGGATTGGGGCTGGGGTTTACCGGCCAGTTCGGCTGCCACGGCGTGCTGGAAGCGGGAGGCGTATTGGGCAGTGTGGGTGCCCACCACTCCCAGGCACTGGCCTGAACACCTGCGGCAGCGAGTAGAACGATGGTTAGAACAACCGCACTTAGACGTTTCACGCTGAGTTCCTCCTACTGTTTAGTCTTGCCTTCCCATTATAGCAGGAAAAACTCCAGCGTTTGAAATCCAAATTATGGGATTGTCCAGCTTAAGGCCGTTTTACCCCTTTAAGGGCGTATAGCCTGTTGATGATCTCTTTCAGGGAAAAACGCCCCCGGCAAAACACCTCGCCGCCGATGATCACAACCGGCAGCACATCCCCCCGGATCCAGCCCCTTTGGCGGGCCTCTGGACTGTCGGGGCTCACCAGGCGTACATTTACTTCTGAGCCAAAACGCCTGCGTACGGCCCGTTTGAGATATACCACCGCCTCTCCCAGAGGCAGGTTCTTCCTTCAACCGCCGCAGGAACGCAGAATGGATCTGGCCTGGCCGCAGACGATCACTTCCATGCTCAGCCCTCCCCGCTTCGCCTCAGAGCTAGTATATGCCTCAGGCCCTGCCCAAGACCCTCCACCAGAAGCTGCGGCGCCGAGGCTTTTCCTCCTCCAGCTGATCAAGGCGGGCCTTGAGCCTGGTTAGCTCCCTATCCAGCTGAGCGCGGCTCGTTTCCCCCAGGGCCTTTTCCGCCTCTTGGGCCTTTTGCAGGTTCATCAAGCGCCGTTCCAAACGCTCCAGCCGCGCCGTTAAGGGCGCAAGATCAACTGGTGGAGGCGCTTTCAGTTCCTGCTGCCACCTGCGCACCTCTTCCCTCACCCGCTCCCACTCCTGCAAAGTGCGGAAAGCCTGCTCCATAAAGGCAGCCTGGGCCCGAGCCTCTTCCTGTTCCCGCCGGCGGCGGGCCGTATCCTCCGGTGTAGGCTCGAGCTCCCGCGGCGGTTCTTCCGCAGCAGGTTCGGGCTCCCCGGGAACAGCTGGGGGCTCCACCATTTTCTTGGCCTCCCGCTTCCCCTTGGCTATGTACATGGGCAGCGTAATTCCTCCCTGCACCTTCCAAAGGTATTCAAAATCTCCCCGCTCAGCTGTGCCGCGCTCCTCCCATCTGTCCAGGGGGGTTTGGTAGAAATCGCTGCCTTCGCCCCACAGCACGCTCCACTCACCTTCATTCAGGGCAAAGCCCACCAGACCGGCATGCTGCCCCCCGGTGGATAAGGTTAACGGGGCTGACCAGTGCTCCTTTTTGCTTCGGACCTTAAGCACGGTGCGATCCAGTTCTTCCAGCCAGAAGAGGTGAAGCGTACCCGCGGACAGGAACTGGGGATGGGCGCAGGTAGCCTCGGAAACGGTAACCGCCCCGCTCCAGAGCCCATGCTCCAAGTCGTACACCCGGTACAGCAGGCGCCTGTCTTTGTGGCCTAAGTAGGCAAGATGAAGGTACTGGTCACTGTGCCAGCTTACGCTGTAGCCCCACAGCTCGCCGAACACGTTGGCCGTGACAGTTTGGGCTTTGGACCAGCTGTCGGTGAAGCGCTGGTGGCGCAGGAGCGAGCTCAACCCCGGTGACTGCCGGACGAAGTAGAAGAGGTGGCATGTGCCCAGCCCGTCACAGATCAAGCGGCCCCCTCCGCCATACGGTGCCCCCAAGTCCAAACGCTCGCTGTGGAGCTCATCTTCACCGGAGAAAAACCAGGCCTGATCCTGCTCGGTAAAGGCCACCACACGGAGCAAGGAACCCTGCAGGGCCACCGCGAGATCCTGCACATTTTCCCGTAACACCCGCGGCCCGGCCTGCATAGAGTGGACTATTAGAGCCTTACCACGCAGCTCTACACTGCTGAACATGGGATGGTCTAGTTCTATGAACAAAACAACACCCCCTCACCACTAAGGTATGCAGGGGCCTGGCCATTCAGACATTTTCTTCCCCGGCAGGCACCACGCTTCGGGTCCTGCATACTATGGCTTAGAGAAAGGAGGATTACGGATGAAGTGTGATTACGAGCCTGATTTCCAGCGGGAGGTCATCTATGTAAATAAGGTTTACAACGAGTGCGCCATCGTGGACTGCCCCACTTATCGCATCCCCATTCCCCCTTCCTATCCCTTAGCAGTCAACATCGTATCCTGCACCATCAGCGATGTGGTGGCGGAGGCGGTGATTGTGGCCGCCGGCGAGATGGATGTGGTGGTCAATTTTGTGATGAATGTGGAATACGACAGCAACGGGATGACCCAGTTCATCCAGCAGACCGCGCAGTACCGCCGCAGGGGAGTGCGTCTAGAGGGAGCCCTGCCCGGCATGAGCGCCGTCGTTCTGCCCCTCATCCGCTGTCTGAACTGCCGGGCTGTGGACAGCGGAACGGTCATCGAATGCGATGTGGGCATCTACCTAGTGCTCAAAGCGGTGGCCCTGGTGCAGCTGGAGGTTCTGGCCCGCTTTGCCCCAGAACCGCCAGAATGCGAGCAGGTATCTCCCATCGGCTGTGCGGAGTGGTTCGAGTTGGCCGAATCTGGAGCCTTCTGGCCCCCCTTCCCTCCGCAGCCCACAGTACAGCGCTAAAAAAAGCCCAAGTCCAGCGGCCCGCTGGATTTGGCTTTTTTGAAGGGAGGCCGCGCCTGTGCGCATTCTGGTGATGACCCGTTTCTACCGCAACGGGCAGACCACCCATGTGCTGGACCTCTGCGCCGAGCTTCTGGAGTTGGGTCACCGCGTGTTGTTGGTCCTGGCGGACCTCAATGATCTGGTCTATCTGCAAAGACTCAAGGCTTCAGGCATCCCCCACCTGCTCACCGCCAGACCCGAGGCGCTTCGCAAACAGCTAGCTAGATGGGGGCCTGAACTGATCCACAACCACTCCGCCCACACCCTGCCCGCGGCACTGATCCTGGGGCAGGAGCTGAACATCCCCACCTTGACCACAGTGCATTACCTGGACTTCGAGCCCAAACAGCTGCTCCAAAAGCAGGCCGCGGTCATTTTGATCAGCAGGGAGATGCGGGAGGATTTCGGCGATCTCCAGGTGCCCTGCTTTGTGGTGGAAAACGGTGTGCGGCTGCCCCGCCTTAGGCCCAGGGCCAAGCGCTGGCGCCAGCGGGCTTTGCTCCTTGCCCAGACCACCCCGGAAAAGCAGGAAAACTTCCACCAGCTGTCCCAATGCCTGCTCCAGTGGGGTTGGGAAGTGGTCAGTGCTGGGGGAGGCAGCTTCCCGGGGGTGAGATACTTAGGCTGGGTGCATGATGTTGAACCCCTCTTGAGGGGGGCAGACCTGGTGGTGGGTACCGGCCGGGCAATCAGGGAGGGGATGGCCGCCTGCTGCGCCGCCTTTGTGCTCGGCCGCTACTGCGATGGGCTGGTCACCCCGGAAAACGTAGAAAAGCTGCAGACAGCCAACTTCAGCGGCAGGGCTTACCGGGCCCCGTTCTGCCCCGCGGCCGCGGCCGCAAGCCTGGCCCAGCCCCAGCCAGCATACTTCCAGGAGCTGGGGCGCTTCGGCAGGCGCTACGCCCTGCAGCATTTCTCCAGCAGAAAAATGGCCCTGGCGGTGGAGGAGATTTACCGCTCCATCCTGGACCGCAGGGCAAAACTGCAAGGTTAAACAGGAATTTACAAGGAAACGTCTAATCTATAGGGGCAAAGGAGGAGGAGGAAGGGCCATGAAGCTTGTGATCACCGTAGTTGAGGATAACGATGTGGCTTTTCTCATGGAAGCACTGGTCAAAAGCGGCTACAAAGCAACCAAACTGGCCAGTACCGGCGGCTTCCTGCTCCAGGGGAACACCACTTTGCTCATCGGGGTGCAGGACCACGAAGTGGAGCCGGTTCTGGAGATCATCCGCACCACCTGCGCGCCCCGCAAAAAGATCATCCCGCAGCTGGCCCCGGAGCTGCCCACGGCCATGGGCGTGCCTGTGGAAATTGAAGCCGGCGGAGCCATCGTCTTTGTCCTGGACGTCAACCAGTTTTGGAGGTTATAAGGAGCTGAGGAGTGCCAAAAGGGCCAGCGCGTTCACGGTTAGATGCGCGGCGATGGGCACATAAATGCTGTCCGAGCGCACAAAGAGCAGTCCCAGGACAATGCCGGAAACAAGTACCGGCACAAACTGGAGCAGATAAAAGTGCATGAGGGCAAAAAGCAAACCAGCCAAAAGGACGGCCTGAAGCGCCCCGAGACGGCTGCGCAGCAGGCTCACCAATAAACCCCGGAAAAAAAGCTCTTCGCCCAGGGGTGCTCCCACCAGCAGGAGGAGCACAGCCCCCCAGGCCACGAAGGGCTTTTCGCTTGTGATCAGCATTTCCACCGGCGCGCGATCCCGAAGCAGCAGTTCCCGCACGGCGCCACTGCCCAAAAACTGGGCGAAGGCGGCAAAGGTGAGGGCTCCCACCAGGATGTTCAGGAAATAGAGGCCGACCCCGCACACTAAGCCCTGCACCAGCCTGCGCAGGGAGATGGACTGATAGTGCTCCCGCTTGGAACCGAGAAAGCCTCCCACGATGAACAGAAGCTGCTGCCAGGCCAAAAGGGCCAACCGCACATCTGCGGAGGGTTCCATGAGCGCGGCCGCCAGCCCGGTGAGCAGCACCAAGCCCATGACCACAAAGAACCAGAAGGCAGCCTTGGTGTTTTCCATGGAGTTCTCCTTCCCCCAGATGAAAGGAGCGCAGCCGCGCCCCTCAGCTTATGCTCATCCCCTTAAGTTCAGTACTCCAGGCCAGGCCAAACCGGTAGCCCAGATTCCAGTTCTGGCCAGGCTCTCCCACCAATAGCGGTAAGCCAACCCATGCAGTACATCACGGTAAAACCTGCCGTCCGAGTAACTGATGGCTATCCCCTCCTTCTCTACCACAGTTACGCACCAGGAGGGAATTCGGTCACAGCACCCTTTTCCTATATTCGATAATTGGGAGCCTCTTTAGTGATCTGCACCGTGTGGGGATGGCTCTCCAAAGTGCCCGCTGGAGTAATGCGGATGAAACGGGCCTTGGCATAGAGGGTCTCCAGGTCAGGGGCACCGCAGTAACCCATGCCAGCCCTTAAGCCCCCCACCAGCTGGAAGACGGTCTCACTTACGGGGCCCTTGTAGGGGACCCGGCCTTCGATGCCTTCCGGTACCAGCTTGCTGCTGTCCGTCTGGAAGTAGCGATCCTTGCTGCCGGCTTTCATGGCCGCGAGCGATCCCATACCGCGATAGACCTTGTAGCTGCGGCCCTGGTAGATTTCCTGCTCGCCGGGGCTTTCGTCGGTACCCGCCAAGAGGCTGCCCAGCATCACGCTGCTGCCGCCCGCGGCCAGGGCCTTAACGATATCTCCCGAGTAGCGAACGCCGCCGTCGGCGATCACCGGAATGCCATAGGAGCGGGCCACCTGGGCACAGTCCCAAACGGCGGTGAGCTGGGGCACACCCACCCCCGCCACAACCCGGGTTGTGCAGATGGAGCCGGGGCCGATACCCACCTTAACCGCATCTGCCCCCGCTTCGATGAGGGCCTTGGCGGCCTCACCGGTGGCCACATTGCCCGCGACGATATCCACTTTGCCGCCATAGGCGGCCTTGATCCTTTCCAAGGCCTTCAGCACGCCCCGGGAATGCCCGTGGGCGGTATCGATCACCAGCGCATCTACGCCGGCCTCCACCAAAGCAGCGCTGCGCTCCAGAGAATCTCCCCCCACGCCCACCGCGGCGGCCACCACCAGCCGACCCTTATCGTCCCGGGAGGAGTTGGGATACTGCTTGGCTTTGGAAATGTCCTTGATGGTGATCAAGCCCTTGAGCACATAATTCTCATCCACCAGGGGCAGCTTTTCAATGCGGTGCTTGTGCAAGATGGCCTTGGCCTGCTCCAACGTGGTGTGGACGGGAGCCGTGATCAGCCCCTCTTTAGTCATCACGTTGTCAATGGGCTGATCCACATTCTCCTCGAACACCAGATCCCGGTTGGTTAGAATGCCCACCAGCTTCTTATCCTTGTCCACAATGGGGACGCCGGAAATGCGGTAGCGGGCCATTAAAGCCAGGGCTTCCCGCACGGAGTTGTGGGGATGCAGGTAGAAAGGATCGACGATGACACCGCTTTCGGATCTTTTCACCCGATCCACTTCACTGGCCTGCTCCTCGATGGAAAGGTTTTTGTGGATCACGCCGATGCCGCCTTCCCTGGCCATGGCGATGGCCATGCGGGACTCGGTGACCGTATCCATACCGGCACTGACCAAAGGTATGTTCAACCTGATGTTCTTGGAAAACCGTGTGGTGATGTCCACCTCGGAGGGCAGAACCTCAGAGGCGTCGGGTACCAACAAAACGTCATCGAAGGTTATGCCTTCCCGCCCAAATTTGTCCTGAAAGTCCACTCCAGGGCCCCCTTTTTTCCTGCAATAGTCCGTTGATTTGAGGATATTTTATCACAAAAGAGCCAAAGGGCAACCAAAAATGGGAGGCAAGGCAGGAAACTGTCCTTTGAAATTAGAATCACTAACAGGTGAAGCAGCCAACATGGGAGGTAGAAATAGTGGATATTCGAAAAATAGCAGTGCTAGGCGCTGGCCGGCTGGGCCGGGGCATCGCCGAATGCGCTGCCAGCAAAGGCTATGATGTAATACTATTTTCGCAAGGTGCCGGGGGACAAGATGCCCTGCGGCGGATCGAGAAGAGCCTCGACCGGAAACTGGCCAAATGGGCCATCACCGAATCGGAAAAGAGGCTGATCCTCGGGCGCATCAGCTATACCCTGGACCTGAAAGAGCTGAGCAAAGTGGACCTTCTGGTGGAGGCCACCATTGATCATTTCTATACCAAACAGGAACTGCTGCGCACGGCAGACCATCTCTGCCGGCCGGAAGTGGTGTTCATCTCCACATCTTCCACCCTGCGGATTTCAGACCTGGCCAGGGGGATCAACCGCACAGATCTCCTGGTAGGTCTGCACTTCATTCCTCCGGTGCCCAGTGTACCCGTGGCTGAACTGGTGAGGGGCACCCACACCGACGAGCAGGCGGTGGAAGTTGCCAGGCAGTTTGCCACTCGACTGGGTAAACAGGTGGTGGAAATCCAAGAAAGCCCGGGACTGGTCAATCCCCGCACCCTCGCTGTCCTGGTGAATGAAGCTGCCTACTTGATTGACGAAGGGGTCTGCGATGCCTACCAGGCTGAAACCATCATCAAACGTGCCTGGGGCATGACCCAAGGACCCCTGGAGATGGCCGACCGCTTAGGGTTGGATCTGGTCCTGAACTGGATGGAACAGCTCCAGGAGGTTTTCGGGCCGCGCTATGCCCCCTGCCCCCTGATCCGCCGCTATGTCCGGGAGCGCCGCCTGGGGGTGAAGACCAGGTTGGGCTTTTTGGCCTACACTGAAGATGATGCCCTCATCACCGAAGGCGAAAGTACACAGCAAGGTAAACAGGAGGATTGATCATGAACATTTTCGTTCTAAACTGCGGTTCTTCCTCAGTTAAGTATAAACTCTATGACATGAAAAAGGAAAAGGTCCTGGCGGAAGGGCGGGTGGAGCGCGTCGGTCAGGATAATGCCGTGATCACCCACCAGCCCATCGGCGGGGAAAAGGTATCCAAAGCCATGCCCATCCTGGAGCACACCACCGCCATCAGGGAGTGTTTGAACCTCCTCACCCACCCTGAACACGGCGTGATCAAAAGCGTTGAGGAAATCGATGCCGTGGGCCACCGGGTTGTCCATGGCGGGGAATCCTTTTCCGATTCGGTGCTGATCACCGAACGCACCAAAGAAATCATCGATTCCTTGGCGGGCCTGGCGCCCCTGCATAACCCAGCCAACCTCACGGGCATTCGGGCTGCAGAAAAGATCATGCCCAATGTCCCGCAGGTGGCGGTGTTCGACACGGCGTTCCATTCCACCATTCCTCCCCACGCCTTTTTGTACGCCATCCCCTACAGCGTTTACCAACGCCACAAGGTGAGGCGCTACGGCTTCCACGGAACCAGCCACAAGTATGTCTCCCAGCGGGCGGCTGAGCTGATGGGCAGGCCCATAGAAGAGCTGAAGATCATCTCCTGCCACCTGGGCAACGGTGCCAGCATTGCCGCGGTGCAAAACGGCAAATCCATCGATACCTCCATGGGGTTCACGCCCCTGGAAGGTTTGATGATGGGAACCCGCAGCGGTGATATTGACCCCGGTGCCATCTTCTACATCATGAAACAGGAAGAGCTGGGTCTCCACGAAATCGACTCCATGCTCAACAAGCACTCGGGGCTTTTTGGCATTGCCGGGGTGAGCGACATGCGGGACATCGAAAAGGCCATCTCCGATGACGACAGGCTGGCCAGCCTAGCTTTCCAGATGTACGAATACCGCATCCGTAAGTATGTGGGGGCCTATGTGGCCGCCATGAACGGCGTGGATGCCATCGTCTTCACGGCAGGCATCGGGGAGAACACCCCGTCCCTGCGCACCGCCCTCTGCGCCAATTTGTCCTACCTGGGCATCGCCATCGATGAAGAGAAAAACAAAATCCGCGGTGAGGATGTGGAAATCTCCACCCCGGATTCCAAGGTCAAGGTCTTTGTAATCCCCACCGATGAAGAGCTGGTGATTGCCAGGGATACGGCGAAGATCGTCTAGAACAAGAAAGAATCGGGGCTGTTGCAGAATGAACGTTGATTAGTTCATCCTGCACGGCCCTTTTTTTGTCTAATAA